>Ga0209258_100315_pt1 | contig 75151 bp, 62 predicted proteins | sample Araplaol_mTSA_r2_FD_184281 | JGI IMG/M metagenome (GOLD analysis project Ga0209258, IMG submission 184281) | Arabidopsis root microbial communities from North Carolina, USA - plate scrape CL_Col_mTSA_r2 (SPAdes) (version 2) | ecosystem: Host-associated > Plants > Roots > Endosphere | place: USA...
ATAATATAAACCTATAATGCCCGCTATGTTAAACAGGGTTAACTATATAGCGGGCATTCATTTTCAAATCAGATTTTAAAATAGATTATAATGGCACGTTTAAAGAATGGCCTATTGGGTGGCATCACAGGCGCAATAGGCGATATTGAAGGGTACATGCTCAATGGTAAATATATTGTCCGTAGCCGTCGCCGTAAGAGCATAAAGCCGCCCTCAGAAAAGCAGTTGGCATGCCGGAAACGGCTGGCAGTAGCAAGTAAATTTTTAAGTGGATTTATCCCGTATGTGGAGGTTGGCTTTGCTTATTCTGGTGCAAAAAAAGGCTACGCCGGATATAATGCAGCAACCGGTTACCAGATAAAACACGCACTTACCGGGCAGTATCCCGACTATACTATAGACTATACAAAAGTAAGGGTCTCGGAGGGGCCTATGAGTAATGAGAATATTAATGCTGCTGTTACCCTGCAAAATAACTATCTGGTATTTAGCTGGACAGCAGATCTGAGTTATCAACATAGCAGTGATCGTGTGATGCTACTGGCATATGCACCAGCATTGGATGAGGCGATTTACACGCTATGTGGTGCGAAACGTATGGATGGTCGTGACGTATTATTATTGCCTGAGAGTACCTGGAAGGAAAAAGTGATAGAAATCTACTTCTCATTTGTGAGCGAAAACCGGAAGCAATGTACTAACAGTATATATCTTGGTCAGGTATTCATCGGCGTTTAGTTAATTGCTCTAAACGTATGAAGTAGAATTAAATGATAAGTTGTATTATGAATATGAAAATGGTACTGTAAGAGCTATATCCAATCCAGGAATAATGTACAGTCTTTGCCTTTACTAAAATGGACAAAAAGAAAAATATTGTTTAAAATATTAGATTTCATAAATTAGCTATTATAAAATTTACAAAAATGAAGATAGATATCGCAAGGTCCTTAACAATCAGGCCTGAAACAGTAATTTTTAATCGTACAAAAGATCAGAATGTCGTCATCAGTTACTACACTGACCAGTATTGTTTACGAACTTTGCAATGCAGGAGGTGATAATCTTAGAGACCAGAAACAATGCGAAGCTCAGAGAGCCGCACTCTTAGCTGAAATCAATACTATCAGGAAATCCATTGTAATAAACGCCGTTTCCATTGTTAATGAACAGGAGCACCAGCAGTTTATCAAGCATAAATATCGTATACTAACATTACTTGAAAGTCTGTTAGCAGAAGCAATTTCCCAAAATGAAAGCGAGTATTCTTTCACCATGATATTGCTGAAAGAACTTTTAACCCAAACCGGAGTACTTAATTACTTCATTCGCTTCCATTTCCCACAGATATTGAACGTTCCGGAGGAAGGCTCACAAGCCCCAAGCCAGCACTTTACTACTGTAGAAAAAATAAAATTGAATATCTCTGCGGGAGGTATGGCAGTTCTTACAAAAGCCCTTGTAAAATCTGCGTTGTATATCTCCAGTAAATCTCAGAAAGAAATTATACTGTATATAATTTCGAATTTCAATTCCAAGAAAACAGGTGATCTTGCAATTACAACGTTTAAGAAAAATTATCGTAATCCTGAACCTGCAGCTATCAATGATGCAATAGGGTTTCTTACAAGGATGATCGATTATCTTAAAAATCTATAATTTCTTTGTACAGTTTATTGATCAATATGGGTGCATGGGCGTCAGCCCAATGCACCCATATTGTATTGCTTATTTTTTTGATTTGCATAAAAATATTCAAGTTTCGCAGAATTGATCTTTCCATGTTCGATTGCTGGCGCTTGCTCATATCCCCCATACTTCATACGCTACCATTTCTTACAGATATTAAACGTTCCGGAGGAAAGCTCGCCAGCTCCAGGCCAACGCCTTATTGCTGTAGAAAAATAGAACCAGGTATCTCTGCAGGAGAAATGGCAACTCTTACAAAGCACTTATGAAATCGGCGTCATAAACCTTCAATAAGGTATGATTTATGTAGTTGCGAATTTCAGTTCCCCCAAAAGGATGATCTGGCAATTACAACGTTTAAGGGAATTATCGTAATCCAGGACCCACAGCTTTCCATGGTGCAATCGGGTTTCTTACCCGGATGAACAGCTATTCTTAAAAATCTATAAATATTTATTTTATCCAATTTGCTGATAATGAAATTGTTGAAAGGGGGTGCAGACCCCTGTGCACCTGTTCTTGTATTGATTATTTTCCTTGATTTGCATAAACACATTCAAAGTATGCAAACAAACATTTCCATGACTCAAAATGAGCAACAAAAGCAAGGAAATTATTTCCCCTCTGAAAAAGACAAATCTGCGAGACCGTAGAATACTACGGCTACAGCATTATTAACAAACTCTTAAAAGGAAAAGAATTAAATGATGAATTACATTCTGCACATGCAAAATTTTTCTTATCTCGTAGAAAGGGATAACCGTCTGAAACCTTGGCACATTGCGTTATACATCGCGCTGTTCAATACCTGGGACAAGCACCACTTTACACCTGTATTCAGGATTTCACGTGACTTATTGATGAATGCCAGCCATATAAGCAGTAAGAATACGTTTGCTCAAACGATCAAACAACTACATGAATATGGTTACATTATCTATCAGCCGGAGTTGGACAAAGGAAAGTCCCCGAAAGTAACAGTCATTCGGTTAATTGATCATGAGATAGTAAAGGAACAGTTGCATCTTTTAACTGAGAGTGGTGCCAGTCCTGTTACGGAGGATGGTAGTTCCTTTGGTAAAGAGGTAGTACCAGGCGTGAACGGAGTAGCACCGGCATCTGGCGCAGAAGCAGTACCAGCACGGATGCACAATAAAGAGAAATCTTCTAAACAATGCAAAACGATTGAGCGTAAGACACCCACACAAAGGTATCCAACCATGAAAGAGACTTTAGCCTGATTTGAGAAAGAACAAGGAGACGAAAAAACGGCCCTCGCTTTTTTTAACCGCTATTCAGCCAACGGTTGGATGATGGGTAAGCAACCCATTAGGAAATGGCAGGCAGTGGCTTCAAAATGGCTTTTAAAAATAAGAAAACAGTCTAAAAACGAACGATAAAACCTCCTCCTCACAGAGAATAACAAAATCATCATCTGCTTATGTAGCACGTCTGATCACTTTCTCACCGACAAAAAGACAAATGAAAATACATATTGATATTGCCATCATTATTTTACTCATACTTTTCACTTTTGTAACGATAAGAGCATGTTTCCAAAGACATATCAACGTTACTCAAGACGGGGCTATATACGGGAAAGATAAATACAATACGGAGCATATCGGCAAAATGGCCGGCAGTATAGAACAACTATCTGCGTTCTTAAATGCTACAAAGAGCCGGATGAAGCAGAAAGACATCCAAGAGGCAACAGCCATCGGCACTACTGCTCCCCGCTTCCAACGATAGACACGGGATATCTTTCAGGTTCTACTGCAGCATACAAATTGCGCTTTCATGACCGCTGGCTGGATCTTAACGGCGAAATAGGGAAGAGACCGGTTATTAATTACCGGTTTACGGATTCGATTATTGTCACCGGGTATCAAAAGCACAGAAAAGCTTACATAGATGCTTATAGTTTTAATCCAAATGTTCACTTAACAGTTATTACTGCGCTGAGAATGGTGAAGAGGCAACATCTTACAATCGAACCATACATTGGTTACGGATGGGGCGAAAAGCGTTTACACCTCCTGTAGAAAACTTATTACAATATTCATTTATAAAATTCTGATTATGCGAAACATAAAATATATCGTTATTCATTGTATGGCCACGCCATCTTTAACACCAGTTACCGCTATACAGAACTATTGGAGAACACAGCTGCGTTGGAAGAATCCCGGTTATCACTATATTATACTGGCAGATGGTACTATACAGCAGTTATTGCATGAAGAGCTGATTGCGAATGGAGTTGCGGGTTATAATAATGTCTGCATTCATATGAGCTATATCGGTGGTGTTGATGAGTATAATAATCCTCAGGATGCGCGAACGCTGGACCAGAAGAGGGCTATGTACTATTTGGTATGTGTACTGAGAGAAAAGCATCCTGCAGCTGTTGTTCAAGGGCATAGGGATTTTTCGGGTGTACATAAGGCATGTCCTTCATTCAATGTAAAGGATTGGCTGAAAGAATTTATACCTTAATTTCAAAGTAAAAACGGCCATTCCTTTAGGAATCGCCGTTTTTACTTTGAATAAGTCACAACTAATTATGATTCCAGATCTCTCATTAAGATCATGGTGTTTTAAAATTCTCCATTCATAACTCACCATTTCGCTGCAAACACTGTTGCAATCTTATCATATTCATCTACCCATAATTGCAAACCTAAATCATCTACATCATAAACTTCCTGTTGCGTATCATCTTGAAAAAACACGGCTTCATGTTTAATTTTTACGTTATCTATATTCAACTTCTCCCAAAAAGAATTAATATCTAATCCGATTAGCATTATGTCCGACAAATAAATATCACCTCGACATGCTATGGAGGTTATTAATAAATCGTCATCTGTAAAAATATCAAACATACCATCCTTCAGGCTATAGGTATTCCAACCTCCATCGGTTTCTTTAGGAGTAAATTCGAATTCAAACAAATCAGTGTATTGGTTAATGTTTTTATTAAATTCAAAAGGACCGACACTTTTGAACGGTATTATTTCATACATAAGTTATCTTTTATTTGCGACGCTATGTTCAGTACCTTTTGCTTTCTTAGCAGCAACTCTTGTCACATTTATTATTTTTTGTTTTATTTTATCTTTTGCTCTACCCGTGGCGGTTTTTAATTGTTCCTCGTATTGTGCAATTTGTTTTTCCGCTTTAGTCATTGCTCTGCCGTTATCACCATGCTTTTCATTTTTTCCATTACTTGCAACTTCTTTTGTGTTTTCTATGGGCTTACTTTTATGCGTTTCGTCTTCTACTTTTTTAACAGAATTTGAAAATAAGTTTTTTAAACCTAATCCTAAAGTAGTACTTCCATGTAGAGCTATGGGAACCGCAAGTGCAGTTGCTCCGCCTGCAGTAAAGAACTCGCCTGCTCCGGCCGCTGCGTTTTCGATTATGCCAGAGTAAACTGCTGCAACATCTCCTACTTTCTGCCCAATCTGATAGGCGATTGCATTACCTCCGGTTAGGCCAGTATTATCAACATCAATTCTTCCTCCTCCAAGTAAATTGTTAGATACATAAGCATTAGTCGCTCCCGCAGCAGCGGATAATACCTGCTGGCCTGTTTGTACAATCGCAGTTCCTAATTTATCTAATAATCCTGGTCCATCTTCCGGTTCATCACCTAAAAAGTCGTTATATCGGATTGGGTTATCGTAATTAGAAGCATACGGACTCCACATCTCCATATCTTCTATCCTTGGATCTATTTGATTCCATCGACCAAGTTGCGGATCAAGATTCCTGAACTGTGCATCATATAGGTCAAGATCTAAGTCATCAGTATATTCTATCCCGTTATATTTCTTGTGATTCTCCGGATAGTTCAACCCCTTCAGCGCATGGTTACTGATCCCCGCCATTGCCAATCCAAATGGATAATAATGTGTTTCTTCCAACACAGGCCCGCCATTGTGCACTACTACCAGGTTATCAAAGAACACATCGCTTCCACTCTCATTGCTGGAATAAATATACAAAAACCCAGTCTTTTTAATTACCATTTTCCCAACAGACAATAACTGCAATACGTTAGGGTTACTCTGTAACTGGCGAACGCCACTGTTTTCATTTACCAGTGCGAACCGGTCATCAAATAATGCAAAGTTCAGATAGGCCTTTGGTTTAGTAGGAACGTTCTGAGAAGTATCTATCTGTTTTAATCCGGTAAGCACTCCCTGGGTAAGACCTATACCAATGGCAGATCCGGTACCAAAGGCGCCATGAACCCCGTCACTAACTCCCGAACCGCTAAAGGCATTTAAAATGGCCGATATCATGTCCGGAGGAGTGGTAATGGAAGTATTCGCGGCAGTACTGTTATATACACCGGTAGCTTTGATCTGGATAGTATCACCCGCCATTACCCGTAAAACTAATGACGGCCCAATTTTTTGCCCACCGGAAGAAGCATTCGTCTTAGCCACATAAGCATTCGGATTGGTAGTATTATCAGTAGGATAAGCCGGTGTTATGCCAGATATGGCTGTACGGGTATTGTCAATATTGCTGAACAGCGCATTCTCAACGGCGCTTGATGCAGTCTCCATAGTCGCCGTGTAATAAGCAGTATCGCTCTTTGTACCCAACACCATACGCACATTACCCAGGTGGTCTTTTAGCAGGAAATCATAAGCATAGCTGACCGGTCTGCCGGTTTTGTATACGGCACGTACCCGCCCTTCTTCATGCGAAAGGAACATTAATGAGTCCTGCTCATAAACAAATCCACCGATGTAGTCAGTCACTGTAATTTTAGGTGTGCTGGTCGTATTGTCGGTAACGGTCTTCTTTAGCTTATTACCTGCTGCATCGTATTGATAGGAGATAATGCCTTTACCGGTGATATTAATAACAGCAGGCAGGTTGAGGTAATTGTAACTGATAACGCTGATCCCTTTATTAAGGTCCTGCACCAGGTTACCATTTCCATCATAACTGTAATCGTTCCCTATATTGGTCCCATTTACAAAATCTCCCAATTTGGAAGATGCCGTATTACTACTATCGCTTACAGCAGATAGCTTATTGCTGCCGGTAACAGGATAAGAGTAGATAAGCGTATCTATTGTAGCAATAGTATTCCCAATCATTCCTTTCTGTGCCATGGTTTTAATATTGCCATTGGCATCATAAGAAAGATTACTCAGAGAAAAGTTTACTTTGTCAGCAGTCCAGTTTATGGAACCACTGTTTTGCTGGGTAAAGTCAGCTGTTTTCAGACGGCTCACATTATCATAGTCATAACCGTAAGCGCGGGCAATACCATCAGATCCGCTTTTCCATTTTGCACCAGCAATATTGCCATTGTATTGTTTGCGTATAAAACCGGCATCATAACTCAATTCTTCTCCAAACCAGTTGGTGGTACTTCCTGCTGCATTCACAAAAGCTTTGTTGATTCCCTGCAGCCAGCCCCGGATATTATAATTATAGGTTAAAGAATCCAGCTGCGTGGTTGCCCCGGTTACTCCCAGGCGTTTTTGTCTCAATTGTCCCAGTTCATTGTAAGTATTAGCCACAATCGTTTTATCGTCACCGCTTACATCATTCAGTCGTTTTTTGATGGCTGATAGCCGCCCCGCAGCATCATAAGCCATCATGGTCAATATCGTTGCCTGAGGGGTAACACCACTGCGTGGATTGGTACGCCGCAGGTAAGTACTTAAAACCTTACCATTGAAATCATACAGTGTGGTCGTAATATCCTTGCCTCCAACAGCATTTTCAGCACACTGCTGAATCGCCCTGCCTTTATCATTATAGTAAAGTGTAGTCGTTAACCATTGGTCTGTGCCTATTACCCGCACTTTAGTGCCGGTTACCAGGCCGTTGACCATTGTACTGGGTGTAGCAGGCAGGTTTTCAGCATACGGGTTATCAACCGCCTGCGGTTTGGATATATCGCTGCTTTGATAACTTAATACACCGGTATAACTATAGTTATCATAAAAGGTATAAGTGAGTGGCGTCAGATCGCTGGCAGCTATGGAGGGTAATGGGTTAGTAACGGTCAGATTCGTGGTGCCGTTGGTGCCGGCAGGATTAATATCTGCTGTAACATCAGCACCGACCCCGGTATCAAATCCGCCCTGCCATGAAATGCTTTGAGTAGCCGTATAACTGCTGCTGCCATCATAATTCCCCAATACCAGATCAGCTACTCCCGGATACGAGTAAGCAATATTTTGCGTTCCGGCTATAGCGGTATTCAGACTTGCCTGCAATGCCGCAGGGGTGGTGTTCTGCTTATAGATGGCCGTCATGACGGGCCTGTTCTGCCCATCGTAAAAAGTGGTCATCCACTCTTGCGGAGACCTGGCCCGCTGCATACTATCCTGGGTAAATACCAGTCTGTCCCGGACATCATAGATCTGATAAACAGGTCCTGCACCGGGGATCTTTTTTACCGTTAACCGGTTGCGGGAATCGTACTGGTATTGAAAGCAAAGCTCATCCACCACACTACTCACATTCCATCCTGCCCGCATGGCTATTTCCGTAGCCAGCGGAGGAATAACGAATCTCAGATTTCCGAGATCATCATAGCAATAATAAGTACAAAGCCAGCCTATATGTGCTGAACCGGGAGTGTCAGATAACTGCACTTTTTTCAGCACAACATGTCCTTCCTTATCTTTGTATTCGATAGACGTAACGCTATCTTCCCCAATCGTTACATTTTTATAGAGTGCACCAGCCACATATACTTGTCCGCCGATACTGGCAGGAATGGTACTATTACCGGTGAAAGACCAGATGCGCACAGAATCAGCCGTGGTATTCACCTGGTATTGCTGTTGCAAAGGATGATTCCCACCCGTTTTAGCCCAACTGTTCCCTGGTGCATAAGATTTCAATACCCTGTTCAGTGGAGAAGGCTCATAGTCTGTCTGCGCGTAATAAATGCTATCAGCACCCACATCCCCTGCCATCGAGGCATCCCTGTAAAATGAACGCTGAGCTGCAAAGGGATCTGTCTTGAACTTTCCATCACTTACTGGAGAAACATAGGGCAGGTATTTCAATTGTTCCCTGCCATAAGCATCATAAACAAATGGAGATACCACATCTTTCCCTGAAGGACTCATCCCTTTGTTGACATTCTGTAAAGGACGGCCCAGCCCATCAAAATATTGGGTAGATTGCCTGACCTCTGCCACGGTACGGCTGGCAGCAGTAACAGCATTTGTATCTGAAGTGGGCATAGCGGGTTCCCAGGTACGCACAAAATTAATACTGGTATTGGTATAGGGAGATGGAAGGACAGCAGGTACCGCCGCAGGACGTGGCAGCCCTCCCGGCATATTCTGCGCTTCTGCTGTGATGCTTAACACCAGCAACAACAGCACTTTGCTTAAATTAGCTATGATTCGCATAAATCGGATTAAAGGTTAACAGGTTTGCTGAGACTACAAATGGTCAGTACAGAGAATATAATGCTGCATTGGGCTGTATGAACGTTTAAATGCTACAAGATTAAATCTGGCTGAGACCTGATTCTTAAGATCATGATACGAAACTAAACAGGAAATGCGCAACCTATCTGCGCAAAAATTTTACAATATTATTTTTTCTGAGATATTTTATCATTTGCATATACCCGCAATGCAAAAACTCGTACTCCTACATTTTTAAAAGCATAATCAACGGAAGAGGATTTATTCTAAATAATTTAAGTACATTCATTTAGCCCTAATGTAGCATAAGTGTCCACCAGGACTTAAACAATCTAACTTCAGTTAAACCTCAGTTTTTGTTAATCAATTAAAAATTTAATCGCGATGAGTACAAATCGACTATTGCATTGTGCATTACCACTTATGATGCTGTTCATTGTAACTGCATGCCAGAAAGACCAGAAACTTATTAATGTACGGAATGCCTCTCTGAGCCGTACCCAGCAAGACAGGCAATTCCTTATTATTGCCAAAGAAGGCGTTAAATTAGAAGCCATCTCTGAAAGCCTTACACAATTAGGCGTTAAGAAGTTTAAACTGAAAGAAGCTATCCAGGAATTAGGCTTGATCCGTGTACAGACGCCGGACCCTTCCTTCCCTGAAAAAGCCCGGAAAATTGCAGATATAGAATCTGTTGTAGTAGACGTGGTGATGAACTTCCGCCTGCCTACCAAAACATTCCGCTCAGATATTAGTTATAAAGGCGGTAATACACAATCTGCCAATGCTAAAGCCAGTGCTGCTGCTGTAAATAATCCTTACAGCTTCCTGCAATGGGGCCTTAAATCAGTAAAAGCGCCGGAAGCCTGGCAGAAAGGCTACAAAGGTAATGGCGCTAAAGTAGCTGTACTGGACGGAGGCTTCCTGCTCAACGAGCCGGATATTGCCCCTAACATCATTTTAAGCCACAGCTTTGTAGAAGGAGAAGAAGTACAGTATCACGGAGCAGAAGGTTTCAGTCATGGTTCTCATGTAGCTGGTACCATTGCTGCACTCGATGACGCCTATGGCGTGGTGGGAGTAGCACCTGCGGCAAAACTGATCCTCGTAAAAGTATTGGGAGATGCAGGGAAAGGTTCTTTCGGTAACATCATCGATGGTATCTACTACGCGGTTAATCATGGTGCAAACGTAATTAATATGAGCCTTGGCGGAGAATTGCCACGTAAAACTTATACCGATGATAATGGTACACCGGACGATCCATCTGACGATTATGTAGTAGAATATAACAAAGATGTGAAAGACCTGGTAAAAGCTATCAACAGGGCAACATTATGGGCTACACTTAATGGTACCACCGTAGTTGCTGCCGCTGGTAATGATGCCTATAATTATGACCAGGAAAGGAGATTTATCACTTATCCCGCTGCTGCATTAGGCGTACTGTCTATTTCCTCCAATGGTCCGCTGGGCTGGGGTATCAATCAGGATACTACGCTATATGTGCCATCTATCTTTACCAACTACGGTAAGGCATTTATTTCCTACGGAGCTCCGGGTGGTAACTATGCTATTCCTATCAATACGACCGTAGTGAATGTAGGTGGTGTTGTTAACTATGAATACGTATTTGATTTCGTATTCAACATCGGATATTGGGATGAAGCTTCCGGTACTTACTATTACGGATGGGCAGCGGGTACCAGTATGGCGGCCCCTCATGCTACAGCTGTAATCGCATTACTGTATGGTAAATATCCAAAAATAAATCCTTTGCTGGTAGACCTTATATTAAAACAATCCTCCAGTGATTATGGCGCTCATGGCAAAGACGCTTATTTCGGGGATGGAGAAGTAAATGCCGGCAGAGCAGTTGGATTTTAATTAAACTATTTAGACGCATCTCAGCCCTATTTTTGGTAGTGTCTCAGTTTGAATATTATGACTTGCCAGATGTTGTTAATAAATACACTGCATCTGACTGTTTAGCTCCCTGATGTAGATTTGGAATATGGGTTCAGGAACCTGTTTTCAATTTAACTTCACCTGATATTCACGTCAGATAAGGTACTGTTTTATTAACAACATCCGGCGCGAAAATTAAACTGAGACACTACCTTATTTTGATACTTCCCCTTTTTATTTCAGACTTCCTATCTTTGCCGACCTAAATACAGCAGGATGGGATTGAAGCGGAGCATGCGCATCTCCAGATATATTATTTACAGGGAAACACTGGTGGACAATAGAGAGCATCTGTGGTCATTCATAGGGTCATTTACAGGCATCGGGCTGATAGCTTTTATCCAGAGTCATCTGTTGACAGACAATGATAACCTTTTCCTGATAGGTTCTTTCGGGGCTTCCTGTGTATTGGTATACGGGGCTATTGAAAGTCCGCTGGCACAACCGCGCAACCTGCTGGGCGGCCATGTTGTGTCTGCGTTGATTGGCGTTACCGTTTTCAAAATATTCCCTGATATAATATGGATAACAGCCCCGCTGGCTGTTTCTCTTTCTATCGTAATGATGCAGATCACCAAAACCCTGCACCCTCCTGGTGGTGCTACAGCGCTGATAGCCGTAATAGGTTCGGCAAAGGTGAAAAATCTTGGTTATCTCTATGTTCTATCTCCCGTTTTATCCGGCGCCGTTATTTTATTACTGGTAGCACTTGTCTTTAATAACATCACCTCACATAGAAAATATCCTGCAAAAAGACCCTCCAGGGTAAAGTTAGTCAGGAGAAGGGTTAAGATGAAACACGGATAACGGTAATAATAATTACCCTGCTTTTACTGCAATTTTAAAAACCGGTATGACTGTACAGGAGAACTGTATGAGGTACATAAAAAGGGCCGATAAGTTCATACAATAAGAGTAGGGATATTTTAAACCGGTATAACAGCACAGGAAAACTGTATGAGGTACATAAAAAGGGTCGATAAGTTCATACAATAAGAGTAGGGATATTTTAAACCGATATGACTGTACAAGAGAACCGGATAAAAGGGTCGATGGGTTCAATATAATAAGAGTAGAGATATCTAAAAACCCATATGACCACACAGGAAAACCTGTATGAGGTACATAAAAAGGGTAGGTGAGTTCAATACAATAAGAGTAGAAATATAGAAATCCTGCAGAAATAGATCCTGCTCAATAAGAGCAGAGATATAGATCCAATACAATAATAGCAGAGATACAGAGATCCTGCAGGACATAGGATAACCCCAGGACCACTATATCTTCTGAAAATCATTAGAAGCGATCAGGTACCATTCTCCATCCAGTTCAAGTACATCTCCCGGGGCCAGAGAACGGGTACCATTGGCAACAGCGGCTTCCGGCTGTACTTCCGGAAATGCTGTCCAGGGAAGATCTGAGTTCTGACATAATTCGAAGGCTGTCCGGAGGTCAGCAACTTCCACATCCGCAATGTGCTGAAGGTTCTCTACTTTTACAGTCTCGCTGGTCAGGGGGGAAGCCAGTGTATAATCGGGGTTGAAATAAACTCTTACCATGATATACAGGCAGCAAAAATAAGACCACTATATTAGTAAATTTTGTAAGTTCGATATATGCAAAGGATATTAGTTTTACTGTTTTTCTGCCTGCCATTGGCAGCTGCTGCACAGCAAACCGTTATTAAAAGTGACGACAGCCATATTCATTATGTAGGAAGGATAGCTGTAAATGAAGATGCTGCTGAACTGACATGGACCGGTGCCGCCGTGAAGATCAATTTTAACGGCACCGGTGTGAGCGCCATTTTAAAAGATGAAAGGGGAGAAAATACCTTTAACGTGATCGTGGATAATAAAGTAGTAACCGTTATTCATCCTGATAGCAGTAAGCAGTCGTATACCCTGGTGAGTAACCTGCCAGCCGGTAACCATAGCCTGGAACTGTTCAAAAGAACGGAGTGGGCAATGGGCAAAACCTGGTTTTACGGGTTCTCCCTGGAAGAAAATACCAGCATACTGGAGGCTCCTGCCACCCAAAAAAGAAAGATCGAGTTTTATGGTAATTCCATTACCTGCGGATATGCGGTGGAAGATACTACTGGCAAGGACAGGGGAACGGCCCCTTACGAGAATGGATATATCAGTTATGCGGCCATTACGGCCAGGCACTTTGATGCAGAATATTATGCCATCGTTAAAAGCGGAATAGGTGTGATGGTTAGCTGGTTCCCGCTGATCATGCCGGAAATGTATGACAGGCTGGACCCTAATGATGCGAACAGTAAATGGGATTTTTCCAGGTATACACCAGACGTTGTAGTGATCAACCTTTTCCAGAACGATGCGTGGCTGGTAATGAAGCCGGAATATGAACAGTTTAAAGCCCGCTTCGGAGATAAGGCTCCCGATGCAGAACAGATCATCACTGCTTACCGTAACTTCGTTGCATCCATCCGTACAAAATACCCGAAGGCAGCTATTATTTGTGCCTTAGGCAACATGGATGCTGCAAAGGAAGACGCTCCCTGGTACAGTTATATCCAAAAGGCAGCAGCCGGATTAAAGGATAAACGTATCTACACACATTCTTTTGGTTTTAAGGGCACTGGCGGTCACCCCAGCGCAGCAGAACAGGAGGCCATGTCTGAAGATCTGATCCATTTTATCGATCATGAAATAAAATGGTAGTTTAGCAGCGTGAAAAATACCCTTTTATCTTTACTGCTGATAATGTTGTTTTCCTGCACAGGCACTACGCCACAGGAAAAGGCGGAGCATAGTGTGGAAATGTATATGCCTTCGTATTTAGAGTTTCCTAAAAGTTACGAAGGCATTGAGTTTGAAAAGCTGGTGAAAGACAGCCTTACGGGAAATGCCTGGCGTATCAGTCATTTGTACCGCGCTAAAAATAAGAAAGGGGAGATCGCAGTAGCCCAGCGTGTATTCTTCCTGGATACTTTATTCCAGGTAAAGAAAGTAATGACGCTAAAAGAGTACAGCGATCTTACCGCCCCTAAAGAATGATCATTTAAAATTCCCTTTGAACGCCCGTTTGAAGGCTAAAAATTCAGGAATAGATACATTACTTACGTAAGAGTTACCAGGATGTAAGGAGATATATTCCTGGTGATATTGCTCTGCCGGGTAAAACTTCGTAAAAGGTATTACTTCCGTTACGATCGGATCATGATATTTCTTTGCATCCGTTAACCTTTTTATCTCTGCCTCAATCACCTGTTTTTCCCTGGCGTTGCGATAGAACGCAATAGAACGGTATTCCGTACCTGCATCGTTTCCCTGACGGTTTAGCTCTGTAGGGTCCTGACTGGCAAAAAAGGCGGCTACCAGGGTAGGGTAGGATATCTTGGTAGAATCATAGTATACCTGTACGGTTTCGGCATGACCGGTACTTCCGCTGGCTACTGTTTCATAGTCAGGATCGGTATAATTGCCGCCGGCATAACCCGAAACGGCATCCCTTACCCCAACCAGGCTTTGGAACACCAGTTCCGCATGCCAGAAACAGCCTTCCGAAAATGTTGCAACTGCTTCATTTGTAGCATGTTTCATGTTATGATCGCCTACCGGTATCTTAAAATTCTGGCTATGGGAAGGCCCGCAGGCACTACATATTGCCACTATCAGCATTAAATACATCTTCATATAATTAGTTTTTAGCTTTTACAGGAGGTTTACCTCCTTCAGGAACAAAAATCAAGGCGTCTGAATCCATACAATAACGTTTTCCGGTAGGTGCCGGCCCGTCGTCAAATACATGGCCCAGGTGAGAGCCTGTTTTACTGTCTACCACTTCCCATCTCTCCATCCCGTCGGAGTTGTCCAATACCAGTCGTACAGCATCGGGGTCTATAGGCGCATAAAAACTGGGCCACCCGGAACCTGAGTTGAATTTGGCGACAGAACTGAACACCGGTTGCAGGGAAGCCGCAGAGTAGTAAGTGCCCTTTTCATAAAAATGGTCGTATTTACCTGAAAAGGCGCGTTCAGTGCCCTTTTCCCTTAAAATAAAGTACTGGTCCCTTGATAAACGGGCTTTCCACTCTTTCTCCGTGTACCGCACGGGGTAAACTGTTTTGCGGTCCGCTTTTGGCGGATCGGGGTATTTCCCTTTATACTGGGCATAGCAGCCGCTGGAGATCAATATAACCATGATCATCAATCCTGTTTTCATAATAAATGTTTTAGATGTGATTATTTACATAGATCAGGGAGACGTTAATTCTACATTAAAGGTCATTACTATGACAGAGAAAGGTATCACGGAAGTATAACAATTGATTTAAAAGGCGTAAGTTTGCTGACTTCCCATTAGATTACTAACATTACTCCCATTAAGTAACTTATTGTAAAACAAGCAATTGTATCTGCTATGCGGTCGCATACAAGGATTTCTGCGGATTTCCCTGCCAGCCTCAGCAAACGGGCAGAACGAACTATGTTAGAATTTTAATCAGATAATATATGGATAAGCTTAAACTGAAATTACAGGAATACTATCAGCACTGCCAGCAGCAGGAAACGCGCACTAAAACAGGCAGAAAAGCTGCCGGAAAGGTAGCTGCGCCGGAGATGGAGAATGATATTCTGCTACAGTTTGGCTTGCCTACCTCCAAACGGTTTGTGCAGATTTTACATGATTTTGTGAGTCACAGCCAGGTAAATGATCATTTGCTGGATTACGTGAGTAAGAAGTTAAAGGAAGCAGCCCGTAAATACCTGCTGGCCCCGGTAGTGTCTGATATAGACCAGCTGGGACAGGCGAGGGAACAAAAACGGAGCCCGTACGACCTGTTACCGGAGTTAGGCTACCCGGTGAATGAGTATGCGATTTTCCTGGTAGGAGAGTTGTTATACCGCCGTAATATGCCCGCTGCAGATGTACTGGATGAAATGAAAAAGGTGCAGCACGCAGATAGCTGGAATGATGTGCTGTTACTGAGTAAGATGATCCACTATACGGAACACGGGCTATATGCTATTGTAAAACAGCAGGACCTGCGTTTTGTAGACGAGTTCGTACAGTATACCCGCCGACAGGACGCTTCCAAAGCGCCTAATAAAAAGGCCACTCCTGTTACGGAAGGGTATACACCCAACTTCCGCTCTGTTACCAAAATACAGGTAGAGGATATCGTATTTGATGAACAGGATATGCCCAGCCTGGTAGGTAAGCTGAAAAACGGTTCCCGTTTCAGTAATATAACGGTGATACTGGAGTTTACCGCCTTAACACAGGTATTGATGAGTGCAGGGGAACTGGGAGCAGAAATAAACGGCTTTATTAAAAAGAAACTGGCAGACAGAGAAAGGGAAAGACCTACGGTAATAGATATACGTGTAGAGTTCGGACAACAACTGGTCCTGGACAACTGTTACCTGGAAATTTACAAGCCACAGCACAGGCATGGACAGAAATGGGTAGAGGATAAAGACAATTTGTTCTTTGTAGAAAAGATCCTTTCTAAAAAAGAATTTGAGAAGAGAAGCAAGGAGGTAGAAGTGAAGCAGAAGATACAGGAATGCCTGGAACTGATAGGGAGCTCTTATGGCTCTTACCAGCGACTGCGCCGCCTGGGTATTACAGATGAAGAAGCTAAGCTGCGTGCAGGTTTGCAGGATGAACTCCTGTTTAAGTTATCTACCTATCTGCATAAGCTGAAAGATTAAAAAATAAATGAAAAAGTAAAAGGGTTCCGGTAATACCGGAGCCCTTTTTTTGGTTGGTTTCTGATTGTTTTGCAGTAGATATAAATAATTGTCCCCTTGAAATATTTTTATTCAGTAAGTAAGGAATGATAAACCCTGACCCCCAAGCTCTCACAACTTACGTACGAAGTGAGAGGCCTGGAAGTTAAGGACAACGTGCTTTGCTTTTATCAATACAAACTTAGTTTTTAAAACGCTTTTTATTGTTAATCCGATGTTAAAGAATTCATTTTTATTGAGTTAAGAACTTACCGTGCGTATAGATCATCCCGTTATAATTATGGTAACAGGATTGTTGTAACGAAGAAGGCCATAGTTCAGAAGAACCATGGCCTTTTCTTGTATACTATACTTGTCGGTATATACTAGTAAAGCTGCTCTATATGTCCCAGTGTGCCATCTTCGCCCATTCCTTCAACAACTACGCGGAAACGTCTTGTGAAGTCATTGTTGAAGAAGGAGATTTTAGCAGTGTGTGTTAAAGTATCAGCCACCAGGTTTGGATTCCAGTAAAGCGTGAGCCTCTTATCCTGTAAGATGTGAATGTCTTTACGCACAGTATAATCTGGTGCATAGAATTCTTTCACGATGTTATATCCTCCTTTCCTGTATTTATCAAAGCCACGGGTATCAATATCAGACCTGCTGTCTCCACCACGTCTCAGGTAAACCGCAATTGCACCGCTGCTGCCACCGAAACCACCTACGAATGTAGGACGGAGTACCTTGATGTAAGCCACATCGCTGATGCTGATGTTGTTCAGCATATTGACGTCTGTAGGCATTTCATTCAGGAACAGTACGGGGGCACCACCACGCCATGTAAGAGCAGGTTTGGTAACATCGGTGGTGTTGATAACAAGACCGGATACTTTTGACTGCAGGTACTGGAAGATAGTGAATGCACTTGGCTCATCCTTGGTAAGGTCAAAACCCTGACCATCACCTGCAGAGAACATACCAGTTGTATAACGGTCTCCTGTGCTTTGTGCTCTTCTGAGGCGCTTTTCACGAACGTTCACCTCTTGCAGGAAGATCGGTTTCTGCTGGATGGACCTGTTCACTGCATTGCTTTCAGATACGGTAGCCAGGAAGGTATGCAGTACGGTATTGTCGATTACGGCCGGCTCTCTGAAAGGATAAGGCGTTGTAACCGGCGTGTTCTTATCAAAGAAATGCGGTTCGAACTTCACGCCCACATCTTTCCATGTTTTGTTCGGATCGTTTGCACGGTAGAATACGTTGATAGTATCCACGAATTGCAGACGGTCTACAGCAAACTCGCCTTTATCGTTGGTCGTTACAGAAGAGAAACCGGTAGAAGTATCGATTGGCTGTTTCAGTACAAAGTCTATTCTGCCGTTTGCCAGTGGTACAGCGCCTTTGTTGGTAGTAGCAACACCTTTCAGCAGCAGTCCCTGCTCGTAAGGGTATTTTACATCCGGTAAGTAGTTATGCAGGATTTTCTCCCAGCTGAATCTTCTCCAGCCGTTCGTCATCATGATCAGGTCCAGGTTACTTAATGTAGCCGGGTCCATGTCTTTAAAATATTGTGAGGGGTTCGCAATGTAGCCTTTAATGTCGGAAGTCAGTAACAGATTGGATAGGATGTTATTCTCGTCTTCATCTTTTACTACCTGGTCAGCATCGGTGATAGAAACGGACAGGCTAGTCAGCAAAGTATCAGGTACTTTCAGTTCCAGTACATTCTTTTGTCTTGGTTGCGTGTTGATCGTAGTGTTCTGGATGGCAATAGGCAGCGCATCCGCTTTTCTAACGAATGCCAGTCTTTCAGCCATTGGTAACCCTTCACTGTTGAAGATAGTGAACTGCAGGATACCGGAAGGAAGGTCTTTCGTGGGTACGAAACCGCTTATCTGTCCTTCAGCAGCATTCAGTTTAGCCTTGTATACCACGTGCTGCTGCATCTGTGCAACGATCATCATGTTATTATATACAGGGTTGTCTTTGGTAGCTGGCAAAGTCTGGTAGAATACGCGGGTACCTTTGTTGAAGATTTTCAGTCCTACGCCAGTTGCTTTCACTATTGGCAGCAGTACTGTTTTTTGTCCCTTGTTTGTTTGTACGAGTGCTTTGTAAGTTTCCCCTGCAACAGGTGTTAATTCAAACATGCCCATACCATCATGCGTTGTTTTAATCAGGGCAACTGTTTCACCTTTCAGGTTCTGTACGATACCATTCACTTCGGAAGGATAACCGTTCTGATCGATAGACTTAAAAGCCACACGGCCTGTAACTCCGGCAATCAGGTTACCTCCTTCAGGGAAGAATTGTACAGAGAAATCACTGGCTGTTTTTGGCCCCCCTGGCTGAACACTGTTCTTGGAAGGGTCAAAAATCTCAATGTTCTTGTAGTACAGGAACTCTGCATCAAAGTTGAGCATCCAGGCGGTGTAAGCACGTACCTGGTATTGCCCTGCCTTAATAAGTTCAGGAATTTCGAATGCGCCGGAAGCAGTACCCCCGCCGATCGATAATAACTTTTTCATTGCTATGTTGCCGGATCTGTCAACCAGCTCTACATACAGGTTTGTAGCAGAGAGGGATGGCTGGCCTTGTAACAAAACGTACGCTTTGAACCACAAGGTTTCTCCGGCAGCATAATAATCTTTGTCCAGTTGCAAGTAAACTTTCTCCTGGGGGAAGCGTTTGCTGTACTGCTCCAGGGTTTGAGTTATCTTATCCTGCCACTCGTCAGCGGGATAAAATGCAAGGGCAGCTGTTATACCCATCAGACAGACTGGGAGCAGCCACTTTAAACCGTTTCTTTTTTTAGATAATCCAGATTGCATGTGGAACAATTAGTTTGCGACAATATAGTATCAAAAAATATAATATGCAAAATAGTATGAAAAAATAATATATGCAAATAATGTTATTAATTATTAACAAATTAGGGTGTGAATTCTTTGAATTATTATTGCAAAATAAGTGCGAGTTACGCATGGGCGTGAAGGCATGGTTGAAACTAACATAATGATAAACAAGAGATTAGTTGTAATTGGTGGCGGAGCAGCCGGTTTTTTTTGTGCAATTAACGCCGCAAAGTTATTTCCTGCATTGGAAATCAAATTAATAGAGAAGAGCAACAAATTACTCTCAAAAGTAAAAATATCAGGTGGAGGTCGCTGCAATGTCACCCATAATGCCCCCGACCTGATATATATGTCTAAACATTATCCGAGGGGGCAGCATTTTGTTAAAAAGGCATTTAGCCGCTTTTTTGTGCCCGATACCATAGCATGGTTCCGTGAAAGAGGGGTGACCCTGAAAGCGGAACCGGATGGCCGCATGTTCCCCGATACGGATAGCTCCCAGACCATCATTGACTGCCTGCTGAAAGAAGCGGATAAGTACCGCGTAAAGATAGAAATGAGTACCGCTGTTACCGCTTTAACACAGGAGGGCAGCGGCTGGAAGGTAAGCTTACAGGACGGCAGCGTACTGGAAGCCGACTTTGTATGTGTGGCTGCCGGCGGATATGCCCAGGCAGATAAGTTCTCCTGGTTACAGGCTACAGGCCACCAGATCGTCCCTCCGCTACCTTCCCTGTTCACATTCAATATGCCGGGCAACCCTATTACAGAACTGATGGGGGTAAGTGTGCCGGAAGCACATATAAAGATCGCCGGTACCAGATTACAGGAGAAAGGACCGCTATTGATCACTCACTGGGGCATGAGTGGCCCGGGCGTACTGCGCCTGTCTGCCTGGGGCGCACGCGACCTGGCACAGCTGCATTACAACTTTACGGCAATTGTGAACTGGCTGCCGGCTTTTAATGAGAACAGCCTGCTGGAAGAAATGAAGGAATTGCGCTTTTCCATGGGCGGACAAAAAATGCATACTAAAAACCCGTTTGGATTACCACAGCGTTTATGGCAGTTTTTGCTGTTACAGGCTGGTTTACCGGAAGAAGTACGCTGGGCGGACGCACCGGCAAAGGATGTGAACAAACTGGTGAAGCAGCTGGTAGTAATGGAATGTACGGTAAAGGGGAAAACGACTTATAAAGAGGAGTTCGTGACCTGCGGAGGCATACAGTTATCGGAGATAGACCCTGCCACTATGGAAAGCAAACTGGCTCCTAACCTTTATTTTGCGGGGGAGGTGATGGACGTGGACGGTATTACCGGTGGTTTTAATTTTCAACATGCGTGGACCAGCGGGTGGATTGCGGCTAGTAGTATCAGCTCTAAACAGGGTTAAAAGGATAAAGGGCATTTTGGTATTATTGTATATAACAGAACGCCCTGTATCTTTATTTTCTTATAATTTTATTTAGCCTGTTGCAATGAAGCCATCGCCACCGGCAGAGCCGGTGCAGTGTAGCGCCCGAGATCTCTGCAAAGCCCCATTTTCCACAGCTGTTTACAGGTAGTGAATGCCCGGTTCGTACGTTTTCTCCAGCGCATTTAATAAAGAATCAAAGTCGGCGGAGCTCTTCAGGAAATCTGTTTTGGTAGTATCTATCATTAATGTACGTATGGGATGTTGCCTGATATATTGCATATACATATCATGAACACTCACAAGATACTCATCGGCGATCTGTTGTTCATAAGAACGGTTACGGGTTTTGATGTTCTGTTGCAGCTTTGTGACAGGTGCGTTGAGGAAAATCAGTAAATCCGGCTGAGGTAATTGAGGATTGATGATCTCGAATAATTTCTGGTATAAATTATATTCTTCTTCTTTCAGGTTTATTTTAGCGAATAAAAGGCTTTTGATGAAGAGATAATCTGAAATTACGAGGTTGCTGAACAGGTCCCGGGTCTGCAGCATTTCTTTCAGCTGTTTGTAACGTTCTGCCATGAAGAACAGTTCCAGCGGGAAAGCGTATTGCTGCGGCTTTTCATAGAACTTGGGCAGGAACGGGTTCTCTGCGAATTCTTCCAGTATGATCCTTGCGTTATAATGTTTGGCCAGTCTGTTGGCAAGCGTGGTTTTACCCGCACCTATATTCCCTTCTATCGTGATGTATTTATAGTTCATTCTTTAGTGTACTTCTTCCGGAATATATTTTATGGCAGGTAACGGGTCTGTACACTGCTGTAACAGGGTGCTGATGTCTTTATGTAAAACAGGATGCTGCCAGCCGGGTATCATTTCCTGTAAAGGGACTAATACAAATTGCCGGAATTGTAATTGCGGATGTGGGATTTTGAGTTCCGGCAGGTTAATGATCTCATCATTATAAAAGATAACATCGATATCAATTACTCTGGCTCCCCATTTCTGCTGACGGATGCGTCCTATTTTGCGTTCTATCTCCAGTACGGTATGTAGCAGTGTTAATGCGTCCATTTCCGTTGAAACCACTATTCCCTGGTTCAGGTAATCCGGTTGTTCTGCCACACCCCATGCAGCGGTTTCGTACAAAGCAGAGATTTTTTCTACTTTCCCCACCAGCATGCCTATTTCTTCTACTGCCTGTTTCAGATGACCGGTACGGTCTCCCAGGTTACCACCTATAAGTAATATTGCTTTATTCATGTATCTTCAACGGCCCAAAAGTAGACATATTCTTTATTTTTGGGAAAAGTGAGTTTTCAATTAACCACTATCTGGTTGACTATTAAATCTATAAGTAACAAATGCGTAGCTTTTTTAAAACATTCCTCGCCATATTACTGGCTTTTGTCGTACTGATATTTATAGGCGTTATTATATTGTCTGTCATGATAGGCAGAGCAATTGCCCCCGAACAGCTGACCGTAGAGCCGAATTCTGTACTGGTAATTGAAACCAGTCAGCCCTATAATGAAATGAAAAACGTGGACCCGGTAAAGGCCATCCTGCATAAAGGCGTATCCTCTACTCCCGGTCTTTTCGACGTGGTACGTTTACTGGAAAATGCTGCAGGGGATGATAACATCAAAGGGATTTACCTGAAAGCAGATAATAACGTGAACGGGTTCGCTACCAATGAAGAGATCCGTAATGCACTGCTCCGGTTCAAGCATTCCGGTAAATTCATTTATTCCTATGGAGAAGCGATGAGTCAGCAGGGCTATTACATGGCATCCCTGGGAGATAAGGTATATGTACATCCTAAAGGCGGCATCGACTTTGGCGGTTTTTACAGTCAGCTGATGTTCCTGAAAGGTACCCTGGAAAAACTGGAGATACAGCCACAGATCTTTTATGATGGCCGTTTCAAAAGCGCAACAGAGCCTTTGCGTGAAACGCAGATGACGGTTGCTAACCGTATCCAGACCACCGCTTACCTGGGAGAGCTGTACAGCAACTTCCTGCAACGTATTGGAGAGTCCCGTAACATTGATACCGCTACTTTACATGGTTATGCCAACCAGGGACTGATCCAGAGCGCAGATGATGCTGCTAAATACAAGCTGGTAGATGGCCTGCGCTATGACGACCAGGTAATGGACGAGATCAAGAGAAAACTGGGACTGAGTGGTGATGACAAAGTGAACTTTGTTTCCCTGAAAGATTATGACAATGCAAAACCGATCGTTTATAAAGAGGGCGACAGCAAAATAGCGCTGATTTATGCGCAGGGAGATATTAAAGGAGGAGATGATGATAATGAGACGACTATCAGCAGTGGTAACTTTATAAAACTGATCCGTAAAGCGCGTCAGGATAATTCTATCAAGGCGATCGTGTTCCGGGTGAATTCTCCCGGTGGCAGTGCCCTGGCATCAGAAACGATCTGGCGTGAGCTGGAACTGGCAAAGAAATCGAAACCAGTGGTAGTATCTATGGGCGATTATGCTGCTTCAGGAGGATATTACATCTCCTGTATGGCAGATTCCATTTTTGCACAACCCAATACTTTAACCGGTTCTATTGGTGTATTCGGGATGGTGTTTAACATGGAGAACTTCTTTAAGAATAAACTGGGAGTAACATTTGATGGTGTAAAGACGGCTCAGTATGCAGACCTTGGTACTGGTTCCCGTGCCATGACCGAAGTGGAAAAACGCTTTATGCAGAATTCAGTGGATAGCATCTACAGCACTTTTAAAAGTCGCGTGGTGGCAGGCCGTAAGCTGAGTGGCGCCGTGGTAGACAGTATTGCCCAGGGCCGTGTATGGAGTGGCATACAGGCAAAACAACTGGGACTGGTAGACCGTATCGGTGGTATTGAAGACGCGATTGCCTGTGCAGCAAGGCTGGCGAAAGTATCTTCCTACCGTTTGCGTGAATATCCGGAATCCAGAAGTGCGATGGAGAAGCTGATGAAAAGCCTGGGCAGCGAAGCCGATGCCAGTATGCTTAAGAGTGAACTGGGCGTGAACTATAACCTGTACCAGCAGGTGAAACGTATACAGGACATGAACGGGAAGATACAGGCAAGAATGCCGTACGACGTAGATGTGAAGTAAGCATATATGACTTAAAATATACTTAAACCTGCCGGTGACGGCAGGTTTTTTTATGGAATGAGCAAAACAATAGCTAGTTTTATGCGATTTTTTAAGCAACAGTTCTAGTAGTATGGCGGTGAAATATAACCAATGGAAGGCCTTGCTGGCCATGGCCAAAGCAAGTTTGAAAGCAATATTAAGAAGTCCTTCGGCAGTTATTTTCAGCCTGGGTTTTCCGCTGGTATTTATCCTCGTATTCGGTTTTATCGGGGATAACGGAGTATCTGTTAAAATAGGGGTGGACAAGGCCACGGATACGACCAGTTATGTATTCCAGGCGCTCCGGAAAGAGAAAACCCTGAAACTGATCATGGATAAGCCGGCTGCAGAGATGCAGGACGAGCTGAAAAAAGGGCATCTCACCGCTATTATTACGGTCACAAAAGAGGGGGCTGCCCCTGCCTGTGATGTAAAAGTAAGTACCTCAACGGCTTCTGTAGATAAGATCCAGTTATTCAATTCCATCCTTAAAGGAGTGGTTTACCAGGCAGATGATAAGTTCTACCCGCGTAAGTCTGTAGCCAGGATAGAACCTATGATCGTTTTACCCGGCCGCCGGTATAAAACCATTGACTTTATCCTGCCAGGTCTGCTGAGCTTTTCTTTGTTGAGCGCTGCGGTGTTCAGTACCGCTTTCCTGTTCTTTAACCTGCGCCAGACGCTGGTATTAAAACGTTTCTTCGCTACGCCTATCAGGCGTATTTATATAGTGCTGGGTGAAGCGCTGGCACGCCTGGTATTCCAGGTGGCAGGCGCAGTGATCATCCTGGCTATCGGCTACTTTGCTTTTGGCTTTACGCTGGTACACGGTTGGAGTACTTTCTTTGAAATGCTGTTACTGACTGCCTTTGGGGTAGTGGTATTCATGGGCTTCGGCTTTGTGGTGAGCGGCATTGCTACCAGTGAAAGTACTATTCCGCCTATTGCCAACGTTATTACTTTACCGCAGTTCCTGCTGGCAGGGACTTTTGTACCGGTAGATGCTTTCCCTTCCTGGTTACAGCCAGTATGCAGGATCATGCCACTGACCTACCTGAATGATGCTTTCCGAAAAATTGCCTTCGAAGGGCTGCATTTATGGAACATTGGGCTGGAGTTAGGTGTTATTACCTTATGGGGAATAGTAGTTTACGCTGTGGCTGTAAGGGTTTTCCGCTGGGAATAAGCAGATTTTTTCCTAACTTTTAAGTATGCAAGCCTTATATATCATCCTGGGAGCACTGGCAGTGTTCATTCCGGGCCTGTTTGTAATCAGCCTGTTTTTGCCGGACACTGTTAAAGTGGTTCGGGCCAGGGTAGTGCCAACTACCGTTGCGGCTGTTTTTGAACAAGTAAATATATTGCGGAACTGGGAAGGATGGTCTCCCTGGCATCAGCTGGACCCTGCTTTGCAGCTGACCTACAGCGACACGGAAAGCGGTGTGGGCGCTGGTTTCCATTGGGAAAGCAAGCACCGGCAGGTGCGTAAAGGGCATCTTACTATCACGGAGTGCCGGGTGCACGAATATATAGCGTTGGACATGCAGTTCATGAGACAACGGATAACCAGGAGCTATTTTCGTTTTGAACCTGCCAGGAGAGGGGGCACGCTGGTTACCTGGGTATTAATGGCCGAGTTGGGACAACATCCGGGAAGAAAACTGAAGGGGCTGATGATGGATAAATCGATAGGAAAGGATTTTGAGAGAGGGCTTGAGAATTTGAAGAGGAGATGTACGCTGGAATCTGTATAGATGTAGTTATCTGCATCTGACTGTTTAGTTCTCTGATTTTAGCTTTGGAATATAGTTGGATTATACCAGATGTAGTTATCGGTAAATACACTGCATCTGACTGTTTAGTTCCCTGATTTTAGCTTTGGAATATAGGTTCAGGATTTGATTTTCAATTTAACTTCACCTGATATTCACGTCAGATAAAAGGTGTATTTACCGATAACTACATCTGGCGCGAAGATGATCAAATAGACCTAAAGCACTATCACAACCGGAATTCTGATAATAATTCATGAAATAGGACGAGATTTGCAGCCTGTTATTTAATTTTATGCGAGTTATCAAGTTATTTTTACTGAGTGTCTTCTTTATAGGGTTACTGATCTTCCTGTTATCGCTCCTGTTGCCTTCCCGTGCTATTGTAGAACGCTCCGGCGTGATTGATGCTCCTATAGGCACTGTGTATGCCCAGATCAATGATCTTAAAACCTGGCAATACTGGAACCCCTGGACGGCTCCCGGCACTGCCCAGGAAATTAAGTATTCTGAGCCGGCTTCCGGAACAGGCGCTTATTATACCTGGACAGGCGTACAAACGGACAAACGTATAACCGGCAAAGTAACTATTACCAAAAGTGATTCTCTGAAAGGAGTATATTATAATATGGATTTTGAAGGGATGAAATCCGTGAAAGCTACCTTTAATCTCAGACCGGCAACTACCGGTTCCGGTACCGCCATCCTCTGGCGGCTGGAAACTGACCTGGGTTACCTGCCCTGGTGGAAATTAAGGGGTTTCCTGGCAGACCGCCTCACCGGCCCGCAATTAGAGAACGGACTCACTAAGCTGAAAAGTATTTGCGAAGGGAAATAAGGATTGCTACAAACGTGTGGCTCCTAACGGAGCCTTGTATATTGTTTATCAAGAGATAAATGATTCACAATTTCTATGAGTGGTAATTATTGTTGCCACTGAAAGGCTTAATTTTCTGCAAAATTTAAACATATTGTTTATGAAACACGTTCTCCTATTTTTTGCACTGTTGGCCGGTACCAGCAGTTTCGTATCTGCTCAGGACAAAGCGCCTGTAAGCCCACGTGTAACTGCTGAAGCAAAAAATGTAAAAATTGCTTACGGACAACCATCCAAGAAAGGAAGGGTTATTTTCGGTGAACTGGTCCCTTTTGGAAAAGTTTGGCGCTTAGGTGCTAACGAAGCTACTGAAATCACTTTCATTAAAGATGGCAGCTTCGGTGGTAAACCAGTTAAAGCAGGTACTTATACACTGTTCACCATTCCTGAAGCAACTTCCTGGACTTTCATACTGAACTCCGAACTGAAACAATGGGGCGCTTACAAGTATGATGAGATCAAAGGTAAAAACGTACTGGAAGTAAAAGCAAAAGCAACTAAAATTGCTACTCCTGTAGAAAAGCTGACCATCACATTACCTGGTGATAAACTGGTAGTTGAGTGGGATCAGACTCACGTTGAAGTTCCTGTAAAGTAAACACGTCGAACTTATTTAAAAAGAATAGCCTGCACTTTTAAGTACAGGCTATTCTTTTTCGTATACCTGATGGAGACTTATCGCCATTTAGATGATTCTCAGGCCCTTTATTTATTTTTGATTAACTTCTTTCGTTTGGATACCTGATGAAGACGGATATTATAATCCTTTTACGCATTCTTCGATGCTTTTGTATACCATATCCAACTGTTCATTGGTAATACAATAAGGTGCCAAGATATACAAGGTATTCCCTAAAGGCCGTAGCATAATCCTTTTCTCTTTGAAGAATGTATGCAGATAATCTCCCAGCTGATTGATATAACTGTCTTCTGTATCAGTCACAATTTCAAAGGCGATGATGGTCCCCTGAATCCTTACATTCTTTATTTTAGGTGTACTTTTTAACCGCTCTGCAAACTGACGGTGCTGCCCTTCCACTCTTTCCCTGTTTTCCTTACAGGAAGGCTGCAGGAAGATATCCAGGCTGGCCAGTGCAACAATACAGGCCATAGGATTCGCAGTAAAGGAATGCCCATGAAAAAGTGTTTTCAGCTTACTGTCCGAAAGGAAAGCGTTATAGATCTCTGCCGTGCAGGTAGTGATTCCCAGTGCCATGCTGCCACCCGTTAATCCTTTGGATAAACAGATGATATCCGGCGGGGTGGATACATTCTCCATCGCAAAATTGCGCCCTGTTCTGCCAAAGCCTGTCAGGATCTCATCTGCTATGAGCAGGACCTGATGCTGACGGCAGTGCTGCAGTAGTTCATCCAATACATCAGCCTCATACATCAGCATTCCACCGGCCCCCTGTAGCAGGGGTTCAAAGATGAAGGCTGCGATGTCTGCAGGATGCAGGGCATCTACCTGTGCTTTAAGTGCTGCGATATTATCTTTGGTAGGAGTGTCTATGAAATGTACGTCAAAGAGGAAGTCGTCGAATACACGGGTAAATACGCTGCGGCTGCTTACGCTCATTGCCCCAAAAGTATCTCCATGATAAGAATTATTGAACGCCAGTATTTTAGTTCTTTTTTCGCCTTTATTGTGCCAGTACTGGATACACATTTTCAATGCCACTTCTACTGCTGTAGAGCCGTTATCCGAATAAAATACGCGTTGCTGATGGCCGGGTAAGATGGGCAGTAATCTTTCTGCAAGGTTGACGGCAGGAGGATGGGTATAACCCGCAAAAATACAGTGTTGCAGCTCTGTAGCCTGTGCTGCCAGTTGTTTGGCAATGTAAGGGTGGGCATGCCCATGAATATTTACCCACCAGCTGGAAGTAGCATCCAGGTAACTGTTCCCTTCTTCATCGTACAATAAAGCCCCTTCTCCTCTTATAATACCTACCGGCGCCGGCGCTGTCTGCATCTGTGTATACGGATGCCATATCACCTGTTGGTCCCTTTCTGATAATGTCATGTCTTATTGATTTCAACTACGCAAAGGTAATTATTGCTGATGAAATGCGGGGGTGTTTACAGGATAGCCGGTTTTAATGTTTGCTTTTAAATCACTGAGGATGGAATACAGCCCGAAATAAGTACGGTTTACGTACAAAGAATGACGGGAGCCACGGGCTACTTTAGAATCCCTTACTTCTTTTAAATTAGATACATAGTCCATGTAGGCATAGATCTCATTAAAATAAGATTCATCACCAAAGTCAAAGCTGTCTAGTGTAAAAGGTAATGTTAACATATCTATCATCTTCTGAAAAAGCTCCGAGAAGAAAGTGATCTCTTTTTCTGTATCCGTAGGATGGATCATTTCCAGATTGGTATAGATCTGTCTGCGTTTTACCTCATCCCTTATCACTTCTTTATCTACTAAAAGGAAATAGTTGATATAAAAATCTTCGGGAATTTCTTTAATACAGCCAAAGTCGAAGATGCCAACAGTACCATTGTCGCGCATCAGGAAATTGCCCGGATGCGGATCGGCATGTACTGTTTTAAGTGTATGTACCTGGAACTGGTAGAAGTCCCACAGCGCCTGGCCAATTTTATTGCGTACTTCCTGGCTGGGGTTCCTTAACAGGAACTCTTTCAGGTGAAAGCCATCGAGCCAGTCCATCGTAATGATCCTTTCGCTGGAAAGTTCCGGGTAATAGGAAGGGAATACCAGGTTAGGAATATGTGCGCAGAGAGCGGATAACTCTACCGAGCGGCGCAGTTCCAGTTTATAGTCAGTTTCTTCCAGCAGTTTGCCCTCGATCTCATCAAAGTATTTGTCCATATCTACCTCGTTCATACCTACAATGCGGATAGCAAAGGGTTTTACGATACGGAGATCGGATTTTACACTATTGGCAACGCCGGGATACTGTATTTTGATGGCCAGTGGCTTGCCCCATTTCCAGGCACGGTGTACCTGGCCTATAGAAGCAGCGTTGGCCGCTTTTATCTCAAATTTATCATATAGCTCAAAGGGAGATTTTCCCAGTGTTTTAACGAAAGTATTGACTACCAGTGGACCTGAAAGGGGAGGAGCGCTGTATTGCGACATAGCAAATTTGTCGGTATAGGCTTTGGGCAGTAATCCTTTATCCATACTCAGCATCTGGGCTACTTTTAAAGCACTTCCTTTGAGGTTGCTTAAAGTATCATAGATATCTTCTGCATTGTCAGCGTGCAATTCGTCTTTACTGATAGATGGATCTAAAAGTTTTTTCGTGTAATGTTTGAGGTAATTCGTTCCTACTTTCAGTCCTGTTGTTACAAAGCGGCTGGCCCTTTCTACCTTTCCGGTAGGAATGTTAGTCTGTTCTTTCATTATCCCGATAATTTTGTTTACTTCCTCGTAAACATGAATTTCCCAAAGTCTACTAAACTATCAAATGTATTTGTGCTGATCAGCTGGAAACTCAGGTTTACTGCTTTCTCGATAGCAGCATCTGTCATTTCGAACTGGTTGCTGTCATCTTTTGTCCAGTAGCGGAGCACAAATAGCGCCTGCATCCAGAAACCGTGTACGTACTGATCTGAGATGAATTTGCGTTCTTTGATCTCATTGTTGGTATATCCTTCTTTTATGATCTCTCTGATATAATCGTAGAAAGCGATACGGAAGGTTTCCAGTTTATCCGGATGTATACCGGGAATCCTGTAGTTTTCTTTCTGTAGCAGGATATAGCTTCTGTTTTCTTTCAGTTTCTGTACCCACATAAAGTAAAAAGTGAGGAGTTTTTCCTGTGCGGAATAGTTCCTGTAAATCTCATCTTCCTGTAACTTTTCGATGGTATCCTGGAAAAAGGATAACCAGATGTCTTTTTCAACAGCATCAAAAGAAGAGTAGCTGTCGTAAAAAGCAGTTTCAGCTATACCCAGCTGCTGACAGAAGGCGAAAATGGAAACGGGTCTTTTGCCGTTTTCCAGCCAGAAAGTTTTATAAGCGTCGCGAATAAGTTGCTTGTCCATTGTTTCCGGAAGTTTTAGAAGTGAATTGGATATAAGCGGCTATACCGCCATATCAAATTTACGTCAGAATCGCCGGATAATGGTCAGGTAAGCGTTAAGGAAAGCCTAAATAGCGTATATCGTTATAATACCTTTATTATCAAGTATACCGAATTGGTTCTTTTCGCCGGTAGACAGGATCTCTTTGATGGGATCGGTAGATCTGACAGTGTTGATCAATACCGGTATGTCTTTTATGTCATAAACCTCTGCATAGTATTCTGCAGCAACTATGTACACATTATCCGGGATGTATGCTTTGGCTATACAGAGGATGTGTTCTGCAAAGAAATCGCCGGTGATTTTCATGCCTCTTTCTACGCTGATGAGGATACTTCCTTTTTTGGTGCGGGCAATTATTTTTTCATAGGGTGTATCTGTTAAAGAAAATATATCCGTATCCAGTGGTAATTCTTCACAATGGCCAAGATTATTCACATTGTAAATGGATTTATTCATGTGGAAGTAGAAAGTGTTCTTCCTGATCATTTGCTGCATAAAGTGCAGGTGCTGAGGGACGAGAAAATTACCGTTTAATGTACATTCAAATACTTTAAATCCTGTACCAGCAAGTTGATGGTTGAAGTTCAGCCGGCTTCCATCCGGAGATGCTGTAATGGTTACTGACCTGGAGAGTATTTCATTAAACGCAAAACAAAGAACATCCGGCTTCAATTGATCATTCACACAGATATGCAATTCCTCATTAAAGTGACGGTTAGCCGGCAGGTTTTTATTCTCAACATCAAGTATGGTATCTAATGTTCTTAGTGGCAGGATAATGTTATTATTGGATTTAATAAAAGGAGGAAAGAAAGGATATACGATCATTGCGCTTTCTTCGTCTTCATCCTCTGTGGTTGAGGAATGAAAAGGCCAGCTATAATGTTCCTGGTAGCCATTTGCGTTTACACGGACCAGGTAAAGGGCGGTTTTACCCTGTCCGAAAATCAGCATTTGATTATGGTAGGTAGCAGACCCCCTCCATTCTACATTTTCATGTAATTGTATCCTTATCTGATTTCCTTTTTTATTTATGACAGATACTGTCTCTTTTTTGTTTTTATAGAGATTATAATCATTGACCAGTTGTTCATCCTCCGGTAAAAAATGCTTTAATAAATGCATTTTTTCTGTGTTGCCCGTTATGGCATTCTGACTGATAATCTTATACGCCAGTTCCCTGGCAGTTTCTTTTGCAGCAGGATTGGTGGTAATGTTATTTATATCTACCAATACGTTCAGGAAGCTGTTTTGCCTGTCAGCAGGCGTGTGTTGTTCATATACATCCAGCAGGTATTCCTGAAGCTGATCTTCTTCTGTACGCATCATCATCCGGAAGTACATGCTGAGGCACTCTTCCTCTTTATAGCCGGCCGACCAGCCATCGAGTAACAAGTCGCACGCCTCTTCGGGCTGGTGTAGTTTTTTATCCAGGATGAGCGCTGCTTTCTGGTAATCCTGTTCTGACAAGGCTATATCTGCACTTTTCCTGAAATACTGTACTGCTTTTTCAGGTTGGGCCAGGAGCACGAAAAGATCTCCTGTTTTTTCATATCGTTCCAGTTCTTTGTAGATCGCGATCGCTTCCAGCAGCAATCCTCCTTTCTCTAAACACTGGGCTGCTTCGAACGGTTTATGTAAATGTTCCTTGTACAATATAGCTGCTTCTCTGTAGTATTGTCCTCTTTCCAATACTTTTGCCGCTACCAGGAAATTGCCCAACAGGTTGGCGTAGATATAGGCGGCCTTCTGGAAGTCACCTTTATCTTCTGCCTGAAGGGCAGCCTTATGATATTTGGTAGTGAGGGATTCCGCATAATTATCTACGTTCCATCCATCTGCACGTTCTCCGCCCCCAAGTTTGTTTACATTAAAGCTGGTATCGCGGCTGCCTAAGCTGCTACTGGGCGTGGCGCTGCCCCTGTTGGCATATTTTGATACAAGAGGGATGGCATAGCGGAGCGCTTCATCCATATTTTCATCAAATAATTTCAGGAGGCGTTCCAGTTCACTGTTCCGTCTTTTTTCCAGGTTATCCCTGGCAGGCGCGGTACTGTTATCACTTTCTTTTTCTTCCTCCATCCAATTCATGAAGCGTAGGATCCGGTTATTGCGCAAAAAATTCGCCGGTTTTTTGAAGAATAAGGATAATATTTTCAGGATAAGCCAGACAGGTAGCATGAACATTCTTGCTACCACGTGCAGGAACCCATTAAATCCTGCAGGAGGATTTATTACTCCGGGGATGTCTGATAAAGGCTGTATACCGATGGCTTCCTGCAACTGGTCCAGAAGTTTATTTTCTTCAGGATAATCTACACTGATCTCATGTAGTTTTGCCATAGCAGGGAGGCCGGGATGAGCATGGTCCCAGCTGGTGGTGAGCTGTTCTGCAAATGAGAGCAGCTGGACCGGCTCCTGCTGATCTTCTTTATTGAATCCAACAAAGCCGATACCGGGGTGAAATACCTGCCATTCCCAGATGAGCAGGTCGTTTAGTTCATCATTGCTTAATACCGGATGCAGGCTGGCATGAACAGGAATGAATAATTTATTACCGATGGCAGTATAGGGATGTGAGAGCAAAGAGGCATCAGGCACTATATTCCGGAACACCACGAACAGGCCCGCAGGCGTGACAGAGCCACTGTGAGCCGGAATAATAAGGCATATGAGCCCGTTCAACGGCATATTCCAGTTGTCCATTTCACGGAACCATTGTGCAGGCGTATTTCCCCGGATGAAAGTTCCGGCAATATTCTGACTGGATTGCGGATCGTATGTTAGCTGCAGCACTATATTCATTTCAATGCCTCTATAAATGATTGGATATATTTCTTGTAAAATTCCTGTACGGTCATTACTTCCGGATAGCTTTTTCCTGTAAAGTATTCTGTACCGCACATTGCACCATCAGAGGCCCAGCAGGCAACTGAACGGTTCAATACCATTACGATCGTTACTTCAGGTAAGTGGGGTGCACGTAAGTGTAAAAGTCCGCGAGAGTCTGCAAATGCTTCACAACCATTGTTCCAGGTGAATTTAAAGAGTTTATAATTGACATTGGGGATGCTTATCAGTGTTGGGTTCTCTGATACATCACTGATTCCCCCTCTGTAGTAATAACGGCCCGGACTTTTTATGGCGATACTGTTATCATCTATAACCAGTCTACGGCTATCTATCATCAGGTATTCCCCATCCAGAGATATTTTCCGGATATGGTTAAGGACTTTGTAGCCGTTCCTGATAGCACGTTTTATTTCTTTTATATAAAATGCAGGATCTGTCAGGAGCTGTTTTTTTAACGTTCCGGGTTCTCCTGCTTCCATGTTCACTCTTCCATTACCCGGATTGATCGTGAAGAGTGTATCGCTGGTATCTACGATGAATTGTCTTTCATGAAAGACGATTGTATACGGGTCCCTTAGCTGGATTTCAGGGAGGCAAACGGAGGTGGTCACTATCAGCGTCTTCGTATCTATCCCGTATACCCTGAGTATCTGGGGAGAACCCTGCATATGATGCAGCAGATAGATAAAAGATTTTTCATCCTGCCCAAAGTAATATTTACCGGGAGGAATGAAGGACATTAATTCTACAGCACCTTTTGTCTTATCGGGCCAGTAAAGCAGGCGTTGGTCCCGTGTGATGCCAATTACGCCGTATGCAAGGAACATGTGTTCCCCATCCGGGATGATCATGCTGCTGGGAAAGTAAAGAGGTGCAGGCGTTTGCCGGAAAAAAGCCGGTAAGTCTTTCTGATGATAGACTTCTTCTTTTTTCGAGTTTACTATCTGTTTCGTTGTTGATAATAATTCAGGCAGGTCCAGGAAAATATGATGTAGCAGGTGGCGGTTACCGGCTTTATATTTAAACAGTTGTAATTGCCCTGATCTGCTCACGGTTATTAAGAACCCATAGGCTGTTCTCAGGTGAGCGAAAGCAGCCTGGAAAGCGGGTGTGTAGAATAGTTGCTCATCTGTGATAAGGAAATATTCCTGTTGCCGGCCAAGAGGATGTTCTTTTACGAAGGCGGTTAAGGCACCAGCGCTATGCAGGGCCGGTGATAATTCTGCCAGTGCACCGATGATATCTGATTTGGTGAGCAGTTCCATTTCGCTGTAGGCATTGCCCTGCAATGCGAAGGTGCTGACGTGTGCTTTCTCTTTGTTATTCATGCGGCAGGCCAGTGCGGTAGCAATGGCGAAAATGCGGGGTGTGCCCCACATCTTGATGCTGGTATCTATGAGGATGAAACGTTGCCGGGTATGATTGGCAGGGAGTTCTTCCCTGCGGAGATAAAGCGCTTCGTTGTTGGCCAGTCTTGCCATCAGGGAAAGGTCGTCGTGCGCCAGTTCGCTGAGGAGGAGTCTGTCGAAGTTGCCCCTGTTGGTGATATCAGATACGCCGCCGAAGGAGCGGTCGCTGTTGGTGCTTGCCTGCATAGGGACTTTTAACGCAGCAACGAGGCGTTGCGTCAGCCTGGCAAGACCTTCGGTCTGCGAGTCGCGGGCCAGTTGTTCCAGCAGGTCGGCTGGTTGATGTTCCGGTAGTACCAGTGGTAATTGTTTAGTATCGGAATTTAACAACTGTTGATTACCCATTTAAATTCAATTATATTTTGTAGCATGTACAGCACTTAAATCATACTGTTAGTAAGTCTTACAGCGCTTCTGGTAGCCGGTACAAAGCAATCCAATCTTATTTTTTCCCAATGCCCGTTTTCATGGAACAGCAGTATACCATCATTCAATGGGTTCAATGTTGTAGTTACCAGTGATGTTATTGCAGGTGGATCAAAGTCGTAACCCGCAGGTAACAGGATGTTATTCCCGAGTATATATGTTTTGCCTGGTAATGCAATGGCCGGTGTACCTATAATCAGTGCCTCACGGTTTTCTGAAACAGCGAAGTAGAGCTGTTGCAGTCTGACAAGCGGCGCCGTGCCGACATATGTTTCCCATACTTCCAGGGAAGTAAGTAACGCATCATTTCCCGGAATGATAACATTACCACCCCTTCTTACCAGTTTTACCCGGTGGGGTTTTCCCATTACGCCAGGTAAGGCAGATACAGGTAATGTTACTTTTATGAAAGACAACAGCGGCACCCATTCTAATGCAGGCAGTATATCTGCCGGTGTCCGGGCGCCGGGCGCAAAGAGGCGTTCCTGTTCATCCATGGACCAGGTATGCATTACTGGTAACAGGCTGATCTTCTTATCCGGTTTACCGGCAGGTATCCCTCTCACCCATATCTGTTCTCCGGAACGAGCAGCAAGCAGCCCGGGGAAAGTACGAATACTACCTAATGCAGCTGCATGAGCGGTTGATAATACTATTACGGTTTCTGTCATAGCGTGCACAGGTTTAATACATCAATACACATAGTCTCTTTCATCATGCTGTTTGTATTATTTTCTGCCAGAGATCTTCGATTGGCTGTAACACGTAATTGCGCTGTGTTTCACTGCTGATCCATTCACTGCGTCCATTCAGGTAACGCAGTCTGTCTTTAATCAGCGAGCGTTCTGCACCGGAAGCGGAATCCCATTGTTCTGTCAGTTGCAGTACCTCTTCATAGATGGTATCTGCATCCGGAATGCTGTTGATATTTGCCCGGGGATGCTGCTGAGGATGGGATTCATCTATAGTAACAGCCGCATTTACGATGCCCGCAATCACTTCCTGTTGTTCTTCTGTATCCCAGATATATCGCAGTACCCACAGATCGGAACGTAGCGCGGTACTACGGTTGCAGAGCAAGGCACTGGCAGCGATAAGGCGTTGCAGTTTTACTGCACGCCTGTCTGATATCAGTACGCCGGCATTACGCAGTAACTGCACCAGTTCTATGTAAGCAGGTCTTACAATGCTGAGGTCAATACTGGTAGTGAGGGTTTGTAAATAGCGTACCTCCTCTTCTGTAATACCGGTATAATCGGTTTCGGTAGTTTGTTCCATATCCCAGCCCGCATGCAGTACTTTTTCAAGTTGTGCAGGATCTACATTGCCGCAATGCACCCTGATGAGGAAGCGGTCGAAAAGCGCCTGTAAGGCTTCTTCTTCCGGCAGGTGATTACTGGCACCAATAAAGATCAGCGCAGGGAGTTTTTTTGTCTCTTTGCCACGGCGGAAGATCTTTTCATTGAGAGCCATCAGCAGGCTGTTAAGGATAGCGCTGTTAGCGTTCAGCAATTCATCCAGGAACACCAGGGAAGCTTCGGGCAGCATACCTTCTGTATTGGTGACCAGGTCGCCATCCCGCAGTTTACGGATGTCGAATGGGCCGAACAGTTCATTTGGCTCCGTAAAGCGGGTAAGGAGGTATTCGAAGGTCTTACCTTTGATATGACGGGCCAGCTCCCGTACCATAGCACTTTTGGCAGTACCGGGAGGGCCCAGCAGGAACAGGTTCTCCCTGCCTGCAAGGCAAATGCCCATAAGATCGATAATGTCGTCTTTACCAACGAAAGTTTTTTTCAGCTGTTGCAGTACATTATTCAGTTTGTCTATTACGTTGGCGTTGGTCAGGATAACAGGTTCCATAATTATTTAATCGTTAAAAGAGGGTTCAAATTGAGGCCACAGATCGGCAGTGTAGGCACCCAATGCTTCCAGTACAAGCGGATAACAATCGGGGTGCTGGCATTTATGGAGGTCCCTGGCGGTAATGACCCGGTCTATATAAGCCTGTTTCAGGGAAACATGGCTGAATATAACGGAGAGGTCCGTAGTGGAAGACATGGGGATCCCTGCCGAAGAGAAAGGCCATAATTGCGCGGTATCCTTCATCAGTTTTACCAGCGGATCATTGGGGGATAATCCTTTTGCCAGGTCAAAGAGATCGGGGAGATAGCGCAGGGTAAGATCTGCAGAGTACATTGCAGCAGGCGTCAGCGCTCCCGGATAGGGGAGCAGGTGTGCCTGCATAGTTGTTTCGTCCAGGTTTCTGATCAGGATGAACTGCACGGCCGTGTAGAGATAGCGGGCTGCCCACAAAGCTGCGTTTTCATCAAAAGAAGGTGCGGCAGCAGGCATCTCCTGTATATCATCTTCATAGTATTGTTGCAGATGAATAGTGGCCAGGCGCAGGTCTTCTGCTTCAAATGGGAGCAACTGCGGTATTACTTTTACTTTACCATCGTTGATCAGTCCTGCTATAAAATTTGTTAGTTCCATATAAGATTCTTTACAGCAGAAAATTATAGTGTCAGTTAATTGCCCCATGCTTATCAACGTACGTATAAAGTCCCCCGGGATTCATGTCAGCTCTAAGATAATGAGTATGTATCTTATATGCAAGTCTGTTGTCATATAATAAATATGATGGCAGGATTGTTAATTGTTAGATCTATTTTTAACTTAGGGAATTAAATTAAAGTGATCATGTATAAGAAAACACTTACAACGGCAGCGGCCGTTGTTTTTTCAGCCGCGTTATTTGCCCAGACAAAACCAGAAGAAACAGAGGTATGGGAGCCGGTCCCTGCCGTGGTTACACCAGGTAAAGTAAATACAGATGCACCTTCAGATGCAATTATACTGTTTAACGGGAAAAACCTGGACCAGTGGGTATCTGTAAAAGATCCCAGCCAGCCGGCAGCCTGGAAGGTATCAGGTAATGCATTTACTGTTGATAAAAATAGCGGGAACATACAAACGAAAAGATCTTTCACCAATTACCAGCTGCATATTGAGTGGCAGGTACCTAAGAATATAACAGGTACTGGTCAGGGCAGAGGTAACAGTGGTTTGTTCCTGGCATCTACCGGCCCCGGTGATGATGGTTACGAACTCCAGATCCTGGATAACTATAACAATAAGACTTATGTAAATGGCCAGGCTGGCAGTATCTATAAACAAACGCCGCCACTGGTGAATGCGAACAAGAAACCGGGAGAATGGCAGACTTACGATGTTATCTGGACAGCCCCTCATTTCAATGCAGATGGTTCTTTGCTGTCTCCTGCCAGGGTAACTGTATTCTTTAACGGTATACTGGTACAGAATAACACGGAACTGAAAGGACCTACCAAATACATTGGCAAGGCTACATATGAAAAAGCGCATGGTGCTTGTCCTATTAAATTACAGGCACATGGAGATAAGAGCGAACCGCTTAGTTTCCGGAATATCTGGATCAGGGAATTGTAATCAGAACTTATTCAGTGCAGGCTCCGTCAGGAGCGTTGTGTGTATAATAAAATAATATTGACTCCGTAGGAGCCCCCTTCTATTTGCGATTTAGGGGACTTTTACGGAGTCTGTGTTTTGTAGTTTAATATATTGGCTACAAACACAGGGCTCCGGAGCCTGGGCGTTTTATTGCAAAAACAAGATCTTTTAAGGCTATGCAGGAATCATGTGTTTGCAAAGGGCTTGCCTGTTTTTAATATTTGACCACCGATTTTTACCGCTTCATCCGTATTTTTTCTACATTTAGTATAGAAGTCTGGAACTTTGTACTTATGAATGCTACGATGGGGAGATTGTTTTACATATATAGCTCACTGTTTATCTCGTTTGCGCTCAACTTACCTAAGTTGCTGGCACTCAGGAATGAAGCAGTAATGGCGCATTACTGGCGTTTCGATCCCTATGAGCTGATCTTCCAGACTACCATCAATTTCATCTTCTGTCTTTGCATCTTTTATATCAACAGAAAATATTTCCGTACACCGGTAAACCAATGGCGTTTAAAGGAAGAAGGAATAGCGTTACTGATCAATTTTGTTTTACTGGCCGTGTTCACGATTATAATTGTGAGAGTGCAGAAAAGGTTGTTTAGTCCGGGTTTATTACCAGGAAAAGGAGTAGGGATAAAGTTCCTGATCAGTATGTTGCTGATAGCCATAGAGCTGAAGATAGTGGATATCCTGCGGCATGCCCGCTCTAAGGAAATGGAGAATGCACAGTTGAGGAATGCACATCTGAAAGCAGAGCTGGGATTATTAAAAGGGCAGTTGCAACCACACTTCTTTTTCAATGCATTGAGCAGTTTATCCGGTGTGGTAAGAGAAGATCCTTCCCAGGCACAATATTATATCAACCAGTTATCAAAAGTATATCGTTATTCCCTGCAAAAGAATGATAATAACCTGGTGAGCCTGAGAGAGGAGCTGAATGCCGTGCAATCCTATGTAGCATTGTTGAAAATGCGTCATGAAAAGGGATTTGAGCTGAAGGTAGATATAGGAGAAGCGGACATGCAGTACCTGTTGCCGCACATGTCCCTGCAACCATTGATGGAGAATGCCTCCAAACATAATATAGTGACGGTTTCCCGGCCTTTACAGATCCATATGTTCATAGCGGACAAACAGCTGATAGTAGAGAATAACATACAGCTGGTATCTTTCCCTGAAGCGGGGACAGGGATAGGATTACCTAACCTGAATGAACGTTATAAGATCTTGATGCAGCAGGAGATCAGTATTATGAAGAAGGATGGGAAATTTATTGTCAAACTGCCGTTAAAATGAGTATGTCTTTACGCGTAGCCATTATAGAAGATGAACCGGCCACTGCCCGCAACCTGCAGCATATGTTGCAGGAAATAGCGCCCGAAGCCGAAGTATTGGCCATATTACCAGGAGTAGCAGATGCTGTGAGCTGGTTACAGCAGCATGCGCAGCAATGTGACCTGTTGTTTATGGATATCCGTTTAAGTGACGGATTATCATTTGAAATATTCAGCCAGGTACATATTACGTTGCCGGTGATTTTTGTTACGGCTTTTGATGATTATGCCTTACAGGCATTTAAGGCGAATGGGATTGATTATATCCTGAAGCCTTTTGATGACGGAGAGCTGAAACAGGCGTTGGTGAAATTCAACCGCCTGCGTACACAGCCGGGCAGTACGGATAGTTATGCGCAGTTATTGAAAATTGCGGAGAGCCTGAAAGGGAATACCACTTCTTATAAGCAATCTTTTTTGGTGCATACGCGGGATAAGCTGGTCCCTTTAACGGCCGGGCAGATTTCCTGGTTTTATACGGCCAGTGAGATTGTATATGCCGGTACGGCAGATAATAAACAATATGTAATAGATGCCACTATGGAACAGTTGCAGCAGCAACTGGACCCTGCCTGTTTTTTCAGGGCTAACCGGCAGTTTATTGTGCAAAGGAAGGCCATCCTGGAAGTGGATTTTTACTTTAACGGACGTTTGTCCCTGAAAATCAATCCTCCGGCTAAGGAACAGATCCTGATCAGTAAGGCAAGGGTGCCTGAATTCCGTCAGTGGATGAATAGTTAAAGACGTATGTAAATAAATTAAATAAGTTCACCCCCCATATTTGCCGTTTCACCGGAAAACGAAAAACTTCGCCTCTGATAAAGCATCTAATCAGCAGTTAAATTATTTATCACCAATTTTTAAAAAAAGTCATTCTATGAAAAGGAATCACACCACTTTCAGTAAAGCTGCATTATTATTAGCTTGTTTATCTGTAGGCATTGTATTTACTATTTCTTCCTGTAAGAAAGATGATTCTACTACCACTGACGCGATATCTGATGATGATGTATCAGAAGTGGTAGGTCAGTCAGTATCTACACAGAGCAGCGGGCTTGTTGTACAGTCTACTGCAGCTGCCGGTATGGCTTCTGATTTTAGTGCTGCAAGAGCAAGCGCTAAGCTTACTGATCAATGTGGTATTATGCACGACACTACTATTGCCCGTACAAGTGAGCCCGGCGCTGCTATTACCTTTAGCTATAACTGTAGCTGGAACTGGCTGCTGACCTGTAATAATCTTGTTCCGCAGACATACGTATGGAATTATACAGGTAAAGCTTCTTATGATGCACCAAGGATGTCTTCCAATGATAGTTCTAAGGCAAACATCACTATTACCGGTTTAGACGGAGACAGTTCCAATTATGTATTCAGTGAAACTTACGTACGTAATGGTAGCCAGACTTCCAAGATCAATGAGAAGCGTTCTTTTACCAGTGTGATCACGATCACTACTGCTGATGTAAGAATTAATAAAAGTACTTTGAAGGTAATCTCGGGCACAGGCACTGTTTCAATAACAGGCACCTTAACAAGTGGTAAAACTTTTACCCGCACCGGAACGATCACTTTCATGGGTAACGACAAGGCTACACTTGCTTTAACAAATGGCAAATCTTATACTATAGAATGGTAACATTGTGGTAGGTAGTGAAACTCCCGGCAGGAAAATACTTCTTGTCGGGAGTTTTCATTTTCAGCAGGTTATGAATATTCTTATTAAAACACTGCAATAAGATGTGTATTTCTTCGTTTATATTATGATTTTTAAATATATTATATTAGATTTGCGGGAACAAAGTGATCCTGTTCATGTGAATTATTTAAAAAATCAGCATTATTTATAATCACTAATCACTTAAATCTACATTCTATGAAAAGAGTAATGAACCCCTTATCACGCAGTAAGTCTGCTATTCTGCTAATGTTCGTATCTGCCGGTATTTCTATGGCAATTCCTGCGTGTAAAAAAGACGACGCTGCTACTTCCATTCCTGCGGTATCTCAGGAAGACGCTTCTGTGATGGTAAATCAGTCACTGTTTTCTTCTGAAGGAAATGGTTTGATGTTCCAGACAGACAACGCAGTATCTGTAGCGGGTAATTATGGGGCAAGACAACAAGGTGCAAAATTCGTGAGCGAAGATTGCGGTATTAAAAAGGAAAATAGCTTCGTTGTAAAGAGTGAGCCTAGCACCAGCGACACTTCTTATAGCTATAGCATTCTTTGGAACTGGACTTTATCTTGTTCTTCACAAAGCGAGCCTATGTCTTTCACTATGGCCACTAATGCTAATATCTCTTACACAACTGCAAAAGTATCTGTAGTAGATAGTTCTGTTGCTGCATTCAACGTTTCCGGTTTACAGGCAGACAGCGCTTTCCTGTTAATTAACCAGACTTACAACCATGTTGGTACTATGACCATCAAGACAGGTGATAGTACTGCTACTTTCCACAACGTAATCACTTACAAGTCTACGGATGTGAAGGTTAGCAAAGCAACCCGTGCAATCGTATCTGGTACTGCAGACGTAACTATCAGTGGAACAAATAAGAAAGGGCAGCCTTTCAGCTACTCCGGTACTATTACTTACTCTGGCGACTACAAAGCGAAATTCCTTATTAAAGGCGGAGCAAGCTTCGAACTTAGCTGGATTAACAGAAAGTAATCAATTTATTTAGTATAAAAAAGCCCGTCCGGTATTACCGTGACGGGCTTTTTGTGTGTTGATAATAATTAATTATTAGGCAGTACGTTTAACTGGAAAGACTGTTCAACAACAGGAGTTGCATTTACCAGTCCTTCAGCTACAACAGTATAAACTTTTCCTGCCTGCACCACTACATCAGATTTGCTGATAGCCGTTGTTCCGGTACTTGCATTATTCAGCTTGATGGTGTAAGTACCTGCCGCCAATTCTTTGAATTCAGTAGCAGTTTTGTAAGCAGCACCTGAATAGAGCAGGCTGTCATTTACCAGGAAGTTAACAGCAGGTGCGTCCGGAGAAACATGAACAAAACGGATCTTTGCTTTTCCTTCTACCTGTGTACCGAAGTTGTCTTCAGTAAGTACACCTACAGCAGTGTTATCACTTGTTTTACCGGTAGCAAACAGTGAGTAACTGCCACTTTTAAATGTAAGGGGCACAGACAGGATTGTGTTTCCGCTAAGGTTAGATTTAAAGTCGAAAGTAGCGTCGCCTTTCGCAACACTCAGATAACCTGTAGCTTCTCCGAATCCGATGGCGGTGGAATTTTGTTTACTCTCACCTTTAAACACATTAACAGCACCTGCATCGGGCAGTACATTCACAATTTTTACAGTTGCGTCCGGATTAACCGTTGTGTTGTCCTTGTCTTTTGAGCAGGAAGAAAATGCTACTAATCCTGCAATTGCGAAGGTGGTTAACATGGTTTTGGTGGCACAGTTCAGCGGTTTCATACTCGTGTTTTTTTAATGATTAAAACTTTTATTAACCAATAAAGGCATAAACTATGCCACCGCAGGACGTTAGTTTTTACTGTGAATGGCATAGTAAATTTTACACACCTTGTGTCACGTTTCCTCAATCTGAGTTAGCTATTTAACCACATAAATAACAGCGGGAATAAGGATGAGATTGTTAATTTTTAATGCTGTCTGCATCATCTGGTTTCCATTCATTATTATAGAAACCTGCTGTTTTTACTGCGTTCATATCTCCTTTCAAAAGATCTGTACTAAAGATCATGTAATCCGGAAATCCGCTGCCACCGGCGAAGTACTGATTTGCATCAGCCGCTCTCATGCCTGGCAGTCCCGAACCGCCAATGACTGCTACAGAAGCTGCTTTACTATCGGCCCTGGGCCATACGAAATAGGCTGCAAACTGGTTGCCGGTATATTCCTGTGTACCAACGGTTACCTTACCGCGGCTTACCTGCACAGGACTCTTTTGCAATAATTGTTTCCAGGCTTTATTAGTGCTGGCATTACCATAAATGATTACGCTGCGGTCCGGATATTTAGTAGCGTCGAAATCTTTATCAGCAATAATATCTACTGCACCATTTCCCCTGTAATACCATGTTTCAGCATCATAACGGGCTTTGTTCAAAGACCATTCATTTTCTTCCGGCATACCACCGGTGCTGTATACAAACACCATCCTGTGGTTGAATGCTTCCTTAAAAGTACCATTACGGGCAATGCCTTTTTCAGTGGACAGCGGCGCTGTGCCCAGTGTCCATGTTGCACCGTTATGTAAGTAGATAGTGGTATCTCCTGCTTTACGGGTATAGCTGAGAACCGGTTTGCCATCCAGTACGATGTTGGTAGTAGTGCCTGCAGGGAGGTCTTTTATATCAAAAGCCAGTGTTTGTACATTGGTGGTGGTACCGGTAATGGTATTGTTGTACCGGGCAAGTTGCAGGCGACTGTATTCCAGTGAATGTTGCTGCTGTAGTATGTGGGCCCAATGGTAAGAAGAGGAGATAGCAGGGTTGGCAGTGGTAAAGTCTACCACGTTGACGCTGCTGTCTGCCGGGATGGTATGCCATTTAAAGAACTGGAATAACGGGTCCCAGTCAACGCACTGGTTACCGTACCAGTGTTCTCCGCCCGGGTATTCATAGTAACTGTAATCTGCATGGAAACCAGCCAGCACCTGTTTCATCTGGCGGGCATAATCTACGGATACTACCTTATCACTATCGCCATGCAGGATATATACACCAGCTGCTTTATAGTTAGTAGCAAGTTTGAAAGTATTACTGGGGTTGCTGGCGCGTAAAAGCACTTTTTCCGTGTTGTTACGGGGAGAGTCCGGAATAAGTCCGTCAGCAGAACCGTAACCCATCAGCGTGGGGTAGCCGGAACAAGGAGCGATCGCCGCCCATTTGCCCGGGAAAGTGGCACCCAGGTACCAGGTACCATGGCCTCCCATAGAATGGCCGGTAAGGTAAATCCTTTCAGGGTCCGGCTGGAATATTTTAGTAGCGATGTCCAGCACTTCCAGGGCATCCAGGCGGCCCCAGTCTTCCCAGTTGAAACCACGCGGACGGCGGTTGGTAGGTGCTACCAGCACGCCCCAGTCTTTATACCGGTAAGCGCTGGCCTGGTTGATAGCCTGTACTTCCGCACCATGTACAGAGAGGAAGAGCGCCGGCGTTTTGCCATGGGGGTTAGATTGTGGCGATACACTGTAATACTGTACGCTGCCATCTATTTCGCTTATAAAGGTATTGCTGTAATGAAGGGTATCACTAACAGCCTTTAACGTAATTGTTTTATGATCGAGGGCCGTTCCCGCATGGAGCAGGGTGAGGGAACAGGTGCCATCCTTAAAAGCGGAAGCGTCCATTTTAAAGCCCATTTTACGGGTAGTCCGTGCGGCAATGTCCGGAAGGGTGGTAGTGCGTGTTTTACCCGCTACAATCGCCTGTAACTGCAGGTTTTTGAGCGGCAGGGCAGTGGTGTTGATGATCACTACAGCGCCCCACAGTTCACTATTATTTTTATTGGATACAACAAAGGGCAGGGTAGAATCTGCGGTGCTGATATACACGGGTTTTCCGGGGAACATCAGTTGTGCTTTGATGCCCGTTCTGCCATAACTGCGGCCTGTTCTGATATAAAAATCGTTGTTCCCTTTATGCAGGGCAACCGGTACGTACATCCATCCGTAGCGGTACATATCGCCTGCATGTGGCGTACCGTTTACATATACCATCTGATGACCGGCAATATTTAATATAGCTGTTTGCTCTTTGGGAGAGTTATAGGATACATAGAGATATCCATTATTGATGGCGTTGCCAGCAAAGGAGCCGTCATCATCTGCTTTGACAGGCTGCCAGGTACTGGTGTTGCCTTTATCATCTGTAAAAGAAGCGGCCCCATTTACGGGCGTTTTCAGTTGTCCTTCGCAAATGAGGCTTGCCAGCTGGTCGGTAAATAAGGCAGTCCTGCCATACTGGTGACAGGGGCCACTGATCAATCCATCCTTGAAAACGTACGCCTGTTGTGCTATCAGGCTGAGCCCTGTGAACTGGAACAATGCCAGTATAAATACAATCTTCCGCATCATAAGTTAATTTGACTTACAAAATAGCAAGCGGATGAATAGCTGGTATATATTTTTTTGTCAGCCTGCCATGTAATTTGAAGAGCGGTAAATGAGAAAGGGTTAGGCATATTTATTGTGCCTTTATGGCCTTATTTTGAGGGCTTATGAAGAAGTTTTTTTTTATATCATTGATGTTATTATGCGCAGGAGGAGCTTCCGCTCAGTTTAGTGATTCTATTCATTATTATGGAAAATATAGTTCTACGGGGTCTATTAACCGGACGAATGAAGGCAATTCTTACCTGTTGAATAATGCCTTCAAGATGGGAGTGAGCAAGAAGAAGTTATCATTGAATGCCACAGGAGCCTGGGTGTATGGGATGCAGGACAGCGTACTGACGAACAATGATTTCTCCGTTTCTATGGATTTTAATATGTTCAGGGCAGTAAGAAAGATCTATTACTGGGGATTGGCCAATTACGATAAAAGTGTTTCTTTAAAGATCAATGACCGTTTGCAGGCAGGAGCAGGGATCGCCTATAATTTCCTGGACAGGAAAACGGCTTATCTTTCTCTCAGCGAAGGTCTGCTGTATGAAAAAAGCGACCTGTTCCTGCAGGATACGATCCGGGATGTGTACCAGACCATCAGAAGTTCCCTGCGCCTTTCTTATAAATGGGTGATCAAAGATATTTTTGTCATTGAAGGAGTTCATTACCTCCAGCATTCGTTATCTCATCAAAATGATTATAACATCCGGTCAAATTCCAGTTTATCTATCCTGTTGAATAAATGGTTAAGTATTACGGCTGCGTTGACTTACAATAAGCTGAACCGGACGAACAAAGAAAACCTCTTATTTAATTATGGGTTTACTATACAGAAATACTTTTAGTAGTTGATGTATTTCTCTGAGAAGCTTCCATCTGCATATAAGTCTATCAGACCATAACCAGGCGCAGTTTCTCTTTTGCTCCCTTCCCACCAGGCACCGCTTACAGCACCGTTGCAGATGTAGGAAACATTGTTGTATACTACTTTATCGCGCAGGTGAATATGCCCGCTTAAGCATAATTTTACGTTCGGATGCTGGTAGAATAGTTTAATGATTTTTGAAGTATCGGTATGCATATCTCCACCCTGCATCTGCCATTTGTTGACAATGTCATCTTCTATCATCAGGGTAGCGGTGAGAATAGGGATATGGGACATGACACATACAGGCAGGTTGGTTGTTTTCAACTCATTTTCCAGCCAGCTGAATTGTTCATCGCCCAGTTTCCCGATGTACCAGGTATTATCAATGTCCAGGTGAACACTATCCAGTACAATAAACTTCCAGCCATTCTTTACAAAGCTGTAATAAGGAGAAGATAGTTGCAGCTGGTCCATGGAATATTGTTTGCCATACACTGCCTGCCCCTTGTTATTTTCTGCCCACCATATATCATGGTTCCCTATCGCATAGTGGATGGGTAAGCTGCATTCACTGGCTGTAATGGATTTTACCAGTTTCCATTGTTCATCAATGGTAGCGATGTTTTCTTTGTTCATGTCGAACACGATATCGCCCCCATTGAGGACCATATCTACTTTGGGCAATTGCTGCTGCACATGATGGAGGCAATCGGCATAATGCTTAGGCGCATTCCATTTATTCTTTAAATGGATATCGGTAAGATGTGCTACCCGCAAAACCGGTTTTACTTTTTCCTTTTCTGCTGCAAATGAAAACGGGGAGGAGAGTATCAGGCTACCCAGTCCCAGGCCTTTAAGTAATGTTCTTCTTTCCATGACGGAACAAAGATATACAGCGGGATATTGAGGGAAGGTTATAAAATTGTAAACTTATAAAAAAAGCCGGTTTCCTGCTGGAAACCGGCTTGATAAGTTATACTCGGTTACTTAGTTCTCATATCTTGAAGAAGTCTGCCTTGCTCTTGGCTGACTGCTACGTTGCTGACTACTACGCTGAGGGCGGTTGTTATTGGAAAAATTGCTTCTTCCACCGCCGCCGCCTTGTGGTTTGGGAGCAACACCACGGAAGGTGGGTGCAGCTACATGGCTATCATGGTAAGGATGATCTTCCACTACCGGGATATTACGTGCGATCAGTTTATGGATATCACGCAGGTATGCTTTTTCTTCCCCGTCGCAGAAGGAGTAGGCAGTACCGTTAGCACCCGCGCGGCCTGTACGGCCGATACGGTGTACATATGTTTCTGGTACGTTCGGTAATTCATAGTTGATCACGTGTGCGAGTTCATCTATGTCTATACCTCTTGCTGCGATATCAGTAGCTACAAGTACCCTTGTATGCTGTGATTTGAAGTTGGTAAGTGCGCGCTGACGTGCATTCTGTGACTTGTTACCGTGAATGGCCTCTGCGGTGATATTCGCTTTCTGCAGGTCTTTCACTACTTTATCCGCACCATGTTTGGTACGGGTGAATACCAGTGCAGTTTTGATATCATGCTCTTTCAGCAGGTGAAGGAGCAGGCCGCGTTTATCCTGTTTGCCAACGAAGTAAACAGACTGTGTGATGGTTTCTGCTGTGGAAGAAACGGGTGTTACTTCTACTTTGGAAGGATCGCGCAGGATGGCGTTTGCCAGTTTCTGTATTTCCGGAGGCATAGTAGCGGAGAAGAATAATGTCTGCCTGTTTTCCGGTAATTTGGTAATGATGCGTTTTACATCATGTACAAATCCCATGTCAAGCATTCTGTCTGCTTCATCCAGCACAAAGAATTTAATATCTCTCAGGCTTATATGTCCCTGGCTGATAAGGTCCAGTAAACGGCCGGGAGTGGCTACCAGGATATCAACACCTCTTCTGAGGGCTTCTGTTTGTCCGTGTTGGGACACACCGCCAAAGATGACAAGATGTTTAAGATCAAGATATTTACCGTAGGCAGCAAAGCTTTCCTGTATTTGTATCGCCAGTTCACGTGTAGGCGTTAATATGAGTGCTTTGATGGTGCGTGCTCCTTTGCGGGGCGTATGCTGTTGTTCCTGCTGGAGCAACTGTAACAGGGGAATAGCAAAAGCGGCTGTTTTACCTGTACCTGTTTGTGCGCATCCCAATAAATCGCGCTTTTCAAGGATAAGAGGGATGGATTGCTGTTGAATAGGGGTGGGATTAGTATATCCTTCATCTTTCAAAGCCTTCAACACTGGCTCGATGAGCCCTAATTGTTCAAATGACAAATTATTTGATTTTTTAATGATAAAATATGGTAAGGCTATCAAATGCAGTTGATACTTTACCTGCCTTACTCGCAAGCCTGCACATTTTTGGAGGGTAACTACAAAAGTAGGTGAGGAAGAGAATAAAAGTTATGCAAATGTACATTAATTTATTGACAAATTATCTTATAAGAGTTTTTAGTAGTATTTCATTGGCAGATGCTGTTAAGGGTAAAGGCAGATGTTGTTAAGGGTAAATACACTGTATGCCAGCTGTTGTTAAGGGTAAATACACAGATGTTGTTAAGGGTAAATACCCTGCATTGGCAGCTGTTGTTAAGGATAAATACACTGCATCTGACTGTTTAGCTCCCTGATATAGCTGTAGAATATGGGCTCAGGCTTTGTTTTTCAATTTAACTTCACCTTATATTCACGTCAGATAAGGTGTATTTATCCTTAACAACAGCTGGCGCGAAGCTTAAACTGAGGCACTACCGGGTTTTTCTATCAGCATTTCAGGCTTTGGTGCAGGGAATCATCCAGGCAATACGGCATAGCCGGTCACGATTCGGACAAAACCTACCTGTTATTATCTTTATCAAATTTATCAAATACGCCAAAACAGGGAGAATTAGCAATGGACCTTTCAATAATTCCCATAGTCCTGCCCTTTGCCCAATAAGAGCGGTTGCCGGGATAATCGTGTATAAAGGTGAGATCAAGCCTGGATTTATCTGTGCATATATGGGACATATGAGTAATGAATGTTAATAAAAATGCAATGCAGAGTAGTTATCTTGCATCCCATTATGAGCCAGGAACCAATAACACTGATAGAACAGCCTAACGGCCGCCATACCTTGTATGCGGTGGTAGAGCAGGATGAACGTACCGCCTATTTTTACCTGTACACGGCAGAACTGATAAGCAAGAAATACCGCATGCGTGCCTGTTGGCTGCGTAATCTTCAACCTGGTCCTGCGGGCAGGGATAGTGCGGCGATGGAAAATGGGATAGCGCCTATGTTGCCTGCGAGGTTGTGTAATCATCCGGAAGGCAAAGAACCGCTGGTAGCTTCCAGGTTATCTGTTGTGTGGATGCCGGAAGATGATGGTGCTGCGGTATTATATGATGGAGAGATATTAGGTGTTATCCCCGGTTGGAGCCTGTATGTGGACGAACCAACTGCTTATGCGGCCGATTGTATAAATGTGGATGAACAGCAACTGGTATTCCCTTTGGGAGAACAGGGCAGCAATGAACAATATGATCGTGTAGCGGAAGCCGTTAAGTTCCGTACAGAATGGGAAAGCATGGATGAACCGCGCTGGCCGCTGATACAGGAACAGTTTATCCATGCGTATGAAAGTCGCTTTGGTAGCATGCTGCAGTACTATGCCATTGATAACAAAGAATGGCCGCCTATGGCAATGGGGAAGTTTGAGAAGGACAATATTGTTTATTTCATGACGATGGGGGTAAGCATCCGGTCCATGCCATGGGTAGCTTACCTATATAACGAGAACGCTTCTGCTTTCCGGCGTATGGAACTGGGAATAGCAATCAATAAAGCTGATTTTACTGAAGAGGAGATACTGAAAATGGCGGAAGCGCTGTCTGTTCTGGCAGATATCCCATGGCGGCATATCAGCTGGCTGGGCGAAGGGCATACAGTGGGTTCTTCGAAGTTACCGGCACCTTTCGAAAGCCTGGTATTGTCAGCAGCTTTATATAACGGGGATAGCCTTGTTTTGCCCGAAATGCATGGGGATAAGGTGAACCTGTACTGGGCCAGCCCTATTACCCCCCTGGAACTGGGTTTCGCCCACAGGAAGCCTAATGGAGGGTATGAATTGCTGGAAAAGATGATAGAACAGGATATTACACATGTGGTGAACCGCCGGAAAGAGATATTTCAGTAGTAGCGATATGCTTCATTCATGCTTCAGGATGCATGGTCATGCATGGTCATGCATGATTCATATAGGGTTCATGCTTAAACCATGCTTAAACCATGAAGGAGACATGAAGGAGACATGAAGGAGGTATGAAGGAGGCATGAAGGAGACATGAAGGAGGTATGAAGGAGGCATGAAGGAGACATGAAGGAAGCTTTCTTTTAAATAGTGAATAGGATATTATCCGATGGCAGATCTTTGCATAAAAATATAGGTGGATGAAATACAGGAGATTAGGCGCTACTCAGGAAGAATTATCGGCTATTGCGGCCGCTAAGAACTGCACACCGGCCCAACTGGCGCTGGCCTGGGTACTGGCGCAGGGAGAGCATATCATCCCCATTCCGGGTACTAAACGCCGTAAATATCTGCTGGATAATGCAGGATCTGTAGATGTAGTCCTGAATACCCCTGATTTACAGAAGATTGAAGCCCTGCTGGCCAGATACCCGAATATAGGCGACCGCTACAACGAGGCGAACTACAAGTTTGTAGATAAAAACTGATATTTTTGTGCTCCGGGAAGAATCTCCGGTTACATATAATGATCAAGATAGATAACATCGTGCTGCCCGACTTTCCCTTGCTGCTTGCGCCAATGGAAGATGTAAGTGATCCCCCTTTCCGGGTGGTATGTAAGGATAATGGGGCCGATCTGATGTATACGGAATTCATTTCCAGTGAAGGGTTGATCAACGATACTGCCAAATGCCGTAAAAGGCTGGAGATTTTCGATGAAGAACGCCCGGTAGGCATACAGATCTTTGGCGGTGATGAGGGAAAGCTCGGTATGGCAGCTGCGATCGTGGATATGGTGCAGCCAGATCTGCTGGACATTAATTTCGGATGCCCTATTAAAGGGATCGTTAGTAAAGGCGCCGGCTCCGGCGTACTGAAAGATATAGACCTGATGGTGCGCTTGACGGCCGCCTGCGTAAAAGCCACTAATCTGCCTGTAACGGTTAAAACAAGACTGGGATGGGACGATCATACCAAAAACATAGAAGAAGTGGCAGAAAGGCTGCAGGATGTGGGAATTAAAGCCCTTGCTATTCATGGACGCACCCGTTGCCAGATGTATAAAGGTACGGCCGACTGGGAGCTGATTGCCAAAGTAAAGAACAACTCCCGCATTCATATCCCTATTTTCGGTAACGGAGATATTGACAGTCCGCAGAAAGCCCTGGAATACAAGGACCGCTACGGTGTAGACGGTATTATGATTGGCCGTGCTGCGATCGGTTACCCCTGGATCTTCCGTGAAGTAAAACATTATATACAGACCAGTGAGCTGTTACCTGCACCTACCCTGGCAGAAAGGGTAGCTGTGTGTAAAAGGCAATTACATAAATCATTGCAATGGCGCGGCCCCGAATCGGGTGTATATGCCATGCGCCGCCATTATATCAGTTACCTGAAAGGCCTGCCGGAGTTTGCGTTGTTCCGCAAAAGACTGGTCTCCGCAGATGATCCGCTGGAAGTGGAAGCTGTGCTTGATGATCTGCTGATCGCTTACAACGGCTTTGAATTTGAACAGACTCCTATAGAACTGATCAATTATCATGAAAACTGTTCATTGTAAAAATATATTTTTATAAGATCTGTCATAATCATCGCTAATGTTCAGGTATACATTCCTCTGTCTTTTATTGTTAACCTTTGCTATGTCTGCCCGGGCACAGGATACAATCCGTGTACGCCGGCTGCAGGACCTTGCATGGGATTACATTCACAGAAATGACAGAACGCCTGCTATACTCGATTCTGCCCGTACGCTCATTACCCGTGCTGAAGCATTAAGCATCTCCCTGCATTATCCTCAGGGAGAAGGGACCAGCTGTATCATGTATTCTGTGGTTTACCGTTTGCTGCATCAACCTGATAAGGGAAGGGTTTATCTGAAAAAAGCCATGGACATTTTTACAAAATGTGATTATAAAGCAGGGATGGCAGAGGCTTATGGAGAAATGGCAGAATATGAAGCAAAGGATACCGATGAGGGAGTTACTGCAAAGGCCCATTATTATGAGCAGGCCGTTCCTTTTTTGGAGCAGGCGGGGGATAAAAAAAGGGTAGGGGATTTTGAAAAAGCAATTGGTGATTTTTATGGGGATTTAGGAAGATACCCAGAATCCTCTATTCATCTGAACAGGGCCATGAATGCCTACAATAGTGCCGGCTATCATGAAGGCATGGAAGGGTTGTATGATCTGATGGGAATTGTGGCCAGTATGATGGCCGATTACCAGGAAGGACTGAAATACGGACTACTGGCCGTGAAAACAGCGAAAGAAAATAAGGATTCCAGTTTGCAGTTAGCTACCATTTACAACCGGCTGGGGCTTACTTATATGAAGTTAAATGAATACCCCGATGCAATTAAGAACTATCGTCTTGGTCTTGCTATCGCCGAAAGGTATAAAGACAGATCTTCTGTACTGATCATTGCGGGAAATATAGTGAGCGTTTTATGCCGGATAGGCGGGCACCTGGAAGAAGCGCTGGCTTTGCAGCAGTCTGTCGTAAAAAGATATCCCACCGATGATATACAGGAACAAATATACCGGGACATTACTTTTGTAATCATTTACCGGTATATGAAACGTTATCCTGAAGCACAGCTATACTGCAATCATGCGTTGGCACTATCTTCCCGCAGGGGAAAGGATGACGCGGTGCAATATGTCGTATATAAGACAATCATTCCTTTTTTCCTGGATACCAGGCAGTTTAAGGAGGCACATAAATACCTGGAGCTGAATGAAGCGTATGCTGTTAAACAAAATACGCCAAAAGACCTGGCGGAAAATCATTTTCAATGGTATAGGATGGATTCTACGCAGGGGGATTACAAATCGGCTGCTGAACACCTGCACAAAGCATGGAAGCTAAATGATTCAATCTATTATCGAACGCAGAGCCAGCAGCTGTCACAGCTGAGAGTGAAGTATGAAACAGAACAAAAGGACCAGGACCTCAAACTAAAGGAACAGAATATCCAGCTGCTGATAAAAAAAGGACAGCTACAGCAAACATCCCTGGCAAAGGAAAGGACCACCAGGAATGCGATCATTGGTGGCGCAGTAATGCTGGTATTACTGTTAGGACTGGGATACAACCGTTACCGGCTGAAACAGCGCAGTAATATTCAGCTGACAGCACAGCAGGAAAAAATCAACCTGCAGAATCATTCACTGCAGGAGTTGATTGGCAGTCAGAATAAACTGCTGCATGAAAAAGAATGGCTGTTGAAAGAGATCCATCACCGGGTTAAGAATAATTTACAGTTTATTATCAGCCTGCTTAATGTGCAGTCTGCCTACCTCGATAATGATGTTGCCAAATCAGCGATCAGGGAAAGTCAGAACCGTATGTATGCCATGTCCCTCATCCATCAGAAATTATATCATTCAGATGAAATAGCTTTTATTGATATGGTGAAATATGTCCGTGATATGATCTCCTATTTAAGTGATAGCCTGATCAGGGAAGGGAATGTGAAATTCGATCTCCAACTGGACGATATTGAACTGGAAGCCGTACAGGCAGCACCTGTTGGCCTGATCTTGAATGAAGCGATCACCAACTCTATTAAATACGCTTTCCCGGATAACAAGCCGGGTATCATCACCATAAAATTATTATATACTGAAACCGGAGAGATCCTGTTGAGTATTGCCGATAATGGTATCGGTCTTTCTGACGAGATAACAAGAGCAGATTCTTTAGGCATGGAACTGATCACTACCCTGAGTGAACAACTGGAAGGTACCCTTTCCATCAGGAACGATAACGGGTTGCACATCAGCATCCTGTTTGCCGAAGAAACGTATATTCCACTAAAAGATAAAATGTAAGCAAAGGCGGGTAATATCTGTTAATGGATTCTGCTATAAGATTGGGAAGTTTACAGTATGTGGACTAAACCCTGGCTGATAGTATTTACCCTTGCAATAAGCTTGTCATCATTTGCCCAGCACCGCAACTTTATATCTTTACCGGTTGCCCGCTTTTCTACCGGCGATACTGCTGCATGGGCTTTATCTTCCTATAATGATTCTCACTGGAAACCGTTGCGTACCGGTCATGTATGGCAGGAGCAGGGCTATGATGGTTATCATGGCTATGCCTGGTACCGTATTCATGTAAAGATCCCTTCCTCATTAAAGAACAGCGGGTTCTGGAAAGATAGCCTGCGTATTTTCCTTGCACATATCAATGATGTGGATGCCACTTATCTGAATGGCGTACTGATTGGAAAAACAGGCGCTTTCCCCGAAGATGAAGGCGGATATGTGAGCAAATGGCCTGCAGTACGTGAATATCATGTAGCAGTGAACAATCCGGCTATTCACTGGGATGAGGATAATGTGATTGCCATCCGCGATTACGATGGAGGTGGCAGTGGGGGTATTTTTATGGGAGACCCTTATATTGATATGCTGGAAAGAACAGACGGACTGGATATTACTATGCCGGTAGATGAGATCCGGTACGGGAAGAATGGGATAGCAACACAGCCTTTGCATATACATAACCATTTTAATACACCTGTAAATGGCATACTTGAATATAAAGACCATACTGTAGCGGTACAACTGCCTGCCTACGGTCAGTTATCATTTGTAATGAATGTGCCCGATAAGGAAGGCATTTCTTATTACTATCGCTTTACTGAAAAAGGAAGTGGTTTACAGATATATCATCAGCAGGCATTTCCTTATATCCTTACTCCTCCTGTTTCTTCTTCTCCCCGTATCAATGCTGCAAAAGTATATGGGGTAAGACCTGGCTCTCCGTTTTTATTTAAGATAGCCGCTACGGGTATTAAACCATTGACTTATCATATAGATCATCTTCCTTCAGGATTAGTACTGGATTCGCAGACAGGTATTATTTCCGGGATACTGGATAAAAAAGGTAGTTATCAGACAGTCATTCACGTTAGGAATGCAAAAGGAAGCGCTTCACAGAATTTTGTCATTAAAGCAGGCGATACGTTGTCTTTTACACCTGTGATGGGATGGAACAGCTGGAATTGCTGGGGAGTGAATGTGAGTGCAGAAAAAGTACAAAGTTCTGCAAAGGCCATGCTGGACAAAGGACTGGCAGACCATGGCTGGAGTTATATCAATGTGGATGATGGATGGGAAGCGTCTGCCAGAGCTGCGGATAGCAGTATTGTCACGAATAGTAAATTTCCGGATATGCCGGCATTAGGTAGCTGGTTGCATCAGCATGGATTGAAGTTCGGTATTTATTCATCTCCCGGGCCATTGACCTGTGGCGGATTCCTGGGTTCTTACCGGCAGGAGGAAAGTGATGCGCGTACGTATGCCAGCTGGGGCATTGATTATCTTAAATACGACTGGTGCAGTTATGAATCTATTGCAGACACTTCCCTGGAAGGGTATATAAAGCCTTATCGTATTATGCAGCATGCGTTGCGTAAACAGAACAGGGATATTATTTATAGTATTTGCCAGTATGGGCTGAAGGACGTATGGAAATGGGGAGCGGAAGTAGATGGGCAATCGTGGCGGACTACAGAAGATATAGAAGATACCTGGGAGAGTATGGAACGGATAGGGTTTAGTCAGGATAAATTACAGGCTTATGCAGGCCCTGGTCACTGGAATGATCCGGATATGATGATTGTAGGGAAAGTAGGATGGGGAGAGAATTTACATGCCTCCCGTTTAACACCGGATGAACAATATACGCATGTAAGTTTATGGTGTTTGTTATCGGCACCTTTACTGATAGGATGTGATCTGGATAAACTGGACGACTTTACACTGAATCTGCTGACGAATGATGAAGTGCTGGCAATAGACCAGGATGAACTGGGGAGTCAGGCAAAAAGGATATCTTCCAATGTATGGGTGAAAGACCTGGCAGATGGCGGAAAGGCCGTGGGTATTTTTAATATGGATACTACCCCGCATACTGTTACGGTGAACTGGAAAACGCTGGGGCTGGACCATTATCATGTTATCCGTGATGTATGGAGACAGAAAGATCTTGCGGCGTTATCCGCTACCTTTACTACATCAATAGCACCACATGGCGTGATGCTGATAAAGCTGATAAAATGAAAAAACTGTTGATAGCTGGTCTTGTTTATTGCAGCACTGTAAATGCACAAACAGTGATCAATATAAATACACAACAACAGGGTGCAAGGATATCTCCCACTTTACATGGGATCTTTTTTGAAGAGATCAGTCATGCCGGTGAAGGAGGATTATATGCAGAGTTGATACAGAACCGTGGTTTTGAGGAAAGCAATCTGCCACAGGGTACTACGCTGGAAGATGGGTTCATCGTACCAGGAAGAACACCTCATTTTTCCAGTCATCAGATCAGCGACTGGAAAATGGAATGGCCGGTTAAAAGTGAGTGGCCTTCCTGGTCTGCTACGGATGGCATACAGCTGGCTTTAACAGATAAACAACCTTTGAACCTTCATTCCCTGGAAGTAAGTATTAAGAAGAAAAATGCAAGTCTGATGAATGAAGGCTTCTGGGGCATTAATACGGTAGCAGGGAATAAATACGTACTGCAATTTTATGCAAGGAATTATAAAGGCCCGGTTACAGCCTCACTGCAATCGTCTAACGGAGATATCCTGGCCAGTTATACTTTCACGGATATTAATAAAAAAGGGTGGACAAAATATTCGGCCACATTATCTGCAGTTAAATCAGATCCAGCCGCGCACTTTGTATTGTCTTTTGGTAATACAGGCGTCGCCTATCTTGACTTTGTTTCGCTGTTCCCGCAGCAGACATTTAAGCAACATGGTTTAAGGGCAGACCTGGCGAATTACATTGCGGATTTAAAACCCGCGTTTATACGCTGGCCCGGCGGTTGTTACGTAGAAGGGATCAATATTGAAAGCGCACCTGACTGGAAGCGCACACTGGGACCTGTTGAGAAACGGGCAGGTACTTATAGTCCGTGGGGGTATTGGTCGGGCGATGGATTTGGTTATCATGAATACCTGCAATTCTGTGAGGATATTCATGCAGCAGCCTTGTATGTATTTAATGTGGGGATCTCCTGTGATTACAGGAGTGGTACTTTCACCAATAATATAGACAGTGTTATTCAGAGTGCGCTGGACGCAATAGAATATGCGGTGGGGCCTGCTACTTCCCGATGGGGAAAGGTAAGAGCAGCCAACGGGCATGTAAAGCCTTTCCCGCTGCAATATGTAGAAGTAGGGAATGAGCAGCATGGGCCGGAATATGCAGTTCGTTATAACCGTTTTTACGATGCGATCAAAAAACGGTATCCCCAGATAGAAATTATAGCCAGTATGGGGATAGGGGATGTGAACAGGAATACGATGGACAGTATGCATCATATCGATCTTGCGGATGAACATGCCTATAAAGGCGCTTACTGGTCATTTAATCATGATAACCATTTTGATAAATATAAGAGAGGCAACTGGAAGATGTATGTAGGAGAGTATGCCACGAATGCCGGAGTAGGCACCGGTAATATGGCCGCTACTTTAAGTGATGCAGTGTATATGATGGCGATGGAAAGGAATTCAGACCTGGTAAAGATGTCGAGTTATGCGCCGTTGCTGGTGAATGTACATGATATAGACTGGCCGGTAAACCTGATCAATTTTGATGCAGCGAAGAGTTTTGCGAGGATCTCTTATTATGCCATCAAAATGTTCAATGAGAACAGACCTGATGTAAACTTAGCCGCTACGGTGACGACTGCCCCTTCAACAGCGCCTGCCTTCAGCGGGGGGATAGGGTTAAGTACCTGGGATACGCAAAGTGACTATAAGGATATAGAAGTAAGACAGGGGGATCAGTTGTTATATAAAAGTGATTTTATACAGCATGCCGGGGACTGGCAGCTGTTAAGAGGGGCGTGGTCTGTCCGTGACAGTGCTTTATCACAAACAGCCGAAGGCGCCCAGTTAATGGCTGTATTAAAAGGGAAGTCATTCGATACCTATACCCTCACTTTAAAAGCACGCAAAAAGGACGGTTTTAACGCCTTTATTATCCCTTTTGCGGTAAAGGATAGCAATACCTGTTTAAGAGCGCATATCGGCTCTTATGTGAACCAGAATTGCGTATTTGAAAGGGTGACGGGAGGGTATGATGTATCTGACCTTACGGACCAGCGCCGTTTAAAGCATCCTATAGAAAAAGACCGTTGGTATGATATACGTTTAGAGGTTAAGGCGGACCAGGTGGATTGTTACCTGGATAATGAACTGCTGATGAGTTACCGGGAGCCTGCGAAAGTTTTTGCTATTGCAGGGAAAGAAGAGCGCACCGGGGATATTATTGTTAAGATGGTAAATGCAAATGTAACTTCCTGTAATGCCACTATAAAGCTGGATAGTACGGCGACAATCGATAAGACCGGGACCCTGATAACGCTTGCCTCAGAGCGTGAGACTTCGGAGAACTCCTTTGAAAAACCGGCAGCCTATATACCGGTACTACACCAGGTACCGGTGAGTTCCGGTTCATTTAACCTGTTACTGGCCCCATATTCTGTAAATGTATTAAGGTTAAAGAGGACACATTGAATAGAGTTTAGGAATAAGTTTAAACCTTCCTGGGCGAATGCATTATTGAAGTATCATCCTGAATATTGTAAGTACCTGACGTATGTTCAATACAAATCCAGTTATGACTGGGATGATAAAGTATCGAAAGTTGATACTTATCTGGATGCATTCAATGCTGGCTATCTGAACCCGCTGGGGGATGCGGCTTACAGTAACTTTACGATTGTTGCAGCAAACAACGATCCGATATTAATTACTAATACGGACATCGCCGGTAAGGTGAAGAAAGAAATGAGTAATTACGAGTCTACCTGGCATAGTATGTACACGATGGCTGCTATTCGTGTAAAGTGTCCGGGTACAGACAGCTCTTGTTACACCACCTATAAAACGCCTGTATTAGCATTTAGCTCCGCATTGAATTGTACGGCAGACCTGGATATGGAATGGCGCACTTTCAGGGAAATGTACCTGACAGCCAAGCATAACGAGATTGATGCGGTGATTGATGCAGCTGTCTGTACCGGTATCCGTAAGGTAACCTCAGCTCAACTGACAGATTCTGGCTTCCAGCCGATCTTTAATACAGCATCCAACGCCATCAGCAATCAGGGCCCTTCTTATCTGAATAAGACCCAGGGAGAAGATTCCGTTCGTGCAGCGATGGATTCATCTTATGCACAGAACTGTAGAGCGTATATTCAGGACTGGTACAATAAATTGTCGGCATGTATCGACACGAATGTGCTGAGAAATCAGATCATACCAAAGTTAGTAGAGGTATGTAAACAGGGATCTGATGTTTCACATCCGTTTGGTTCCAGCACAGTAGCACCAGCCAGCACTTATCAGTATAAGAGTTTCCAGGATGTACTGAACGCATATCTGGGCAGTCAAAATGCCACCTGCAATGCTTACCTGATTACAGCACCTGCTGCTTATGATCAGCAGCCTGCTTATTATGACATTACATTGTACGGCAAACCAGACAGTTGCCAGTGTACGAAACTGAATGCCCTGCATAGTGAATATGCGGTCAACAGGACAGATAGCACATTCTCTGCTTATCTGGCACGCACCAGGGGAATTAATATGACAGAAGACAACCTGGAATTGTTATTGAACTCCTGTAATAATTCCAGCAGCAACTGTGTCAGCCTCACTTCTCCTGTTACTATTCCACCAGCTTTACAGTGTTACACCGGAGATATTTGTGTGACTTGTACGGTAGTAGATACTTTATACAATGCTTACATAGCGAAGTACCCCGGCAATGCACCTGTCAGGGAAACAACAGATAGTGCACAAATGCAGAAGAACCAGTTGTTCGAAAACTATATGAACGTGCGACTGGGCTTTAGCAAGCATTACTGGGAGTACATGGATTTTATGGCCAGCTGCGACAGCAGTACGGTTAGTTTTTCCAGGACTTCTTCATCCAGTGCAAGTGCGCTGAATGCAGGTTATACCTGTACACAGCTCAGCACCATCAAGAGTGACTTCCTGGCAGCATATCCGGCTTCCCAGGGAGATATACTGGCTATCAGCAAACAGGTGCCTTTACGTACGGTAACGCATATTTTCAACAATGGTTCATACGCCTCCAGTTCAATAGCCTCACTGGCAGCTGCCACAGGCACCAACTCCGGAGGATGGTATGCATTGAGGGATAATGCAGTGTTCAACTTTGATATTATAGCAAAAGATGCAACCATCAGCAATGCTACATTGAACCTGTACGCTAAAGCTGCACAATATGAGATCTATACAGGTGATGCAAGTAATGCTCATCGTAATGGGTCAGATACGGTATTATACGGCTACTTTGAGCGTGCGCAGGGACCTGTAACAGTCGGTGCTACAAACTGGAGTAACCAGCCTTCATCCTCTTCTACGAACCGCCTGGCTGTGGGCCAGATTGCATCTGGCTTCAGCAATACCAACTATCTTAACCAGCCATGTACCGCACTGATCAAAGATATGTTCAGCGCTTACATCAATATGAAGGATTATGGATTGATCTTCAAGTTGAGCAATGAGGTGCTTACAAGTTATAAAGACATTATATTCTGGGGTAAGACGGATACGTCTATCGCCACACCGGCATATTTGAATGTAACGTATACCGCCAGTCGTTGTGAAGAGTTTGCAGCCTTTGTAAATCAACGATTGGGTAGCTCATTCACAAGCACCGGGGTGAATAGCTTATATCAAAGTATTTGTGGTACAGGTTCCGGCATATGTACAACTACTTATTCAACGTATGACGGGCCGTTATTATGTGGTAAATCTGCTACTATTTTTACTACAGTGAGCGATACGATCAACAATTGTTCTGATAGTGCCTTCGTAGTATACAGCAATGGATATGAGTTATACAATGCTTACAAGGATTCAGTAAAGAACATTTTTGATAAGGCTTATCGTGATACGGCTATTGCGGGAGGGCAGCGTGAGTTGTTTACGAATGCTTATGCAACGAGTGAATATCATTATACGCTGTATTATTATGATCAGTCCGGGAACCTGACCCGGACAATTCCACCTGCAGGTGTAGTGATCAACCGGTCAGCTGCCTGGAGAGCCAATCTTGCGGCAGCGAGAGCTGCGAGTACGAGGTATGTGCCGGCGCATATTCTGGCAACAGAGTATAGGTATAATACGCTGAACCAGGTGATTTCTCAAAAGACGCCAGACGGAGGAGTTAGTAATTTCTGGTATGATAAGTTAGGCCGGTTGGTAGTTTCTCAGAATGCACGGCAGGCTTTAACGAACAATTATAGTTACACCAACTACGATGCCTTAGGGCGTATCACTGAAATAGGAGAGGTGAGCAGTGCCACCGCGATGGCAGATGATATTGGCCGGAGTGAAAAGAATTTGGCGGATTGGTTGAATGCCGTTGTAACCAGCAGGACACAAATCACCAAAACGTTTTACGACACCGCTTATACGCCGATAAAAGGATTATATCTTGGTCAGGCTAATCTGCGAAACCGGGTTTCATGGTCGGCATATTTCAATATTGCATCTGCGTTGGATTCTATGAATTATAGTGCGGGTACATTCTATAGCTATGATATACATGGAAATGTAGACACCCTGTTGCAGGATTATAAGGAGGGAACAATGTCCCGGTATTATAACCGGTTCAAGAAGATGGTATACCAGTATGACCTGATCAGTGGTAAGGTGAATTTTGTGGCCTATCAGCCAGGGCAGAAGGATGCTTTTTATCATCGTTACAGTTATGATGCTGAAAATAGAATAACCAATGTAGAAACAAGTCATGACAGTATCTATTGGGAGAATGACGCCTTCTATCAGTATTATAAACATGGTCCACTGGCCCGTATGGTAATAGGCCAGCAGCAGGTACAGGGATTGGATTATGCCTATACCTTGCAGGGGTGGTTGAAAGGTGTAAACAGCACCGCTATGACACCTGCATATGATATGGGAGGAGATGGTGCTACCGGCAGTATCACAGCAAAAGACGCCTTTGGTTTTGCGTTACATTATTTTGGCAGCAGGGATTATAGCCCGGTTAGTACGACTGTGAAGCCTTTTGCTGCAGGCGTGAATCTGAATCCGTTATTCAATGGAAATATTTCGGCAATCAGTCAGCATATACCTTCACTGGGTATGCCGTTACAATACAACTATAATTATGATGTATTGAATCGTCTGGTAGGTATGCAGGCTTCACAGGGGCTAAATACAACCACTAATGTATGGGCACCTGTTGCGTTACCGGATTTCAAAGAAGCCGTTAGTTATGATGCAAATGGTAACATCCTCACTTATACCCGTAACGGTAATAACACCTTTGCCGGTAAGCCGCTGGCAATGGATAATCTTACCTATACTTATAAAACGGGTACGAACAAGCTGGATTTTGTAGGCGATTCTATATCAGCGACCAACTACGGAAATGATCTGGATGCACAGCTATCAGGCAATTATGAATATGATTCAATAGGTAATATTACCCGGGATATTCAGGCTGGTATTGATAGCATCAGCTGGACGGTGTATGGTAAGATCCGCCGGATAAAGAAATCAAACGGTATAGGCATCGATTATACCTACGATGTGGCGGGTAACCGTATCAGTAAGACAGTGAATGGTATCCAGACCTGGTATGTACGTAATGCGACGGGTAATGTGATGGGGATTTACACCAAAGGAGACAGTACCGTAAATAATGGGGCCTTGAGCCAGACAGAAGCACATCTGTATGGTAGCAGCCGTCTTGGTATCAATGCCCTGGCTATTAATATGGAGATAGCTGCGAATGCGGCCACTCCACTTTCAGGATTAGATTCGGGAATAAATATTAACTTTATCCGGGGCAAGAAGTTCTTTGAGTTAAGCAATCACCTGGGTAACGTGCTGGCTACGGTGTCAGACAAAAAGGTGGGCATTTCCGTAAATGGGACTACTATAGACCATTATGAAGCCGATCTGAGTTCCGCGCAGGAATACTATCCATTTGGTATGCTGATGCCAGGCCGTAGCGGACATGCTATACAGGGTGGATACTCCAATGGTAGCAGCTTTGTAAACGGGTATACAGTACCGGCCACCTTATCATTAAATAGTCGTGATGGTAATCAGCCGAAGGAATATGCAGCATCAGAGCAAATTGATTTCGCTGTTGGATTTGAAAGCGGGGGCAATGATGTATTCAATGGGGTAATTGCAGATGGTAGTTATGCGGGACCAGGTAGTGCCGGAGGAGGAAGTAGTAGTGTGGCAATGAGTGGATATCGGTATGGGTTTAATGGGAAGGAGAATGATAATGAAGTGAAGGGTGAGGGGAATGAGCAGGATTATGGGATGAGGGTGTATGATCCGAGGTTAGGACGGTTTTTGAGTGTGGATCCTTTGACACCTAAGTATCCAGAGTTAACTCCTTATCAGTTTGCAGGTAATTCGCCAATTCGCTTTGTTGATTTAGATGGATTAGAACCAGTAATTCCAGAAGAAGAATCCAGGTATGAGAGGGATAGAGAGGAATTGGAAAGAGAAGAATTACATCGTGGCTTAGGAGAGGAAAGTGAAGAATCTCGTGAACTTAAGGGGGAGATTGATAGAGAAGCAAAAGAAAATGGTGAACATTGGAGTGTTCGGACATTTAGGGTATTAGAAGAAATGTTTAAAGACGATGCCTTCCAATTTAAAGTAAGGGAGGAAATAAATGCAGGGAAAATAAATCCTAGGTTTGGAGAGCTGAGGAGATTTGTACTTAAGAAGTATGATGAGATTGATGCAGCCAGAACGACTGCAAAGCAAGAAATGGCGGCAAATGGTACAACAAGTAAACCAAGCCCCAACACTGCATCAAACAAGATTTCTAATGCGGAATATAAACCAGGAAGTTCTGCTTCAATTAAGACAATGGATGGTGCCGATGCAGAGCATAGATTCCCTGCGATTATTAAGAACTATGGATCATCAGCTTTTGAATTCAATATTGTAGGTAAGGATAAGGTAACACGGCAATTATATCAAATATTAGGATCACTAAATGGTACTAGTGGTAGATTTGAATGGATAATGGAGAATGGTCAAATAACACATCAACAATTTGTACGTGGAGGAACAATTAATGGAATCCCAATAAAAAAATAATATGAATATTTTAACACGAAATGACATTAAGCTAAATTGGTCTTTAGTATATTGGGGTTTGTCGAAAAACTGGATTACTCCTATAGAAGTGACAGATGCAGCTTACAACGGTCTTTTTTCTTACAAAATAACTGAAGATATTATTGTTCAATTAGAAATAAAAAAAGACGATGAAAGAGAGTTTTTAAATTTTATTTGTTCCTTACTTACTAATGAAAGGAATGATGAAGCAGCATCTGCTATTTGGGGAATAGCATTTCTTTTAGATATTATTAAGTCAGAGAAGCCCTTGGAAAAGAAATTGGTAGAGGTTGAGATATTATGGGCCATTTTTGACTATCCAGATCAATGGGAGCCATTTATCTACTTTTTACCCGCAAAAAGTGATGTTGAAATTGGCGTTCAAGCTGTCTACAAAAATCTATTGCATTATATTGAGGCGCAAAAGATAAAATTTGGTATATAATTAGAGTCTGCATAATCCTTTGTCTAATAATAGTAATAATAATAGCGATGAATCAAGTAAAGTCAAAAACCATGATTTTTTTTGTGCTTATTGAAGTCAATTGTACATCAATATGAAGATGATGAAAAAATTATAAATTCTTTTTCTTCAACGTTTAAGTACAAAGTTTCGGAAGGAGATAGGGAACATGCATATAACGTTTATAAGATTAGACATAGATTGGCTCATTGGAGCCCTACTCAGAAGAAAGAGATTGATGAAATATTAATTAATCTTGAAAAATATGACGAAGAAAGAGTTTTAATTCATTCCATATGGGTAGATGCATTTTTGTTTTTATTTTCACTTCTATTGATGCAAATAGAATTTTGGGATATATTTCAGCTGAACGTGACATGGGTGATAACGTTATTTAGTTATGATCCTAATAGTTTAATGAATTAATTGGACCCTTCTAAAAAGAATGATTGGTGAATCATTCTTTTTAGGTGGAGTTAGGTGAGAATTACCTGGAAGATTTTTCACTGAAACAAGAATGTAATTTTATTTATAGTTCGGGGCCCTAATGAGTATGAAAAAGTGTGATAAATATTTACTTGGTTATTAAACCGACAGCTGTAACTAAATCAAAGCATATTATAAAAGGAGCTAATCATATAAAAATAATAACACCTTGTCATAATGTAAATACGCCTTATACCATAAATCAGCATTGTTCGAAATAAATGTTATGTGATTAATTGTTCGTACTAAAAGAATATCTCTATCTATGAAAAAGATTTTGGCTACAATTATTGTAGTACTATGTGCTATCCAGGTCTTTTCACAAACAACTTTACAGGTAAGGAGTGATACTGTAAGGGTGAAACAGGCCGAATTGATTATTGAAAACAGCAGCCGTGGTACACCGGGTTTCCTTTATAACACAGGTAGTGGTAGAACTGAATTCAGACGCCTGCAATTGGTGAATTTCGGAGATACTGCCTTTGCAATTATCGGTCAGGATACTTTATTGTATAAAGGTTCCGGCAGTGGTAAAAGTGTACAGTTTAAAGCAGGCAGTACCGGCGCTCCCGCAGCAGGTGATAGTATCTACACGAATACATTACTCAGCAGGGGAAACATTAAAGTATGGAAGAATGGTATGTTCCTCTACCGTGATAATGCGGATGGAATTATTGTAGACAGTATCGCAGGTAAGATTACTTTCCGTCCTGCATTAGCTGCCGGTGACAGGATCTATATAGAATGCCTGACAGGTATCAGCCTTAGCTTTGTATCACCAGTATCTTCCGGTTTCTCAACTAATTTAAGCACATTAAACGCCGGTGTCCGCGACAATGGAAATAGTACCTTCACACTCCGCTGGGCAACCAATAATACGACGTTAAGTGCAAGCCCCAGAATAGTCGGATTAGGTTCTTCTACTTTAGCAGGATATGGACTGTCATCCCCCAACAGGCTGGGAGACAGGATCATTACCTGGTTAAGCAGTAATACAACCTCGGCCGTCTGGATTAACTTGGGAGTAGCCGGTTATGCCAGCGCCAATCTGATGCCCACGGCTTCCGGAGGAACAGCAGGAACAAATATTGATAGTGCATTGAACAGCAATCCTGATTTTATCTTTATATCATTACCTTCAAATGATGTGGCTAACGGGTTAACAACTGCCCAGATCCTGGCTAACTTCAGGAAGCTGGATACAATGGCATTGAACCGGGGTATCCCTATCTTCTGGGAAACGACACAGCCCCGCACTGCTTTCAACGCAACTCAACAGACACAACTGAAAGTGCTGGCAGACAGTATAAGGGCTATCTGGCCATTACGTTATGTAGAAGGATTTAGTAATACAGTGAATACGAGTGCCAGCACAGATGCTGAAATCAATCCTGCCTACGCACAATCTGATGGGGTCCATTTAAATGCAGATGGCAATCAACTTGTCGCCAACAGCCTTTTTGCCCGCTGGCAAGCCTATTTCAAGGCATTCCAGGGCGTGTCCGGGTATATTGTAGAAGCATCTTCAGATGGTAGCACCTGGACACAGCTGGACACTGTAACGGATCCAACGCTGGTGAAGAAAACATATAACCGCTCAAATACAGGCGTTCAATATTATCGCGTAAAAGCACAGTATACCAATCAGACTTACTCTGCTTATTCCAATGCTGTTGCATTATATGCTTCAGCGGGAACATCTGCACCAACCGGTAACAGCAACCGTATCCTGGTAGACCTGGGTGGAGATGGCGTAACAACGACCTTGCCAGATGGTAGCGCACAGGGACAACCCACAGTATCGCCCTCTTCAACAGGTGATTACTGGAATAACTGGTATGGTAGTGGCAGCGGCTTAGGCTTCAGGGGAGGAGCAGCTATCACTAACCTGGTAACATCTGCCAATACCTCTACAACAGTTAGTGTGAAGATATTGGGAGAACCTTACGGAACCTTCTTCAATACGAGCACCAATACAAGAGGTATTAACTTTAACGGCGCAACGGTAGCCGTAAATGATTATCCCGTAACAGCAGTCTCAGATAACATGTTCCTGTATAATTCCATCAATCCTGATGGGGTGATCCTTCGCTTAACTGGTCTGAACACTACAAAGAATTACTCAGTAAAATTATGGGGTGCCCGTGTAGATAATACCACCACACCAAGAATACTGGAAACCCGCCTGGGAACAGAAGACTGGTCAGCAGCTAAAACGATGGAAACACGTTATAACGCAGCAGACACACCAGACTATAACAGGGCAATTACTTATACCACTATTGCAGGGAAAGACTCTGCTGATATTTATCTGCGTGTAGGTACAGGTAGCACCTATGCATCCCTGAGTTTGCTGGACATCAGTATTACTGATAATACAAACCCAACACCTACATTAAAAGTCCGCGATACCGCTATTACTTTACCTAACAGTGGTTTGCAATTAACAGGCATTATTACTACCAACGGGGCAACGATCAGCAGTTACCAATGGACACAGTTAACAGGTCCTAATACAACTACATTCGCAAATGCTACCTCTGCTACCTGTACGATCACAGGACTCACGGCTGGTACTTTCACATATCGTTTAACAATTACTACCGGCACGGGAACTCAATTAAGTGCAGATGCTACTGTTACTGTTTCCGCAGCGGCAACTACCAGTAAGATTTTACGTGTGAACTTTTCTAACACGGCAGCAACGGCGGTACCAGGATGGTTTAACGCCTATGGACCGTTAACAGGCAGCCATGTGGTAAGAACCGATGCTACTACCGGTTGGAGCATTGATAATGTGAGCGCAAATGATACCTCCTGGACTGGTTATGGCGGTAATAATGGGGCAGATACAATCGGCGCTGTAACAGGTAGTAATAGTGGAATAGTACCAGACCTGGTGTTAAAAAGTTGCTGGTATAACTACAGTACCAAGTACAGTGGGAAAGATAACATCTATGTCACTGGTTTAAATCCTGCCAAAACTTATACATTACAGCTGGTGGCTTCCCGGAGCATGGGAGCAGCGGCACCTAAGTATGGCGCATGGCATATTAACGGAGGAACCGAACTGTTACAGAATGCTTATAACAATACGAGCGTACAAACCTCTGTAACCGGAGTAAGCCCGGACGGAAGCGGGAAGATACGGTTGGCAGTATATGCACCTGCCACAACAGGCACTTACGGGGCGTTTAGTTATATAAATGCATTGATCATTACAGAAGAATAATATTAGAATATTTATAACAGACAGGGATAAGGATACAAGAGTATTCTTATCCCTGTTGTTGTTTATTCTACATTATAAAAGCGCAATGAGCTAAGAGCAGGTTCAAAAAAATAAGTACGGGGGTTCAACTAGCAGTTAGCAAAGTAGGTTCACAGGATGGCGACCCATTACGGATTATCCTGATTCCTGCACCTGAGGATTTAGCTCCGGTAGTCTTGTCTGTTATATAATGTGATGGGTATTTACACCAAAGAAGACAGTACCAGATAGAAGCACATCTGTATGGCAGCGCTTGTCTTGGTATCAATGCCCTGACTATTAATATGGAGATAGCTGTGGATTCGGCCACTCCACTTTCAGGATTAGATTCTGGGAATAAATATTAGCTTTATCGGGGGTAAGAAGTTCTTTGAGTTAAGCAATCATCTTGGCAAGGTGCTGGCCACGGTGTCAGACAAAAAGGTGGGCATTTCCGTAAATGGGACTACTATAGACCATTATGAAGCCGATCTGAGTTCCGCGCAGGAATACTATCCCTTTGGTATGCTGATGCCTGGCCGTAGCGGACATGCTATACAAGGCGGGTATTCTAATGGTAGCAGCTTTGTAAACGGGTATACAGTACCGGCCACCTTATCATTGAACAGTCGTGATGGTAATCAGCCGAAGGAATATGCAGCATCAGAGCAGATCGATTTCGGTGTTGGATTTGAAAGCGGGGGCAATGATGTATTCAATGGGGTAATTGCAGATGGTAGTTATGCAGGATCAGGCAGTGTTGGAGGAGGAAGTAGCAGCATGGCAATGAGTGGATATCGGTATGGGTTTAATGGCAAGGAGAATGATAATGAAATCAAAGGTGAGGGGAATGAGCAGGATTATGGGATGAGGGTGTATGATCCGAGGGTAGGGAGGTTTTTGAGTGTGGATCCTTTGGCAATGGATTTTCCGTGGAATAGTTCTTATGCATTTGCTGAGAATAAACCAATTTGGAGAGTTGATTTAGATGGAGCCGAAATCTTTTTAGCCGTTGAAGATTATGTAGAAGTAGGAAGAATATCGGAAACTGGAAGCTTTGGAAGGGCTGGTGTTGGGTCTGCTGCTGCTGCTGAGTGGGCTGCGAGAGTGGGACCCATATCAACACCAGAAACTATAGCGCCTACCCGACCGGAACTGGTTGGGTAGGCTTAGGAGGCCTTTCGTTTCGAGGAGCTCCATATGCGGGTCCGATTTTGAAGCCAATGGATAGTAGCACTGTGCCGGCTTCACAACAGAAGCCTGCAACTGCAGCCAAACCAGAGGCAAATCCAGCAAGGCAATTCGATCCCAGAAAAGCACCTACGAAAGCAGAGGATGATACAGAGAAGCCATTCTATATTTATGAAACGGGTGGCACAGATAAAATCAAAAATGGGACGGTGGACGCTTCCGCGGGGGGCCTCCCTTATTTTGGGATAACACGTAATGCTTTCTTGAGAAACAAAGATGTAAATGGAAGATATCCTTCTACTCATGAAAGATGGAGTAATTATGAATCATATCGGGGTATTTTAGGTCAGGCACCCGAAAGTATTGCTTATGGAGTTGAGTCTGCGCTTATAGCCTTAAATACTTATGGGAAAGACTTTGAAAAGAAAGTTCTTTTAAACCAACATAGTTCGGCAGATGTACGGAAGAGAACTCGTATTGATAACAAAATGTTCTCAAACAAGAATAGGGAACGTATAGCCGACGGAATAGTATGGTTGACGGTACATTTTGGCGCTGATTGGAAAGATAAATTTTTGCATAAAGAGAATAAAAAGGGTGTAAATCATTAATTAAACAATTAAAAATATCTATAAGAATGAAAAATATTATTCTGTTCGGGAGCAAAGAAATTTTTGCTATACAAATTGAAACCGGATCTAAGCCGGATAAAAATAAGCTTTGTTACTGGGTGGCAGGCAGAAAAGTGGGGAATTTTACCAGAGGAGGGGACATTAAAACCATTAGAGCTTCATATCAAAAATTTAAGAAACAAAATGAAGAGTTTTATTTACCTGAATTAGAGCCATTTCGTTTAGAACAATTGAGGGAATTCTTCGCTGAGGGTCTGTTTGAACTAGTAGCTTCCGCGTCAGCGGAATCTATAGAAGAATACCAACGAAGGCGAAAGATTATTTTAGATTGGGGTATTCAAGTTGACGGATTTAATGTCATACTACTATCTAAACCTAATGATGTGTTATTTTTCTATACACCTCCTAATCAAGGGTCAAAACTAGAGATAGTTCCAAATGATATTATTCGATCTGTATTTGATGAGTTTTTGAGGTTTTGTGATGATAATAAACTGGTTTAATGAAGTATAGCTTCTAAGCTAATGTGGATTTTAGGCTCAATAGAGCTTACTATCCTTATGTCTTAGCTGACGCTTTAGTGTTTTCATATATTGATAGGTACAGAGAATTTGAATGGAATGCCCGTCCCTTTTTTTAGTGCTAATAGGGGAGAAGCCAGTCATATTACAAAAATAGATGGAAAACGGACTGTATCGGTGGAATAAGTCGTTCAGACAATCGGATCCTTGCGTGTCTTGTGCTGAGGAAAGGCGGAGGTCAATTTGGAATTGCAACAATAAAATTAAGAACTATTATGGGACCTGTAGGCGGTGGATATGGTTCAGGTGCGGTGGAGAACCCTGTTATAAAAGGCGTTGCTGTCGGAATATTAACGACTCCATTATCAGGAACAGGGGCATGTATGTCAGGAGCTTTTACATCTTTTAGTGCATTTGGAAGATCATTAATTGGGTTTAATACATTTAAAGCAGGATTAGGAAGTGCAGCAGCAGATTTTACAATCCAAACAGCATTTCAAATTGGTCAGAATGGAAAAATTTCAATTGGCGAATATAATGTTGGAAGTTTAACAGCAAATGCTATTTTCAGTCATCCTTTTACTACAGCTTTTTTAGGTTCTGGTTTTCAGGTGAATTTATCAATGGAACCCTTTAAGAATTCAGTTTTTCAAGATAAATCAATGATACAATTTGGAGTAGAGACGAGTGTTGGTACATTATTTAATATTGCAGCAGGTAAAGGAGGCCACGTTCATAAGATAGATGTCAGTTAGTTTAGTTTATGCAGGCTTTGATGTTACCGGAGTAACGAAACATTTAATGGAGCAGTAAAAAATGAATTAAAAATGAAGGAATTAAGTAACTTATTTCTTATAATAATTCTTATAGTTATTATTAAATTACTCACTTCTTGCAATACTTCTTTTAGTTCAGACGAACTGAAATTTGCAAAACCATTTACAAATAAAAATATTGTGGAGTTTAGATCATCAAGAGGACAGATTGATACTGTGATTTTTTACCCTGCAGTCATAGATACATTCAGTAGTGTCGAACAAGGTTTATATAACGAAAATATATTAAGAATTGCATATGAGTTAACAGATAATAGTTATCATAGATTAATTAGTAAGTCAGTTAATGAAGAGCCTGAATATTTTATATCTTTTAGTAAAGAGAAAGCATCCTCTTCTTCAAAGGAAATTAGTTTTCTAGGATTGCTCTTCAGCAATGATTATATCAATAAGGTAATAAACAAAAAAGATTCTTTAATCGTTTTTAGTCAGGGCAATGCAAAATATAAAGATGTAAATATCAATGAAGGTATAAAGAGTTTTAATTTCAATTTTAAGAAAGGTATATTATCCTTTATTGATAAAAATGATATTGAGTGGGTGCGTTTAAATTAACTTGGTTTTGTAAGGTTCGAATAAATAATAATTTCTTAAGTTTTTATAATTTGAACACCATTAACAACGACGCTTTTTCTCAAACAGAAATCCAGCTGTATGGAAGTAATCGTTTAGGTATTAATACATTGAATACCAATAAGGAATCTGGTGTAACTCCAGTGGCTGTTAATTTAACAGGGCTAGGTTCAGAATTTGATATTAATTTTATTCGAGGTAAGAAATTCTTTGAGTTAAGCAATCATTTGGGTAATGTACTGGTGGCGGCATCTGATAAGAAGACTAGTGCTTTCACAGGAAGTGTATTCGATCATTATGAAGCTGATATTGTTTCTGCTCAAGAATATTATCCTTTTAGTATGCAGATATCAGGTAGGGGATTGAGTAGTAGTAAGTATTGTTATGGATTTAATGGGAAGGGCAATGATAATGAGGTGAAGAGGAATGAGCAGGATTATGGGATGAGGGTGTTTGATCAAAGGATAGGGAAGTTTTTGAGTGTGTATCCATTGACGAAAGGTTATTCGGAATTAGCACTATCAGTTTGCGAGTAATAGACCTATAAATGGTATTGACATTGACGGCTTGGAAGCCGGTAGTATGATACAGTATTCCGCTTATAAACTTTCAGATGGCACTATAAATATTGGTAGAATCGATGGAGTTCAATAAAAAAAGACGGCCGTCGCCGCAAGAAGAGAGGCTTCTTGAAATCTTAATTGAAAAAGCCTCAAAAGCGTTTCCATTTGACTGGAATGTTGGTTTACTAGTACAAACAATGGAGGATGGAGGAATGGGTAGTTTGCATTTATTCCCTTCGGGGATAATAAATGAGGACCGATTATTTGGTGAACAAATTAGTGAACATCAGTTTGCAGACGAAGACGGAATAGATGTAATTGCATCTTTAAATATAGATGGCAAAGGGTATTTACTAGAACTTGATATTTGGAAGACAGATTTTAGCCCTTTGATTAAAATTCCTGAAATGCTCGAATAAAACTTATAATCAGCGTAGCCAATAACGGCTACGCTGATTATAATCCGGTTAATAATTAATTTTTATGGTGATAGTAATTAGGAAACTGCTTTAAGCAGTTAATAAGCAATAATAAAAGCAAAAGAGAAATATAGGAGATTGTCTATTATTTAGAAATAACACCTTGTCATAATGTGAATACACCTTATACCATAAATCAGCATTGTTCGAAATAAATGTCATGTGATTAATTGTTCGTACTAAAAGAATATCTCTATCTATGAAAAAGATTTTGGCTACAATTATTGTAGTACTATGTGCTATCCAGGTCTTTTCACAAACAACTTTACAGGTAAGGAGTGATACTG
>Ga0209258_100317_pt1 | contig 74796 bp, 31 predicted proteins | sample Araplaol_mTSA_r2_FD_184281 | JGI IMG/M metagenome (GOLD analysis project Ga0209258, IMG submission 184281) | Arabidopsis root microbial communities from North Carolina, USA - plate scrape CL_Col_mTSA_r2 (SPAdes) (version 2) | ecosystem: Host-associated > Plants > Roots > Endosphere | place: USA...
CAACACCTGCGCCGCCTATATACAATTCTCCGGGAACGCCCACCGGGCAAGGTTTCCCGGATGAACTCAGTACATAAGTAACTGTATGGGAGAATGGTTTTCCGACTGGGACATTCTCTTCGTATACTGCATCCTTATCCACTATATGCAGCAGTTTCCCGATGGTCGTTTCTGTAGGGCCATAGTGGTTGACAACCATACAGCCATTGCCAGTGGAACGGATAGTATCTATCACACCGCCATTCAACGCTTCTCCGCCGAATATTAACAGCTTCTCTGGCAGGAAACAGGATAATGCTTTCCAGTGAGAAGGTACGATCTTCACACAATCTATCCGGTGCACAGACAAGTAACGGCCGATCTCTTCTGCATCATTGATCGCTGCTTTCGAGAAGACATGTAAGGCTCCTCCGGTGGCCAGTGAGGCATAGATCACCGTATTACCAAGGTCGGTCGCAATGCTGGACAACAGCCCGAATGAGGCACATTCTTTTACAGGTAAAGTAGCAGTAAGACCGGCTACATAATCCAGCAGGTTCTCATGGGTCACCATTACTCCTTTAGGATTACCCGTACTGCCTGATGTATAGATCACATAGACCAGTTGACCGGCTACATATTGCCGCGGCAATCTTGTCACCGGTTCTGCATAGATGTCATCCATTGTGACAATCTCTATATTATCCGGTAGTTTATCTGCACAACTGCTCACGACTACCTTTGCGCCCGTATCAGACAGCATATAATTAATTCTCTCTGAAGGGAAATCAGGCTCTATAGGTACATAAGCACAACCGGCTTTCAGGATACCCATAATACCTGCCAGCATGTCCAGTGAACGGTCCATACATAAAGGCACCAGTGTTCCTGGTTCCACTCCTTTACGGCGCAGGTGATGTGCCAGTTGGTTCGCCTTCTCTTCCAGTTGCTGGTAAGTCAGTGAACCCTCTTCATATACCACTGCTGTTGCGGTGGGCACAAGTGCTACCTGTGCCTCAAAAAGATCGGTGATCGTAGTCTCCTGTGGAGCAGGAACAGGCATGACCTGTAACAATCCCTCTTTTTCTACAGGTGTCAGCAATTCTATAGCGCCAATCGTTGCTGATTCATGTGTAGTGATTTCTTCCAGTACCTGTCTGAAATGTCCTGCTATTCTTTCTATATACACCCCATCCAGTAAAGCACTGTTATAACTGAATAACAGGCTTGTTTCTGCTGCAATGGAAATGATGATCGTCAACGGGTAATTGGTATGAGGGTTTACATCCACATTCCTGATCTGCAAGCGCCATTCCCTTGCTGACAGCACTTCATTTACCGGGTAATTCTGGAAGGTGATGGAACTATCGAATAAGTCGCCCTGTACACCAGACCATTGCTGTATATCATTCAATCCTGCATACTGGTATTCGCGGCTTTCCAGCTGACCTGTCTGCAATTCCTGTAACCACGCAGTGATGCGTTTATCTTCTTCTACTTTTGTATGCAGCGGCAATGTGTTAATATATAACCCCACCCGCTGTTCTACATTTTGCAGGTCTTCCGGACGACCGGACACGGTTATCCCGTATGTAACATCCTGACGGCCGGTATAACGGTATAACAGGTACGCCCATACACCTTCCATCAGCGTACTGGTAGTAATGTGGTGACGCTGTGCATAAGCGGAGAGCTTTGAAGTAGCTGCCTTGTCTATTAAGACAGTTTTTTTACTGTATGCACTTCCTCCCTTTGTTCTGGATACCGCTGTGCCGATAAATGGCAACAGGGTACCTTCATTCATCCCTTCCAGGTAATTTTTCCAGTAGGATGCTACCTGCTCCCTATCCTGCCGTTCCTGGTAACGGATATAATCTTCAAAACGGTCTTCAGCGATCGCAGCGACTGCTTTTCCGGTGGCCAGTAATTCGTAAGTATTCAGTAACCCGGATATCATTACCGGCAAAGACCAACCATCTAACAGGATATGGTGAGAGGTCCACAACATCCTGTAATCATTCTCCTGCAGGCGGACCAGCGTCAGGCGCATTAAAGGTGCTTCACCGAAATTGAACCCACGACGAAGATCTTCGGCTTTAAATGCCGCAAAGGCATTCATCTGTTCATCTTCAGTCATGCTGCGGTAATCGAGTACGGTGACCGGCATCTCTGCATTCTTGTATACACACTGAACAGGGATACTGAATTCATCGTAATAAAAACCGGTCCTTAAAATGCTGTAGCCCCGTAATAACTGGCCCCAGCTTTGAATAAATGCGTCTATCTGCAAATCGACCAGCTCACAAACGAACTGTTCTATATAAGTACCTCCTTCACTATCATACAATCCGTGGAACAACATCCCTTCCTGCAAACCACTCAGGCGGTACAGTCCATCTACCTGTGCACGTCTTGGAGCTCCCCTGAAAGGTGCATCCAGGAAGGCATCCAGTTCTTCAATGCTGACTTCCTGCCCCAGACCATAATCTGCGGGAGTAAAGAAGGAATCTGACTGTGATATACAATGAGAGATCAGTGATTCCAGGTGAGACAGATAAGCTGCTGCCAGTTTTTCCACGCTTGCAGCATTATAATGTTTACTGCTGTATTTCCATTGTATCACTAGTTCTCCACCCTGCACCAGGCTATCCACGGCCAGTTTTTCCTTCACGGTAAGCTCAGGTGCAACGGCCATTCCGGACGATTCGGAAACGATACTCAGGTAACTGTCACGGTTAACAACATTATCCGACTGCCCCAGGTAGTTGAATATAATATCCCAGGGGGTATTATCCTGCAATGCAGGGACTTTATTAATATATTTCAGTACGCCGTAACCGATTCCCTTATCTGCCACCTTGCGCAACTGCTCCTTAACAGATTTCAGTAATTCGCCCGGCTGTTTATTGTCCCCTACTTCCAGGAATACCGGGTACAGGTTAGTAAACCAGCCTACAGTCCTGCTGGTATCTATATTATCAGCAATATCCTCGCGGCCATGTCCTTCCAGACCAATTACAATTCCGGTAGTACTGTTAAACGCTGATAAGGTAAGCGCCAATGCACTTAATAATACATCATTGATCTCTGTATGATATACCCCCGATATCTCCTGTAACAAACATTGCGTTTGCAGGGTATTCAACCGCACTTCCAGGTGACGCATATCTGATGTGGTCACCTTACCACTGAAAGAATGATCTGTTAACAAGGGAGTATAATGCTGTACGATCTGTTCCCAATAAGGCTGCTGGTGCTGCAACCGGCGTTTTTGCCCATAACCGGCTAATGCCTGGTACCACTGACGGTAAGAACTGCTCTTAGGCGCCTGCAGTACATTCCCTTTCAGTAACAATTCAAGGTCTTCCAGCAGGATACGCCAGGAAACGCCATCTACAGCCAGGTGATGGATAACGATCAATAACCTGTTATGGGTTTCAGCAGCCGGTGTTAACAACAACACCGCGCGCACCAGTATTCCTTTTTCAATATCCAGGCTACCCTGATAACTGTTGCTGCGCTCAGCAATTTTATCTGCCAGCTGACCGGGTGCTGTTGATTGAAGGTCTTCCACATCCAGTTGTCCTTCATAGGTACCATACGACTGCTCCCACTCATTATCCGAACGGATAAATGTAAAACGCAGTGCATCATGATAACTCACCAGCTGTGTAATGGCTGATACCAATGTATCCTTGTCTACCCGTTTATCAATCCCTAATAAAACGCTCTGATTAAAATGAGGTGTGGTAGCCCCGGCTGTTTCGAAATACCATTGCTGGATAGGTAACAGACCACTGTTGCCTGTCAACAAGCCCTGCTCACCGGAAATGACATCCCTTTTCCGGGAAGAGGAAAGTCCTGCGATGGTCTGATAAGTAAACAGGTCTTTGGGTTGTAGTTCAAGACCAAATCGTCTTGCCCTGCTTACTACCTGTATGGTGATAATTGAATCACCACCCAGCTCAAAGAAGTTATCATATATTCCTACACGTTGTATACCGAGTAGTTCCTGCCAGATATCCGCCAGTATTTTCTCTGTTTCATTACGTGGTGCAGCATATGTGTTGATCAGTAAAGATTTTGCATCAGGGTCCGGCAGTGATTTACGGTCTACTTTACCACTGCCTGTTAATGGCATTACGGATAGTTCTATCAGTAATACAGGCACCATGTATTCAGGTAACCTGTTTTTGAGATAAGTAATGATAGCCTGCCTGTCGAAATTGCCTGCTGGTACAACATACCCTACCAGCCGTTTATTGCCATTGGCATCTGTTTTTACCAGTACGGCGGCAGCGCTGATAAACGCACATTCCAGTAATGCGCTTTCTATTTCTCCCAGCTCCACACGGTAGCCACGGATCTTTACCTGGTCATCTGTTCTGCCCAGGTATTCAATATTACCATCCGGTAACCATCTGCAAAGATCGCCGGTTTTATACATCCTGGCGCCGGTTGTTTTACTGAATGGATCATGTATAAATTTCCCGGCTGTTAATGCATCGTTGTTCAGGTATCCTTTCGCCACCTGTGCACCGGCAATATGCAATTCACCCGGTACACCCTTAGGTAGCAGATGGCCGGACTTATCCAGTATGTATAATTGTGTATTAGCGACAGGCTTACCGATAGGTACTATTTCTAGCGTCCTGCTATCTGCTGGTAAATGCCAGTAGCTTACTTCAATAGCAGCTTCTGTAGGGCCATAGAGGTTATATAATGCGGCGGATGGCAGCTTCTCCCTGCAGGCCATTGCCTGTTGTGGTTTTAATGCCTCTCCGCTGCAAATGATCCTTTTCAGTGTCAGTCCGTCTCCTGCAGTGATATTCTCCAGGAAGACGTTCAGCATGGAGGGAACAAAATGTATAGTGGTAATAGCATACCGGTTGATAGCCGTCATGAGATAGCCTGCATCCTTTTGTCCTTCAGGCAATGCGAAAACCAGTCTGGCTCCTGTTATCAATGGCCAGAAAAGTTCCCATACAGAAACGTCAAAAGAAAAGGTCGTTTTCTGCAATACGGCATCATCGCTGCCCAGGTTAAAATATTCCTGCCCCCACAGCAAACGGTTTATTACACCGGCATGTGCATTGACCACCCCTTTAGGCTGACCCGTAGATCCGGAGGTATAGATCACATAGGCAGTATCTTCCGGTGTAAGAACAGTGTTTAAAGCCGTAACAGGATAGGTGCTGATAATATCCGCCTCCGTATCCAGGTAAATAACCGGTATGTTTGTTTGCGGTGCACTTTCCTTATTGCTGATGATTACGCTGGCATTTGTATCTGCAAGCATGTAATTGATGCGGTCCTGAGGATATGCGGGATCAACCGGCACATACGCTCCACCGGCCTTCAATATCGCCAGGATACTTATTATCATACCGGGAGAACGTTCTATACATACAGGTACCAATCTTCCCGTTGTCACACCTTTATTTCGCAGGTAATGCGCCAGCTGGTTAGAGCGTTCATCCAGCTGCCTGTACGTTAAAAAGATATCTTCAAATACAACTGCCACAGCTTCTGGTGAAAGGTTTACCTGTTTAGTAACAAGATCGACCAGCGTCAACCCTTGCGGGAAACTAACAGCCGTATCATTAAATTCTTCCAGCAGTTGTTCCTGCTCCTTCTCTGTAAGCCATTCAATCTCTTTTAATGTACTCTTTTCAATTATCTGTAGTACTACCTGCTCAAACTGCGCTGCAATGGCTTCTACATATGCGGCAGGCAGTATAGCTGAATTATAGTTGAAACGGATGCTTATTTCTTCTGCTGCTTCTATAATAATATCCAGTGGGTAATTGGTCTGTTCATGAACAGAGGCATTCTCTATCTGCAAATGCCATGACTGTGCGTTGATAGCTTTACTCACCGGGTAGTTCTCGAATACCAGCAGGCTGTCAAAGAGATCGCCGGAAACACCCGTTGAGCGCTGGATAACATCCAGGCTACTGTATTGATATTCGCGGCTCTGCAACTGTCCTGCCTGTATTTCCTGTAACCATCCTGCAATATTGCTATCGTCGGCTACCCTGGCATATAAAGGCAGTGTATTAATATACAAGCCTACCCGTTGTTCAATACCCGGTAACTCTTCCGGCCGGCCGGACACTGTTACACCGTAAGTAATATCCCTGCGGCCTGTATAACGGGACAGCAGGTACGCCCATGTACCCTGCATCAGCGTGTTCACCGTAATACGCTGTTGTTGCGCATAACGGGATATCCTGGCGGTTACGGCAGAATTGAGTATTAAAGCGATTGACTTATATATACCTGCCCCTTTGGTACGTTCTGCAGACGATCCTATAAAAGGTAACAATGTGCCTTCGTCCACATTCCTCAGGTACTGTTGCCAGTAGGCGGCAGCCTGTTCTTTATCCCGATGTGCGAGGTAACGGATATAATCCCCGTAATGGTCTATAGCTGCCGGTGGCGGGGTCTGCCCTGCAACAAACGATTCGTATGTATTTAACAGGGACTCCATCAGGACCGACAATGACCATCCGTCGAACAGGATATGATGGAATGTCCATAACATCCGGTAACGTTCCCCGTTCAGTTTTATCAGTGTAATGCGCATTAAAGGAACGTCATTAAAATCAATGCCGCGGCGGAGATCAGCTGCTTCATATTCCCCAATGGCAACCTGCTGAGCAGTTGCATCAAGGTGACTGTAATCAAGTACGGTCACAGGTAATGTTACATCATGATATACACATTGCACCGGTATACTGAATTCATCATAATAAAACCCGCTGCGTAATACACTGTGGGATTTTAAGAGGTAGTTCCAGCTTTTCCGTAATGCATCCTCCTGTAAATTTATCAGGTCACAACCCAGTTGTTCTATATAAGCAACATTCTTGTTATCATACAAACCGTGGAACAGCAACCCTTCCTGTAAACCGCTCAGGCGATATATTCCTGCCACCTGCGGACGGCGTTGTGCATTTCTGAAAGGCGTGTCGAGGAATTTATCGAGGTCTTCATTACTGATCAATCCTCCCAGTCCAAAATCAGATGGTGTAAAAGAAGGAACCGTCTGGGCAACGCAATGTGCAATCAATGCTTCCAGCTGTGTAATATACAGGGCAGTCAATGCAGCTATGGCAGCCGGTTCATAATGTTTAGTGCTGTATCCCCATTCAAATATCAGTTCCCCGTTCTGTATGATGCTATTTACGGACAATTTTTCTCTTACACGGGCCTGCTTTGAAATGGCCAGTCCGGGCAGCTCACCTGCCTTTCTGATAAAGCCTGATTCATTCACGAGATTATCTGACTGGCCCAGGTAATTGAATACAATATCCCAGGGATCATTACCCTGCAAAGAAGTTACTTTGTTGATATATTTCAATACACCATAACCAATCCCTTTATCAGGGATCTGCCTGAGCTGTTCCTTCACAGATTTCAGCAGGTTACCTTTTTCCATACCCGTTTCTGTTCTCAGCAGTACCGGGTACAGGCTGGTAAACCAGCCAACTGTATTGCTGGTGTCTATTCCCTGTATTATATCTTCGCGTCCATGCCCTTCAAGACCTATTAATACACCCGTATTGCCATTCCATTCAGCCATTGCCTGTACAAGTGCCGTTAGTAAGATGTCATTGATCTCTGTACGGTATGCACGCGGCACCTCCTGCAACAAAAGCTGTGTCTGAACCGCATTCAGTTTAACTTCCTGTCTGCGTACGTCCGACATTGTTATCTCCCTGTCATCTGATGCTGTATAATTCTTTACGATCTCTTCCCAGTAAGGCAGCTGATTAAGCGACCGGGGAAGTTGTCCGTATTCTGCCAGTGCCTGGTACCATTGGCGATAAGAGCTGCTCTTGTTGCCGGGAGCTTCATTATTCAGGAACCGTTCAAGGTCTTCCAGCAGTATACGCCAGGAAACACCGTCAATGGCCAGGTGATGGATAGCCAGTAACAAGCGGTTATTTTCTTCATTATCCGGTGTTAACAAAAGAGTAGCCTGTACCAGTTTCCCTTTGGTGATATCCAGTTTTGCATGACAGGCATCTCCATATTCTTTGATTTTATCAGCGGTTGCTGACATTACTTCCAGTTCTCCTTCATAAGTACCATAGATCTGTTCCCATCCCTGTGCATGCGGATGATATACAAAACGTAATGCATCATGGTGATTGATCAGCCGGGTAATGGCGGCAGACAATGTAACAGCATCCACCTGTTTATTGATCTCCAGTAAAGCCCCCTGGTTAAAGTGGGACACTGCTTCATTGGCATGTTCGAAATACCATTGCTGGATGGGCAGCAGACCACAGGGGCCTGTCAACCGGCCCTGTTCGCCCGTTACCACCCCTTGCTGTTGCGCAGACAATAAGGTGGAAAGTCCGCCGATTGTCTGATGCAGGAACAGGTCGCGCGGATGTAGTTCATACCCGGCCCGTTTAGCACGGCTGACTACCTGTATGGTGATAATTGAATCACCACCCAGTTCAAAGAAATTATCGTGTATACCTATCCGTTCTACTCCCAGCAGTTCTTTCCAGATAGCGGCCAGCACTGCTTCCGTTTCATTACGCGGTGCAATGTATTCATTCGTTAACATGGCACTCGCATCGGGATCGGGCAGGGCTTTTTTATCTACTTTACCATTAGAGGTTAATGGCAGTTTGTCTAGTTCCACCAATAATGCCGGCACCATATAATCCGGCAGTTTATCCTTCAGATAAGCCATGATAGCCGTCTTATCGTAAATACCATTGGGAACTACATATCCTACAAGGCGTTTGGTACCTTTCTCGTCTGCTTTCGCAAGTACCACTGCCTGGTTAATGTGTTCACATTTAGTCATCACACTTTCAATTTCTCCCAGCTCAATACGGAAGCCACGGATCTTTACCTGGTCATCTATACGGCCCAGGTATTCTATGGAACCATCGGGCAGCCAGCGGCCAAGGTCACCGGTTTTATACATTCTGCCTTCATCAAAAGGGTTATGTACAAATCTTTCTGTTGTTAAATCCGGGCGGTTAAGATAGCCTCTTGCCAGTCCCGCACCACCTACGTGTAATTCGCCTGCCACTCCTGCAGGAGACAAAGCACTGTAAGGGTCAAGTATATATAAACTCAGTGTAGGTATAGGTTTACCGATCACGCTTCTGCTGCCGGCATGCTGTTGTTTTATCTCCTGGTAGGTTACGTGCACGGTTGTTTCTGTGATACCGTACATGTTGATCAATTGGCAATTTCCGTACGATTGCAGCCATGGCTGTACTTTACCCGGATTTAATGCTTCACCGCCAAAGATGACATAGCGGACCGGTACTTCTTTTGCTCTGTCAACCAGGTAATCCTGTAATACATAGAAAGCAGATGGTGTCTGATTCAGCACAGTAACCCCTTCCGACAACAACAGTTCACCAAAGGCCGTTGCATCCTGTGCAATGTGTTTGGGCACTATCACCAGTAATCCTCCATAAAACAAGGCACCATACATCTCCCATACAGAAAAATCGAAACAGAAGGAATGGAACATTGTCCACACATCCTTTTCATTGAAATCATATAACGGGGTATCTGTTTCAAAAAGCCTTACCACATTTCTGTGTTCAATCAATACTCCTTTAGGTTTACCGGTAGATCCGGAAGTATAGATGACATAGGCAAGATGGGATGGACGAAGCGCCGTTTCAGGCAACGTTGTTTTATACCCCCCAAGCAGCTGCTGATCTTCGTCCAATGCTATGATAGTAACATTTTCCCGGCTGGTTTTCAGTTTGGACCGGCAGGTACTGCTGCTCACAATTACATCGGCAGCAGTATCTTCCAGCATAAAACTGATACGTTCTGCCGGATATTCCGGATCAATGGGTACATAGGCTCCTCCTGCTTTTAATATGCCGAGGATACCGGTAATCATATCCAGTGATCTTTCGATACAGATAGGGACCAGCGTATCTTCTTTTACACCTTTACTTCTCAGGTAATGTCCCAGCTGGCTGGAACGTTCATCCAGCATTTTATAGGTGAAAGAGATGTCACCGAGCACCACTGCTACCGCATCGGGCGTACGTGCTGCCTGTGCTGTAAACAGGTCCACAATCGTTTTATCTGTTGGATAACCTGCGGCGGCTGCATTGAAGACAGTCAGCAACTGGTTGCGTTCGTCTGCAGAAAGCATAGGCAGTATACCTATCCTGCTTTCAGGTGATAATACCACATGGCGGAGCAACTGCTCAAAATGCGACCATAAACGGATAACCGTTTGTTCTTCAAACAGGTCTTTACAGTATTCCACATTTACATCCAGGCCATCTGTACTTTCCAGCAGGGAAAAACTCATATCAAACTGGGCGGTGGTATGTGTTACCTTTTCTTCGGATAAAGTAACATCGCCCAGGTCAAAGGCTGGTACGTCTGGTGTATTCTGCAACCCGAACACTACCTGGAACAGCGGACTACGACTCAGGTCCCTGCTGGCTACCACCTCATCCACTATTTTCTCGAAAGGCACTTCCTGGTGCTCATAGGCTCCCAGTGTGGTTTCCTTTACCTGTTGCAGTAATGCGGTAAAGGAAGGGTTATCAGCCAGGTTACTGCGTAATGCCAGTGTATTCACAAAAAAGCCGATCAGTCCTTCTACTTCCTGCTGCATCCTTCCTGCAATAGGTGTACCCACACAAATGTCGTCCTGACCACTATAACGGTGTAACAAGACTTTGAAAGCGGTCAGCAATGTCATGAACATCGTAACGCCTTCCTCCCGGCTCAGTTGCCTTACCTGCTCTGTTAGTATTTTATCAATATGGAAAGATACAAGGTTCCCGCGTCTGCTCTGAACAGCTGGCCGTACATGATCTGCAGGCAGGTTTAAAGGCACTACTCCCTGTAATTTATTCTTCCAGTATTGCAGTTTTTCTTTTAATAAGTCCGGCGTTAACCAGGCACGTTGCCACACCGCATAATCTGCATATTGTATCTCCGGAACAGGTAGCTGTGCCTGAGCGTTCCTGTATAATTCCACCAGTTCTTTTACTACGATGGATACTGACCAGCCGTCGGAAGCAATATGATGCATAATAACGACCAGTATATGTTCATCCGCAGCCACTTCCAGCAGGTGTGCACGTAACATATGATCTTTCGACAGATCAAAAGGAGTATTGATGAGCGTAAGTATATCTGCCGTGGTTTCTTTATTAAGGCACCACCTGTCCTTTTCCTGCACCAGCTGATAAGCAGCCCCTTCTTTCTCGCGGATAACAGTGCGTAATACTTCATGGCGGTTCACTATCTGCCGTAAAGCATTTTCCAGTGCGTCAATATTCAATGCCCCTTTTATTCTCAATGCCAGTGGCATATGATAAGCCAGTGTACCTTCCAGTTCATCGATGAACCAAAGACGTTCCTGGCTGAATGACAGGGGAATATATTCCGGCCGCAGACCAGTTACAACAGGCGGCAGTACATTATTTTTCCCTTGCTGATCTAAATATGCGGACAGTAATGCAATCGTCGGATAAAGAAAGAAATCCCTGACGGTCAGCTCCGCATTCATTGTTTTACGGATAGCTGATACTGCACGGGTAGCCAGTAAGGAGTGTCCTCCGGATTCAAAAAAGTTATCCCGTACACCTACCCCTTCCACTCCCAGCAGTTCCTGCCAGATCACTGCCAGCTGCCGTTCTGTGGTAGTTACAGGTGCCTGGTAATTAATCCTGCTTTTACGCAGCATATCATCCCGCTCGCTCAAGAACTTACGGTCTGTTTTACCATTTGCGGTTAGTGGCAGATATTGCAGCGCTATAAAGTCTGCCGGGATCATATATTCAGGCAGGCGTTCTGATAAGGCCTGTCGGATATCTTTCTGCAACAGTGCGCAGATATCAGGGAATAAGGGAATACTGGTTTTAACAGTACCGGTAAAATTACCATATACCTGTTCTACAAACCCGTTAAACGGTGTACGCTCAAGCAGAAGATTGATCTTTAACGGATCTTCGTCCAGCATCAAACGATAGTGATACCCTTTTGCAATGGCAACTGCCAATATATCATTTACAAAGACTGTATTTTTATCAGGAGTACTGATAGAAGCAATGAGGTCACGAACATTGCTGACTGATTTGTTACGTAATGCCTGATCAAGTAATCTCTCCTTCCATAGCCTTGGATTGGGAACATCTTTTAAGGCAATCGTATCGCGTCCTTCCACTAATTGCAGCAGGATATCGCTTTTATCTTCCAGCAGGTCCCATGATTGCCAGTTTGGTTGTAGTAGCTGTTGCTGCTTACCGACATGGATCACTACGGTATACCGGTATAAAGTGAGTTCATTGCTGTAATCCCCCTGTTTCCATTGTATATCTATATGAGTGATATCAGGGCAAAGAGATGACAGCTGATAAAAGTATGCAGGGGAGAAACAGAGTTCTTCTTCTTTCAGGACTTCCTGATCTACCTGCCATATAAATTCCTTTATCCCTGTTCTCTCCTGCAATTTGTTCAGTTGCAGGCGGCGTTTAAAAGAAGGCAACAGACGCAGGTCCCTCACATCTCCAATGATGATCTGTCCGCTCCCTTTCAGTAATGCGATGCACTTCAGCAATACATCTGTCATGTACTGTTCTCCCGGGAAATATTGTATAATGGAATTCAGTACAATGGTATCGATAACTTCCTCTTCGCTGAGGGTTACTTCATGTGCTGCACATAATTTCAGGACGGTATCCGGGTAATTACGTTCTGCTTTGTCTATACGGCGTTGCATCTGTGCCATTGACACGCGGGAGAAATCCGTACCTATATATTTTTGAATGTGGCCTACCAGCTGATAATAAATCAATCCTGTACCACTTCCTATTTCCAGTACTCTACCAGGGGATACGGATAATATCACCCGGGTGATGTCATCCAGCCATTTGCCCATCATTTCAGCAGGAATGGCTTCGCCGGTAAAACTATCGTTCCAGCCTGTTATATTGAATTCTTCGTCCAGGTCAGTAATTTCATCTGCTTTGCTGTAAGCAGTTTCGTACAGCTCTTTCCAGGTTTCTACCTGTTGCAGGTAGAGGACCGCTTCTTTTGTGCGTATCGCTTTCTGGTCGGGCACATAATAGCTGACCAGTCTTTTTTCGGTAGAGGCAAGTTGTTTCACTACAACGGCGCTTGCAGCCACTTCGTCCAGGTTGTTCAGTGTACGTTCTATCTCTCCCGGTTCAATACGGTAACCGCGGATCTTTACCTGGTCATCTATACGGCCCAGGTATTCCACATTACCGTCCGGTAGCCAGCGGGCTTTATCGCCCGTTCTGTATAATTTACCCCCCGGTGAGTAAGGGTCAGGTATGAATTTTTCTGCTGTCAGTTCCGGCTGATTCAGGTAACCACGGGATACACCGGCCCCACCAACGTACAATTCTCCTGCAATACCTACTGGCACCGGTTGTTGCAGTGCATCCAGTACATAAGCGCTCCTATTGCCCAACGGACGTCCTATCGGGATCGTTTTGCCTATATTGCTGATGGGGTAAGTGAGGGAGAAAGTAGTATTTTCGGTAGGCCCATAACCGTTGATAACAGTTATCCCCGGCCATGTTTTCCGGAATTTCCGGATATGGTCTTCAGATAACTTTTCACCGCCTACCATCACAGCAGACAGTCCTTCAAATATTTTTATATCATCATCTACCAGTTGGTTGAACCAGCTGGCAGTAAACCACATTTTAGTAATATTCCTGTTATGGATCTCCTGTTTGAGTAAGGCATTGTCCAGTAAATTATTCTGCGGACAAAGCACCAGCTGACCGCCATTCAGGAGCATGCCCCAGTATTCAATGGTAGTTGCATCAAAGGAAGGAGACCCTGTAGACAATAATATATCGTCCTTCCCCAGCGGAACGAAGTTGCCCCCTGTAGCCAGGCTCACCACATTCCGGTGAGTGACCATGGTACCTTTAGGCCTTCCTGTGGACCCGGAAGTATAAATCACGTATGCTATTGCATCCGGAGTAGCGTTACTGCTGACAGGGGTAGCAGGCATTGCCGCCAGCGACTCCTTGTCCATAAGGACCAGTGTAATATCACTGTTCAGTAATGACACATGTTCACTGGCAGTGATCACCAATGTGCTGCCGGTATCTGCCAGCATATAGTCGATACGGTCTTTCGGGTATTCCGTATCTATAGGCACATATACACCACCCGCTTTCAGAATACCAAGGATGGCAATTATCAGTTCCGGAGAACGGTCCAGGAACAGGGGTACAAATGTTTCCTCTTTTACGCCCTTATTTCTGAGGTAATGGGCCAACTGATTAGATTGTTCGTCCAATGTCTTATAAGTGAGCTGTCGGGCCCCAAATGACAGCGCAATGGCATCGGGCGAACGTCTTGCCTGCTCTTCAAACAATGCTGCGATCGTTTTATCTGCCGGATAGGGAACAGCATTATCGTTAAATGTTATTAACAGTTGCGTTTTTTCTTCCCTGCTCAGTATGTTTAATTCGCATATGGGTTTTGCCGGTGATGTCACCACGTCTTCCAGCAAGCGCAGGAAGTGACCAGTCATACGTTGCATCGCCGCTTCGCTAAACACGTCCACACAGTATTCCAGGTCTACGGTTATCCCATCCGCATTTTCTTCGAGTGACCAGAACTGGTCGAACAGGCTGGTGATATGCTTCACCGGTTCACGTACCACCGTTGCTTCTCCCAGGCGCCAGGCCGGCCTTTCCGGTGTATTCTGCAATACAAATATCACCTGGAAGAGCGGGTTCTTGCTGATATCACGTTCTCCCTCCATCATCTCCACTACTTTTTCAAAAGGAGCGTCCTGGTATTCGTAGGCATCGAACATGGTGTTCTTTACCTGTTGCAGGAACGTATTAAAAGCCGGGTTGCCGCTCAGGTCACTTCGCAGTGCCAGTGTATTGACAAAAAACCCGATCAGTTTTTCAATTTCTGATTGCATTCTGCCGGCAATAGCACCTCCCACACAGATATCATCTATGCCGCTGTAACGGTGCAGCAACACCTTGAATGCTGCCAGCAGTGTAATGTATAAGGTCACATCCTGCTGATGTGACAATAACCGTAACCGCTCTGTCAGATCTTTATTGATCGTAAATGTGATCATCGCCCCCCGGGTACTTTTCACCAGCGGACGTTCTCCATCAGAAGGCAGTTCCAGTAATGTGGTACCCTGCAGTTTCTTCTTCCAGTAAGCAAGTTTTTTTTCCAGCACAGGCCCACTCAGGTATTTCCGCTGCCAGCGGGCATAATCAGCATACTGTACTTCCAGCGGGGGCAGTGTATCTGTACCTTGCTGTGCATATATGCTGTATAAGTCCATCAGCTCATTCAACAATATGGGCAATGACCATCCATCTGAAGCAATATGATGAATGACGATGAGCAGCATATGTTCATCATCAGAAAGGGTGATCACGTGTGCACGGATCATATGGTCGCGGGAGAGATCGAAAGGGATGTTAAATAACGTTGTAATATACGCGTACAATGCAACAGGGTCATGCTTATACTTCTCCTCATTGGTAGTACCTATCTGCCATTTGTCCGGTCCCTGTACATGTTGATAGGCCAGGCCGTCCTCTTCTGAAATAACGGTGCGTAATATTTCGTGGCGGTTTACAATTGTCCGGAACGTACGTTCCAGCGCAGGAATATCCAGTGCACCTGTAACCCTGAAAGCACCCCGCATGTGGTACTGTACGGTCCCCTGCAGCTGATCAATGAACCACAGTCTTTCCTGGCTGAACGATAAGGGTATCCGTTCATTTTCATGACGATCTGTAACCGTTATTTTATCAGTAAATATTATTTCCTCTTCCTGGGGTTTATATTTTTTAAAATATTCAATGAGGTGCGTTTTGTTCTCTTTTAACCGGGCCAAAAACAATTCATCAATCTCCCTGTCTTCGTGTATATCCAAAAGCAGTTCATTATCGTCAAAAGATATGGTAACACCACTTTCACTGGCCTGTTGTAATAATACTACAACATCACTAAGATTAAAACCGGACATGTTCAAAGATTTAAGTATAAAATAGGGTTACAAGATTATTCTCCTGCTTTTAGTTGCAGGCTGGGGAATGGATGTGCGTTGATGTAACATGATATAGCTGGCGATCGATGCGATGGTCGTCAGCTGAAAAAGTGTCCTGACGGATATCTGTATGCCAAATCTTTCCTGCAGCAAAGTTGCTTCCCTCATTATGAGCAGGGAATGCATACCCAGTTCCTGCAGGTTATCATGGATGCCTATCTTTTCAATTTTGAGTAGTTCTTCACAAATGGAGGCTATCAGGCTTTCCATTTCATTTCCGGGGGCCACGTACTGATTTTCCTGTAAGCTTCCCGCATCAGGATCGGGCAATGCGTTCTTGTCTATTTTTCCATTGTCCGTCAGCGGCAGGTAGTCAAGTGGGATGAGAAGTGACGGTATCATATACCCGGGCAGCTTCTCTTTCAGCCAGTTCAGGATCACTTCCTTATCAAAAGTGCCATTGGGAACAATGTAGCCTGTCAGCCTGCCGGCTTTCACTACTACTACTGCCTGACCCACAAATGGAGATTTAAGCAGCATGGTTTCTATTTCACCGAGTTCTATCCGGTAACCACGGATTTTTACCTGGTCGTCTATGCGGCCCTGGTACTCGATATTACCATCCGGCAGCCAGCGGCCCAGATCACCGGTACGGTACATCTTATCGTTCGTAAAAGGGTTGGTGATAAACTTCGTTGCAGTTAGTTCAGGAAGGTTCAGATAACCACGGGCCACACCAATGCCGGATACACATATCTCTCCCACCACACCCATCGGCAATATTTCCAGCGATTCGTTCAGTATATAAATATCAAGGTTTTGTATAGGAGTACCTAAGGGGACGTTCGTTTGCTCAGGTGTGTTGTACATGAAATAATGACAAATGTCGTCCGACGCTTCAGTAGGACCGTATGCATTTACTACCGGGATAGTAGTTTTGCTAAACCATTGTGCCAATACCGGCTGGTTCACCGCTTCTCCCGTAACCAGCAGGTACCGGAGGTGATGCAGGGCCACACGGGTATTTTCGCGTAGTATGGCAGCCAGGTAGGAAGGCACCACTTCCAGGATAGTCACCTTTTGCTGATCTATGGATGCTATTAAAGCAGCAGGATTAACAATAAGGTGATCAGGATAGATAACGGTGGTACCGCCACACAGCAGGGCAGCAAACATCTGCCATACGGAAATATCGAATGTATAGGAAGCTGTATAAGCAATTACGCTCGATTCATCCAGTTGCAGATCTTTTATTTTGGCCTGTAAATGATTCAGCATTCCCCCGTGTTCCACCATTACGCCTTTGGGGTTGCCGGTAGATCCTGAAGTATAGATAACGTACGCCAGGTCCTTTGGAGACAATACAGTAGCCGGTGCCGCGACAGGTTCTTTGCTGATTATGTCCGGAATAGCATCCAGAGTAACGATACGGACAGGAGCGTCCGGTGGTATATTTTTCCTGCTATAGCTGCTGCTCACAACGATATATGCACCGGTATCTTCCAGTATATATTTTATTCTTTCTTCGGGATATTCCGGATCTACAGGTACATAGGCACCACCCGCTTTCATGATGCCCAGTATGCCTATCAGCATATCCATTGACCGTTCAATACAAACGGGCACCAGCTTATCCGCCTTTACGCCCATATTCTGGAGGTAATGCGCCACTTGATTAGAGCGTTCGTCCAAAGCCCGGTAAGTGAACTGTTTACCTTCAAACACGGCTGCTATGGCATCGGGCCTGCGGGCTGCCTGTTCGGAGAACAGATCTGCCAGGGATGCATCCGGGAGCTTCATAGCAGGGCCCTTACTGAATCCGGACAACAAGGTCCTTTCTTCTGCCGGAATGATATCAATGTTCTCAACAGCCTTGTCCAATGCATCAGGAAATTGTTGCAGGATATGCAGCACTCTTTGCATCAGTAAGCTGATCTCGCTTTTTGTAAAAAACTGCTGCTGAAAATCGACTCTTAACTCCAGGGGTTGCAGTTTACCGTAATCATACCACGACAATTCCAGCGGATAAGGGAGATACCGGCTACGTACGCCGCCGGAAATTGCGTCCAGTCCTTCTCCTAAATCAAGCTCCACATCAAACAGGGCATTATTCACTATTATTTCCAGCAGGTAATCTTCTGCTGAATTAAGTTTCAGATATCTCATCATATCGCCCAGCAGATAGTTCTGATAACGATAATCTTCCCGCTGTGAAGCAGCAATCTGTTTTATAAGGTCTTCCAGTTTATTGCCGGGTTTATATACTCCTTTAAAAGGAAGCAGTCCCGTAAACATCCCTACTATTTTACGCAGCTGTTTATTCCTTCTTTTATGTAACTGTACACCGAAAAAGAATTCAGCACTTCCGGTAGTTTTTCCAAAATAGATAATGAAGGCTGCAATCGTTAATTGTTGCAGGCTTGCATTGGTCTTTGCCATTAGCTCTTCCAGGAAAGTCCTTAGTTTTGCGGGTATTTCAAGTACCAGTGCATCACTTTTTTTATCATCTGCTATGCCCTGCCAATATTTCCGCTGTAATACACTCTCCGGCTTTTTGGGAATTTTATTTTTCCAGTACAGTCCGTCCTGTGCATAAGCCTCGGAGTTGTAATGTTCCGCTGCAATGCTGGACTCCTCTTTGTAGGAAACAAAATTGAACTGTACATCGGTCCCCTCTACCAGGGATTTATATTTTTCTGCCATATACCGCAGTTTCGCACCCAGCCCATACCCATCGGATAATAAATGATGGCATTTAAAAAAATACAGGTGTTCCTTTTCAGATACTTTGATTAAGTATTGAATATAAAGCGGCGTCTCCAGGCCCATCTCCAAAAGAGGGAAAGGGGTATTGAACTGCTTCATCATCCAGGCCTCGATAGACTCCCAGCTCTCATTACTCATGTCCAGTTCCGGCAAATCGTATTGACGGTAATCTTCATCGAAATAGGCATGATTAACAGGGTTCACGAAATCGAATCTCAGTTTTAAAGAGTCAAATACGTCCGGAACCGAGTTTACAACTTCCTTGAACTTCTCTTTATCCAGGGTCCCGATCAATCTTGTATGACACCCGGTATTGTTGTGCGGGCTTTCAGGATTGATCAGCTGATCCATATACATATCTATGAGCGCGGGGTGCAGCGGTATAATTTGCAGGGGCATAACTTACAGTATATTATTTTTTCTTAATCAGGCATAACGGCGCCTATATTTCTTTTTAATGCTTCGCGGTAATAGTGACCACCTACTGCGATATCAAAAATGGCCATTCCCATGGGATTGAACATGATCACAGCGTCTTCTTTAACATCCAGGTTTTCTGCACATACTACATCAGAGATAGACAGTGTATCACTTTTCTCCAGCCCCATTATTTTGTGCATATTTTCGATGTCTGTATTCTGACGGCATACTTCTTCCCAATCATCTACTATGATCACATCCATATAGGATATCATTTCCACTTTATAGTCCCTTAGTGAAACGTTCAGCTGTAAAGACCCTTTGGGAGGAGCCTGGTCTACATAAGGGCTGGAAGATACGGTGCAGGTAATAAAGATATCAGCAGCAGTATAACATGCTTTCCATGAATCGCATACCACTATTTTATCTTTATATGCAGGATCTACCTGGTCCAGGTCCACTTTATTAATATCATACAGCAATACTTTATCGAGACGGTCACCCAACAGTGCGCCGATCATTTTCAGATGCATTCTGCCAATGGGGCCAAAGCCAATGATCCCAACGGTGAAATGTTGTTCACGCTTTCTGGTAGCCAGGTACTTCTGTACAATAACACCGGAAACGGCGGCAGTACGTATCCCGCTAATCAGTGCGGTATTGATTACACATAAAGGGACCCCTGAATGATGTTCATTGAGGATAGTAACTGAATGTGCTCTTAACTTATTATGATAGATATTATCCGGAAAACTGGCAATCCATTTTATGCCGGCTAATGGTGCACTACCACCCACATAGGCAGGCATTGCGATGATCCTGTTTTTAGGATCGCCATAACGCAGGTATGGTTTGATAGGCTGAGAATAATCATTCTTGTGAAGGACCTGTGTTGCGGTGCTGATTACATTAGTTAATTCATTCCAGTCGATCCCGACCTCATAAATATTGTCTGTATTGAGATATAACATGTTGTTGTATTAAACGGTAATTGTGGATTCCAGTTTAGCTTCCAGCTGCTCTCCCCATTTCTTATTATAGATGGTATCCAGGTAGGTATGGCCTTTGTCGGGGAATATCAGCAGGGAACTGGGAATACCGGAGTGTTTATTGTCTTTGAAATAGTTTTTGGCAGCGAAGTAAACAGCACCGGAAGATGCGCCTGCAAAAATCACCTGTTCATTTAACAACTCAAAGCAGCCTTTGATGATATCCAGCTGTGATACGATCACCACATCATCAATGAGTGCATTTTCAATAATCGGTGGTACCTGGCTGGCACCTATACCGGAGATATATCTCTTTACCGGGGGAGCGTTAAAGATCACAGATCCTTCCACATCCACGCCGATGATCTTAATATCCGGTCTTTCTTTTTTGACACTTCTTGATATACCTGTAATAGCACCACTGGAGCTTACCGCAACGAAAATATAGTCAAGGTCTTCAATGGAACGGACGATCTCTCTGCCCAGTCCGAAATACCCTTTATAATTATTCGGATCTCCATACTGATCAGCTATAAAGCTGTTTTCCATCGTTGCGTGTAACTTGTTCACCACATCAATACGGGTAAGCAGGTAACCGCCTGTATGGTCGCGTTCTGTGACCTTTACCACTTTATAAGATAAAAGGTTCAGTAATGATTCATAAGCGCCATTGATATTAGGATCAATGACAGGAATGAACTTCAGACCCAGGTTTTTGCAGATGGAAGCTACTGCGATAGCAAGGTTACCGGAGCTGGAAGCGATAATAGTAGAGTGTTCATTAATGCGCCCGGTTTTGATGCCGTTATAAACGATACTATAGGCTGCTCTGTCTTTAGAGCTACCTGTAAAATTGTTGTATTCCAGTTTGGCAAACAACCGGGTATCGGTATTATGCAATTCCATCAGGGGGGTATTTCCGATGAATGCGGCTAATCTCTCAAGTTTTTTTAGCATAACGTAAGGTTTAGTGAAGGTAAAAAAGGTACTCACACCTGCGTCCGGTGGACGCAGGTGCAGACCTTTATAGATAAGTATTGGTGAATGAAGGGGGTTATCAGAGCACTTCTGCCAGTTCTTCTTTCCTGTTATACAGCAATTCTTTCTCTCCGTATAAACGTTCTGCAATGATGCCTTTTTCCTGGCATTGCTTTACCAGTTTATTGGATTGGATGATGGGGTTAGATTCTTCTGTATACTTGATGCTGCTTATAAATTCCAGCCAGGGTTCCATACCCATGGCATATACATATGCTTCTTTCGGGTTAAATATATTTATCAGCGCCATTCCTTTTGCACAATCGGAGCCTGCCAGTCTGCGGCTTCCGTCCTGGTCCCTGGTGATCTTTTTGGTCAGCAGTGGCCCATACAACCAGGTAAGCGGGGCGCCATCACATTCCATACCCAGGAACAGCACGTCCACATCCCCTATCTGGTTATGAATATGTTTATATAGCCTGGATTCAACGATCCTGGAATCTGCCAGGAACAGTAATTTAAATCCACTTATCTGCACCAGGTAACATGCTTTGGTGAGGATGTTCAGGTCACTGTGCTCGCCGGTGAACGGTAAGCCTGTAATAGTCGTATCAACGAACTCTATGGTTTCCATTTCATCCATGGCAAACACGTTCTTAAAACCGATATTATTGAACATCAGTTTCAGATCAGGATCTTCCAGTTTACCGCTGCAGGTACGTGGTACGATCAGGTTCTTTATTTTATGACGCAGTGGCAACAATGTTTCAAACAGGATATGGTCCTGATGGTTATGTGTGATGAGTACATAATCAATGGAATCGGGCAGGTCTGCATCAGAGAAATGTTCGATATCAGTATCGTATCCGTAGTAGCTGATCAGCGGATCTACAAGGATGCTTACATCTTTTGTTTCAACAAGAATGCAGGCATGACCGAAATAACGCATACGGATCTTATCTCCGGTATATTTTTTATATGCAGGAGGCGGCGTTTCTGTAAAGAATGTTTCAAACAGGGCAGATTGTTCTGCTGTAATTCCCAGTATTTGTTTTATTTCAGACAATGCCCGGGGAGTTCTTTTCATACGGGATATTTCATCGATACCAGCATGATCAAAGGGAATGCTGAGGTGCAGTACATCTGGTTCATCCAGCCGTGGAGTGCTTAAGCAAAAAGGCCTGTGATCATTGTTGGTGATCCATAAAGCAATGCTTTGTGCACTTTTATTATAGAATTCACTCTTGTACAACAGTGATTCAAAGAAGCGGAAATCGGGGTTATTATTACGGTCATAAAAGAGTTCCACATAGCCTTTCAATATTTCCGGCACTTTTTCATATACAGTCTCCAGGCCGAAACCTTTTGCTTCCGCCAGTAATATTTTATCCAGTTCTTTTGCTGCTTTTGCAAATTGAATCACTTTCTCCTGCCGTTTCAGGATGGTGTTCTTCAGCGCCTCTACTTCTTCTACTCTTCCTCCGCCAAAATCCATAAAGGGACCGCCTTTCATTTTAGGGTTAAGTACTGCTTCTGCATGGATACTTGGGTCAGCGAGATAAGAATCCATGATAGTGAGATGCCGTGCAATGGTGTTCATGGCTGCCGGAGCAGGTGATATCAAATGGCTCCATGCATACCATCTGTCGTACAATGGTTCCAATACTACGTTGGGCTTTAGATAGACTTTTTTCATAATTAATATGATTTGGAATAAACAATTAATTTTTTTGCGATGATCTGAATGATCTCGTAAGGGTATTTATAGATAAAAAAGTGATGTCCTGGCATTCTCCTGAAATCAACAGCAAATTTTGTTTCCTTCTGCCATAAATGAATGTCTTCTATTTTCATATCTTCCTTTGTACCTGTGATAACGGTCATGGGTACGTTCAGGCTTTCTCCGGAAGAATAAATATAGTTTTCTGTTACTTTAAAATCGGCACGTAAAATGGGTTCGATATACTCAAGCAGTTCATCATTCTGGAGGATCTCATCGGGGCTTCCATTGAGGTTCCGGACTTCTTCAATGAAGGATTTTTTATCCAGGAGATGTCTTTTCTTTTCTGTCCTTGATAATGCCGCAGGACCTGGGGTACCTGTTATAAAAAGATGTAAAGGAGGTGTATGATTATTTTTAATCACTTCCCTTGTAAGCAGGCAGGATATCAGCCCGCCCATACTATGGCCATAAATAGCATATGCACTATCCTCAAGTTTATCATTTATCTGGAGATAAAGGTCCTGCAACAGATGATCAATATCCTCCATCAAAGGTTCTTTCATTCTTGCACCCCTGCCGGGATATTCCAATGGAACAATGTTAATGAACGGAGGCATTTTGTCTTCATACAATCGATAAGAATACCTGCTTCCACCGGCAAAGGGTAAGCAGAAAAGATTAATTTTTTCCATTGAGTAATTCTTTTATTAACTGATAACAGCTATGTGTAATTGTAGGTTTTCCCATTTACCGGAATGACGATTCCGGTATCAGATTAGCTATCAGCTTAACATTCCTTTGTGATCATTTTAATGCACGGGAATGAAAAGAGAATAGCAGCTACTAAGAATTACAGGCTGAATAGTGAAATTATAAGACTAACACCGGAGTCTTTTACTACACCGGTGCAGATAATAGCATGTGGGGAAAAGGGTATCATGCTGGAATTGCCGTCAGGTATTCTGAGGGTACTGCGACGAGTATATTTTTCTGTAATACATTCATCCGTACTAAAATTTTCTTTGTCCCTTTTATTTCAACTACTTCACAAACGAGTCCACAGAGTACACCATCACTGATCATCACCTGTTCTCCCGGCTGGAAGTACTCGTCTGATATTTCTATATCACTTGTGCCTTTGAGGATCAAGCTAATGTTATGGATGATTTCTTCTTTTACTTTTACGACTTCTTTTCCTGTTCTCACATAGTAAAGTACTCCTTCAAGGCTTAGTATTTTGCAATATGTTTCCATATTCTCCAGGTAAACGAAAACATATGAAGGAAACAGAGGGGAATCAACATATTTTTTTCTGTCATTCCATACACGTAGAATCCGGGTTGTAGGTAAAAAGTTAACAATGCTTAAGGCTGATAAATGTTCAGCGACTTTTTTCTCGTGTCGTGGCCTGGTATATACAACATACCATCCTGTAATAGGAGTTCTCATAATCAAAGGTTATATTAACAAAGGAAGCAACATTATATATCAGTATGGAGAGAAATAATATATTTATCTAAAGTTCAAATATTCAATACTTTAGAACCCCTACCAGGTTAATAAATTAATCTGAACGAGCATAGCTGTCGCTTATGTGAATACGCTTATCCCAAATTAATTACTAAACTTATCGTATTGGTTAAAAAGGCACATCCCGGTCAGAACCAGGGCCAGAGGTGGTGTCGGAATTTTCGGATAGTGCTACATAATAAAATTAGTTCATGGGTGTGTCAATGGAAACTATGATATTAAATTAGGGTCCCGTTTAAAAACATCAAGATCACAAACATCATTTGTTCTTATTTGCCGTTCGAAATTAGGAAACAAATTTTATTAAACAAAAAAAAAACAGAATTGCGTCGTTAAGAAAATAATAACAATGATTGAATTCAACGATTAACTGAAGTATTACTTCAGTATAGGAATTATAACATCTCTTTCAGAATTTATTTATACAAATAATAGTGACGATAACAGTGATATCTTACATCCGTCTGAATTAATTTTTCTTCAGGAAAATAAAATCTACTTATCTTTCAGCCTTACATCATTGTTATTGACTTAGTCATTCCTTAAAATAAAATCGGTTAACAGTTAAGCCCACCCAAATATTTACGATGAAAATCCTATCTAAACAAACCCGTTCTGCCACATCCACGAAACAGGCAATACAATTATTCAAATATCTCAAACCTCACTGGGTAGCTTTTAGCGCAGGGATGTTATTTCTGTTTTTATCCAGTTTAGCTGGACTTGCATTTCCTAAATTACTGGGAGAACTGATCGATATAAGTAAGAAGAATCATGAGAACCCCGAAATTAACAGGATCGGGCTATTATTGATCAGTATGCTCACAGCACAAGCTGTTTTCTCTTTTTTCAGAACAATCCTTTTTGTAAATGTCTCTGAAAAAACACTGGCAACATTACGGCAAACGATATACAATCACCTTATACAGCTGCCCATGAATTTCTTTCTGACCAGGCGTGTCGGAGAACTTAGCAGCAGGATATCGTCCGACATTACACTACTACAGGAAACCTTTACGAACACATTGCCGGAATTTGTCCGGCAGCTCATTATCATCGCCGGTGGTCTAACATTACTGATGATGACATCCATCAGCCTCACAGGTTTCATGCTGGCCATCCTGCCTGTTATGGTGATCATTGCCGTTATTTTTGGCCGCTTCATCCGCCATCTTTCAAAAGATATACAGAACCAGGTAGCCTCCTCCAATACCATTGTGGAAGAGACATTGCAGGGTATTTTCAGCGTAAAGGCATTTGCCAGTGAGTTCTTTGAAATGAAGAGATATACCGCGCGTACAAACGAAGCTGCACGCATTGGTATCAAAGGTGGGAAGTTCAAAGCAGCGCTTGCATCTTTCATCATCATGGGCATATTTGGCGCGCTGGTAGCCGTAATATGGAGAGGTGCGGTGATTGGCCTGGATACTGGTAAACTCTTCTCATTTGTCCTCTATTCTGTCTTTATTGGCAGTTCTATTGGTGGATTGGCAGAGATATACACTTCTTTGCAAAAGAGCATCGGGGCCACCGAGCACCTTTTCCAGATACTCGATGAAACTAAAGAACCGCTGTCTGATATTGTGAAGATTGATCCTGAACATCAGTTACACGGCAATATCAGTTTCAGGAATATTTCGTTCCATTATCCTTCACGGGAAGATTCCCCTGTACTAAATGGTGTATCCTTCAACGTATCTGCCAATCAGAAAGTAGCACTGGTAGGGCCAAGCGGAGCAGGGAAAAGCACCATTGTATCCCTGCTTCTCCGTTTATACGATCCCAGTAGCGGTCATATATTCTTTGATAAAAAAGAGAATCATCATTTCCCTTTGTCTGCATTACGTTCACAGATGTCCGTAGTGCCACAGGACGTATTTCTTTTTGGCGGTACTATAGGAGAAAATATTGCTTATGGTAAACAGGACGCCACAGAAGAAGAACTTATTTCAGCGGCAAAAAAAGCAAATGCATGGGAGTTTATACAGCGGTTCCCGCTTGGATTGCAAACTATTGTAGGGGAACGTGGGATACAGTTATCCGGTGGGCAGCGACAACGTATTGCTATTGCCAGGGCTGTTCTGAAAGCGCCCAGGATATTGATACTGGACGAAGCAACTTCTGCTTTGGATGCGGAGTCCGAAAGACTGGTGCAGGATGCGCTGAATAAATTAATGGAAGGCAGAACATCGATAGTGATCGCTCACCGCTTAGCGACGATACGGCAAGCGGATAAGATCATTGTGCTGGATAAAGGAGCGATTGTAGAAGAAGGGACACATAAAGAACTGGTGAATGTGCACGAAGGATTATATAAGAACCTGAGTGAGATGCAGTTTACGCAGTAGATACATATATATAGCGTTGAAACACTGTCTCCAAATTTAACTGCCCTTGAATGCGCAGTTGCTTTGCCTGCCAGTATCGCTACCACAACAGGCAATTTTTGCTTAAATTCTTCTATCCATAAAAACGAGAAGCTGTCTCAAATGTAATTCTATCCATCAGGTATCCGGATAAAAATTACTTTTGAGACAACTTCTTGTTTCATTTATTTTTATTACAACTCTCTTCCATCATACAGGCTCTTTTGTCTAATCGAGATCAAAAGTCTTTATTCACCGGATGCCCTGGTCCGAAACACCGGCTTTCAAAGGAGCCTGGGTTATCGCCGGAAGATGAATAAATGTAGAATGAAACTGCGTTAACTGAGTCAGCCCTCATTATCCTGTTTCTGCAACAGGGTCCTGTATACGAGTCCACCTATTATACTGCCTGCAATAGGGGCCACCCAGAATAACCATAACTGTTTTAAGGCCATTCCACCAACAAATAAAGCCTGAGAAGTAGACCGGGCAGGATTAACGGAGGTATTGGTAATGGGAATGCTTATCAGATGTATAAGTGTAAGTGCCAATCCGATTGCAATTCCTGCAAATTTCCCATTGGCGAACTTGTCTGTAGCTCCCATAATTACGATAAGGAAGAATGCTGTCAATGTCATTTCTGTAAGAAAGGCAGCCAGCAGACTATAACTCCTGTTGTTATATCCGGGGCTGTCATAAAAGTTTGTAGCGAATGCCCCTACACCTTCCCTGCTAAAAGCACCTGCCCCGTTCAAAATGAGATAAAGTATACCTGCAGCAGCCGTTGCACCAAGTACCTGGGCAATGATATAGGGTATCAGGTCTTTTGCAGGAAAGCGGCCCCCGACCATTAACCCGAAAGATACTGCCGGGTTAAAATGCCCACCGGAAATATGACCGACGGCATAAGCCATCGTAAGCACGGTAAGACCGAAGGCCAATGCCACACCTAACAGTCCGATCCCGATATTGGGAACTCCAGCGGCAAATACAGCACTGCCACATCCGCCAAATACTAACCAGAACGTTCCGAAAAACTCTGCAAATAATTTCTTCATAGTGTTTTGAATTTAAGGTTTAGCCGAACTTCTAACATTTGAGCTCGCTTTTTGTTCCGCTAATATAGCAGGTTCAATCATTATAATTTTATCAAATTCTATAAATAAGTACAGGATGAATGCTACTTCCTCTCAATTGAAATTTAACCGCTTATTTCTACACTCCCGTTTAAATTTCAGTCGCCGCTCCATATGGTTTCATTCTCCCTTTTTTTGTTAATTAAAGCGAATAATAGAAATGTGGATATAAAATGAGATGTATTCTCCCCTTGCGGGTCACTGAAGAAAAAAATTCATTGTATATTTAACCCTTGTCAATATACAACCCATTCAAATAAAACCGATTAAATGGCATTAACCATCAGGAGAGCCGTGGTGCAAGATTTCCCGGTCATATTCTCTTTAATAAAAGAGTTTGCTGAATTTCAGAAAACACCCAATAATGTGAAAATTACGCTGGAACAAATGATTGCTGAAAAAGATCATTTCCAGGCCTTCGTAGTAGAATCCAACGCCGGTATCATAGGATTTGCTACCTTCTTTTTCACATATTATTCGTGGACTGGTAAAGCGTTATATATCGATGACCTGTATATAACCACTGCATCCAGGGAAAAGGGGGTTGGTACCCAATTACTGAATACCATCATTCAGCTGGCAAAAGATGAACAATGTAAAAAGGTACGGTGGCAGGTATCTGGCTGGAATACAAATGCTATTAGCTTTTATAAAAAAATGGGGGCCCTCATTGATGATACAGAGATTAACTGTGATCTATACTTATGATAAATTATTATCCTTTTGAAATTTAAACAGGGAGGGATCTTAACTATTCTCATTTTACCCAGGGGCGAAAAAGGACAAATTTCGAAGGTAAATCTGCCAAAGTATTAAACCAACACTCCGGCTAACACCTTACCTCGATAAAAACGCAGCTTTAGGTGTATTCAATGACCTCGCCAGGAGAATTTGCCGTGCACCTGTAATTCGTAACACACAGATCCTTAATACTTTATCAAAACAGATAATAGCAAGAAGCAAAAAACGACCAATTGAGTAGCTTATGCCTTCCATAAGAAGTATGGTAAAACAGCATATGAACAGGTTGAAGACAGGCTTATCCTACGTTAATCCTACGTTCAAAGACGTAGGATTAACGTAGGATAAGCCTGTCTGTATGCTATCTTATTCCTTTCATATTAAGATTCACATCATCCTTGATTGCTATGGTAAGCTGATTGTCTCAACATGTCTCGTATTTTCCCTGAATGCTAAACGAGAGCGAAAATTACTTCCGCACAAATCACAAATGCAGTGATTATAATGGTCATTCACCGCATTTCTGCGGCGAATACAAGACAAATTCACCGCATAGCGACAAATAACTATTGATAAATGACCAAATTTCAGCATATTCATCGCATAAATGCGGTGAATATGTACATATACCCATTGGATAGATGGCCCTTCTTTACCTGGAATAAAGATAAGCTTGGTCCTAAACTAGGAGAAGTAAGATTTCGCCAGGGAAAAATACTTGGCCAAATGAAGGCTCTTGGATTTAAGCTGCAGGAAGAAACCATGCTACGAACATTAACGTTGGATGTGATAAAATCGAGCGAGATCGAAGGGGAATTGTTAAATCCTGGGCAAGTGCGCTCGTCCATAGCCAAAAGGTTAGGAATTGATGTTGCAGGAGCAATATATAGCGACAGTAATGTAGAAGGTGTGGTAGAGATGATGCTGGATGCAACCCAGAATTATAAGTCACTATTGACTGAAGAAAGATTGTTTGATTGGCATGCAGCGCTGTTCCCGACTGGAAGAAGTGGAATGTATAAAATAACGGTTGCTGGTTGGCGTCATAATGCTATGCAGGTTACATCCGGCCCAATGGGAAGAGAAAAAGTTCATTTTGAAGCCCCACCTGCGGATAAAGTTCGGGGTAAAATGGCTTCGTTTTTACAGTGGTTAAATAACGAACAGCAAATTGATCCTGTAATAAAAGCTGCTATTGCACATCTATGGTTTGTTACTATTCATCCTTTTGATGACGGTAATGGCCGTATTGCCAGAGCTATTGCAGATATGCAGTTAGCTCGTGCAGATCAGAATAAGCAACGTTTTTATTCAATGTCCGCCCAAATCCAGAAGGAGCGTAATGAATATTACGATGTACTTGAAAAAACGCAAAAAGGAGACTTAGATATCACCTTATGGCTGGAATGGTTTTTAAATTGCCTATATAGATCAATGGATCATACCGACCAAACTATAGACAAAATTATAGAACGTAGTCATTTCTGGGAAAGTCATCATGATATAACATTCAATGTTCGGCAACAAAAAATGTTGCAGGTACTCTTAGATGATTTCTTTGGAAAACTAAATGTTTCCAAGTGGGCAAAAATGACTAAAACATCTACTGATACAGCATTGAGAGATATTCAGGATCTGGTTAAAAAGAATATCCTTGAACAGGAAGGTAGTGGGAAAAATACAAGCTACAGGCTTAAGTCCTTCTTGCTTTAATGGATATGAAACTGCGCAATTATCATAACCGGACTGAAATTGCTGGCTCCTCTCCTTCCTCTTTTATCCTTTTGGCGTATCAGCTATAAACAAGATTCGTTTTTGCTCAGTAAAGGTTACATTTTGGCATTTCTTGAAGATCATTTTTATTCTTTCCATATCATATTAATACGCTTGTAATCAATCTGACATGTAGCCTTTCATTAACATCGCATTAACAAGTTTTTAATTTCCTGTCCTTATTTTCGTGACTATAAATTCCTGAAATTGTAGCAACAGAAAATCTAATTTAAGCCAGGCAAACTGGTACTTACCTTTTTGATTTGTTTATGTAGACCTCAATATTCCTGTTTCTTAATCATAATAAAATTTCCTAGTGATCCAGGGAGTTGAAAATAATGTGCATACGTGTAGGTATACCCGGATCAGCCTAAATTCTACTTAATAATAACGAACAATTGCCATTATTAGTTGAAGAGCTTAGGACTTATTCAAAGGGGAAACCTTTTGAATACACGGCAAAGGAGCATCTAAAAGAGCTCGAAACATATCGTTAAAGAATTAAATTCTTATGTATTAATTCTTCAACATTTCCTGGGAGATCTTATAGCTTTTATGAGGCAAAAAAGATACCCACTGCTCTGTGGTTGAGCAATTCATTTATTACTTGCAAATTGAATAGAAGATAATACTGGGCTACTCTTTTTATTTAGATAAATTAAAAATTATACTTAGTAATTAATAACGGTAGATTATGAGACTATTTAACCTTTTTACAAAATGGAAAAAGCCGTCACAAGGTGGAGGACAAACGAAGAAATCGAAGATAGAGAACGGATTAAAGATCGTAGATCAACTAGAACAAATTGGATATTTTAAATATGCACATAAAGATCATATTGATGAGTTAAAAAGAGGAATTGCGGAACACCTGAATAAATATCAGAATTTAAGTTCTGTTTATGAAGGAAATCGTCCCTATAATTCAAAAGATTTCAGGTACTATCCACTGGATGGTGAAGATTTGTTTGAACCAGATGGCATTACTGATAAACTGGAAGAAATGCAACCATTATTTGAGAAAATGGATTTCAAATTTACTATCAGTAATCATATTGAAGAATGGAATACTCTCAACGAATGGCTAAATCATAGCATCATTATTAATGATAAGAGGTACATTATATTTAAAGATTTCAAAGGATACGGTTGGGGCGAAGCAGCACAACGATTGGCAGATATTCTAAATGATCAGCTTGAAATTCAGGGAAAAGATGAAAGATTTTATTTGATAAATGGAGGGAATGATGGCAGGGGCGTTTTCCTGACTGAAGAACAATTTAATCTACTTGACCAAATCCTCATGGGCTCAATGGATAGGCCATTAAAAGTAATAGATTGGTGTAGAATGATGGAAGTTGATCCTAATTGGAGATGATTTAATTTGATGCCCATTAACGCTTGCTATTTATTACTAACTACAATTTCTTCTGCTATTCAAATTTATTTGCTCCACATGAAAAATGTTCGCTGCTCATTACTACTGATTTTTACCATTCTTTGCTACTATTGCCCATGCACAATATGCAGATGATAATCCTACAGCTGAAACAGGATCTTATACGAATATTCACAAAAGTGGGAAAGTTTATCACGGAAAAGGAGATCAAAAAGAGGCTGAATTAGCGGGCAAAAGAATAGCAAATAAAAATAAAGTAAATGGTAACCCTGATGAAAAGGTTAATACTTATTATACAAAATCGGAGAATGAAAGAGAAGCGTATAAAGATGAGGATACTAGACTGCAAAATGATGTAGATGGCAGAAATAGAAGAGGGTATGAAAGTGAGAATAATTATAACCAGCGTACATTTCCGGGTAAAAAATATAAGGAACAAGACAATGTAGCTCCTACTCCTATAAAATCGACCTGCATCCTCTTAAATGATCTTTTAAATTAAAATTTATTATATGGCAATACAAGTAATCGATGGATTTAGAGTTAATGTTTCAGAATATGGAAAGCTGTTGATTATTGAGTCTGATAGGTTAGATGAATGTATTCAATATGCAAAAGATAACCACATCTACAGAATAGGTGTGAGTAGATACGATGACTATAAATTTGATAATGTTAACTTTTTAAAAGAAAATAATTTTTTTAAAGAAGTGACCATTGGCGATGGAGAAATTGATATATCTGCAATACATTACTTAAAAGATCTAAAATTTCTTTCGCTTTCCTCTGGAAAACGGCCCGTAGATTTTACCAAGTTCCCGCATTTAACAGAATGTTCAATTGATTGGAACAACAAAGTAACTGGACTTGATGTTCCAAATTCAATTAAACGGCTTACAATTTGGAAATTTAAACCAAAATCGAAAGATTTCGGTGATTTGTCAGGATGTAATCATGTTAAACATTTTCATATCACAGAATCTAATGTTGAAGTATGGGATGGAATAGAAAAATTGCAGGCGTTGGAATATTTAGAAGCATATTATCTACGTAATATTACCAATGTGAAAGGGCTTGAAAAATTAGCAAATCTTAAAACATTAATACTTTCGAATTGCCCCAGACTGTCAAACCACGAAGATGATTTAAAGCATTTGAAACAGGTAGAGGATTTACGGTTAATTGATAGCGCTAATTTAAAGTCATTGAAATTCATCAAATCGCTTCCCAGATTAAAATCAATAATTTTTGCAGGTACCAACGTAGTAGATGGAAATATAACTCCTACATTAGAATTGGAATATGCGGCTTTTGACAACAAAAGGCACTATTCGCATAAAATGAAAACGTATAAATAGCAAATATCTAATTTAAACCCTTTGGATAACTGAGCCACTTGGCCTATAGACTGAGGTATGTAGTTTACATCATCTTCGCTCCAGATGTAGTTAATCGATAAATACACCTTATCTGACGTGAATATCAGGTGAAGTTAAATTGAAAAACAAATCCTGCACCCCTATCCCAAAGCTACATCAGGGAACTAAACAGTCAGATACAGTGTATTTACGATTAACTACATCTGCCAGAAATATTTTCAGCGCTATTTACGGTGCTCATTTAAATGAGCCAACCACTTTACGGCTAATGCACCTGCAATTAGTACAATCAAAAGTGCCGTATTTTTCTTTCTACGTGGATTTTTAAGTCGCATACTGTCAACATATTTTTTTTCAGGTCGGTTAATAATTTTTGAATTATGCTGTTCCCTGATACCCATCTGGATAACCTGCGCCAGGTGCATGCCTTTTCGGGTAGATCCGTGTTCTATTTGGTTACGGCAACTAAAACCATCAGCTATAATAATAGTATCAGGCGTACATTTGCGCACCTCAGGCAATAGTACCCTTTCGCCCAGTTTTACAGACACATCATATGGTTTCCCGTTTTGGTAACCAAAGTAGCCCGCAACCCCGCAACAACCACTGTCAGGAACATGTACTGTCATTCCCATTTTAGCAAAGATCTTCATTTCATTATCCAGCTTAAACAGCGATTTCTGGTGACAATGACCATGTAAAACAGCTTTTCGATCCATTTGAGGAAACTGGAAATTATCTGCATATTTATTGAGGAATTCTGCTAATGTATAGGTCTGTTTGCTTAATCTTTTAGCATCCTGGTTTCCTGGCAACATTTGTAACAATTCATCCCGGAATACAGCCACACAACTTGGTTCTAATCCAACAACAGGAATGCCTGTCCTGATCTCTTTCCGCATATTAACTAAAATGTTATTTAATAACCGTTTGGCCGTTTGTAACATGCCAAAGTCATACAGAGGTCTTCCACAGCAAAGTGGCTGACTGGGAATAATTACCCCGAAACCGGCAGCACTCAGCACTTCATATGCAGCAACAAGTGTTTGAGGCAGGAAGAAATTATTAAATGTATCTGTCCAGAGGATTACTTTTTTATTTGACGGTTGAATTACAGGCTTTTTTTTCCTGTACCATTGCCTGAAAGTCATCTCTGCAAATGCAGGTAGTTTTCGCGCTACTGCAATACCTCCTGCTTTTTTTAATATAGGAGCATTAAGCATAAAGTTGGCTATCTCAGGTATTACAGATGCTACACGCGACCACCAGGGAATCCATCCAAAAAGATAAGCACTAACAGGTCTTCGGTGAGTTTGATAATAATGAGACAGGAATTCTGCTTTATATGTTGCCATATCCACATTCACCGGACAATCACTTTTGCATCCCTTGCAGCTAAGACATAAATCCAATGCCTCTTTTACGAAATCATTTTTCCACCCATCTTTAAGTATTTCACCCCTTAACATCTCATTCAGCAGATGTGCCCTACCCCGTGTACTATGCATTTCTTCATGCGTAACCATGTAGCTTGGACACATCGTACCACCTTCCTCCCGCCTGCAATTCCCAATTCCTACACAGCGTAAAGTTGCTCTTGCAAAACTGTCCTCGTCCTGCAGAAAATGAAAATATGTTTCCGGATCTGCCGGCGCATAATCTGTACCCAGGCGTAGATTCGCTGTCTGACCATACGTATCTAACACTTTACCCGGATTCATTTTATTATGAGGGTCCCAGATATGTTTAAATTCATGAAAGGCTTGCATCAATTCAGGCCCATACATAATTTCCAGTAAATCGCCTCTTGCCTGACCATCTCCATGTTCCCCGGAAATAGAACCATTGTAATTACGTACCAGTACTGCTGCCTCTTTTGTAAACAGTTTATATTGTTCAATGCCCTCTTCCGATAACAGATCAAAAGCTACCCGGCAGTGTATACATCCCTGTCCAAAGTGTCCATATAGTGAAGGATTATATCCATATTTGTTAAATAGTGCTCTCAGATCACGTAAGTAATCACCTACCCTTTCCGGTGGTACAGCAGAATCTTCCCATCCCGGATTAGTCATTGGTTCGCCGGGTACCCATGCAGTAGCCCCTAAACCCGATTCCCTGATCTCCCATATCATCTTAGCCTCTTCCGGATTATCTATTAACCTGTGCGAAGGAGTGGGTGATAGCTTTTGTAAGCCTTCTATAAGTTTTTTCGCTTTACTACACGCCTCCTCATGATTATCATCCCCCAGCTCTACTAAAAGCCAGCCTTTCCCTTCCGGTAAAAGTGGAATGTCTTTTATGTTCAGTTTCTTTTTCTTCATATATTCGATCAACAGCTCATCTATTCCCTCCAGTCCAATGATATCATGTTCCTTCATCAGGCTTGGAACGGCATCAGCCGCAGTATAAATGTCCTGAAAGCCCAATACTATCAGCACTCTCACCCTGGGGCTATTGATTAAATGCAGCGTAGCGTCCAGAATAGTAACGCAGGTGCTTTCTGATCCAGCTAATGCATGTGCTACATTAAACCCATTTTCCGGTAATAATGCCGGCAGATTATAACCAGATACTCTTCTTGGTATATTGGGAAATCTTTCCCGGATCAGATCACTGTATTTGTCAACCAGCCCTTTCAGCTTCCGGTAAATTTCACCAACCCGGCCCTCTCTTTTCATAAGATCCGACAGTGCTGCGTCTGTAGTAGGACCTACTTCCATTTTACATCCATCATAGGTCAGTATGGTCATTCGGGCTAAATTATCCGAGGTACGTGCGCCTCTGCCATTTTTTGCTGCCATAACAGAATGCACCCCACAGGAATTATTGCCAAGCATACCGCCAATGGTGCAATGGCTATGCGTAGCCGGATCAGGACCAAATGTAAGACTGGCCTTATCCTCAGTATAATTGCGAACTTTATCAAGCACAATTCCCGGCTGAACTTTAACTAATTTCTCTTCCTTATTAAATGCCAGTATTTTATTAAAATGCATTGACAGATCCATAATAACGGCCACATTGCAACATTGACCGGCAAGGCTTGTACCACCTCCCCTGTTTAAAACGGGAACATTATACTGATGGCAAACAGCCATTGCATTCATGATATCGTTCTCATCTACAGGCTTGATTACTGCAATAGGGATCTGTCTGTAATTAGACCCGTCAGTAGCATACAGGGCCTTGCTTCCATCATCAAATAGTACTTCTCCTCTCATAACGTTTTTCAGCGCCTGCTCTAACGAAAGAGATGCAGTTGCGCTACTTGTATCCTTTACCATTGTCTATATAATTTTATATTTTTCAGCATCAGCGAATTTAAAATCAAGACCTATCCCGGGTTTACTGCAATCAGGATATAAATGTCCATCCACTAAACGGGGAAAGCCATCAAATAACATTTTTTCAATTCTGACATGGTCATGGAAATATTCTGCGATATGAAATGCAGGAAGTGACATAGCCGCATGAAGATGGAGCGAAGGTGCACAATGAGACGAAAAAGGCAAAAACGCAGCTTCACAAATATGTCCCGCTTTTAAAAAACCGGAAATACCACCACACCTGGTAGCATCTGCTTGTAATACATCGATAGCACCAGCTTGTATCATTTGAAAAAAATAATAAGGAGCGTTACCATATTCACCTGCTGCCAGGTTCATTCCTGCAGGTAATTTGTGCCTGATAAAGTTCAACCCCTTCAGGTCCGGAGATGGTATAGGTTCTTCAAACCAGGTGACACCCATATCTGCAAAAGCATAAGCTTTATCAATTGCTGTCTTTATATCATAAGCGCCGTTTGCATCCACAAACAGGGAAGTATCGGTGCCTATTACCTCACTTGCTGCGCGGACCCGTCTAACATCATTTTCAGGTTCAGCACCTATTTTCATTTTGACACTTTTCATTCCATCTTTAGCCCATTCTGACAATTGTGTCTGTAACTGTTGTATAGAATAACTTGTAAAACCACCACTTCCATATATTTTAATGGCATCACGCACTTTCCCCAGCAGGCGGAATAGTGGCAGGTTTAATACTTTTCCTTTAAGGTCCCAGATGGCGGTATCAATTGCTGATACTGCCATCATTGGGACACCATTACTCCCATCATTCCGGATGCTTTTTAAAAGTATTTTATGAATGAAAGGAATACTTAAACCATCTAACCCTATTATTAACGGGGAAAGATGTCTTTGTATATATGAAGCAACAGATGCACTGCCATAAGTATATCCTATTCCCACATGATTACCCGCTTCAACTTTTACTATTATCAGCGTTGTCTCATTCCAGCTGATGGTACCGTCAGCTTCAGGGAAATCAGTTGGGATAATATAAGCGCATACCTCCACCTTACTGATTAATATTGCATTGCTGTCATTCTTTTTCATGTGCAGGAAAATAGCTGGCGACTACATCTTTATACGTTTGTTTTATCACATCAAATGCATCAGTGTCACCACCTGCAAGCGATGTAGTAAAAGCCTTCATCTGGCTGAAAGATATATGCGGGGGTAACATGGGGACCGATGGATCGGTTACCGCTTCCAGAACAACCGGTCTATCTGCCTTGAATACCTCTTTCAGGGCATAAGCGACCTCCTTTGGATCGTCTATCTTTATGCCTTCCAGCCCCAGCATCTTCGCATATTCTGCATAATGGAAATCAGGAAGATCCTGTGACGCATCAAACTTGGGATCGCCCTCCATTGCCCGCTGTTCCCACGTAACCATATTGAGGTCGCGGTTGTTAAGTACCACAATTACAAGGCGAGGGTCTTTCCACTGCTTATAATATTTGCTGATGGTAATCATCTCATTGATGCCCATCATCTGCATAGCGCCATCACCTATAAGAGCGATAGCAACCCTCTCAGGGAATGCGAATTTGGCAGCAATAGCATAAGGAACTGCAGGTAACATCGTAGCCAGATTTCCCGACAGCGATGCCTTCATTCCTTCCCTGATTTTTATATCCCTGGCAAACCATGCCGCAGTTGATCCTGAATCAGCAGACAGGATACAATTATCAGGTAGCACCTTTGATAATTCATAAAACAGGTACTGAGGATTTAATGGCTTCGCACTATTCATCGCACGTGCTTCCAATACCTTCCACCAGCGTTTGGTTTCACTGATAATGCTATCCTGCCAGCTTCGCTCCTGCTTGCGCTTTAACATGGGTATCAGCGCACGGAGAGTTTCCCTGCTATCTCCCTGAAGATGCACATCCATAGGATATCTTATTCCCAACATTCCTGCATTGATATCAATCTGAATACCTTTAGCCTTCCCTTCTTCCGGCAGGTATTCTGAATAGGGAAATCCGGAACCTATCATAAGTAAAGTATCACAGTCTGTCATAAGGTCCCAGCTGGGTTTTGTTCCCAGCAAACCTATTGCTCCGGTTACATAAGGCAGATCATCAGGCAAAACAGCTTTGCCAAGCAACGCCTTTGCAACGCCGGCGCCAAGCAGCTCTGCTACCTGTTTCACTTCGTCTGCGGCATTAAAAGCGCCTGCCCCTACTAATATGGCAACCTTTTTTCCCTCATTCAGTATAATGGCTGCTTTTCTTAGGCCCTCTTCATCGGGTAATACCCGCGGACTGCAATATCCAACACTCGAATGTACTGTTCCGTGCTTTCTGGCAGGTTCTTCATAAGGAAGTTCCTGCAAATCATTGGGAATAATGATACAAGTGACCGTGCGCTGTGCTTTGGCAATCCGGAAGGCACGATCGATTAAATGCCGTATCTGGGAAGGGATGGTGGCCATCTGCACAAAAGCTCCTGCTACATCTTTAAATAATGACATCAGGTCCACTTCCTGCTGATAATGACCTCCGAGGGAAGTCCTGGCCTGTTGTCCAACGATTGCGACGACTGGCTGACCATCCATTTTAGCATCATAGAGCCCATTTAACAAATGGATAGCGCCAGGCCCCGATGTTGCCATACATACACCTACCTCACCCGTAAATTTAGCATGCCCCGTAGCCATGAATGCAGCCATTTCTTCATGCCTTACCTGCACAAAATCCAGCCTTTCTTTATTCTTATTAAAAGCGCCCATTAATCCATTAATTCCATCACCAGGATAACCAAATACCCGGTTTACGCCCCATTCTATGAGGCGATCAATTGTATATTCCGCAACCGTTTGTGACATAATACTAACTTGGGTTTTGTGGAAAAAATAATTTCGTGCGTAACAAAACGCACAAAATATAAGCCGCTCTATGAAAAGTTAGCAGGTTGAACGTTGGAGGAACAGTAACAGAAGGGAATTAAAAATTCTTAAGCAGACTGTTGATTGTAAAAATTTTGTTGTGCACTTCAATACACACAAACGTGTCTTATTTCATGTTTTTGAGGAATGATGTCAACTCCTTCATTTCTTCCTGTGAAAGTAAATGCGCATAGGACGGCATATTTTTACTTCCATTTAAAATTTTCAAATACAGCTCATTTTCTGAAAGCCTTGTACCGACGTGTGTCAGATCAGGACCTACTACACCTCCGTAAGACTTTATTCTATGACAATACAGGCATCCTTTTTTGCTGAAAATATTCTTCCCTTCCAGCATAGTTGCATCCCTCGCCGGCAATACGTTGTCTGGGATATCTGTGTCGTGAAAAGCCGGGGACCAGCCTGCTTTATAACCAACAAGTAACAGGGTAATTATAAAAATTACTATTGCGGTACTGCCCGCAATGGCCCATGGTCTTTTTAAAGGATTTCTTTCCCCTTTATTTGAAATGAATGGTACAGCAAACAATAAAAAGAAAATGATCAATGGACCAAAGAAAATAGCATAGGATTCTATTTCTCTTGGCATTAACGCAAACAATGCATATACCCATAGCAGGTACCAATCGGGCCTTGGTTGCGTTTGTACAACAGACGGATCAGGAGCTTTCCTTAACTCCGGCGGGCCAACAATACAGGCAGCAGCAATTATCACCATTATAACCGCTGCACCAAATATAACATCCCGCCATGCTGCATAAGGCCAGAATGAAATACCTTCTGCTTTGAGCGCCTCTTCATATTTTTTCCGGTAAGTAGCCGGATCTATTGGTAGTGCATGCCGCGCAGGTTCTGATATCCCATTTTTCATTACCAGCCACAGGTGAAATAACAGGAATAGAATAATTAATCCTGGTACCATAAACACATGGTAAGTATAAAAGCGTACAAGTGTTTGCCCGCCAAGTGTATCCCCCCCAATTAATAACCTTGCAAGATACTTACCTATAAAGGGTACTCTTCCCATTTGTTCTGCTCCTACAACTGCAGACCATACACCATTATCATCCCAGCGAAGCAACTGCCCTGTAAAGCCCATCACTGTTACCAATAATAGTAAAACAACTCCTGAGATCCAGTTCATTTCCCTTGGATATTTATATGCAGCAGTAATGTATACTCTTATCATATGTACACCTGCGAGCAATATCATACCTGATGCCCCAAAGTAATGTATCCCTCTGAGTATTTTACCCAATGTTGCATCGTTCGTTATAAATTGCAGTGATTGAAATGCTTTGTCAGATGTTGCCTGATACATCAGCGCAAGACAGCTGCCCGTCAGTATCTGAAGTACAAAACAAAATAAGGTGGCGCTCCCGAATACATAGCTCCATTTCGAACCAGGTGGTACTTTATGCTTCATTAGCGGTGCTATCAGATCACTAATACCACTCCGGTCATCGATCCAGTTCCATATTCGTTTTAACAAACGCTTCATGGCAATAATTTATAAATTAGTCCTAAATTTCAGTAATAGGTACAGGTGCCGTTAATAGCTGTATTTCATTACCCCTTATCCGGACAAGATATTGTGTAAGCGGCTTCGGAGGTGGACCTGAGGCGACTGCTCCATCTTCATAATATACTCCGCCATGACATGGACACATAAATAAATGCGCTTCACTCTCCCACCTGACCGGACATCCAAGATGAGTACAATTGGCAGAAAAAGCAATAATAGTGTCGTCATTTTCTCTTCTGATCCACGCCGCCGTTTTTGCGGTTAAACCCGCCCAGGGAAGCGGATCTGCATTCACAAAAGTTACTAATTTAGTGCTGCCTGCGGGGATATCTGATAGCGATGCCACCTTCCTCCACTGCTGTTTTTTCTTCCTTATTAAAGGCGCCAGTAATGCGCCCAGTAATGGGATTGAAACTAAGATGGCAGGAAGTGATGCTGCCAGTAAACTTATTCTAACCAGAAACTGCCTCCTGTTTTGCGGAAAATTAGTTTGATTCATCTTTTAAACTGCTTTTAATCCATCCTGTAACTGATATCAGCATACCCGCTATCCCCGCAAGGGAAAGTACCCAATGAGCAATCAATCCCCATCCGGTAAAGGTTAATGATAATGCCATTAAAAAAGGCATGTAGGTAGGCGGAGGCTGCCTTTCAGGAACCGGTTTCTGTTGTTCTTTCATGATACAATTGTTTTCTCCCTGATATTTAACCAACCTGCCATGATATAAATAGCGCCACTGATATAAACAAAACAACACGGTACCCACATAATGAGTCCGGCTATTTGTTGATCTGTTACCGGGGAAATTGCAGCAGCATGCTCCATCATTTCGTTGAATCTATAAATCCCCGGGGGAGCAAATGTGATCAGCAATCCTAACACCGAACACCCGGTACAGGCAGTAACGAGGTAAATGATCCCTTTTAATCCTCCCAACCGGCATTCGGGCACAGGGTGAATTACAGGAGCACTATAAATTGTTCCCGCCAGTACCAGGCTTACAGCCTCCGCAAAATGGGTCCAGTTAAAGCCATGATGCATTTGTGCTGCCATGGACCTCATACCGGAATTGAAAATTACAGGAATGTGCCATATCCACATAGTTCCCATACCAACTACCCACGATACCCAGGCATGATCTTTCAGCCATCTGAAAAAACGCTGCTGCCGGGACCTGTGAGTGGAAGAAAGGCCCAGAATCATACAGGGACCAACCAGCAATAATAATATTACATGCACGCTCATATGCATACTGAACGAGGTCATAGCCAGGGCCTGCAATGGTGAAAAAAAACATATGGCCAGCATCAGTATTAATATGATCCAATATCGGAACCGCCCACCCAGTAAAGCAAAGATTCCCATTAACAAAACCACAATGAATGCTGATGTAAGATTTACATGCCATTCAGGATACATTTGATGCATGGTAAAAGCTTAAATTAAAAATGGTAAAAGATAGATGGTAGTAAAAACACAAATCCATACTATATCTACAAAATGCCAGTAAATGCCGGCCGTACTTATAATTGTACTGTTTTGCTTGCCAGGATAATCATATTTGATCAACCAGCAGAGATATATCATAATGATCAGGCCTATTATTACATGTAAGCCATGAAAACCTGTCAATGCAAAAAAAGCCGTCCCGAAAACACCTGTACTTAATGAAATATTATGTTGAATCAGTTCATAATATTCAATTCCCTGACCACCCAAAAAAATAACTCCCAGCAAAATGGTGCACAACATCCACCATAAAGACCGATTATATTTCCGTTCATTGAATGTTTTTTCTGCCACTATAAAAGTAACACTGCTTAGTATCAGCAATCCTGTGTATAATGCTGATTTACTAGCAGACAATTGTGTAGACGCCTGCAGCTGAAAATTCCCCTGGTCCCAAAAATGCAGGTAACCTAGTATGAAAGCCAGAAAGAATATAGCTTCAGAGCCAATTGCCAGTTTCATCATCAGCTTATTTTGCATTGAACATGTTTTATTGATTAACAGATGCCTTTTTCAGGTCCAGCAAAGGCTGCCTGCTATGAACTTCCGGCAGCTCATCAAAGTTTTTCCCCGGATGCGTGGAAGGCGGATACCATTCCAGTGTAAAGGCATCCCAGGGGTCTGTTCCGGCAGGTGTCCCTTTTTTAATACTGATATAAATATTGTACAATAAAAGTAAAACAGCCGCTGCCATAAGAAATGCACCGGCAGTTGAAATGAAATTGAGAATAGTATAGCCGGGAATATCAGGATAGGTATACACCCTCCGCGGCATCCCCATCAAACCAAGGAAGTGCTGGATAAAAAAAGTCATGTTAAATCCGGTTACAAAAATCCAGAAAAACCATTTCCCTAACTTTTCATCAAGCATACGACCAGACATTCTGGGAAACCAGTAAAACAATGCAGCAAACAGGCCAAACAAAGAACCTCCTATAAATACATAATGAAGATGTGCCACTACAAAGTAACTGTCTGTTAATTCCCAGTCAATCGGAACAATGGAAAACCCAATACCACTCAGTCCGCCGATTGTGAACTCTATCAGAAATGCAATGGCAAACATCATCGGAACAGTAAATCTGATGGAGCCTCCATACATAGTACCAATCCAGTTAAATATTTTTATACCGGTGGGAATGCCTATGAGCATGCTGCTCGCAGCAAAAAAAGTGTTGACCGTATTACCTAATCCGGTTGCAAACATATGATGTACCCAAACACCAAAAGATAACAATGCAATGGCAACTGTTGATCCTGCCACGAATCCATAGCCATAAATTCTTTTACCTGAAAAAACCTGGAAAACCTCAGAGTATACACCGAAAGCAGGTAATATGAGAATATACACTTCCGGATGCCCGAACATCCAGAATAGATGCTGCCATAATAAAGCTGATCCGCCACTGTTATTAAAAAAATGGGCATGCAGCTGGCGGTCCAGCAGCAACATACAAAGTGCTGCATTCAATGCCGGGAATGCTCCTATTATTAAAAATGAGTTCACCAATCCCATCCATGCAAATAATGGCAATTGAGTAAGATGCATTCCTTTTATACGCATGGTAAGAATAGTAACAATAAGGTTAATAGCCGTAGAAACGCTGCCTATTCCACCCAGTAAAAGGCCCATAGCATAATAGTCGATCCCTTTGGTAAAACTGTAATAAAACTGGTTCAATGGTGCATAATTAAACCATCCCGCATCCGGAGCACCGCCGGCAGCAAAACTAAAGTAAAGTAAGAGCCCTCCCAGTAAAGTAATCCAGAGTGAAAATGCATTTAATCTTGGAAATGCCATATCATTAGCGCCTATCATTAACGGAATAATGTAAACACTTATCCCCAGCAAAGCAGGCATCATTACAAAAAATACCATGGTAGTCCCATGCATTGTAAAGATCTGGTTATATACTTCCGGAGATAGCAGCCTGTTATTAGCTACAGCCAGCTGAGTGCGCATAAGTAAAGCTGCTCCGCCACCAAGAATAAAGAAAAACAAGGCTGTAAATAAGTACATGATCCCGATTTCCTTATGATCAACTGAGGATAACCAGGATAGCAACTTTCTATTATTTGCACGAGCCAATGTATACATTACTAATGGTGATTATTTTAAACAAGATAAATACCCTGCCAACTTCCTTACGGTAGAATCAGGCAATCGGAAATCAGGCATATTAATACCTGGTTTTATAAAATGAGGTGCTTTGATAAAACCGGCCAGCTCACCAGAGTCATTAGGCACCAGGCCGGTTAATAAGGTCTTTCTTGAAGCAAGATGTGTAAGTTCAGGAGCCCTGTCTCCATTAGCCGGTGTTCCTTTTATTGTATGACAGCTGCCACATCCTTCCCTGATAAAAAGAGCGGCACCAGGTAATGTAGCACTTTCCATGACCACATCTCTTTGCTGTTGCGACAGCCATTGCAGGTAATCTTCATTCTTCTCAGCTACAATAATCAATCTCATCTGTGCATGTTGTCTGCCGCAAAATTCACTGCAGGTACCATAATAGACACCTGGTTTCTTTACATTTATATGGATATAATTAAGCCTTCCCGGAATCATATCCATTTTATTCCCAAAAGAGGGGACCCACCAGTCATGAATGACATCAGCTGATTGCAATTGTATCTTTAAATTTCTTTGTGCAGGCAGATGAATTTCATTAGCTGTAACAACTTTGTAATCCGGATAACGTGCCTCCCACCACCATTGATGTGCTATGACAATCAGATCTGGTGGTGAGTTATCATTATCCGGCAGTACATGCCCCATAGTAATTATACTGTACACCAGAAACACGATGATCATAGCAGAGGGTATGCCTATCATAGGGATTTCCCATTTTCTGCTTAATTCTTTTTTCTCCTTATTACGTCGCTTATCAGCATTAAAACGCATTATTACATATACTGTAAAAGTGAGTACTACCAACATAATAAATGCAGCTGCAATAAAAAACCAGTTAGTTAGACTGTTAATTTCTTCTGCTTGCTTAGTAGTAGCGTTAAGCACAGACTGCAAAGGAATGCTTGTAGAAATTGTGTCATGCATAAGCCTATCAGATATTACCAACGGAACAAACATTGTACCACTACTACCAACTTATGATGTTGCACTAATTGGTAATAATTTACTCATCTGGGTCTTATAATGCAGCTATTACGATTAGCAATCTGGAGAAAAATATTAAAAACAGAAGTTCACTTAATTAAAGTTAAGCCTTCCGGCAGGCTTTCCAATTGTAAGCCCTTGTTCTAATAAATATCAGAATTTCCTGCGTACCTTTAGTTCACAAAAGTCCTTAATACTTTAGCAAGCAAAAAAGAGCAATAGAATAGCCTAAATAGGGTTAAGATAGTATACGAACAGACTGAAGACAGGATCATCCTCCGTTTATCCTCCGTTCAAAAACGGAGGATAAACGGAGGATGATCCTGTATCTATACTATCTCATTCCTTTTCCCTCTGAAGATTCATATAATCTTTGATGGCTGTAGTAAACCGATAACAGAAGTACAAATGCCGCTGCAGAATCATTTAATGCCAAGATCAAAGCCTTTAGAAATGCTTCGGGGGGAGCCCATAAGCCATTATTTCATAGCAGTTATGGCAAAACATAATTATATCAGGATGGAATAACTTATAGGAGTGTTTGTCTGCATTCCAGAATCTTATTAGAAATAATTATTTTATCAGCTGTTGATTTTGCAAGTGTAAGAGCAATTTGTAAATGTGCAATTGCCTTTGTGTTGTCCAAATTGGTGTAGAGGTCACCCAAAAGTGAATGATATAAATGGTTGCCGGTAAGATTTATCTTTTCCGCTTCAATTATCGCTTCTTGTTTACCATTGGCTTTGGCAAGTGCATAAGTCCTGTTTAATGCTGCAATAGGTGAATATTCAATAAGTAATAAGTGATTATAAAGCTGTAATATATTTTCCCATTTTTCTTTTGTATCATCTTTAATAGTGTGCCAGTAAGCAATGCCTGCTTCCAGATGATATTTTGAGATTTCGCTTCCTTGTGAAGCCTGATTAAAAAAATATACTCCCTGGGCAATCAGTTCCTGATTCCACAGGCTGGTGTCCTGATCCTGGTATAAGATTATTTCTCCATTTTGATTAAGTCTTGCATCAAATCTTGATGAATGGAAACACATCAGAGAAAGTAAAGCATTTGCAAACGGGTTGTTCATTCGTTCATTTTCAATGAGAAAATAAGTTAATCTCATTGCTTCTAGACAAAGGTCTTTACGTAATGTGATGTCCTTTATTGAAGAATAATAACCTTCATTAAAGAGTAAATATAACGTCATTAAAACATTAGATAGCCGGTTGTTGATTTCAGGTAAAGCAGGCTGTTCTATTTTAATCTTTTCGTTTCTGAGTTTTTCTTTTGCTCTTTGCAGGCGTTTATAAATAACTTCCCTATTCGTTAAAAAGGCATTGGCTATTTCATCAATACCAAATCCACAAAGCAGATTTAATGCTAATCCGATTTGCGCTTCTGCCGGATTACAGGGATGGCAAACAACAAATATCATTGCCAGTTGGCTGTCGTTAATATTTTTAACAGACAAATCAATTTCTATTTCTTCAGAAGTACCAGTATTACTAGATTTTATTTCCTTAGAAATCTTCTGAGCAAAAAGTGAATTACGCTTCAGATAGTCTTTGGTCTTATTTTTCGCAACGGAATAAAGCCATGCTGTGGGATTATCGGGCAATCCTTTTAACCCCCATAGTTCAGATGCCAGAAGAAATGTATCGCTTACAATATCCTCTGCGATTTCGATATGTTCAATACCAAATACATTACAGAGTACAGAAACTATTTTCCTATACTCTGTTCTGAATAAATGTGGTATTAGTTCTGTCTGTTCCATAAAAATAAATGCCTTTGCAATAATACAAAGGCATTTAAGATCCGCTTATAATACATTAATCTCTCTAACTTCTATATTTCCGCCAATTGCCAGAATAGGACATCCTTTTGCTAACTCAGTAGCTTCTGCTATCGTATCTGCCTTTACAATACTGTAACCTACAATAGATTCTTTAATTTCTGTATAAGGTCCGTCTGCAATTATATTGTCAGCCTTTATAACTTTACCTTCGGGATATAACCTATTCCCCCGGTCTGTCAATTTGTTTTGAGCAGCAATGCCCCCTATCCAGTCCATCCAGCGCTTTGTAGTAGCCTGCATTTCTTCTGGCGAACTCTTAGGCATTGTATTATAATCAGTCCTGAATACAAATAAGAAATCTTTCATTTTGTTTAAAATTTAGATGATTAAAGACTAATGACGATTGAATATTCAGAATTGGACAATTTTTTTAAATATTTTTTTTGTCTGCTATACCGGCAGGTTACTGCACAGCTTCCTTATTGTACTTTGCCCGATAGTCGCCTTATCATTTATAAGCTAAGGCTGTCAATGATAAACCATCGATCGGTATAATCAGCTAAGACGAGATTCAGATGAGATCTCTTCATAACTCAGCATGTTTGAATATAACTATTTTAGCTGATTAACAGCTTATTCCCAATTGAGGGTAGTGCCTCAGTCTGATTACATAATCTTCGCGCCAGATGGTGTTGACGATAAAATCCTTGGCCCATATTCCAAAGCTAAATCAGAGAACTAAACAGTCAGATGCAGTGTATTTATCGATCAACACCATCTGAACAGGTTTTTATACCCGGATCTGGGATGAACTTAGTGTCTTAGCCACAAAACAAAACGGCTGTATGTTTCATAAACATACAGCCGTTTTTAAATAATTATATTTACTATCAGCCTCCTGCTCTGCCCTGCTCCTGCTCAATACTATTTGCCCTCTTTTTATTAGGTGTAAACTTCCTGCCAAAGCGGTAAGTGAAAGTAAAACTTACAGATCTCGTATCTGCACCCTGGGAATACTTCTCTATCACGTTATTATAAAGCACAGTACCATAGATCACCTGCGAATAAAAGATGTCCCTTACATTCACCTTAATGCTGCCTTTATTATCAAACAACTGCTGTGCAATTCCCGCAGAAACCTGGCCATAACCCTTTGTGGTAAACTGACCGTCTGCATCCCTGCTATTATAGAAGGCAGAAAGCTCGGCAGATAAACCTTTATTGATCGTAAACCGGTTATTGGTACTAAATTGTGCACTGTAAGCATCTGATTGTAAATTTGTCCCATTTACAAACCCTTTTACTTCCTTGTAAATAACATTCGCATTTATACTACCATTCCACCATTTACCTACATCCCACTGCTGATTGAGGGACAGGCCTCCCGTCCTTAAAGTAGACAGGTTTTCCTGTAAATAAGTAGTCACTTTATTTTCCGTACTGAAAATAGAGGTGAAATAATTACTTGTCTGGGAATAGTTTAGTGTAGCTGTAAACTTATTCTTATACAGGTAACTCAGGCTTATATTATTTGTATACTGCGGCAGCAATAAAGGGTTGCCTGATTCATAAGTATACTTATTGATATAAAATACAAAAGGATTCAGTGTTTGATAAGCAGGACGATCTATACGCCTGCCAAAAGAAATACTCATTTCATTATCTCCATTAATTTTATATCCCAGGGATGCAGTAGGAAACAGATTATTATAATGGCGGGTAAATATCGTGTCAGGTTTCTCCGGATTACCTAACTGATTTGCTTTATAATTAGTGTTTTCAAATCGTAGCCCTAATTGTACATCCCATTTCTTTATCTCTTTGCTGAGATTTAAATAAGCGGCATTGATATTTTCTTTGTACAGAAAATGATTAGAGATGCCATAATCCGGATTAAACGCTCCTCCTTCATACTGGCGCCAGTAATTTGCCATATTATCTGTATTTACCTGGCTGATTTTTACACCAGACTCCATTTTAAGGTTGTCTTTAAATGTCTGCGTATAATCTGCTTTCCCGCCATAAATACGGATAGTAACAGGCAACAAACCTTTTAAAGCGTCTTGCGAAGTCATGTTTCCGGAAGCATCAGTAGATATGTTATTAAAAAGCTGGTCATTTGTCCAGGTGTATTCCAGGTAATCCAGATCAGTTGTTAACGTTCTCAGCGAGTCAAAATGATGTTGCATATTGAGATTCACCGCACCATTTTTCAGATCATATCCTGTGGCGCCATGGGAATACGTGGTAGAATCCAGCACGGCAGCGGTATTCCTAAAGTAAGCATAACTTTTTGTATCGGCAGTTACCGGCGCTATTTGCCCGGAAGCCACAAACCCAATACTTGTTTTAGGCGAAATAGTATAGTCAAGACCCAGTTTAAGACTATTCGCCGTCCTGTGATAAATTTGATAAGTAGGCAGATCTGAAAAGGCATTCACCTTCCCGCTGGCATCATCCAGGAAACGCCGGTGTACGTCCAGCTGCTGGAATCCAGCCCTGGCATTAAATCCATAGTTCAGGAAGGCATTAATATTTTTATTCCTGTAGTTAATGTCAAGTGAATTATTCACCCTCCAGTAACGCGCCTGACCAAATCCAAGATTTAGTACGCTGTTAAATCCATAGGCTGTATTCTTCTTTGTTTTGATATTGATAACTCCTGCATTACCGGCAGCATCGTATTTAGAAGAAGGATTAGCCATTATTTCTACCTGGCTGAGCTGATTCCCTCCGATGCTGCTCAACAATTTAGCAAGGTCACCACCCGCCAGTTGTGTAGGTTTACCGTCAATCATCACTGTCACATTCTGCTTTCCTCTCAGGCTGATATTGCCGTCCTTGTCTACTGAAACTCCCGGCGACTTCTCCAGCACTTCCAGTGCATTACTGCCAACGCTGGTAATGGATGCTTCTACATTCATTGTAATCTTATCCGGCCTGTATTCCAGCAGTGGCTTCTTCGCAGCTACGATCACCTCCTTCAATTGTTTACTGGTGCTTTCTGTTAACCCGATCTCATTCAAAAGCATTTCCGGCCCGGCAGCGCTATCCACCTGAATGGAGTCCCGCACATAGGGAATAAACCCGATCACGGTAACAGTGAGCCGGTAGTTACCGGCTGCAATATTTGCCAGTTCAAATTTCCCTTCTTTATCAGATATTGTTGTCTTAACAATCAGGGAATCGCTGTTACGGAACAGAATAACTGAGGCGCCAATAATTTCCTTCTTTGTGCCTGTTGCTTCTTTAATTACGCCTTTGAGGTTAACTTTCTGGGCATAGGTAATAACTGGTAAGACAAAAAGGATCAGTACCAGGGCTATAGGCAGCCTGGCAAAACGGGTGTTCAACATGATACGTCAATTTAAAGATAGTTTGCAGAGATTACCAATATCTACTGTGGTGGATCACAAATCAACGTGTTATTGGGTGTAACCTTCTGTTTATGCTTAGTTATTCGTTTTTTAATGGGTCTTTTTTCTGCACACGTTCCATATCCTTTTTCATTTGTGCCATGTCTTTCTCCATCTGTATCTGATCTTTGGCAGCCTGCGCCTGGTCTTTACGCAACTGCTCCATATTTATTCTGTATTGCTCCATTTCCTTTCCGTATTCCTCCATCACATCATAATGCTTTGGGGCAGTTGCTGGTTGTTCCTTCTTTTTCAGAGAGGTATTATTCCGGTTAGCATCGGGTTGCTTTATGGGCCTGATATTATTCACCTGTGCGGGTATGGTATCCCTCCCTGTTTGTACCAACACCGGTACATTTCTTTCTGCCCGCTTCAACATCTCCCTGGCATCTGTTTTAACAATAAGAGCCATCACCAGCATCACCGCACATATCAATACGCTGGACACAAAAAAAACCGTTTCCGTAACGTTCAGTGCTTTATTCCGGTTACTGATAATACGCATCACTCTTTGCAGTAAATGCCCTTTCTGACCGGGGAAAGCGGTAGCATATGCACTGCCGTATAAAGCCCCTTCTTTAAAACTGATCAGCGCCTGTACAAACTCTCTTTTATCACCTGTTTGCGCAATAGCCATATCATCACAGCAATGTTCACGCTCCTCTCTCAGCAGGGAGGAAATCCAAAGGAAACCAGGATTAAAAAAGAATATTGTTTCAGTGACATGCTGCAGGAAGTTGACCAGATAATCCCTGCGGAAGACGTGCGACAGTTCATGCAATAACACCGCTTCCACCTGGTTTACCGGCAATCCGCCAAGCATGCCCAGTGGCATCAGGATCAGCGGTTTCAAATGACCGATTACTACCGGCACTTTTACATAACCTGATTCCAGTAATGAAACCTTCCTATTCAGCTGTAACATTTCACCTAACATTGTTACCCTGCTTTCCCAGAAAGGATCAGGTGCATAGACCTGGTAATGCCGCAAACGCTGGGTATATACCCAACCCGACATCACCATGACTGACCTGGCAATAAAAATAAAGAACCAACCCATTAAAATCAATGGCGCATTCGCAGTAAAATAATAGCTGAAAGAATGGATCATCCTGCTACCAGCAGTAGAAGACTGTATGCCCGCAACTGTAAAACCAGAAATAATTGTTTGCAACGTGTTATTGTTCCACTCATAGCAAAAAGTGCAACCGGCAACAAAAACAAACAATAAAAACTGTATGAATATCAGGTTGTACCTCACCGCTGCACTAACTTTCCGGGTACTCATCAGCACTACTCCTGTTACAATAGCAAGCAATAACCCCTGCCATAACGAGTGAAGCAATGTCCAGCTGAAGGCAAGTATCATCTTATTTATCCAGGGCGCTATTAATAAGAGAGCGTGCATAGTTAATTAATAAGATAATAAGATAGCATTATTTTGAGATCCTAAAGATACGAATTGAAAACGTACGTTCAAAATATCAGGTTGCCTTTTTCCAAAAAAGCTTCCTTTAAACGGACTCCTCAACAATGCTTTCCTGCTGAACTATCTTGTTTTCATAGTCATAGAGCAGTTCTTTTTCCCCAAATAGTCTCTCGGCTATGATGTTACGTCTCAGGCACTCCTGTACCAGCATATTGGACTGGATAATCGCTTTTGATTCTTCGGTATACTTAACACTGCTGATAAACTCCAGCCAGGGCTCCTGTCCCATAGCATACACATAGGCCTCCTTCGGATGGAAAATGTCTACCAGGTGGATTCCTTTTTCAAAGTCTGAACCCGCCAGTCGTCTCGACTGATCATTGTCACGGGAAAGCTCTTCTGTCAGGAGCGGTCCGTACAGCCAGGAAAGCGGTGCCCCTTCGCATTCCATGCCCAGGAACAACACATCAACATCACCGGTAATCCTGTGAACATGCTCATAAAGCCTGCGCTCCATCACCCTGGAATCTGCCACAAACAGGAACTTAAACTGCTCAATAGCTACATGGAAACATGTTTTGGTCCTGATATTCAGATCACTATGCTCACCTGTGAAAGGTAGCCCTGTAATCGTACAGTTCTCAAACTTTATAACCTCCATCTCATCAATCTCTACCACGTTCTCAAATCCCATATTTTCAAATACCAGTTTCAGACTGGGATCCTGTAAAGCACCGCTTTTGGTAACCGGTACTAAAACATTCCTGATTTTATGCCTTAAGGGCAACAGTGTTTCAAATACAATATGGTCCTGATGATTATGGGTGATCAGTACATAATCCAGTACATCCGGCAGGTCAATGTCAGAGAAATGTACCACACTGGATTCATACCCATAGTAACTGATCAGTGGGTCTACCAGTATACTTACATCTTTTGTTTCAATCAGAATGCACGCATGACCAAAATAACGCATTCTTGCTTTGGTGCCTTCATACTTACTGTACCTCGGATGCTCCTGTAAGGTAAAGAAGGTATCAAATAAAGGACGGTCCTCCGCTTTTACACCCAGCGCTTCTGCCACTTCCTCAATAGCTCCTGGTGTTCTTTTCATCCTGCTTAGTACATCAAGTCCGGGATGATCAAAAGGGATGTCCAGATGCAGTACATGAGGATCATCCAACTGTGGTGTGCTTAAACTGAAAGGGCGTTCGTCATTGTTCGTAATCCACAGCGCAATACTCTGGGAGGCTTTTGCATAAAATTCACTCTTGTAAAGCAGTGGCTCAAAAAAGCGGAATGAAGCGTTGTTATTGATATCATAAGCCAGTTCAACATATCCTTTTAATATATCAGGGACCTGGTCATATAATCCTTCCAGGGAATATCCTTTGGGATGCTTCTTTAGTATCCTGTCCAGTTCCTTTACCGCGTCTGCGAAGGCAATTGCATTTGCCTGTTTAACCATGATTTCATCTCTCAACTTTTTTACTTCATCCACCCTTTTGCCTCCATAATCCATGAAGGGACCTCCCAGCATTTTCGGGTTACGCACTGCCGCTGCATGTATCTGTGGTGACTGTATATAAGAGTTCATGATTTTAAGATGACGGTTCACCACATTCATAGCAGCAGTGGCTGGAGAAACAAGGTGAGTCCAGGCATACCATCTGTCAACTAATGGCCCTATAATAACATTGGGTTTAAGATAAAACAGTTCTTTTTCCATGGTGATAGTATTAGTCGTGAATTATATTATTTCAGAATTTGTTGTTGTAGCTGTTAAAATACTTTTACCAGTATATAATGCCAGCCCGTTAAGCAATCCTCCTATTAAACCAGCTGCCAGTAATACCACAATTTTCTGCACAGATAGCAGCAACCCTATCTTAGCCAGCATGCCATTATAAGCCAGATCAAAAGAGGCATTTGCTACCACCCAGACAATGAATCCGGATAAAAAGCCGGCCGGAAAAGATGATACATTCCAGCGTAAAAACGGAAGGGCCATACCTGATAATAACACCGGTATTACAAAACTCCACCAGGGTAAAACAGTGACCATCCCGGTAAGTATGTTAATAGTCATTATTGCAAAGCAGGCTTTTGTATAATTAATGATGTTCTTTTTCATGTGCGAGAGTATTTATATATGCTTTTGCTTCCTGTTCTGACATAAAAAAATGCAGGGGATAATAGTGTCCTTTGTTCCAGTCATCAACAAAATTGTCATAGTATACGCTGCCCGGATTACCGGACTGACCACCAGGATATATGCCATACGCCTGAGGTCTGTCCCCCAACTGTACAATCATTCTCCAGGAAGGCCCCCAGTTTTCCGACACCGCATTGATAGCATCGGGATGCCCTGCAGTAGCAATGCCGGTTTTACTGAACGCCGGCAACTTCGCGAGATGGACAATATTTACTTTGTGATAATCGGCCCACTTTACTTTGTTTTGCTTCTTATATTCGTTACAGGCTGCTATGAAAGCAGAGGTAATAATATCAGTGGCATTCTCTTTCTTTTCTGTTGCCAGCTTATCAAAGTAATGGCTGTCCGGTTCTTTCAGAATAAGGTCCAATAAAACATAATCATCCGGAGGTCTTACAAAAAACTTATACCTTCTCAATTCATCCCAGGTATAATCTGTAATATTTTTCCACCATAGTTCGTATAATTGGGCATGTTCGTCATCCGCATCATAATTTCCTTTCCATGCACTTAACAGGGATAATGTATGCTGCTGTTCAGCGCTGATACCGGCTGTATATACTTTACTGATCAGCAGTGGCAGCGCTTCTGTTACAAAGCTGCTGGTATTATCACATTGTATAGCTTCCATAGCAGGTATGTCCAGGCTATCCTTAGCGGATAATAACTGGCCTATCCTGTTTGCCCTTGCTTCGGCATAATGCCCGTCATAATAATATGGATAGTTGCCATAGGTGGGATGCTGATTAGCAGAGAGCACAAAACCACAGGCAGGATTAAGTAATTGTGGCAGACTGTCTTGCGGAATATATTTTGTATAGAGGTCTGCACTGGTAGTTCCATCCAGGATAAATTTCCCTTCACCGGGCCATTTAACAGCCATATTCCCCTGGTGATTAATAGCAATCGTATTATCCTTACAGGCAAAAGTGAAGTTTTGTAAAGGACAGGCATAGTGTTGAATAGCCTCCTTATATTCTTTATAGTTGCCCGCACTATTTAATTTAATAAAAGTCAGGAACTCGTTGGAAGGATTGTGCATTTCCCACTTCAGGCTATTATCTGCCAGGTCGGGCAACTGGCCCGGATAACTTTTATTCATCACAATGGGCCCGTGAATAGTACTGTAGATGGTATCATAAAAAGAAGATTGGCCTTTCCTTTTTATTTCTTCTATACGGTATTTTAAGTTCAGCCATTTGCCATCAAATGCATATTGTTTATAATCGTTGGAAATTTTCAGTTTATACCAATCTTTTACATCATCGGCCCCATTTGTAATTCCCCAGGCAATTTTTTCATTAAACCCAATAATAATAGCAGGCGTGCCTGGAATGGACACTCCATATACATTCATGCCGGGAGCAGATAGTTGCAGTTCAAACCAGATAGAGGGAAAAGAAAGATTCAGATGCGGATCATTTGCCAGCATGGGCAATCCTGATTTTGTTTTCTTACCGGAAACCGCCCAGCTGTTACTGCCGAGTCTTGGATTATAAGCATCTTTTTGAAGGATTGAATTGGAAGTAAAGAAAGAATAATCCAGGTACGCCGGTTTTTTGACATGGAAAGCAATGCTTTTCAAATCCGTTTTAAGGGTATCCATTACCGGGGTAATATGCTCATTGAAATCAGGGAATAATGCATTGAAACGCTCCTCTCCCAGGGCCAGCATCATTTTAGACTGGAACACATCTTCCCCGTATCCCGTCATGGAGTTTGCCATACTCTTCAGGATAAGTACCGATTTGAGGTTGGTCCAGGGCTCAGGTTTATAATCCAGCAACTTATATTCCAGCGGCATCTGTTTATAATCCAGTGTTGCGATATAAGCATTCACACCCCTGGTATAAGCTGTCAGCGCATGGATGGTTTGCGTATCTTTCTCAATCAGGGCAAGTGTTCTGCCCGCAGCCTCCAATACACCTATCCGTCTCTGGTTACGATCATAATCCAGGAAATCCCCATTAGCAAAGATCTCAGATAACCTGCCCGCAGCAGCATAAGTCATAAAGTCCATTTCCCACAACCGCAGGCCGGCTGTTACATATCCCTGTGCGAAATAGAGATCTGATGTGTTTCCTGCATAGATATGAGGTACCTTTCTTTCATCATAAAACACGTTCACTTTAGCAGAAAGCTCCTGTTTGTCAACAACAACAAAGGAAGTTAACAATGCTTTGTCGTTCCCGTTCTGCACCGCGCCAATAAAGGGATTTAAAAGCTTTCCCAGCGGTGGTATACCAAACATAGTAATGGATAAGGCATAAATTAGTACGACCAGGGCCATCAGAGGGAAAAGTGCCCCCACTTTCAATTTATTCATTGCAGGTATCTTTAAAGTGCTTGTCTGATATTATGGGCTATCCTGGGAAGATGATCATAAATAAAAAAGTGTCCACCTTCCAGTATTTCGTATTTAAAATCTGCATGTGTAAAACGGCTCCAGTTCATGATTTTATCCACGTTCTGTTCCCGGCTGCCCATCAGGGCACATAGTCGCACGCTGATGGCAGATGCTACTTTTATCTCCTGCTTTTCCACTATTTCAAAATCGGCCCTTAATATGGGCTCAAAAAAGTCGAAAAGGTCTTTGTCAACCAGCACTTCCTCCGGCACCCCACCTATTTTCCTGAGTTCATCTACAAACTCATCATGGTCCATCAGGTATCTCTTTTTGTCAAGCGTAATACCGGGTCCGGGATTACCACTTACACAAAGAAATAAAGGAGGCTTGCCTGCTTTTTCCAGCATATCAGACACCGTAAGGGCGAGGTAAGCTCCCATGCTGTGACCGTAGATCACGAAATGAGGGGTATTCAGTTGCTCCATGATCTGGTTGTAAAAATCAAGCGCTGCCAGATCATAATCTTTTAGTAAATGTTCATGGATCCTGCGCCCTCTTCCGGGCAGTTCAAGTGGCACCACCTGAAAGTCGCCCAACAAGGGTATCATCGCCTGAAAGGAATAACAATTCCCACCTGCAAAATGTAATAGAAATAATTGCGGCCTTTTCATATATCACGAAATAAAAGTTGGTTCATGTATGCTCACACTTTCTTCAATCAGTTCTCCCGCATCCATCTTGTATAGTCTGTCTGCGCAGTAATAATACTTATCGTCATGTGTGATGGCTATAATGGTAATGTCCTGTTTTTTTAAGACCGGCAGGATTTCGGTATAGAACTTCTTCCTGAAATAAGGGTCCTGGTCAGCCGCCCATTCATCCATGATGAGTACCGGTTTTTCTTCCAGCAAAGCTCCTATCAGCGCCAGACGTTTCCGCTGACCGGTAGATAAATCCGTTGTAGTGAAATGCTTTCCTTCCAGGTTCACCTTACCTTCCAGTTCAAATAAACGGAGGTAATAATTCCATTTATCCGTGTCCACTTCATTGACGCCCAGCAATTCATCAAAGAGATAAAAATCGCTGAAAACAACAGAAAAAACAGCCCTGTAATTAGAATAATCTTCATTCTCCACCAACCGGTCATTTAACCTGATTTCACCGGCAGATGGCATGCAAAGCCCCAATAGGGTATGAATAAAAGTCGTTTTTCCACTGCCATTTCCTCCATAAATAAATATCACCTCTCCTTTTCTGATATTAAATTTCACAGGGCCTATACCAAAAGCACTTTGCTCTTCTCCATAATAGAATTCAAGGTCTCTTATTCCGATCTGTTCAAATTCAGCTTTCGAAAGATATTTATCAGGAACCGTGTTATGCAGGTTCGCTTTTTCCAGTTCATTTTTCAGGTCCATCAGATGATTGGCGGCTACTCCTGCCCTGGCAAGTGCAGGTAATAAGGACATTACTAACTGGATAGAACTTAATAAATAAAGCAGTGTAAAGATGAAGCTTACAAGATCTCCGGACTTCAGATGCAGCGTTATACTGAAATATAACAGTATAGAGGAGATCAGCATATAAAAAAGTATCTGACCTGTCATCTGGTTATTCAGGAATCCGGTAAATGCAGCTGTATTATTTCTGTAAGCTTCATTGGCAACAGGCAAAAACTCATTCTCATAAATCTTCTGTCCCTTTTTTGCATCCATGAAAATTTCTTTGAAACCATTCAGAATGGCATTCAGGCTTTTCAGGAACTTATTTTCCAGTACCCTGGCTTTATGGAAGTCCTGCAGATTTTTTCTTGTACCAAAGTGATAAATAACTGTGCCAAGCAGCGTAACTCCCAGGGTCAGCAAAAACAGCGTAAACGAAAGCGATGCCATATAAAGCAAACAGGAAAGGGCCATGATCACTGACGTAAAGAAGTCAATAATGTTCATGGATGTCTGAGTCAGTATATTCACATCGTTCACAATAGCAGAATTGATTTTCACTTTGCGGGTTAGCAACTGCTGATAACTGGCCCGTAGTGTTAACGATAATACCTGTTTACGCAAACTCCAGAATAATACCTGTGAGAGCCTGATGATATTCAGGGAAAGCGTTCTGCGGGTCCATATAAACAACAATATGATGGCAGCAAAAATGATGATATACTCTTTACTGATGTTGGTCAGTTTTCCGGTCAGGATGAGGTTGATCACTCTGGTCACGAAATTGATAAACAGGAAGCTGCACAAGCCCGAAATTATTCCCAACAATACATTTGTCAGCAGCTTCCATTTGCCGACAAGCGGCAATATTATTTTTAATATCCTTCGCATATGCTTATTTGTTCGTGATTACGCCTGATTCGGATAATACTTTTATAATCGCCTTTTCAAAATAATGCAGGTTATCTGCGGAGAACATATCCCAATGAGCAATGTCCACAAAATTGTGCGCTACACCTTCACGGGTATAATGCTCCCATTCCTGCATCTGTGTGCCCTTACCGTTAACAGACGATTCAAAAGCATAGATCCTGCTGTTGATTTTCCCTTTCTGTTTATACCGGGATTGCAGCTGAAGATTGTTAGTCAGGAATCTGGCCAGCGCGTCTTCGTCTATCATTCCGGCGCCAATGATTTCCTTATAGCGGCTGATCAGTTCATCTCTTGTTGTATTTCCTGTATTAACGGTTTGTACACTCCTGTCGACGAGTATTAACCGGATACCTTTGAACTGCTTCTCCAGTATTTTTGTCATTTCGAAGGCGATTACGGCACCCATAGAATATCCGAGTATGGTGAACTCATCCTTCTGCTGATGTTGTATGATCTCCCGGCTAAAGTTCATGGCCATCTGTTCTATCGATAAAGGCAGGAGCTCATTTTTCTCCAACCCATTATACTGGAAACCGAAGCAATTGAGTTTGTCCTTTAATTTATCGGCAAGAGGCTTGTATAAGATGGCATTTCCTAAAATAGGAGGAATAAAGTAAATGTTTTCCACCACAGCCGTATTATTCCTGTTTAACCTGATCATCCCTGTCCCTGCGATATCAAGCGCTGTTATACCCTCAATAGTCGGATGGTTATAGAGATCCTGTATTTTCAGGTGTAAGCCCAACTGCCGGTTCATCATTCTTGTCAACCGTATTGCGTTGAGGCTATGCCCTCCCAGCTCAAAGAAATTATCACAGATACCTATTTTCTCTCTGTGCAGCACCTCTTCCCATATGAGGACCAGCTTCTCCTGCTGCGCAGTGCGGGGAGCCTCATAGGAAACACGGTTATGTACAGCTATTCCTTCAGGAGCGGGTAGTTCTTTCCTGTTCACCTTTCCATTAGGCAGCAGGGGTAATCGTTCCAGCTGAACAAAATAACCCGGTACCATATAAGATGGCAACCGCTGACCCAGATAATGGCTGATGGCAGTAATGTTTAACTCTTCACGACTTACTATATAGGCAACCAATTCCTGTGCGGTGCTGGTCACTACCGCTGAATCGATTCCTTCATAACCACTCAGTATCGACGCGATCTCTCCCAACTCGATACGGTAACCACGCACTTTCACCTGATCATCCTTACGACCAATAAAAGAGATCGTTCCATCCGGCAGCCACCTGCCGATATCTCCGGTGCGATACAGCCGTTCACCTGTTTTATAAGGATTCTCGATGAACCTTTCTGCTGTTAGTGCAGGTCTGTTCAGATAACCCCGTCCTACGCCTGCACCTCCTATATATAGTTCACCGGCTACTCCTGCAGGGCACAACTGTTGTTCTTCTGTCAGAATATATACTGTTGTATTATTAATCGGACGACCTATAGGTAAGGAACTGCTATCCTGATAATGACTGCCGTACAACAGCTCTATTGATGTAACGGTTGTCTCCGTAGGGCCATATTTATTATAGAACCGGTGCCAGGTACTCCATCTCGCAGCCAGCTCCACCGGACAACGGTCGCCGCCTGAAAGCACACGCTTTAAGCCGCTGTAAGTCCTGGCATTTAATGACTCCAGTAAAGCAGGTACTGCATGCAAATGCGTGATCTTTTGTTCATCAATAAAGGATGACAGCTGTTCAGGGTCTAACAACAGGGACTGGTCTATCATCGTCAGACGGGCGCCACTGCTCAGCGCCAGGAAAACCTGTTCTACAGAGGCATCAAAGGCTATAGTGGATAATTGTAAAATATTCTCATCACTGCTGACACCAAAATAATCTCTTTGGGAAAGTATCAGGTTAACGACTGAGCGATGTTCTATCAGCACGCCTTTAGGATGTCCCGTTGAACCGGAAGTATAAATCACATAAGCCAGATGATCAGAACTGTTAATCGCAACCGGGTTTATAGATAAATAGTCTCTTCTCATGCTCATAAATACAGCCATTAGCGCATCATCTATGAGTAACTTACAGTTACTATCTTCCAGTATAAAGTTGATTCTGTCCTGCGGATAATTAGGATCTACAGGTACATATGCCCCTCCTGCTTTCAACACCCCAAGAATGGCAATGATCAGTTTTTCACTACGGTCCAGTTTGATCCCTATTAATTCATCCGGTGAGATCGCATATTCCTTTCTTAAATAATCGGCCAGCTGATTCGAAATCTCATTCAACGCAGCATATGTCAGCTCCATAGGTCCATACACCAGCGCAATATGATCAGGTGTTCTATGCACCTGCTCTTCAAACAAACCAACAAGGGTTTTATCACCTGGAAAAACAACAGACGTATTGTTAAACTCAAACAATAACCTGTTCTTTTCCTCTTTATTCAGATAATCCAACAGGCTTAACGGAGTGCCCGGCGCTGACGTTATAGCTGCTACCAGGTTTAAGTAATGGTCTGCCAGCAATTCCATGCGTTCTGCGGCATAAATATCACTGTTGTACAACAGGCTTATTATAATCTCCTTTCCCGTCTCAATAAAATTAAAAGACAGGTCAAACTTACTCTGCTGTGTAACTGTTCCTTCATAGTTACTGATCTTTAAATCACCTGCATCTGCAACATTGTCCATATGCTGCAAATCCACCATCACATCAAATAAAGCATTACGACTCAGATCACGGTCAAGCGGCAGTGCTTCTACCAGCTCGTCAAACGGATACAACTGGTGTTCATATGCGCCCAATGTAATTTCTTTCACATGCGCTAATAACTGTTCAAAACTATCTGCGCCGCTGAAACGGGTACGCAAGGCAAGCGTATTTACATAGAAACCTATCTGGTCTTCCAGATCAGCATGATTACGACCGGCTACCGGTGTACCGATAATCATGTCCTGCTGACCGGTATAACGATACAACAGTGCATTTACCACACCCAGCAATCCCATAAACAAAGTACCTCCCTGTTCCCGGCTGAGTGTACGCAGTCCTTCACTTAGAAGAACACTCATACGACGTACTGCTGATCCACCGTTATAACGCTTCACAGCCGGACGGGGATTATCTCCATACAAATCAAGTACGGGTAACTCACCACTGAATTGTTCCAGCCAGTAAGATTTATGTACAGCTAAAGCCGCACTTCTCAGTTGTTCCTGTTGCCAGCTGGCATAATCTTTATATTGGATACGCAGGGCTGGTAATGACAACACCTCATTATTTGCATAACTATTGTAAAATGCCAGTAACTCCTTTATCAGGATATTCATTGACCAGCCATCACTGATAATGTGATGCATCACATATACAAACGCCCAATGCTGATCGGCGACCTGGTATAACCCTGCTCTTAGTAAAGGGCCGGCCGCCAGGTCAAAAGGCTGGTCCATTAATGATTGCAACAGCGCATTTATCTCCAGCTTATGCTGTTGACGCAAATCACGTGTAATAAGTGCAAAACCCGCATCTGAAACAGGACGGATGAACTGCCTGATCTCTCCCTGTTCATCTTCCCGGAACACTGTTCTCAAAATTTCATGACGGGCAATGAGAGCAGAGAATGCTGCTGATAATGCTGCCTGATTTATATCGCCGTCAAACATATATACACCGGGCATATTATAAGCGGCATTTCCATCCTCGAACTGGCTCAACACCCATAACCGGCGCTGGGAAGAAGACAATGCATAACTTGTCTGAGATCCGGCAACAGGTATCCTGACAAAAAGATGTGAGGCCGATTGCTCTATCAAAAGTGCCTGCTCTTCCAGGACAGGATGTATGAACAGTTCTTTCAACGGTATCTTTACATCGAACGTTTTATGTATCTGGCTGGACAATCTTGTTGCGCTTAGGCTATGACCACCGGATTCAAAGAAGTTGTCTTTGATACCAACCTTTTCTCTATGCAGGATGGTCTGCCATATCATAACCAGCTTTTCCTGGATGGCTGTAGCAGGTGCCACGTAAGTAATACTGTTTTTCACGACCGTTCCCATAGGGTCAGGCAATTGTTTCCTGTCTACCTTACCACCTGGTAATAAAGGCAACTGGTCAAGTTGTACAAAATAACCAGGTATCATGTAAGCAGGTAAGGCTTTACTTAAATAAGCACGTATAACTGCGCTGTTAATTTCTTCTGTACTTACCAGGTAAGCAACCAACTCCCGGTTACCATATTGATCGGGTTTTGTGATCACAGCTGCAGCATCTACATCAGGATGCCCCAGTAACATGCTTTCTATCTCTCCCAATTCAATACGATAACCCCGTACCTTCACCTGGTCATCTTTCCTGCCCAGGAATACGATATCGCCGGACGATAACCATTTGCCAAGGTCACCTGTCTTGTAGAGACGCTCTTCGGGGTTGAACGGACTAACCACAAATTTCTCTGCTGTCAGATCTTCCCGGTAGAGATATCCTTTGGCCACACCTGCGCCTCCTATGTAAAGTTCACCGGCTACGCCTACAGGGCATAACTGTTGTTCTTCTGTCAGAATATATACTGTTGTATTATTAATCGGACGACCTATAGGTAAGGAACTGCTATCCTGATAACGACTGTCATACAACAACTCTATTGATGTAACGGTTGTCTCCGTAGGACCATATTCATTATAGAACCGATGCCAGGTACTCCATCTCGCAGCCAGCTCCACCGGACAACGGTCTCCGCCTGCAATAACACGCTTCAAACCGCTATAAGTACCTGCACTCAGAGAAGCCAGTAAAGCAGGTACTCCATGTAAATGCGTGATCCTTTGTTCATCAATAAAGGATGACAGTTTCTCAGGGTCCAACAACACGGATTTATCTATCATGCTTAACCGGGCACCACTGCTCAGCGCCAGGAAAATCTGTTCTACAGACGCATCAAACGCAGTACTGGATAATTGTAAAATGTTCTCATCACTGCTGATACCAAAATAATCTCTCTGGGAAAGTATCAGGTTAACGACCGACCGGTGTTCAATCAGTACACCTTTTGGACGCCCTGTTGAACCTGAGGTATAAATCACATAAGCCAGATGACCGGAATTGTTAACAGCAATAGGATTGACTGACGAGAATGCCGTTTTATGCTGCATAAAATCACTCATCACCTGCTGATCTATGAGCAACTTACAGTTGCTATCTTCCAGTATAAAGTTGATTCTATCCTGTGGATAGTCAAGGTCTACAGGTACATATGCCCCTCCTGATTTTAACACCCCAAGAATGGCAATGATCAGTTTTTCACTACGGTCCAGTTTGATCCCTATTAATTCATCCGGTGAGATCGCATACTCTTTTCTTAAATAATCGGCCAGCTGATTCGAAATCTCATTCAACGCGGCATATGTCAGCTCCATAGGTCCATACACCAGCGCAATATGATCAGGTGTTCTATGCACCTGCTCTTCAAACAAACCAACAAGGGTTTTATCACCTGGAAAAACAACAGACGTATTGTTAAACTCAAACAATAACCTGTTCTTTTCCTCTTTATTCAGATAATCCAACAGGCTTAACGGAGTGCCCGGCGCTGACGTTATAGCTGCTACCAGGTTTAAGTAATGGTCTGCCAGCAATTCCATGCGTTCTGCGGCATAAATATCACTGTTGTACAACAGGCTTATTATAATCTCCTTTCCCGTCTCAATAAAATTAAAAGACAGGTCAAACTTACTCTGCTGTGTAACTGTTCCTTCATAGTTACTGATCTTTAAATCACCTGCATCTGCAACATTGTCCATATGCTGCAAATCCACCATCACATCAAATAAAGCATTACGACTCAGATCACGGTCAAGCGGCAGTGCTTCTACCAGCTCGTCAAACGGATACAACTGGTGTTCATATGCGCCCAATGTAATTTCTTTCACATGCGCTAATAACTGTTCAAAACTATCTGCGCCGCTGAAACGGGTACGCAAGGCAAGCGTATTTACATAGAAACCTATCTGGTCTTCCAGATCAGCATGATTACGACCGGCTACCGGTGTACCGATAATCATGTCCTGCTGACCGGTATAACGATACAACAGTGCATTTACCACACCCAGCAATCCCATAAACAAAGTACCTCCCTGTTCCCGGCTGAGTGTACGCAGTCCTTCACTTAGAAGAACACTCATACGACGTACTGCTGATCCACCGTTATAACGCTTCACAGCCGGACGGGGATTATCTCCGTACAAATCAAGTACGGGTAACTCACCACTGAATTGTTCCAGCCAGTAAGATTTATGTACAGCTAAAGCCGCACTTCTCAGTTGTTCCTGTTGCCAGCTGGCATAATCTTTATATTGGATGCGCAGGGCTGGTAATGACAACAGCTCGTTATTTGCATAACTATTGTAAAATGCCAGTAACTCCTTTATCAGGATATTCATTGACCAGCCATCACTGATAATGTGATGCATCACATATGCAAACACCCAATGCTGATCGGCGACCTGGTATAGCGCTGCCTTCAGTAAAGGACCTGTTGTCAGATCAAATGGATGAATGAAGAACGACTGCACCTGTTCCTTTACAGTAGAGGCATCTTCTTCACGTAAATCGAAGCTATGGATAGTAAATCCTGTATCTGAAACAGGACGGATGAATTGCCTGATCTCTCCCTGCTCATCTTCCCGGAACACTGTTCTTAAAATTTCATGACGGGCAATGAGAGCAGAGAATGCGGCTGATAATGCAGCCTGATTTATATCGCCGTCAAACATATATACACCGGGTATATTATAAGCGACATTTCCATCCTCAAACTGGCTCAATACCCATAACCGGCGCTGGGAAGAAGACAATACATAACCGGACTGCAGAGCCACAACAGGAATTGTAGTAAATAGCTGCGTAGCGGATCCATCTATCAGCAATGCCAGTTCTTCCAGTACCGGATGCGTGAATAAATCCTTTAATTCTATTTTGACATTAAATGCTTTATGGATCTGACCTGCCAGTCTCGCTGCCCTTAAACTGTGTCCACCAATTTCAAAGAAATTATCTTTGACACCTACTCTTTCCTTATGGAGAATCTCCTGCCAGATAACAACCAGCTTTTCTTCTGTTGCAGTACGTGCCGCCTGATAAACGACTCCTGTTGACATCGCATTACTTAGCGGAGATGGCAGACGATGATAATCTATCTTACCATTACTGGTCAATGGAAAAGCTTCCAGTTGCACATAATGAGCGGGTACCATATAATCTGGTAAGGTCTTCGCCATATAACTCCTGACAGTGGAAGCATTCAAGGGGGTATCACTTACCATATAGGCGATCAGTTCCTTCTCTCCATCTGCATTCGTACGCCCTATCACCAGGCATGCTTCCAGTCCTCCATAACCTTGTAACGTACGCTCAATCTCTCCCAATTCTATACGGTAACCACGGATCTTTAACTGGTTGTCCTTACGCCCTATATATTCCAGTTCTCCGCTCCTTAGTAGTCTTACTTCATCTCCCGACCGGTAAAGACGCTCTCCTGTCCTGAATGGATCTGCGATAAAACGTTCTTCTGTCAGTTGCTCCCGGTTCAGGTAACCCCGTGCTACTCCATCTCCGCCTACATATAACTCTCCCGGAACACCGAACGGTAATAATTGACCCTGACCGTCTAATACATAACAACGCAGTCCCGGTATAGGACGCCCGATATTACTGATATTCCTGGCAATCGCTTCATCTGTGATTTCCTTGTAGGTGACATGCACGGTGGTTTCCGTAATCCCATACATATTGATTAAACGGGTAGCCGGGTATCGGCTCTTCCATTCTTTTAATCGCCCGGGCGATAAAGCCTCGCCTCCAAAAATCACATACCGAAGTGCTAATCCCGATGTCTCTTCCCGCATCAGGTTGTAAAATGAGGAAGGTGTTTGATTCAACACCGTTACACCTTCATTCCGCAGCAAATGCAGGAAGGCTTCAGCGTCTTTCGCCGTCATCACAGGCACTACAACCAGTCGCCCCCCAAATAACAAGGCACCGAATATTTCCCATACGGAGAAATCAAAACAATAAGAATGGAACAGTGTCCATGTATCAGATGCATTGAAGTCGAACAAAGGCGCATCAGTGAAAAACAGCCGTACTACATTCCGCTGCTCTATCAACGTCCCTTTTGGTCTGCCTGTTGTCCCGGAAGTATAAATCACATAAGCAAGATCGCCCGGTCCATTGATAGAAACCAGGTTCCCGGATGCATAACTGCTTTCTTCATTCAGGAAGCGGCTTAATTCTTCTTCATCTATCAATACTTTACACTGGCTATCTGTTAGCATGAATTGAATGCGATCTTCCGGATAAGCAGGATCAACAGGCACATAAGCCCCCCCTGATTTCAAGACCCCCAGTATGGCGATCAGCATCCATTCACTACGTTCCAGCTGAATGCCGATCAGGTCATCTGCCTTTACTTCGTAATGTGACCGCAAGTAATGACCCAACCTGTTAGCCCGTTCATTCAGTTCCCGGTAAGTAATATGCTCTCCTTCAAAAGTGATCGCAATATTATCTGGTGTACGGGATACCTGTTCTTCAAATAAAGAAATGATCGTTTTCTCTTTTGGATAATCTATCGATGTATTATCCAAAATAGTGAGCAACTCTTGTTGTTCTTCATTATTCAGATAATCCAGCTTATAAAGTGGTGCAGCGGGAGAACTGATAACAGCATCCAGCAATTGTAACAGGTGGTCGGCTAAGCGTGCTGTTGTAGCAGCTGTATAGATATCACTATTGTATATCAGTGATAAATGGATCTCTTTCCCCGCTTCTGTGAAATCAAACGACAGATCAAATTTGCTTGATGGCGCTACCTGCTCTTCATACGCATGTATGCTTAATCCACTTACAGGATGGCCTTTGCCGCGTTGTTCTCTTTCTGCATTTTGTAATGTAACGGTTATATCAAATAAAGCATTCCTGCTCAAATCGTGTTCAGGCGACAAATGATCTACTAACTCACCAAAAGGATAAAACTGATGTTCATAAGCATCCAGCGTCACCTCTTTTACCTGGGTTAGTAATGCGTTAAAGCTATTGGACCCATCGAAGCGGGTACGTAAAGCAAGGGTATTTACATACAAGCCTATCTGATCTTCCAGGTCGGCATGCTCACGACCTGCTACCGGTGTACCAATCACCAGGTCTTGCTGACCAGTATAACGATACAACAAGGTATTTACCAACCCCAGTAATCCCATGAACAAGGTAGCTCCCCGTTCACGGCTGAGTGTACGCAGTCCCTCACTGAGACGGGCATTAATACTACGTGTGATTATTCCGCCGTTATAGCTTTTCACTGCCGGACGGGGGACATCGCCATGCAGTTCCAGTAACGGTAGTTCCCCGCTAAACTGTGCAAGCCAGAAATCTTTATGAGCGGACTGTGAAGCACTGTTCAGCTGTTCCTGTTGCCAGGCAGCATAATCTTTATACTGAATACGCAATGGCACCAACGGTTGTATTTCTCCCTGCAATTCCCCATTGTAAAAGGCCAGCAACTCTTTTATCGCAATGCCCATAGACCAGCCATCACTAATGATGTGGTGCATCACATATGCAAATATCCAACGCTCATCTGATACCTGGTACAAGACAGCACGTAGTAAGGGGCCCTCTGCAAGATCAAAAGGCGCAACAAGCACCGATTGTACCAGCTGTTTAACCACCACCTCATTTTCTCCGCGCAAATCAAGGAAGGAAATCTCAAATCCCGTATCTGATACAGAACGGATGACCTGCCTGATCTCTCCTGCTTCGTCTTCTGTAAACACCGTTCTTAAACTCTCGTGACGGGCTATCAAAGATGAAAAGGCGGCAGATAAAGCAGCTTTGTCAAGCGTCCCTTCAAACACATAAACGCCTGGCATATTGTAAGCAGCATTTCCTTCTTTGAAATGACTCAATACCCACAAGCGCTTTTGGAAAGATGATAACACATAACCGGAAGCAGGGGAACTAATGGGAATATTGGTAAAAAGGCGTTCATCTGCCCGCTCTATTAACCGGGCCTGGTCTTCCAGTACCGGTTGACTGAACACTTCCTTCAACGCTACTTTTACATGGAATGTCTTATTTATCTGACTGGCTAATCTTGTTGCTTTTAAACTATGCCCTCCTGATTCAAAGAAGTTATCCTTTACACCTATTTTTTCTTTCAACAGGATTTCCTGCCATATCCTGGCCAATAGTTTTTCTGTTTCCGTATGGGGCGCTTCATACACAGTACCACTATACATAGCTGTTCCCGCAGGATCAGGTAAACGCTTCCTGTCTATTTTCCCACTCAACGTCAATGGCAGCTGTTCCAGCTGAACAAAATAAGCTGGCAACATATAAGCTGGTAAGGTCCTGGCCAGATAGGTCCTCAGCACCGCACTATTCAATGTATTTCTGCTTACTATATAAGCAATCAGTTCTGTGTTACCATCTTTATCGGGCTTTGCCAGCACAACATTGGCATCCACCTCAGGGTGACCCTGTAATACATTCTCTATCTCACCAAGTTCAATACGGTATCCCCGCACCTTTACCTGGTCATCCTTACGGCCAACAAAGGCAATGTTACCATCGGGTAACCATTTACCCAGATCTCCGGTTTTATACAAGCGTTCATCGGGCCTGAACGGATTAGGGATAAACTTATCTGCTGTCAGGTCAGGTCTGTTCCGGTAACCTCTTGCCACTCCGGGTCCGCCAATACAGATTTCTCCGGTTACACCTGCCGGTAATAACCTATACTGATCATTTAATATGAAGATACTTTCGTTGAATAAAGGTTTGCCTATTGAAAGGAAGGAAGTAGCGTGCAGGTCAGCGCTGGTACTCCAGATAGTCGTTTCTGTAGGCCCGTATACATTCACCACATGTGTTGTTTGCAGTTCTTTCAGTCGTCCGTAAGCATACTGATTCAAAGGCTCTCCCCCTACCAGCAATACTTTCAGGTGTTGCAGAATATGAAGAGTTGCCGTATCTGCTTCCAGTAACTGCAGCAGCCTGGATGGTGTTAACTGTAATGCGTTTATCCTGTTTTGGGAAATATATTGCAGGATAATGTCCGGTTCCGGTTTATCTATCAACACCACTTTTACACCGCAGGTGAGGGCTCCCAGCAATTCCAGCACGGATATATCAAAAGTATAGTTAGTGGTTGCTCCTAATGCAAGGTCTCCCCGCAACAGGAATTTAGCTGGCAGGTTCTCAAAGAAAGAAACCACGTTCCTGTGCTCTATCATCACCCCTTTAGGATTACCTGTAGAACCTGAAGTATAAATCAAATAAGCCAGATCGGAAGGCCGATTAACCGGCAGTGCGTTGTCTGCAGTATACAGGTGTTCATATTCCAGGAAATGCTCCCATATCACATCGTCTACCAGTACTTTACACTTACTGTCTTCTATCATAAAACGGACCCTCTCTGCGGGATAATCTATATCAACAGGCATATACGCCGCCCCTGATTTAAGTATGCCCAACATTACAATGATCATCTTTTCAGAACGGCCCAGTTTTATTCCTGCCAATTCATCTGCCTGAATTGCATACTTTTCTCTTAAATAGCCAGCAAAGCGGTTAGCACTTTCATTCAATGCCTGGTAAGTCAACTCCTTTTCTTCAAACACCAGTGCTATATCATGCGGAGCCCTGATCACCTGTTCTTCAAACAGATCTACTATCGTCTTGTTCGTATCATACTTAAGATAGGTATCATTAAATACATCCATCAATATTTCTCTTTCACCAGTGTCCGGGTAATTCAGTTCTCCGGTCCTTGTGTGATGTGCATGGATGATCTGACGCAGAATAGTAAAATAGAGGTCCCCCAGTTGCTGCGCAGAAAATCCTGACTGCAGCTTTCTCCTTAAAGAAAAACTCATTGACAGGTGATCGCCGGTTGCATTAACAGAAAAGTCGAGGAATGTGTTTGTATGTCCGTTCCCCTGTAAATCAAGTGAGACAGTTTTCACCGCTTCCTGCTCAGGCGCATGGTCATATTTTATGGATTTGTAACTGTAGAAATCAATATAGTTAAAGAAGGTATCAAAAAACAGATTACCACTATCTGATTGTTTACGATGCAGCAGTGCAATCTCAGACAGGCTGAGACGCTCATTCCCCTTTAGGTCTATCAGCTTATTATGTACACGGGTAACCAGCTCATCCCATTTATCAACTTCATCGATCTTTATCCTGAAAGGCACAGTGTTCAGGAAACATCCCAATATACGGTCACTATCTTCGCATACAGGGCGGGTATTGGTTACGATACCTGCCACCACTTCACTTTCATAGTTCAGCGCCTTTAGCATATATAAATAGGCTGTCAGCGTAATCGCTTTTATTGTTGTGCCAAGCTCTTTCGCCAGTTTCTCCAGTGTTTCCAGCTCTTTTTTATCTAAAGAATTAACATACACCTCAAAGGTATTCTCGGCAGTAAACAGTTCCAGTTTTTTATAGTCTGCCAGTTCATCCTGCCAGAATGTTTTAATGGTCGCATCCTGCTTATCCCTCTCATGTTGTATAATAAAATCTTTATAGCCGGATTTCAGCAGATCAGGCTTATATAAGGGATCTTCTTCCAGTTTCAGGTACAGGTTATTCAGTTCTGTCAGGAACATGGCATCACTCCATCCGTCGATAATAGCATGATGACACTGGAATACAAATACGATATCACTTTGTCCCAGGTTAAAAGCGGCCATTCTCCAAAGCGGTGCAGTATTAACATTAAATGGGCGTTCCAGTTCTTCCTTCATGAATGCCCTGATCTGAGCTTCCTGCTCTTTCAATGGTATGCCTGTAAGGTCCCGGTAATCGACAGCTGCACTTACCCGTTTGTGCACAATCTGCACCTGGGTTTCATAATCACTGATATTGAAACTGGTCCTTAGTATGGAATGTTTTTCCACCAGTAATTCCAATGCATACCGGAACCTGTTAATATCAAAATCAGTGAACCGGCGATGCCTTATCATCTGATCATGATAAACGCTTACACCATCATGAAGCAGGGATTCAAACACCATCCCTTTCTCCATATCACTCATCGGGTATATGTCTTCTATATTTTCCTGATCGGGGATAAGGTCCAGTATCCGTTCTTTTAACAGGTCCATCTCTGCTATTATGGTCTCTGTAGATTCCTTCAGCTCATATTGATCTGCCACTGCACTGTTACTGATAATATGTTCCAGCAATAGTTCTATAGTATGGTGCTTATAAATATCAGCAATAGGCACCTCCAGTTTCATCTTTTTACGGAACTCATTCACCATTTTCAGGATCTTGATAGAATCTCCGCCCAGTTCAAAGAAGCTGTCTTTTATACCCACTTTTTCTTTACCTAACACTTCTTTCCAGATGGCCACCATTTTCTCTTCCGTCTCATTCTTCGGCGCTATGTATTCATTGCTGGTACCAGTTTGCAGCCCTACTTCTTTTTGCAGACGCTTACGGTCTGTTTTACCATCAGCTGTTAACGGCAGCTGTGATAACTGTACAAAATGTACCGGCACCATATATGCCGGTAGTTGCCGGCTTAAATACGTTTGCAGATCACTTGTATTTACTACCAGCGGGCTAACCACATAAGCGACCAGTTCCTTATTGCTGTCTTTGATTCGTATTCCTGCGGCAGCCGCTTCAATGTCCTGGTATTTAAGCAACAGTTGTTCTATTTCTCCCAACTCTATCCTGTATCCATCTATGATGGCATGGTCTTCTTTAACGGCTATCAGTCCTATGCTTCCATCCGAAAACCATCTTCCCTGATCACCGCTACGATACAGGCATTCACCGGCATTGAACGGATCGGGAACAAATGTTGCTGCCGTCAATGCTTCCTGGTTCAGGTAACCTTGTGCAACGCCTGTACCTCCTATATAAATTTCACCAATGGCGCCAATGGGTACAAGGTCATTTTTTCCATCCAGGATGTAAACACGTGCTCCTGGCACTGGTTTCCCAATTGGTTGAAACAGGGTATTATCGTTGTCATTTTTATATACAGCACCCCATGTAGTGATCGCTGTATCACCATATACATAGAAGAGGTTACATTGTTTTAGTGTTTCATTGTTGTAATGCTGTGCTATTATCTGATCAGAAGAAACAGTCCCTTTCAGTGTCACCTGTTTCAGATTGTTTCCCATAGTTGCCAATTCCGGCAGTAACTTTTTATAATAAGCGGGGGCAGTGAACAGATGAGAGATATGATTCTCAACAATAGCAGCTGCATCAGTTTTATGGAGTATATATAATTTCGCACCGGCACACAGCACACCAAAGGCTTCTGTAATGTTATCCGGCATCAGCAGCACAGCATCTGTTTCATATACAGTGTCCGCAACCTGCCTGGCAGCGTGTACCAGGTTTCCCTGACTGTTCATGATACCTTTCGGAATACCTGATGCACTGGACGTATAGATTACAGCGGCCAGGATTTCCGGATGAATATTTAAAGAAGGAAGTACTGTATCATGTGTGATATCTTCCAGCTGTACATCTATTGCGAATACCGGGCCTTCATAAAAGGACAGGTCAAAAATATAATCTGTTTGTGTAATCAGAAGACGGATATCAGCATCCTGTATCATCAGTCGTTTCCGTTCTTCCGGAAGTTCCGTGTCTACCGGTACATATGCAGCGCCGGCTTTTAATATGCCCAGCAATCCTATGACCATCTTCTCTGACCTCTCCAACATGATACCGATACGATCCTCCGGTTGTATGTCATATGTAGCTCTCAGGTATTCCCCTAACTGATCAGAAATACGATCGAGTTCCTGATAAGTAAGTTGGGTTTGCTCAGTTATTACAGCAATAGCGGCAGGATGTTGCTGTACCCTTTTCTTAAACAGTGATACTATCGTCAGATCCTGTCCTGCTCTTAATCCGCTGAAGTTGATCAGCTGTAATTTCTCATCAATGGTCAGGTAGCTGATATCCTGTACCGGTACTTCCGGAGAAGCACTAATAGCCGTCATCAATTGTTCCAGATGATCAGCAAGGCGCTCCATTGTACTATCGAAATAGATATCACTGTTATATTGAATGCTCAGCTGCATATCCTCCCCGGTTTCTACAAATCCGAAAACGATATCAAATCTACTTGTCTGTAATTCAGCACCTTCATATTGGCTCACCTTTAATCCCTGCAAACCAGCGCTGCCAGATTCTTTTTTATCGCTGATCACTGCCTGTTCCAGGATGACCTGTACATCAAACAGTGGGTTACGGCTCATATCCCGCTCTGTCAATACACTCTCTACCAGTTCATCAAAAGGATAGATCTGATGCCGGGATGCTCCCAGCGTTACTTCACGAATATTAGTCAGCAATTCACGGAAGTTATCTGTGCCGTGAAACTGAGTTCGTAATGCAAGTGTATTTACATAGAAGCCGATCTGATCTTCCAGGTCTACGTGTTCTCTACCTGCGATGGGTGTACCAATGATAATATCTTCCTGACCCGTATAACGGTATAACAACGTATTCACTACTCCCATTAAGCCCATGAACAAGGTACTACCCTCTTCCTGTACCAGCTCTTTTAACCCCTGT
>Ga0209258_100322_pt1 | contig 72886 bp, 70 predicted proteins | sample Araplaol_mTSA_r2_FD_184281 | JGI IMG/M metagenome (GOLD analysis project Ga0209258, IMG submission 184281) | Arabidopsis root microbial communities from North Carolina, USA - plate scrape CL_Col_mTSA_r2 (SPAdes) (version 2) | ecosystem: Host-associated > Plants > Roots > Endosphere | place: USA...
ATCTCTCTCATTAATAATCGTCCCCGTAAATGTCTCGGTTGGATGTCTGCTCACGAAGCTTTCATGGATGAACTGTCGCACTTAGCTTGACAATCCGTCAAAAGAAAATAAAAAGTAATATCCACTATAAAACATCTCCCTTCTTATTAGAATTCATCTTTCATGCTCATCGTTAGTAACTGGAACATCCTCGATAACGATTCTTAAATCCATTGCGTTTAATATCCTCAGAAAATTCTCAATAACATAATTTGTACGCCCACTAGTAATCCCCTGTATTTGAGGATTATAAATATTTGTCATTGTTTCAAGCTTTCTTAAAGTTAATTTCTTTTCTTTCATTTTTGTTTTGAGTACATTACCCAATTCTTCCTTCTGTTTTTGAATATATTCATTATCTGTACGCTCGAAGCTAATTCCTTTTCCAAGCCTTGTTCCTGGAATGTATTTTTCTTTTGTCATCCATTTTAACTCCTATTACTCAAATTGAATATTCGTTCAATTTATTGTTACTGGAACTAATTCATAATCTGTTGAGTATTCCTCCAGCCTCATTTGATATACAGTGAATGAACTCAAGCCAAGATCAGTTGTAAATGAAATGGCCATTAAGTGTGATTCATTGTATTCAGTAACTGATCTAACTACATAATGAACACTAACTTTATTTTTATCGTCAAGGTAAGTGTAGATCCCGCTACGTTCCACCGCCCCAGTAGAATCGGAATAAGATTCATTAAACGAGTGAAAAAGGAGCGGGTGCAGTTCCTTGTAGTAATTGATTGTCCGATTAACCAGAAACTTTAGATCGATAATATTATCTTCAAGCAACTTTTTAGTAGAGTGGTAATCCTCCCACTCATCTTCATTCAACATATATAGCCCCCGTTTACTATATTCTTCAATCTCTTTCTGTTTCTTTTCGATTGAAGGATATATCCCCTTCAGCCGGCACCGTGGACATACCCCCACTAAATCAAGCATACCCACTTCTGTTTTCGGCCCAATGCTTATACATCCAATTGGAGTCTCCTCATGACAAAAATCGCAAATCTCAGTTTTCCTTTTTGTTTGTATCAAGATCATTTCGCTCCTTTTCATATTATCCGGCGATAAAATTAAAAGCCTCTGGAGCTTGTTACATTCATAGGAGATGTAACATTCCAAAGGCCTTATTCCATAGCGTCATTTATTCTTCTTTACTCGTATAATATACGCAGTGAACAAATTACTTCATAAGGACGTACCCGTCGCTTACACAATTATTCATCCCATTAAACGCCGCTCTCTTGCCCGTCAATGGGATAAATATTTTGGGACCACTCCGATACAGCAACGCATCTGTATCGATCCCAATCTACCTCGAGGTTTCATCCGGCTCTTTTGAAAAATGACGATTCAAATTTTTTTGCATTTCAAGCATTGCAAACCGATACCTAACGAGATCAGCATGCAAGGAATCGAGCATCTCCATCTTAAAGGATTCGAGATTTTCCGGCAGACAAATACCTATACGCTCCATCCATGTAAAACGATCTTTAAATAGGCCGTTCAATATAGTACCGATCTCTGATCTTTTGTACGTATTACGAAGTACATACGAACCTTCAACAAGTACCTCTTCAGATGAGATACTGGTAATCGTCAGTTCTGATATTACAGGGTTAACTCTTTCATGGGGATCCAAAATCATCCGAACCTCCATAAGCTTGTCTCCAATGGATAGTGATTCTAACATTCTTCCCGCTCCTTATTATCAATTGTTATTGATTGCTTCCTAACCATCTCGCGATTAAAAATAGCCTGCTGATGAAAAGCAGATCCTTCCTCTCCCACTTATTGAAGCAGCTGATTACCAATGACACTTACATGTATCATCCGCTTCTGAAACGATTTCCGAATTTCCTGCTCTGATTTTGTTGAACAATTTCCACATACACAAAGGCCGGCTTTGTACCGTACCTCCTGTACAGTCTCATTAATCGGTTCGCAGCACAAACCACACACTAACTTAACATCTGCCATTAATGTTCCATCCTCTCACCTAATGTCACTATCTAGCTGCATGTACTTGCTTAACAGCAAGGGAACATGGCTGACTTGGTTCAATTTCAACCTCTACACGGATAGGATCTTCAGGATCACCCTGACCACCTACCCTGCCAAGTTCAATGCGGCGGAAGTATGTAGAGATTACGACTTTTCCATCCTTCATTCTCGGAGCATGGCTTTCATCCCATAGGGTTAGGCCAGTGCCGAAAAATAGAATGCCTTTAATTGTGTACCTTGACACAACAAGAAAGACTGAATGATTACCTCCCTTGAGCAGTTCACGAATTTCCTCTAACGAGTAGCTGCGCTGCTCCGTTACATCCCAAGGTTCCGTAGACTGCAGTCCCTTAATTTTCAATAAAGCCATCTCCTTTGAAGCTCACCTTAAGTGATTTGGGTTGTTGTAGGCACAAAAAATGCACCTCTCAAATTGACCAATGGGCACACGATAGACGTGCGAAAATTACATTGATCATCTTGAGAGATGCATTTTACGTAAGAATGCTTTCCTGCGCATGCGGAAAGTTGAAAACACTAAGAATTAATAAAAAGGTATGCCCTCATTCTATCATGATTCTACGTGTAGAGGAAATACTAGCTGCATATTATCTATCCTAAATAAACGGGTGACTTAAAGAGGTATAAAGTGACCCTAAGTATACCCAAAGGTCACTACTCCCGATCTAAATGTGAAGCAACTGCTATATGAAGAGAAGAATTATAAGTGTCTCAATCATTAAGTGCAGATGAAGCGGGATTCCTCTCCACCGGTCATGTTTTACACTGTTAGTTAACCTCTAGCGAAACCCGCTTCAATGATAATCATATACCGTTCCATCCCTATCATTTTTAGAACCTGGCCTGCAATCTCAAATTCTCTTTCTTTACCTCCACTGAAGATTATATCGGCAAAATCTTAGGTAGCAGCTGTTCGCATTACGTTTGCTGACTAACTTGGTTCTGATGATATTTTGCTCTGGAGAGCAGTTTTAACAATTCTCCAATTGTAACCTAGTTTTATCGCTTTTATTTCACCTAGCCTGCAATATTTTCTGACTGTACCTTTGCTAAGTCCTAGCATTTCGGCAGCCTCAGAAACGCTATAATATCTATCGAGGATATGCTTCGTAACATGTGAGTATCGTTTCCCAGAGACAATATAACGAACGGTTTGCTTACATACATTGTACTTAATAGATAGGGAATCAATGGTAAGGCCCTTTTCAGCATCCGTTATCACTTCAGTAGCTAGCTGTTCTCTCTTTTTCGCCAGCGTGTTCGACGCTTTTACCAAGTCACCTCGTGATGAGATCTTCCTACTTTCAAGATATGTTTCTTTCTCTGCATCGCTAAGATTATATTCAGGAAAACATATCATGATTGTACCCAGAGCGGTGTCACCTTCTACTTCTCTTTGAAAATAACTATGTACGGAAGAAAGACCGTTCTTTCGCAATATATCATTCTTAAAGGACTTTAGTACGTCTTCTTTAGTCCACTTTAGTTTGTCATTAATTAGCCATCGAACCGAAGAAATGGCAGTCTCGCTGGTCAGCCAATGTCGTGGTGGTTGTTTATTCATCTCCCATGGTTTTATTTCTAACTCAGGGAATGCAAAGTTGATTGCTGCATATGGAGAATAATCAAAAAGGTAAAATAAAGCCGATATTAGTTTGTATTTCTGAAAAAAACCATCATCAATATCTAATAATTGATGTCTTTGCATCTCTAACGAGAAAACTAAATAGCGAAAACAGCGTCTAAAGTTATCGTAACCCCCATCATCAGTAGTCCATGTTCCTTTAGGGAATCGAATTCTTTTCTCTTCTAAAATTTCTTTATAGATAGATACGATATCAATTGGTACTTCCTGCACTAACTATCACCTCAAAATAATTACCTAGATAAGATACTATTATAGTATATATCCCTTCATATATATAAATAAGTTGTTTCACTTTGACAAAATAGTTAAGCCATTAATTTGAGTTCCAAAAGCTCTTTTGTATAATAGTTGGTGTTAAATGTATTTTTCAAGGGTGCCATCATTGATAAGTTATTAGATTAAACTGTTCTTTTGTCAGAAGGAAGCTTGAATGTCTAGATAAGTTGTATTCGAACGGAACAAGTAGTGGTTCTACCCCTTAATAAGGGAGAGAGAACATTTTCGAATGCTACCTGAGCAGTTCTACCAAGATATATAGAAACATTGAATAAATTCAATCTAAGGGGTGTGAAAAGAACATGAAGATGCGAAAAATTGAAAATCCTTGTTGGAAAGGTGCTATTAAAGAAATACTAACCCAATACCCCCATGCTTTCACAATAAAAGCTATTGACGATCAGCCATTAGATGATTCTTTTGAATGGTGGGAATGTGTAGATAGGAATGAAAACGTCCTAGGGGTTATATTCTATAAATACCACATCATAACTGATGAATTTGAGATTGAAATAGCGAGAAATCTTAAGTATGCAGATATTAAAGGCGTTGGAACTTATATGTTGGAACATATAGAAAGCGAAATCTTCAACAAAGGTGGAAATACTATTCTATCCTTAGTCAACAAAGACAATACTGAGCATGACTCTGTTGTGTCTTGGTTTATCAATAGAGGATATGAAGTAATTAAAGAACAAAGTAAGAGAGCCTTTACATGCTTAAATAAGTTTAAGCAATAACCTAATTCCTTTAGTGGTATCAACAAAAAGGAGGATAAATTGATGAGGGGTTTCTTGGTCGTTGGGTATTACAATCACCCAACAAGTTATCAGGTTCTTACGGTAGCAAAGAATGAAAACGACGCGATTGAGGTTTCAGGACTTGATAAATCAGAAGTTTCATATGTATTCCCTTGGGATGGCAGATGGAAGTTCTATTATTATGGTTCATTAATGAATATCAAATACTATCTGGAGAATTGCGTAAGCTATCATGATGCACATATTGTTACCAATGAAGTAAATAGAGATATAGCAGAGTTACTTAGGAATAAAGAGCGAAAAGAGCAGTCCGCAATAGAGAAATTAAACCTCCCGAAAACACAAATCAAATCAGAAGTGATTGAAGGGGTAAGAAAGATGATGGTTGAGGCTTATAATGAGACTGATCGAGGTGGTTTCGATGAATGGGATCAAACATTTATTGATCTGCTTAGAGACAAGCTTGTTTACCATCTCGACACGGAAGGCTTAAGTATTTTGATGGATACTATTGAAAAGAACTCGATACGGTAAAAGTTTTAAGACTATAGGGATAGTTAAAGTGACTGATATCCTTATAATCGTGTTTTTTATTTGTATATTAAACTCGTTGGATGTTTTTTTCGAAAAAGATATGATAGCTATAAATCTGAATAACAATATAGAATAATCCATTGAACGGAAGTGAGTGCTTAATGCATAGCCTTGTTAAGATCGTAAACAGTCATCATATCCGGTATTGGACACTTGGGGAAGTTTATTACTTTACCGACAATAAAGGAAACTGGATTTGTGAGAACAAAGATCTTGCGGTTGTTGAGGGGTGTGCGAAGAATACCCAGGTGTTTGAATAGAATTATTCATGAAGTGTTAGCATGATGAAGCGGGATCCTCTCCTCCAGGGGTTGTTCGAATTGATGATAGTAATCCGTTAGTTGAAAGCCCGCTTCAACACTTCATATCTAGTTTTCTTCCCTTTCTTTCTTCGAAACACGTATGCTCAATCGCAAGAGTGACACTTATGGTCGGAAGATACCATTGCGCCGATTAGAATAGTCATTATTTCTCCCCTACTACAACGTTAATCCAGAGTACTTAATCAGAACCGGTGTCAACTATACGATAGCCCATTTCAACTCGCTGCTTTTTGATTTAATTGACTGTAATCTTTTCTGGATTGAAGTTGAAGCTGTAGAAATTATCCTATTGAGTTTGAGACATTGAGGAATCGTCAATTGAATGCTACATTCCTCAGTAGTGATCTCCCTGACTTCATCAATCTGAGTGAGGATATTATCGTAATCATGGATATCATCAAATAGTGCCAAGAGATCAGTGCCTTCTTGGCTCATCGAGTTATTAAACTCCACATTGATAATCTCATACAAGTATGAAAACTCCTCGCTGCTAGCAACTATGTTTATCATCATATTCCGATCCTGTTGATTATTGCAATCCTGGTTCATCTTCAATGATTGGAAGCGGGCGATGCGGATGGTTCGTGAAATTTGTCTACTCATTATACTCATTCTCCTTTTCATTATCATATGGTCATATGGTGTATAACATGCAAAAAAATAAAAGCACCTCATTAAAGAACGGTGCGAATCAGCCTGCAGCTGACCATCACAATCCTTCAAAAAGATGCTTTAGAATGCTCTCCAGCGTCTGCCGGCGAGTAGAAATATCGGTACATGAACAAATCCAAGATATGATATAAATATAGTTCATCTTCCTACTCTTGTATAGAGCTGCTCATAAATCCGTATCATTATTGCAGCTCAACCATACCTAGTCAGTCTATATGGCTCATACACCTCTCGTCTTTCTTACAACCCACTACTAAGAGGGTGTCTCTAACACACCTTCAGACACTTGTTCCTCTCACTCCCTCCCCTATTATCATCTATTTTGTATTTGGCCTTTCAATTTTGGTAGCCCATTATGTATTTCGGATATCCGGTAAAAGTCGGCTCTATCGTTCTTGGTATGCTCCCTAAACTCCTTCAAGTATTTACACGCAAGTAAGTACTCTTTTCGATTGCCGTTATACATGGAAACATGCGCCTGGATCTCCAAAGCACCAATCAAGTGATATACCTTATACAAAGATAGAGATAATGATAAACTGCTTCTCCAACTTTGTAGTAACATCTTCGATTCGAAATCGGCCAATAGTTCAGTAAATACACTGAGATCTGATTCATGCAGCTCGTAGTCATCAGAAAGCATCATCCACTCAGTTGCACACTTTACCCTATCTGCACACAATAGTTTGAAAAACGGGATATCCGAACATCGTATTTTTAATGTCAGTAGTTTTTCTAATCCACCAATCTGCTTCGCTGCACGTTTATAGTATATCGACTCATTAATAGGGATCGGATTTATCACGATTCTATTTTCTTTAGCTTCCGTTTTACCCTCATCATAAGTTCTTGTAGCATCTAACATTATGTATAAGCCCCTTTAACTTAAAAAGTATACGCCTAGGAATAAAAATAAAAACACGCAGCAAGGCCCAGTGCCTCGATGCGTGCTTCGCATTTGTAGGTATTTGATTACTATTACATTAGCATCAATTCGTACAATAATCAATTAACCTCGATAAGCTGCTCATACCGTCTGTTATGTGTAACGAACCAAAACCAATACCAAGTAGAATTGTCGTGTAGATGTAACATGACTATTCAACTGCGGTCTTCAATATAATTGAAGCAAGTACCCGGGTAGCATGAATGAATTGAAACCGTTTATTTTATTCCGCTTCTTATAATGTGTGTTATTCAATAAACTGTTCAGTTGTATATTAAATAATATATTATTTAACACTCACCTATTATTATTATGTTTTTTAAAAAAGTAATCGAATCACAGTCACACCAAAACTAAGCCTTCTTGTAGATGTGCCTTTACTATATACTTTGAACTCTCAATATAGCTGAAGCGGGTCGTAAAATTCCACGTTGTTCCGCTTCGTATAACGCTCAACAATATGAGGTTCAAAGTTTACTTATTTATTCTTATAACTGAACAGTTTCGTATTACATGAAATATTAATGGTCATTCACCTATTATTATTTAGTAATCTTTGAGTATTCGATTCATAATAATACCAATAACAACTCCTCTTATATTTGAACCATGATTATTTCTTTTTGAACTCTATGTGAGGGTAGCCAGGTAGCAAGGATGAATCAATCTCGTCTCTCTTATCTCGGTTAATGATGCTCAAAATAAATGATTAAAAGTCATATGATTATGGGCGTGTTCAATAAACTGTTCAGTTATATATTCCATAATATATTTAGGTATACTCAACTATCTACATAGATCTCGCATCGAGTAACCAACTCTCAACAACATCTATAACCAAATCGTTATGTGATAGACATGCCTATTTCTATATAAGCGTACAGTATAACTGAAGCAGGTACCGGATAGCATAGATATTCGAAACGATACCACTTCACATTTGCTCATAATTGATTGATTCAAGTAAATTGATCTTTAAATTCGTCAAAAGACTATTCAGTTTGTTGTTACATAATATATTCATTAGCATTCTACTATTACTATGTGGTTGATATCGGTCTGTAGATTGGAAGGTTACTTATCTGTGACCATACAATATAAGAGTAGCGGGGCCTAGAAGCATGCATAAATAGAAACGATCGCTTTTGTACTGAGTCTGATATTACACAACATTTATGGGTTAAAGTTAGCTCAGAATTAAAACACATATTACTGTTCAGTTATGTATTAAAGAATATATTATTTAATATGCTTATTATTCAGTAGCTTTGTGTATTCAAATCACAATAACACTAGAATCCATGAATGGTAGCAAGGGCTAAGACTATTCAACTGTAACTCTCAATATAATTGACACAGGTGTCCAGATAGGAGATAGACATATTAACTCCAATCAAATTCCCTGGTCACCATCCAATAATAAATCAGTTGGGGGATTATGTTTGTTAGATTTATGTTCATTATTCTATTCAGTTTTATATTACATAATATATTCTTTTAATTACTATGATTACTTAGCTAACATTCTACAATCGACTCACAATACACACAGAACAAGTGTATGGTCATAACTATGTCTCTATGTAATCTCAATACCAGAAGCGGGTATACAGATAACAGAATAAATCGAACCACTTATCATAATGCAACATTAATGGCGTCAAATCAGATAGTTCAAGTGATATTCATATGACTGTTCAGATTACTATTACGTCATATATTAATAGTAAATTTGATTATAAATTGAACTATCCTGCTACTATGTTATGCTGGGTTCAATACTATATTTATCATTGTAGTAATACAGGTTAAAAAGAGAGGCGGAGCTTTAATGTCCACGGTATTTAAGGGTTATTGTTTTGATAAGTTTGGGAAGTACACGAGTCCAGTTACTCTTTCAACTGTAGAGGAGGTGTTTAATTACTGCGAGTTGCAAAAACATTTTCAACACGAGATCCGAATTGTTACTCCATCTGATGATGCCATAGTTGTCCACGTGAAAAGTGGAAGATATATTTACCCCGATGAATGGATGGTATTCAATTGTCAGAGCTGATTAATCCTTCCCATACATGATTCTCACAACAGATCTGTAGCAGGTATGTCGACGTTTGATGAGAGTAAGGATTATCTTAGTATCACGTCCCCCTTACATAATGTATTCAATAAAGAATTCATCTCAAGAAATTTATTATGCATGTTACTGTTCAGTTTAATATTAAGTAACATGTTAATTAATTTGTAGGTGGCTATAGTTGTACACGTGAAGAACGGCCTATACTCTTACCCCGATGAATGAAGAAAATTCAATTAGAATCACTGAAGTGCAATTGAAATATGTTTTGGCTGCCAATGTCAGGCAACTCGTCTTTCTAGAAGATTTAGTAATGTCATTAAGCAACGTATGCTTACACAGGCAAATTCTTTGACGAGGATATCCTCATAAACACACTTACTATTCAAGTAGGTGATATAAGAAGGAACGTTAATGTATTTCAATAATGTAGATTAGGAGCTACCCTCTTTAGAAACACTACCCAACAGAGTGAACATATACCCGGTATAGTCGCATAGATATGAGAATTTTATCACCTCAAGCGCATATGACGATTGAGGTGCTTTTTTATTGATCACTTTAACGGTTTACGAAAGTTTATGAATACGTGTCGTAATATACGTTGTAATATATTGCTGTTCAGTTTATTGACTCGATACTAAATAGCTATATTAAGATTAATTCTGACTCCGTTTATCAGAGACCATCTGCAGATTCATTGATAAACATATGAATTTGTGAGTGACATTTATCTGAGGCTTTTCGATAGAGAACTCAGTGCTAACAACGAATCAAAATGGATGCGGGCAACAATATATTCACTTATCTGAATAGTTACATGTTAATTTACACTTATGTACTTAGGAGTAGAATGACATCCTCCTTTAATCAATTTAATGTAGCGGGAATAGATAAAGTTAAATCGTATACGAGATTTACTCTTTCCATATTGATTGTTCACTTAATTACGATTTCATTTCGAATCCATTGCATATTAAAAATGATACCATTTGAAGTTTTCCATCATGGAAGAGCTGGTAGTGATACAACGAATAACAGTGTTTTGTTGAAAAAGTCAGTTTCAATAAACTGAATACTAATATGTTCATGTTATGTTTACGGTTTCTGAATCTATATATCTGGGCGTTCTCATAGCAACACTAAATCTCACGATCATGGGGTGGAAGTAAATACATTACATTTGCTAGTAAGATGTATTCTATCTCGAGAATCAAACTCTCTACGATATCAGTACGATTGAATTAGCCCAGTGTTCTATGTCGCAGGCAAGCTTCAGCCTGCAATCCGGACTGAGACTGGTTTTTTAGGATTGGCTCCACCTCGCGACTTCGTTTCCCGATGTACCAGCCATTGTAGTCCGTGTGTAGCCCCGGTCATCAGGGTACGATGACTTGACGTCATCCCCACCTTCCTCCGGTTTCTCACCTGCAGTCACTCTAGAGTGCCCAACTGAATGCTGACAACTAAAGTTAGGGTTTAGCGTTCGTTGCGGGACTTAACCCAACATCTCACGACATGAGCTGACGACAACCATGCACCACCTGTCTTGAATGTTTCGAAGAAGGACTCTATCTCTAGAGATTGCACTCAGGCATCAAGACCTGATAAGGATCTTCGCGTTGCTTCGTATCAAACCACATACTCCACTGCTTGGGCTGGTCCCCGTATCTTGGTATTGAGAAACAGAACCTCTAGTTTTTCTAATCAGTAAACTGAACAGTTAGATATGCACATTATTGATTAGATATAGAGCCAACAGTATTGATTGATCTTGCAACAAACATGGCTAATAACATATTGAGCAACTTGATTCATTATGATTCGGATTCGCTAGTTCTTACCATCATCCTATTAATAGGCTCTAGGTTACTATTAATAGGATTACCAGGTTAGTATGGTTATAAACATCAGTATTAGCTAAACTGAACACTTATATGAACACTATACTGACAACACTGGTAATCACATAATTGGCAGCAGCAATACAATGCCTTATACATTACTTCCTGTACATGATGAAATGTAACCTCGGCTTCTTAAGGATCGAAGAGGGGGCCATATATCACCATATTGCAAGATATCAGAGTGATAGTATCAATTTAACGTTAACCAGCTTGCTCACAAGTAATAAAGAGGCCAACCTTGGGAGAAGAATAAGAAATAGTGATACTTAAAATATAAGCAGTCCTCTAAGCGCATTCAGATGTGTTTTAGGGAAAAGACATAGCTAGGAAATACAAAATATCATCCTGAGTCTGAAAATGCGCGTACGTGCGTACAGAAGAGAAGCCCTTCACCGATCTGTAGAGCGTGTGTTAGGTCGAGCAAGACATGAATATAGGCTATAGTGGAGCTAGAAGCGGTCTAGAGGTCCTCTTGGGTGTTCAGGTTGATTGATCTATTAAATTACCATGTGTACCGTACCCGCACTAATGAAATAGATGAAGCGGGTATACTAATATCCATTACCACTAATTAAGTCTCAGCATTACATCACTTAAGCTGTCGATATATCCTCGGCGCAATTAAATAATGACCTACAAGGATTAGATTATGCTCCCCATTAAGGAAAGACACTCACCTGTTAACCATTACTCTAAATAACGTTAATCACTCCATACTTTCATCTGATAGATCCTCAAGATCATCTCTGACCTTTATTGGAGGGGAATTCTTCTGTTCCCAAGCGAAAATTGAAAAAAACCAGCTATATCAAGGCTTTCAGCCTCCCTCACTATGGTGAGGGGAAGATAAAAAACCGGAAAACAAAAGCTGTGATACGTCTGTGGATGATGAAATCTACGTTAACGTATCTGTTTTGGAGCGGGTGTGCAGATGTATCCTCGGAAACACAATAAAGTAAATAAATCATTAGGATCCATGGAGTAATCTCCATAACGTTAAGGGTGTACTGAGGAGTACGATCTTAATTGGTGAAGTGAATCCAAGAGCCGTGATCACACAAACCACTCTAGAGGATGAAATACAAAATCCAGAAAATAAGAACATATACCATAAGGGAAAGAGATAACGAGCTATCTCAGAGCGAAATCTCTATAAACCCAATAGTAGCAAGGGCTCAGCTCTCCCTCTCAGTCAAAAAGAGAAGATATAAAACCACTATAAAGAAGGAATGATATGGTAATGTATAAGCGTAAATACGAAAACATATCAAGTAAACCTTACAGGTTGAGGACGTACTCTCCATGAGTACTCTGGTATAATCTTTTTTGTAACTATATCAATATAGTGAGGGGATCATATGGTACCAATAGAAGATATTAAGGAATATGGTTACATACGAATAATAACCACCACACAGGAGAAATTCGATATTCTTATTAGAGATAATGGGTTTATCGTTAGAGATCTACAACCACCGATTGAGGAGATGATAGCAGTAAAGTTATGTTCCATTGAACCTACTAAAGGTTCACTACTGACAGCCCGGCCACAGGATACCTTATGCTATGAGGGGATTCATAAAGGGTTTCATTTATCATGGATATTAGAGAATAGCACGGAGTTAATCGCATCAACCGGGAAGATCGATTCGTGTACTGCACTCATCTTTATATCGAATCTTCATTTCAATCTACAGCTATTGGAAGCACCTGGTCGTAAATTCGAATGGCTAAAAGACAATCCTAAGAATTTTTCAGTGAAGACAAAGAGCCAGAGGTATGCTTTCAAAGCACACGGCACTGATTACTATTTTGAAGACCGGAAGATAATAGACATACTTTCTCTCTATAAGAGCAATAATATATTAATCCCGGAGTTGTTCAGTCCGGAGAGTACATGTGAAGCTATATCAGGCACACTCTATTATTATCATCCCTTTATCATATTCACTAAGGATAGTGGGAGAGTTAAAATCTCTTACGTTACCGACCCGATTATAGCGTGTGCTGTTCTCTGTTAGGGATATGTAGTGCCGGAACACTTCGATTATTACAATCAGACAGAGGATCACCCTCCAGCTTTCTTATTAAAATCATATGAAGCAAAAAGAGCCGGGATTAACACCGACTCTTTTTATTTTGATAGTCTACTGCTTAACATAGAAGATAAATGCTGTTTCGTAAGTTCTGTAACCATGAGACACCGGATCAGTCGGGAAATTCACATGGGTGTGTATATCAACAATATGGTGGTCTCTTTCCAATTCTTCTATCTTGATGTTTATTTCCTCATCTAAAGTTGTGCTGAAGACAGTACTAGCACTTACCTGAACCACACGTACACCAGTAGGCAAGCCTTGTCTTATCATACTACCAAACTCTTATCTATGAATTTTAAGCGTAACTGTAGTATCTCTAACTAGGAAGCGGGGATCAAACAAAATCTACTAAATATATTACTGAACAGTTTACTTAAACGATTACTTAATAACTTACTGTGAATATACCAGCACCAAGAGTGATTATATAAATTCTCCTCAAGATAACCTAAAGGTTACCTATTAGTCACCCTAGGGTAACCCCAAGGTGACACTAAGGAGACCCTAACTTGCCGATGTTAATCCATTCCTCTTAGCAAAATTTCATAGGCAGCAGCCCATAAATGATTCTCGAGTTAGTACGAATTCGTACATTTCACGAATATCATCACTTGAAGAATAGTCAATACTGCTCCCAATTCGTATCCAGAATCCCATATTGTCCTCATTTGTTTCAGCACAAATAGTATCTACTCGTAGGTGAGCAAAGATTGCAGCTACTATCTGTCTACCGTGTCCAACATTTTGCTCCTTGCAACGAATATACTCTAAGAACATCTCATTCTTCTTCAATTCATACACATCACCATCACCAACCTGACCCCATAAGTAACCGATGACGTGGTTGTCTCGGATGGCGACGAAATTTGTTCGATCCTCTGACCCACCTAGTTTAATCATTTCAGAGAGATCGTTGCTATCTGGTGTCTTAAGCATTACAGAAGGAGAAGGTTGTCTAATTTCATCAAACTCTAATTCGTTTATCACATTCATATAAATGCTCTTTCAATATCATCTCCATTGATCGAATATAATTTCAATACATAAACATGACTACTTCTCAGCACATACTGCTGTTACATTTTATGTATTGGTGAAGCGACTTAATATCTATATCCTTGAACAGTAGAAATCAAGAGAATCAGATTGCCTCTCTTCATGAAGAAGCGGGTTGCCTCTAAAGTGGCGAACCCGCAGTTGTACAACGATAATTTAGCCGTGTAATGCTACCTTTTGAGATAGAAACACTAGTTTACCATCAGACTGTTTCTTCGCTTCATACATAACATCTTCAAAGAGCATTCTTCTTTCGATTAATACACGCTCAACTTCACGCTTAGCTTCTTCCAAATTCTCGAAAACAATCCCTTCCCATTGGGACATATAGTTCTGAGTAGTCAACCCATACTTTGGCACTGAATCACCGTCAACACAAGACCACGCTGTAGGGTTCAAAACTGCAAGAATCTCACCTGACTCCGAGTACAGTACTGGTGTTCACGACACGCTGTTTGACCATTTCATCTGCATTACCCCTTATCTAGTCGAAGACACATATGATATGTACTCATCATTTGTCATTGTGTAATCTGATTGTCTTCTATCATGTAAATCATGACAGGTCTTATTCTACAATGCGTTTAACCACAAAGCGGATCATAATTCGACCTGAACAGTCACATTAGGGATACCAAGCTGTAAACAGCGTCTTTTGATATAACTAATGTGTTATAACCGAATGTATCAACAAAATTTTGCTGTACAATAGCAACCACTTCGGTCTGTAAATCCTCGGCCATCTTTATGCGTTGTTCATGCTCAAAAGAATCCACAAAGATAATATCGTTCCCCTTAACTCGTTAATACCCCGCACTATCTCTGTATCCGGATCCATTGAAGAAGATTTGATTTCGTTCTCATCGGAAGGTTTATTCATACAGGTGTCCCGTCTTTCTGAACCATTATCCATTTCTATCTCTCCTTTTAAGGAATGTTATATGTGCTGCATAAAAAAATGCACCTAACAAAGATCAAATAAAAGCTCACAATTTAAGTGGGCAATTTACATTTGATCACCTGTTAGGTGCATTCTTGATTAGAATAACTCCATCTGCGCATGCTAGGAATGTTGTTGGAATCGAAAAGGTATATTCATATTTTATCACTTTGAAAGAGAGAAATACAGTCACTGCTCTCCCTATAGACATTTACTACATATATTACTGTTCAGTTTAATGTTACGTTTAAGTATCATTAGTATGTGCAGGATTAGATTAAGTTAAACCTATGATTATGAAAAAATATCAACTCCGATTTATTGCTCATCTATACTCTGCCCATCAGCGAACATACAAAATACATAAGTTCCGGCTATTTATCAATGCACATGAGATCGAGAACTTACTAAAGAGAGGCTATATAAAAACGGTGCAGAACAGACAGGTTTACGATACTACTTGAGGGGAGCGGGATACCGAATAAATTATCTGCCCAATCATAAATGATACTCTTATTAAGCAAGAAAATGGGAGGCCATTATAACTGCAGATTTATCTAATCTATGGACTACACACGGGAGTGAAATTATGGATGTGTTTCATGTGAGAGTATTTCATTTTTGATTACTATTACTATTACTATTACTATTTCGTTTACTGTTCAGTTTTATATTACACTTATTAGAACGAAGACAACACGATGCATAATTAAATAAAACAAGTACTACTCAACTATGGTAATTCACTTCTATTACTATATTCAGGGTATAAGAACAAACATACTTTATATACAGGTGTCTATTACAGCGTTTGGCCGAGTCGAACGTAAGATTGTAAAGAGAAGAGAGGATCTACGGAGGGGCGAAACATTCCACTTGTCTGGAAGACACTAAGAACAAACAACTGAAGCTAATTCGCTAGTCAGTATCATTAAGAAGGTGTCTGGTGCTTTTGGATAGCTTTTTAACTAGAGAACACACTAGTCATTGATTGAACATCTTAAAATTAATTGACCCCATGTTCTGTCAATCATTCTTAGCAATCACATGTACCTGCATATGTTACTGTTCAGTTATATATTACTTAAGTAATAATGTTACCCTTCAGATGGAACTTTTATAAACATCGAAATCAATACCAATTGTACATATATACTTAATTACTCTTCTGTTTCTTAATGCTGAATTTACAACTATAAGTGTTCTTACACCTGTATCAAGTGATTAGCGAATGGCGAATCAAGATCTAACGAGTTTAGCTGCTAGTCTTTGAATTACTTCAACTGTATTCCTAATGTTGATTAGTATATTAACTGAGGACATAGGACGATAATAATATTTTACTTTGTTTATTATAGATACATATTCTGTTCATATATCGTTTTCTGTTAATGCATATATTACTGTTCAGTTTTATGAACATAGATCTGACTGAAATATTATTTACAGAAAGGAGAATCCGTCCTATTTAAGAAACAATTGCACATAAATCTATTAATTCAACTGTTTCATTTTTTCGTTTATATTCTTAGGATCGAGAGTATGAAAATAATAGTTGTAATAATAGCTTTTATACCTCGACCTTCCAACTATTATTCCATGAATAACATTGCCTACTCAGATAGTAGATCAATTGATTGATACTGAATTACGAGTAACGCACCTAATAATAGTCTTGATTCACTCCCTAGTAAAACGTCTTGTATTCTTTCTTTTACTACTATTCCTGCATATATTACTGTTCAGTTGTATGAAACTTAAACCAATAGTAAGTGAGCTGCAAGTCATCTCATATATAATAATCATGAATCTATATATTCGCTGCTCTCCTGAATTATTGTTCCATAGTCACGAAGATCGGAGTTGTTCAAGAAAGTAATAAGACGTACCTCCACTTATCCAATTCATATTTCTACGCATAATACTGCAAACAATACTCTTCAGTTTCATGGTACAAGTATTTGAGTAGTGCTTACTGGTATGAATGATCCCCATCATGGTACTTGAGGTCTAAATTAAATCTTTTAATCTACAATTAATATTTATCTTCATATTTCTGAACAGTTTAATCTTAATATAATGTAATAGGAAGAGGGGCACAATATATGATGTTAGCAATGACCTAAACATAATATTTCAGATTTATCCATGACACGTTCTTAATAACGAATAAAGGAGTGATCATGACATCTACATTCCCCTTCTTGTTTAATTAACCTTTTAGTATTTAAACATCAGCATATATTACTACATATATTAATGTTCAGTTTTTTGCATACTGTTACTAATCAAAATAATGAACCTTTGTAAGGTATAGTGTGCCTACATCTAATAAAACTATCACACCTGTAACCAATCCTTAATTCAAGAACGGACAAGTACATGAAAGGTACGAAGTATGTAGATTAACTTTATTGAAGCGGGTTGAACAAGCAGCATGTTATATATTTAGAATGAAAAGAAGACCAGGACATATATTCCTAGTCTACTATTAGCCAGTATGAACTATCATAAATGGATTGGAATTATGCGAAGTACATTAAAGGATTCATCACATTTGTATCAATAACTTTCTTACTCTTGTCATACCAAACATTACTCAAGACATCATGCCACAAGTATTTATCAAATACCCTGTCAAATGCTTCTTTATTTTCACAACCAATGAAATCGAGAGCATGAGGTATTTTTTCAGAGAATAATAGAACTGGAATAACCTCCTTTGCGTTAATACGTTTCATAGAATCTAATGACTCAAATCTACTAGCAAAGTCTATTGCTTTAGAAATGCCTCCCGTTTCATACTCCTCATATTTTATGTATAAATAAACCTGTGAAGAATGGGGATCTCTTTGTGTCACCGTTAAATATGGTTCCCACCCAATCTCGCGCATCTCATTTTCAAATACAAAGCAAAAGCTAAAACCCTGATTAGAGCCGGAAACGCTTTTCGAAGGTTTCGGTTGACCTCTAAAGCGAACATCTTCAAGCAGAGGTCTTAAATTTTTGTTTAGATTAGTTTTGTACAACTTACTCTCATTTAAATAAGATAGAATCAGATTTTCTAAGCTTTCTAAATTTCCTAGATACATGTTTACATATGTGGACCACTGACCAATTGTATTCATATAATTCCTAAATACGTTTTGCCAGCGAGACCAAATACTTTGATTAGCAGTAGTAATAAAAAATATAGTATCTGGTATAGAATTGGACAACGAAAAGCGATCCAGCCCTTGCGAGATATAATTTAGATACTGGCTATATTTTAAGAACTTATCATTCAGCAAGTTTCCTCTTTCAGTCCCCATATCGAACTCAAGCCAACAATGAAACTTTCTACCACTATCTTTGGTTCGAATAATAAATTCTCCATCAGGACGGAATTTTTTCACTGACATTTTACTATTATTACTATCATCTGACACGGAAAACTCCACAGATGAATATCGATTATCGATAAAGTCGTAACTAAAATCATGCTTTATCGCTAGCAGCTTCATTAACACATTAAAATCTATACCTAGGGAATGATGCCTCAGTAATCTATCTTTAGGTGCCCGATATAAATCGTAAGGGAAATATCCATGATCATTATCCCATCCAGTACGTTGATACCCCTCAATCTCCGGAATGTTTAAAAGAGAGTAAGCTACACTTAATCCATCCTCTGTCAAACTAAAAACTCTACTATTATTATCAAGTTTAGAAGTTACATAAATGACTCCAGATTTCAACATCTGTGTTAACTGGTTATAAAGACTGTGCATTCTTGGATTATCAGTCTGTTCCCATGAAAAATGAGGATAGGTAAGGGGAATGTTTTCTGGATCTAACAGGAAATATAGTTGGTAAGCATTTAACGCTCTATAAACAAATAAACACTCTATAATTCGGCACTTTGTAGGCGATAACTTATACGTTTTGAATAAATCCATAATTGAGAGCATCTCCTTAATTTAATTCCTGTTTTAACAACAAATATACTCGCTCTTTGATGGTGGGTGTTTACCTCACTAAAATCATTACGAAGAGAGTATCAAAGAAAACCTTTGTCTACAAGGGTTTTGTCGACTTTATTTTCAATTCAATACAGTGATGTATTTAATGAATAACTTGGTGAGTTGAAAAGTGAGAGTATCATCGGATAAATCATCATCTCTCTCACTGAACCAATCACTAGAGAGAAGAGTTTAATTCATATTTGTTCCAACAAGTATCGATTCTAATTATGGCCCAGACAATATCTATATCCTGATATGATGTGGTTAAGAAATGTTTGCAATCGGGGATTTAGTGTAAACACTATCTATTTAGAAATCTAATTCGTTAAATAATGTTACCAACCTGTTCGTCAATAAGGTCGCATCTGCTCACCCTAAGGTGACCTAATTATAAAGCTTGATGTTCAAAAAATGGGTTATAGGAATAATAACCCGTATAGTATATTGCGTTCTCATATATTCTTAGAATTGTATATATGCTCAATAATTGAATTAAAACAGGTTATGTTATATACTTAGGGTAACCCTAGGGTCACTATAAGTGTCATAATGTCACCTAATGCGACCTTCAGATGGAATGGAGGTGAATATACATTGGGGGAAAGATTGTATACTGAATTACACTATGAAGCATTCTTTCAAAAGCTATCCGATGCCCAAATTCACGTTTTATATGTATTAACAGAAAATGATTTGATTCCAAAGAAGGGTATCATTGAGAAGCTGAGTGAACACTACTCAAAGAATCCAGTAGTAAACGCAATTGATTCACTTCAATTTGCTGGATTGATAGACTTTCAATATTTAAAGAAGCAGCATAAATATTTCTTGTCTGATGACGGAATAGCATTTAATGAGTTTGTAGTTGCTAAAAGAAATAGAAACTAAAATACTGGAGGAAACTTGTATGGGACTTAGTAACAGTAAAGTTTTGACTCATATGACTAACACTTCATGCGTTAATGACATATCTCTTCGCTTTGGAGTTATTGGGGCAGGTCAAAAAGGAAATAAAGATGCTGATCTTTTTGCAGGCTATACGTATTCAAATGGAGAACAGATATATCCAAGTCTTGCAATCAATTTTTCTAAAGGTGACATGACTCACCTGAAATATATTGATGAGGATGATCGTCTCCATTTTGATGGATTTAAGGGTGCTGCACGAACACCTTCGCTCGTTGTAGAAGCTTTTGATCCACAAATTAATGAACAACAGGCTATTGTTTATCGTACACAGCTAGCGGAAGCAATGGAGAAAAAATTCCAAAACGTAGATCATTTATTTATCAGTGCAGGTGCCGGTGGAGGTTTTGGAACTGGTTTTGTGTCTCTCGTTCTCGGACTCATTAAAGAGGAATTTTTCCCTGTACCTATAACATTGTTGCTTTCACTTCCAATAGATGATCTAACTGAGATGGCAAACGCAATTCTTCTCATGAAAGAAATTAATGATTTCTTAAAAGAGCAAAACAAAATTTTTGGCCCTGGTGAACTGAAACCTCTTGGAAGTGTTATATTAACTGACAACAGAAAGCTGTATACTAACTTTTCACAAAAAAAAGATGACAGAAAAAACAATACAACGCTTGTGTCTTGGAAAGATGATGGCAACGATGTAATCATCAGTACAATCCATGAAGCTAATGTTATTCCTGCTAACTTTGGTTCTGACAATGTTACATATGACCCATCTGACTTTGTTAAACTAATGCAACTATCAGGCGGATTTCTTAGTATCCATAAAACAAGTTTGGCTTCACCGTTTGGAGCAGAGCAACTGAAACTACGTATGAAAAACAGTATAGAGCTTGGATATTTTGCATGTGATCACAATTATGAAACTGCCTCAATGTATGGAGGATTTGTACTTCGCCCATCGGATGCTACCGTTTTTAAAGACGTAAAAACCGAACAGACTATCAAAAAGACTATTAGTGATTTTAACCCAACTGCCCAAGGTAAATATGGGGATCCGATTTGGGACGCAGACTATGCTGTAATGTACACTATGTTCTCCGGAATGGTTTTACCTAACCGGGTTGCAGAAATGACAAAAGAATATGATGAAAAATTTGAGAAACAAAAGCAAGTAAAAAATGTGGAAACTGAAGTGGATGTCAAAGGTGCAATGGAAGCTGTTCAAAATTCCAGCTTTAATCCTTACGCTAAGCGTGGTGGAAATAAGTTTGGAGGAAAAAGTAACAGTTTCGGTGGAGGATCAGTATTTAGCAGAACACAAACCCAAGAATCACCTGCAATCTCAGATGTAAAAGAAAATGAGGCGAAAGAAGAGAATGTTACAAAAAAGAAATTCGGTAGTTCTACTTCACAGAAAGCCTCATCAAACGTTTGGGAACAGATGATAAAAAATAAGTAAGCTATTAAAAAAAGAGGTGCATTGAACTTTATCAATGCACCTCTTTTTTGTTGTGTATATCCTGTATTTCACTATGGCTTATAAATGAAACTCATTGTCATCCCTAAAGGATTGAAGAACTATTTTCAAGCCAGTATTAATAACTTTTGTCTTAAAACCTTTTCTCTTACCTTTAGCTAATTTATTTAACTCTTTAAGAAGATCATTTTCAATCAAGTAAGTGCCTCTTGTATGAGTGTCTTCTACGTTTAAATTACTCATGTTTTTTAATTGGCCAATCAATACATCCAATCTTTCATTTTCATTCTCTGTCTTCTTATCAGTATCAGATTGATGGTGAATTTCTTCAGGTGAAGCATCCTCATTTTTTGTACCCAGGCTTGATGATTTTTCATTTACTTTTGAATTCGTCTTATCTTCATTCTGTCCTGTGTCGGGCTTGTTCACTGGCGGTAATAGATGAGCATCTAGAATACGAGATTTTTGCTCAGATCCCGTTTTAGTACTGTCATCTTTCTGAAGAAGATTCGTGAATTGGTCTCTCTTTGACGACACGGTTCAACAACTCCTCTACAAATTGCTCATACTGCTCTAACGCTTCTTTATCTTCTCTTGTGGAATTTTGAATACCTAATATTGAGAACTCTTTAATTCGATTCCTACGTTTAATGACAGTGTCAAATACCCAATCTTGATAATCTGAACGGGCTTTTTCAATTATACTGGAATCTATTCTAGTTCTTGAGTCAGACATACTCGGGAGAATTCCAGCAAGTTCTATAGTAGGGGCTAATCCCCTACCTTTTAGCAAATCGATTAGTTGAAGATATCGTGGTATTGCTTTAAAACATAAGGGTTCAGATTGGAGCATTACAACGACATAGTCACTAGCTGTCAAAGCTGAGACAGACAGATCACCCAAGTTTGGAGGTGTATCTATGATGATGAAATCATAATTATCTTTCACAACTTCCAATGTTTCTTTTAAAGACGTAGGAACATAACGATTACATTCAGCCATTTGATTAGTTAGTGTTGCTAAAATATCGTCGGCTGGAAGTAAATCTAAATTCTCGCTTAGATTAATAATGTATTTCGTAGGATCAACATCAATAATAGCATTAAGAACCGTATTCTCTTCAAATGAATAAATATCTCTTTGTGATAAAATTTGAGTAGTATTACCTTGGGAGTCAAAATCAACGGCGAGAACTTTATAACCTTTTTCCGCTAAAAGAAAACTTGTTATACATGTAGTAGAGCTTTTACCTACCCCGCCCTTTTGAACTCCAATAGATATGGTAGTACCCATAGCAACCTCCGAGTTTGTATAAATATACTTATAGTCTATTTTGAAAGATTACGACGCTACAGTCAAGGGATTTGAACAGGAAAATAAAGAGATTCAGATTCAACAAAATAAATAATATACGTACTATTTGTCTATTAATATAAGTGATCACTAAACTGTTCAGTTTTATATTCAATATTTCGCAAGTTGCATTGTATATTCATATCAATAAATAGGATGAGAACAAAGGAATATTAATTAATGTTGACACAATAATAGTAATCTACTATATTTGTTGTATAAATAAACCGAATACGATCAATCGATCAAAAAAAGCGAAGCACGCTTAATGCCTAAAGGCATTTAGCGTGCTTTTTTGTATTTCTAGCCCTTAAGGAGAGGGGAGAGCTCGGTGGAATTCTCGCCAGGTGAGTTGATGCGTATCCATAGAAACAGGAAAAAAATGAATCAAGATGAGCTTGCGGAGAAAATCGGCTCTTACCAAGTTCGTGTTAGCAGATTGGAGAACGAAGAGGTAAAGCCTAACGATGAGGAAATTGAAAAAATCGAAAAGATACTCGATACCCTAATTTGGTCAGAACGAAAAGGTGATGTAGTGAATGGAACATAAAAACGATTTGAAGCGAAAAAGGAATATCATCATTGCCTTCCCAACCCCGGAGTTTGCCGAAGGGTTAAAGAAGCTCTATGAAGACAATGGTGTAAACGTCCTAGAGGTTTGCGTTGTAATTGATCATTTAATAGAGAAGCTTGAAGAACTAAAATCTGATTCTTCAATTAAGTTGGATGGATTAGTAATTTCAAGTGCAATTGCCACGAAACTATCTGATAAGAGACTAGAATTTCTAGCCGATGTCATTGAAAAGATTCGTGAAGACTTTAGTGATACATCAATCATTTTCTTTTCAGATGAAACACAAGGGCATCCCCTATTGGCAGAATTAGTTTCTATTGGTGTTTACAACATCATCGTTAAATCTGATCAGAAAAAAAATGGCTTAAGTATCGATCTACTTCTCCGGTACATTGATCAACCAATGTTGTATAGCGAAGTGAAAAGGTATCGTGATTTCAACAAGGACATACCTTGGAGACGATTCGCACCCGGTGGGCAGTCAGTTTCAATACATATAAATAATAAAACAAAGGATAGAGTTGATAAGCAACAGCCTTCAACATCGGTGTCTACGGATTCACTCCCAGAAGACCTATTAAGAATTACTTCATCAAATGATGAAGTTAAGAAACAAAAAGAAAAGAATGATCACACAAAGCATTCTATGCAGAATGCATTGATGCAAAAAATTCTGGAAGAAGAAATGGAAGATGACATCTTTCAATGGCAACTACCTACTATTGAAAAGCCGAAGATTATTATTCGCGATCGGATAGTAGGGAAATCTGTGATTGCTGTTGCAGGGGTTGATCACGGCGTAGGTACTACACATACTGCTATCCTTATTGCGAATTTCTTAGCAAGCAATGGATACGCAGTCAAATTAATTGAGTATAGCGGTAATCAAGAATTTGTGAATATAGAGAGAGCATATGAAGGTAAAAACGCTGATACACATAAGACGGACGAATTTGAAATAAACGGTGTCACATATGTAAAAGCAGGTACTGATGTTGATATGGCGCGTCATGTTACCTCAGAACATACTCACATTGTCCTAGACTTAGGCGCCTTTGATGATACAGAACAAATTGAAGAATTTCATAGGGCCTCGAAGCAAATATTGGTCGCCCCAGGCGGTGAATGGAAGCAGTACATCGTTAGGAGATTTATTAAGACAAACCAAAGTTCGGACCAAAGCAAATGGGTATTCCTTATTCCCTTGGTGACAAAACAAACGATCAATGACATTCAAGGGGAAAACGATGACATCTCTGCCTATCATATTCCCTTTCATCCGGATCCATTCAGAAATCAAGTGGAGACAGATGAACAGCTATCTCATTTATTCGACGTTGGCGAAACCACGAGGAGAAAGAATAAAAAAATATGGGTTGAAATAGCTATAGTGATCATTCTAGTATTGATAATTTTCTCTATTTTTAGGTGAGGGGTGCATGTAAGTGTCAATGATTAGACAACGGACAAAAAATTTAATAATAGCCGGTACAATAGGGGCGGTAGCAGCGGCAGCGATTTCAGTCGGAGGTGCTGCATATTTCATTAACCAACAAGCAAAAGAACACAAAGAAAATCGTCTCCAATACGAATCGAGACTAAAAGACGCAGAGGCACTTCTTCAAAAACAAAAAGCAACGATGAAATCTGTTGTCGTTGCTGCAAAGGAACTCACTGCGGGAAAAAAAATAACTACTGCTGACTTAATAAAGGTAAATATCCCGCAAACTGAAGCACCAACCAATATGATTCAAAGCGCAAATGATCTAATTGGTAAGGTAATTAAAATTGACATCGGCCAAAACACGCCGTTAATTAGTTCAATGGTATTCGATGAAGGCCCAACTCCAAATGACCTACGTAATCAAGAGTACAACGTTATAGTGCTTCCAACCAAAATTAAAAAGGGACAGTTTCTTGATGTTCGAATAACTTTCCCTACAGGTGAAGAGTTTGTCGTACTGGGGAAGAAAAAAGTCAAAGATTATTCCGGAACGACAGTATGGTTTGATGTATCAGAATCGGAAATGCTGGTGATGTCAAGTGCGATTGTTGATGCATACCTAAATGGAGCAAAGCTTTCAGCCGCGACTTATGTCGATCCGTACATGCAAGAATCAGCAAGCCCTAATTATCCAGCGAATGTTAAGGTGATAGATCTTATACAAACTAATCCGAACGTACTCGAGACTGCGAAAAACACATTAAGAAAACATGCAAGAAAGATATTAGAAAGTAACCTATCTCAAATTAGCGAGGCTGATAAGATAAAAATCCAAAACGGAGGTATGATCCTACAGCAGCAAGTAGCTAATACGCAGATGAGCAATCAACAAAATAATCAATCTGTGTCGGGAGTTAATAATCAAAATGGATCCAATAATATCGATCCCGGCAACACAACTACCCAGCCAGGATCGAATGAAAATAATAACACTTCCGTAGTATCGAAAGAACAAATTGTTCAGCCTACAAATGATGTGGCTGATAAGACTGCGAAAGAACAGAAAGAACAGGACGTATTCGAACAACCACTTGTTAAATAGAAAGGGGGAGTTGTCGTTGAATAAAGCATTATTCGTTGGTGCAACTGATATTAGCGATCTCTTGCAATATATCAGTAAAGTAATTGCATCATCAGGGAAAAGAGTTTTATTGGTTGATGGCACTAATGAATTATATATCGAATACGGGACGCCTATACCCAGTCCTGAACTGAAGGTAATCGAATATGAAGGATTTGATGTAGCCGTAGGTTTCGACCATTTGTCTGAACTTAAATCATTCCTAAATAAGAACCAGCAATACGATCAATTAATTCTACATTGCAGCAAGGATTCGTTTTTAACAAAAGAAGATATGAATTGGTTCGAATTTAAATATATTGCAACATCTCAAGAAAAGATAAGCATCGATAAAACAGTAGAGTTTTTAAACTCCATCTTTGTCCAGAGGGATGCAAAGGAAGAAGAAACAAAGATCATGTTTACAAGAATCCATATCAACAGTATTGATTCTAACATGGCCGAGGATTATCTTGAGACGGTTCTCTTCTCTCTTCCGATCTCATGGTCAGAAAATCCATACGAACTTCTGTATGACAATGTAGATTATGCAGTCAAAGTTAACAATCAAAATGATGGTAAAATTTCGATCCGTCGTTTGTCTCGTAACTTTAAAAAGGTGATTCAATGGCTGAGTGGAGAAATAACAGGCCTTGAACAAAAAGAAATAAAACCTGTAATGAAACAAGTGATGAGGAGGTCTTTTGTATGGGGCAAGTAACTTTCTGGAGTCCTCAAAAAGGGCAGTCAGGCAACACAACAAATATGATCGCTACAGCAGCTCTGATTGGTATGGAATATGTGACACGGACACTAATTAGTCATACGCATTGGGCAGATTTCTCATTAGAATCACCTTTCCTAAAAGGAAAGGGCACTTATATTGACGGTGAGTATTCCGATGTTGGTATTGATGCCCTTGAAAGACTTGTACGCAGTAATCATCTGGCACCCAACATGGTAAGGAACTATACCGATCCCATACTGCGAGACAGACTCGAGATTCTTCGTGGAACAACAAAACCGACTGAGGAGATGTTCCACTCGATGGGGGACGCAATAGTTCCTATCTTTGACGCTGCAAAAGTATTTTACAATCTATCGATAATTGATCTCGTCAGTGGAACTAGTGATAACATAACAAATTCACTACTCCAAAGCTCTGATGCAATCGTTATTAGTTTAAATCAGAATCTAACATCTCTTGAAACATTTTTTAAGTCCGAACAATACGCCGGGATACGAGAAAAGAAACATCTTATTGTAATTGGACAATATGATCGCCACTCAAAGTATTCGGTAAACAACATAAAGCGAATGTTCAAAACCGATGCTCCAGTATTCACAGTCCCGCATTCCACGGCACTAATGGATGCGATGAACGATAAAACCGTCGTCCAATTTTTCCTCAGAAATAAAAATATAAGTGGTAATCATGATAACCACTATTTTTTAACTGAGGTACGAAAACTCGCGAAAGGCATCTTTGATGCTATGGAATTGGACACCAAGATTTATAGTGAACAGGGGGCATAACAGATGAATCTTGGTCACCTTTTAAATTATGCATTAATATTCCTCATGTTATTTCTTGCTGGCGTATTGCTCTTCTTTAGATTTACTCAGAATCGGGAAACACGCCGCCGTGATCCACATGAGATCGATAAAAAATACACCCTGCCCGGAATGATTGAGTATGTGAAAACGGCATTGAACGACATGACGAACAGTAACATTGATCATCTTCCCTTATCTGAAGAAGAATACAATCGAAAGCTGAACCAACGGATTCAACTTCAGAAATCATCGAAGGGATGCGCAACAGGAGATTTACAAGATAAGAATTATATAAAAAATTTTATTTTTGATATGTTGCTCAAAACTTATGGGTTGAACGAAGAAAATATCAATCGGGTAATTCCATTTGATAATAAAAAGATTCTTACTCCACAAGACAAATACGATATTCTGATTCATTTATTTAAGAAGAAACACGGATATGACGCTATGAATGTACTGATGCAAAAGTACAAGTTGGCTGAATTAAAATCCGATGAGGAGTCAGATGATGAATCTGATCTATCGTACAAAGTAACCAAGGAAGAGATAGATGAAGTATTCAAGAAAGAATATAAATCTCTATCTTTTGAAGATAAGCTCATGATTATTGTTCAACGTATTTACCAACAATACAAAGGCTTCAGTGTAATTGATGAGCTGCGTGACATGAAAATCGATGGTGTCTCAGGTGGTGTTTCTGGTGTACCAATCGATCAAATAGAACCTTGGGATGACATGTGCCATTTTGCTAAGCAAATAAATAAAAAAAATATACCTCGTAACTATGATAGTGTTTGGATGCTATTCAAAGGTAAATCTGTACACTTGGAGTTTTTAAGTTTTGGCTCGGAGGCAGAATTAAAAAGGGTATGCCAAAATATTTATCGCTATAACAACCCTGGTCCACTTTCAGAAAATAACGGCTATAAGGTTAATGAAATGAAAGACGGTTCCCGCGTTGTAGTCGTCCGTCCTACGTTTGCGGAATCATGGGCATTTTTTGTTCGTAAATTCGATGCTGGTAAGGCTAATTTGGAAGAACTCATTCCGGCGCAAATCAAGGGCCGTGACATTTTAATTAAAGTCATTCGTTACCTAGTACGTAGTGGTCGAATAACTGCTGTTACTGGCCCACAAGGATCTGGTAAAACAACAATGCTGATGGCCATGTCATCAGAAATGTATAAAACCCATAATCTAAGGGTTCATGAGAAGGCTTTCGAACTTCACTTGCGAAAATTATTTCCAGGATGGGATGTCCTTACTTTACGAGAAACGGATACTGTTTCTGGACAAGCTGGACTTAATCTTATAAAGAAAACCGATGGTTCAGCATTTCTATTAGGGGAAATCGCCGAAGATGAAGTTGTACCTTTGATGATTGATATGGCGCTTCAAGCAGATACTTTCTTTAGTCACCATGCTAAATCATTGAAATATCTCATCAAGTATCTTAGAAATTCACTTCTGAAAATGAGGGTGTTCTCAAACGAAATAATTGCTGAAGAGCAAATTGTCAGTGTTCTGAATTTCGACATACATCTTGTAGTTAAGCGAAACGGTGACCGATATGTGGAGCGCGTTACTGAGTGTATTCCACTAACGGAAGAAGAAGATCTTCCAGTTGACTACCGGGGCATTAAGGATACTGAAGAAAGATGGGCCCTATTCATGGAATCTTTCATGAAGACATTCAAGAGGAACAATAGCCGCAAGCTATTTGATGAAAAAAATATTGTTGAATTCCGGAACGGGGAATATGTTGCAGTCAACCCAATTTCAGAAACCAATGTGAATGAAATGATGGATAAATTGACTGAGAAGGACGGTTTAGAATTCGCGCAGTTCATCAATGAAACTTGGGGTGCTGCATAAGTGGATATTAATACAATTCTAGTTATTGTCCTTGTATCTTCAATGTTCCTGAGTATTACTCTTTACGTTGTAATGAAGCTTTTGTCTCGGAAGGCTGAGAAAAATGGCACTCAAGAGATTTACAAGAGTTATGAGGAGTTAACCGGCACTAAAAAGTTCAAAATCAAACATACAATCAACTCATTATTACAAGATTCCTATGTGGCATATTTAAAGGTTCCGTTACTACGGAAATACATCCTCAAAATTCAGAAGCGTATACAAGCAATTCATTCATACGACGAGATGACTTTGCGTAGGGAAACCATGAAAATTGTGTTTTACACCCTAGCGATCATGACATCTTTTGTCTTGTTACTACTGCTGATGAATAATGATCTGACATTTATCTTTATGTTGTTCCTGGGGGCCCTTGTTGTTAATGGCATGCTGATTGATACATTTGTACACAAAGTCGAAGATAGACTTTTGGTGCAGTTAAGGGATCTGACTAAGGTTGTTCGCTATCATTTCCAAGAACATGGAATGGTAGAGGAATCTCTTCATGATGCATCTGAAAGTTCGTCTTATGAAGCATCTCTGCATGCTAAAAAAATATATGAGGTTCTTGTTTCAAGTAATCCAACAGATAGTCTTGCAGCTTATTATGAAAAGGCTCCGAATCGTTTCTTAAAAGCATTTGCTGGAATGTCATTTTTGGTGAAAGAGTTCGGTGACAAGATTATAAAAGATGGTTCACTGTATTTGAACAATCTCAACAAACTTGCTAGCGAAATAAATCTTGAAATATTGAAAAGAACACGACTCAACTATCTCTTTAAGGGTTTAACAATTATCGCAGTAGTCCCAATTGTATTTACAAAACCTATTGAAAATTGGGCACGCGATCATTTCCCTTCTATGGACGAATTTTATACAAGTAAGTTTGGTTTCTTCACAAAAATAGCGATCTTCACTATTATTCTTCTTTCTTATGTACTACTGAAGAAAATGCAAGATCACCAAGAGGGTACATATGTCGCAAAGGTTAAGAAGTGGCACTGGGAGAAGTCGGTTCTAAATTGGCCGCCCGTTGAGTGGCTCGTTTATCGGCTCGTACCAGCGAAGAGAACGGCTGAGCATTTCAAAATAAGTACGCTGATAAAAGATGCTAATGCCGGATTTCCATTGGAATGGCACTATCTACACCGACTTGTTTTATCAGTCATTTGCAGCGTAACCTTACTTGTCTCGTTTTCTGTTACACACTCAATTGCAATCAAAAATGTGCTGGAAGCTCCAACTAAGAATGAGGCAATGTTCGGCAAAATGAACGAAAAAGATTTGCTGAACGCTCAATCCATCACAGATTTTGATAGAAAAATCATATTGCAACTGAAGGGGGTGAGTACGAACGCATTACATGACAGTGTTGTGCAGCTGATCAAAGGAGATCAATCTATTGGTAGCAATGACGCATTACTCAACTCGACAACACAGCGGATAATTCACAAAATCCAACAAGTCGATTCCGAGTACATCAAATGGTGGGAAGTTCTTATCACACTACTGATGGGTTGGGTCGGTTACCAAGCTCCATACTGGCTGTTACAATTCCAAAAAAGAATGAGGCAAATGGATATGCAAAACGAAGTAGATCAATTTCATACAATTATTGCAATGTTGAGCGAAATTGATCGTGTATCTCCAGAAATCATTCTCGAATGGATGGAAAGATTCGCATCAATCTTCAGGGCTCCCTTACATAAGTGCGTTATGAACTACGAGAGTGGAGCAGAACAAGCATTGGAACAATTAAAACTTGATGCACCTTTCACGCCGTTGGTTAGGATAGTAGAAAAACTGCAGCGTGCTGTAGAGCGAATTCCGGTAAGACAGGCTTTTGACGATCTTGAGACTGATCGGGCATTTTACTTCGAACAACGAAAGCAAGATTATGATCGATCGATCGACACTAAATCAGGGTGGGGTCGGATGATTGGTTTTGCTCCTATGTACGCCGTTATTTTCATGTACACCGTAATTCCGTTGGTTTACATGAGTATCCAACAAATGGGAGTCTATTACGAACAACTACGAAAACTATGATTTCCATTAAGGTCAAATTTACATTAAAGGGGAACTATTGAACAATGAACAACGCACAAAGCGCACTAAAAATGGCAGCTGGTTTCTTTCTTTGCATCGCACTTATCACAATCGCTGTAGTAATGTTTATCAATGCTCAAGATGCAACTAAGTCTGCACAAAGCAATTTCTCATCTATCCAAGCTGAGCTCGATCAGACTCAATTTACTGTGTACGATAATACCACTGTCTCTGGTAGCCAGGTCGTGAATGCACTGCGCAAATTCCAAGACAAAGGTGAGTTTGGTGTTCAAGTTATCACTGGTAAAAACCCAACTGGATCTTGGTATTTTAAAACTGTAAACACTACTGTCCCTGTAGGTAGCATTGGTTATGGTTCGATTTCTGGTACAGCTCCTAACGGTACGCTTACAAATGCTTCGAATGAAGCATTGAATGATTACATCAACCCAGCTGGTAAATTCAAAGCCCAACTCGTAAAAGATAACAGCAATGTAATTCGTGGGATCATCTTCTCCCAAAATTAAGAATAACGAAGGGGATCTACTTTTAGTGGTATCCCCTTTCAATTAATTTAAAGAGAGTTTTCATTTCAATTTATACTATCCTCTGTAAAATACACTTACATTTGATAAGGGAGTTTATCATGGCACTAGGCGAGAATTCAAGGGCTGCATTATATCTATCATTTGCTTCAATTACATTTGTAACGGCATTGTCCATATCTTTCTACCTATTTAAAACGGTTTCTGATACTAATGAAATGACCTACAAAATGACGAAACAATCTGACAAAAATATAACCTCAACTTTAAAAATACCTGACAACTACACAGTATCTGGTGCAGAAGTACGCCAGTCAATTTATAAGATTAAGGACATCGATGTAGATATAGTAGTAGATGGCGTTACCTATTCAAAGACACTAGATCCAACAATTATTAATGTATCTGGTATTTCATTAACCAAAAAATATACACCTACCTACGTTCGGGATACTCAAGGTAATCTAACGTTGTTACGGTTTAATTAGATAGGGAGATGTTAATGTGGGGAATTACGTAGGGAAAGTATTCGCTCTTATTCTTGCTGTGTTGCTTCTATTTATGTGGCCAATCTCATCCTCACTTGAGAAACAAGATGATGTGTCTCTTATTGTGGTTCTGAACTCTGTAGCGAAGTTCGTTGATTCCGTAAGAGATAAAGGATACATAACTCCAATTATGTACAATGAGCTTGTGAATCAAATGGGCCTTACCGGAAATACTTACGACATTCAAATGGAGCATCTTCACAAACGATATGACCCCGTCTATGATGATGCCGGTACATTCCTAGGTGGTTATAATGTTAACTATGAAGGATTTTATAATGCACAAATCAATGACAAGCTTTTTCCGAGAAACTCTAGTGAAAAGACTGACAGCCCTAATCGAATCTACAAGCTGGCAGAAGGAGACTTTTTCAATGTAACGGTTAAAAACACAAATCGTACTCCTTCAACACTGGTTAGTGATGTCTTGATGGGAACCATTAATGCTCCAAATGAAAAGATAGTAGTCCCATATGGAGGAATGGTTCATAATGAAGATTACTAATTTTGTAATTGTTTTTGTTCTCATTTTATTTCCATTCTATATTATCAATAACATCAATGTTAATCATAATAGACAAAATAGTATTCAGGAAATTAGGTATAATCGCGCTATTGATACAGCGACTCAAGATGCAGCTAAATCGCTATTTATTAATGCGAAGCAAAGTGATGAAGCTCAGTACGAATCTCTAAAACGTCTTCGGATTAACAAGGAAGAAGCCATTGAGACATTCTTCAATACGCTATATCTTAACTTTAATGTTTTCAACGATCCTGTTGGGCAAGGCGTAATTCAAGGTTACGTTCCCGTCGTTATTATTGTTGGTTATGATGGATATTACGTTTATCACATGGATGAATATAAGAATGCTGCCGGGCAAAAGGAACTCAAACATGTATGGAGCCCCAAAAAACCATATGCTCATGAAGACAAGAATGGTAACACATATAGTTTTACATTAGATGAATTTGTCACTGTAAATCGCAACTCAGATCAAACATGGTTAGAAGGATTTCGAGGTGAAATTAACGCTGCATCCGGGATTGCACTTTTAAATGATCCTAATACTTTTGACCAGGTTCGAAGGTCAACTATTGTAAATGCCCTACAGAAGGATCTTGAATACTACATTAATAAGTATAATAACTACGCAAAGCGGAATGGAGTAGCCTACACCTTTACTCTCCCACTTATTAGCCAGGAAGAATGGAACAATACAGTAAATGATGTAGGGGTTCTATCTTTCGTTCAAGGAATACCAATGGGGGAAAGATATTATAATAATTACGCTCTCGGGGGTAGTCGAATAGTAAAGAAACCATTATACAACGGAATTATTGCAAATGGCCGGAAATACTACTATTCTCAAAATTCATGCACTTCATCATTTACCACCGAAGAAGTCTTTACATCACAAAAGGATGCTGCCGCGAGTGGATATATTCCTTTAGATTGCACAGTAGGTAACAGACAATAAAGTACTAAATTCATTGACATACAATGATGCATAAACTATTATAGTTGTATAAATAAACCGAATATGACCATAGGTCTTCAAAGCGAAGCACGCTTCTTGCCGAAAGGCATTTAGCGTGCTTTTTTTGCTTTAACATAGGAAGAGGGGGCGATAATTCTAGGTCACAAGTGAATGAGCTCCACAATGACATAAAAGAGTGCTTCAAAATTCGCTCTCACAGGTGACTGCATTTATAATGGAATTACCAATTATTTCGAGGAGGATATGTATGAAGAAATCCGTATTAGTTACTCTCTCAGCTCTTATCTTTTTATCAACTGGGGTGCAACAAATTAATGCTGGCCTAGCAGAAGATTATAAAAAACAGATTAATTCAGATGTGAAAATCGTTAATGAACAAAATGTAGTACATAGTTTTAAAGACATAGCAGGTCATTGGTCAGAATCAAGTATTTTAGAAGCTCTAAAGCAAGGCCTAGTTAGTGGCTATCCGGACGGGCTGTTCCATCCAGAAAATAAGGTGACTCGTGCTGAATTCATCAAAATGACGGTATCAGCATTGAAGTTACCAGTAGATACTGGTGTACAACCCGCACACTGGTATGACCTTTACGTAAACTCTGCAAAAACTGGGGACATTTATAAGGATAATGATTTTTCCTCTACAGACTTGACGAAAACAATGACCCGTGTAGAAATGGCTCACATTGCAGTGCGTTCTATAGGAGAAACCGCAAAAGACGATAATGAATTTATGTACATCGCAACAAAAAAAGGATTAATTTCTGGTACAGGTAAAGGTAAGTTAGATCCTCAGGGCACAACGACACGAGCTCAAGCAGTTACTGTCGTTCAACGAATTCAACAAATCAAAAATGGACACACACTCCCTGTAGACGAATTAGCTGTAGCAAATGCCGAAAAGGAAATGAAGGCGAAAAAGGATCAATGGGGAAGAACCATTAGAACAACAAACCTACCAAAGAACTTTAAGGATTATCCTTATATTCTTGCAGACATTCCAAATGAAATGTACGAGATGCAATACCCGTATTCAAGAAAAACAAACTCAAAGACATCTTCAGTACTTTATAGCACAAAGCCCGAATTTACGAAAAAGAACATCGACATTTGGATGGGACATGCCACAAAGTATGGCTCTTTACTATTAAATGTAGATTACACAACAATCAATGATAAATGGGTAAATGACATGTTCGATACTATGAAAAAAGAGGGCGGTAACGTCGAACAAAAGAAATACATTAAAAGATACCGCGATTGGGTTATCGAAAATAAAATCAAAGTAACGGGTTCATTAGTGCCTGAACAATCTATGATTTATAATGATGGTCACGGAAATTACTACGTAAGAGCTAAGGTGAAATTTAAAATGACTTCATTTAAGAAAAATGAGAATCTAATCTTCGATACGTGGTATCCCAATGGGGAATACAAGTTAAATAAATGGTACTCAGGATATACTGATATTGCACTCAATACTAACGTAGGCGGCGATTGGGGAGATACCTTGAATGTAAGTTATAATGCTAGTGTATTTCGCAATTGTTTGATACACGAAGAGTAAAGGGGAAGAAATATGTCCAGCAAGATTAATAAAAGCACTGCTGTTATATTAATTCTATCTATATTCTTTAGCCTCTTTCAATTGTTCCCAAGCAGTGTTAAAGCTGAAGTGCCTGTGGTAACTATTGACGATGGTAAGATGTCTTTCGAAATTGTATCTACAGCGGCGACAGCTTCAATCAAGTATTACACTGTAGGATGGACAATCAGAAAAAATGATATATGTACTTATGATAGTAGAGGAAAACACTGTGATCCAACTGGGGCAGGATCAGTTCAATTTACTGGAACTGATGTGGTTCAAACAGGCCAAGATCCAAACCCACCTATTCCGGGAAGACCAGTGACAACATTTTATGATATTCCCGAAGATCTTGTTACTAATAAACTTTTTAATAATGGATTCGGAGACGTAAAAGATGGTCAGACTATTTATCTCTATGCGATAATGCGTTCAATTAATGGAGATGGTAGCAAGCGGAAGGGTGACTATTCTACATTAGATGAAATCAAAAATGCTGAAGCTTGGGCTCACCCGGATGATCTGGATGATTATTATGCTATTCCAGTTGTCTACCATAGTAAAAAATACCCTGCAATAGCTAGATTTAAAGATGACTATGGTAACGTGATAAAAGCAGAGGAGAAGCTTGGAGAATATAAAGCGGGAGAAGCAGTATCTGATTATTCATTTGAGCCTAATAAAACCATTAAATATAATGGAAAAACATATAAGATTTATAAATCATATATTTCACCAGCAAAAAATCTTTCTGTACAGAAATTTGTTCAAAACCTAGACAATGGTGACACGAAAGTGTTGCTGAGGAGTTTTACTAATGATCTTGGTGGATCGGTTGTTTACGGTATCTATCGAGAAGAAAATCCTGTTAAGGCAAAATTCTTAAAACAGGATGGAACAACATTAAAACCTGATGTTGAGATTGGAGACAAACCTGCAGGTACTGCCGTATCGTATACGTTCCCAGATCCTATAGTTCAAGGAGGAAAAGGGTATACAATCGTCAAGTCATATATTACAGACAACAGTAACCCTACCGTTCAAAAGAATGTCCAAGTAACAGGCCAGCCTGCTTTAAAAACACGGAACTTTACTGTTGCCGATGATGGCTCGAATGTTGTCGGTGTGTATAAAGAAGCAGCAGATTGTAGTTCCAATCCAAATGCTCCAGAATGTAAAGATCCGGGTAATGGTGGTGGCAATCCTACCGACCCTGGTGGCGGCGGTGGTACCTGTACACCAGTAATTGGTCCGCCTTCGAAAGGGACTATCAGCCAGAATGCTGTTATGGATCCATCCGCCAATGGTGTGGTTAAAGCAGACAACCGCGATAGTGAAAAGTTTGATGTATTAAAAGGTATTCCAACATCTGAGTCGCTCTATGTAAATGTGCTTGGAAAAAATTATTTATTCCAAAACAAGTTTGCAAATATGACCGGGAAAGTAACATACACAGTTCCGGTTAAAAAAACGTTTGTCCTAAAATGGACAGTTCCAGGCGATCCTGGAGTCCCCCCTTCTAAAGGAAATCCAGGTAGACCGGCAAAACCAGCACAAGATATGAGTGATACAGTCACAGAATCGAGAACCATTACTGTTGAAAGACCGTATTCATACTGGCAAATTGACAATCTTGAAGCCTATAAAGTTTCAAAAACAACCGTAAATAATTATGCATTACCAAGTGGAACCGTAACAATTAACCCTTCAGGTTATACGGCACCGAGCCTTACATCTTCAAACAGTGATAATGTGAACGATCATGTACAAGCCTCAACATGTCAGCCTTTAGATTTAGGAACAGAGGTAAGGAGCGGAGGTTCAACACGACCATCAGTCCCTGATGTAACAAGTGAATTCACATCGAAGGCCGAATCAAGTATTGGACAAAACAAAGTTCGTAATGATCATGTTGTGTTTAATGGTTCAACCATTATGGATAACGGATGGACTTCTCAAACAGCACCAACGCCAGGATCTATCCCATCAGCCAATACTATTGGTAGAGATGTGTTGTACGGAAAGAACTACATGATTAGCAAGACCCTATTAAATAAGGCCAATACACCGAGCAGTGGGTCTATCTATTACGACCTGATTCCTGGAAATATTAAAGGGGGATCTAATAAAACATTCCCCGTTAATGGATTGAATACTGTCACTGTTCATACGCCAACTGTAAATTATTCAGAGGCATCAGACGATAAGGCTCATAATCAAAGGACAACGCCTGACTATACAAGGAGGGCTTTCATTCTTGATCGTCCATTTACTGTTACAATTCCTACTTCCGGACAACACCGAAATATAACCGGTTATGGAAATCGAGACTATGCAAAATATATCAAGTTGAAGCAAGTAAGATTTGAGTTTGATGTTTACTCGGCTGATAAAGCCCAATTCTATCCGGCTAACACATGGATAGATGTTCCTGTACCTCAACTGGAAACCAAATTCTATCTTCCGAAGTGGATTGACGAAGGTAACTATACTGTTTATTATCGTTCTTTTGCAGAAAACACACCAAGTTCAGGGTTTACAACAGAGCAGGATGCGAACTTAAATCTAGAGAATTATGTTGCTACAGACACTATTCCTGTTCAAGTTATAGGAAGAATTTATGATTTCCGTGTCACGGATATAGCTGATCCTAATTGGGAGACTGTATTTAGAACAGCGAAGGGGAGCAGTACACCAAAAGGTACATCTTATTGGGTAGGCCCTAATGGTATTGACGGAGAACCGAATGGCTCCAAGTTTCCATATGTGTTGCCAATACTCAGGGGTAGTCATCCTTTGGCGAATTACAAAAGTGTAGCTGTAAAGACAGGCTATCATTTCAAGTTTGATTTAAAGACAAAGGGTAATATGTACGCGGATAAGGACGCTATCCGAATTACACCGGCTTTCTATTTCCAAGATAGTGATGGATCAACACCGGAAAAAAGAGTTCCAGTTGACTTGTACTATCATTCGGACAAACAGAAGTTTGTTAGAATTGGTTCAGCTGCAGACATCGAGCGGAGGGAAATTAAACTAAATAACAGATTACGCAATGTCCCTTACACTGATATCGTCAATACTGCTGGATCAATATATGATTTGAATAGTGGTTGGTCCACCACTCGAGATCAATACATCAATTCATATGTTAAACGTTCTGGAGAGCCTACATACGTAGGAGGATACAATGTTCAAATCTTACCTTCTCCACTTAGAACGTTCATTAATAGCTTTGAGCGGCCAAGTAATGCAAGCGCTAGCCCAGCTCGAGTTAATGCATCGGTTCAACAGTGGTTCGGTGAGTACAGCTTGCCAGCTGCCGTTTATGCGGTACCAAAAGGAACTGATCTTGCTGCCTATGGTAGAAAAAATAAGTTGGATGATAAATCTCCAATCTTCTTGAAGAACGGTTTCATTACCGTGAACTTCAATATTGAATCGATTCGTAATGCGGATCTCTCACACCCTTATCTTCAATACATTCATTCTCCACTAAATAATCAGTGGTGGGATATGGAGGGGTATGATAGTACTGATGGTAATCGCGATCACATTGTAACAGACCCTTATGGTGTGAAATTCAAAATTGAGGATGGGGATGTTATCTTCTATGATGCTAAACGATCTTCATACGATGACTACACGCAGAATGGTACTCATTAACTTCATGAGGACAATGGAATTGAATCTGCATTGTTTAAAGGAATAAAATGCTTTATAATAATCCTAATCGAATAATTAAAAGCGGAAGCACCGCCATTCAGGGTATGAATACCTTGAGTTGGCGGTGCTTTTTTATCTTAGGGAGGTAAAATGGAACATAGTATTCAAAACCCATTAATCTTAGGGAATTACTATTACGGCGGAGGGGAGATGGCATGGGGATGGTGGCTACAGGAGCATGCCCAATTAGCTATTGTAGGTGATCGCCATCTATCACCTCGTAAAAAGTTTGTTCAAGAGTTAACCGAAGTATTATGTAGTCGAGATCCAAAATCAGTCTTCACAATTACTTACGGAGATTCTCAGTTAGGAGAGGTATCAAATATAAGATCAATACCATGGGTTGAAGATTTCCCAGACCCACCTGACTTTTTCGATGATCGTCAAATATTTATTGATAATCGTCACCATTTTTCTCAAACCTATTTTAATTTAATTGCAAAGGCTATAGATGTTCCAAGAAGTAAGCTCATACCACCAATTAGCTTTCAGCCTCATCTCGAAGGGCCATTGCCTGGCTATAAAAGAGCCATCGAAAGACTTAATGAGGATGTACCATACAAAGAATATCTTCTGAAATCGTTAATGGGACTTGCTGAAGTACCTTGGATACGAATAAAGAATGAAGGGTTTAAGTACTTTATTGATCCAAAACGATCATTATTTGAACAAGCGATTTCTTTTTTAAAGGCTGCATGGTCTTTCTGGGCATTAACATGTCAAACGGAGAGCCCTCAACAAATGCTTCTTGTTATTGAGATTCCGAAGGACTTACTTCGCCCTGAAGTAGATCCAGTTATACAAAAAACAATTCTTCAGACACTTAGGATTCTCAATTATGTTTCATTCACGACTACAACAACGATTATACTATCTTCTGAAATGCTATTTCCGGCCCCAGAGTTAAATTATAGATACAAGCTTCTCTTTCAAACGAAGGATGCAGATCTTGATTACTCTGATGAGAATGTAAGAAATATGATAGACCCTGCTTTGTTTTCAGAGTGGGATCGCGGAAACAATAACGTAGGTATTTGGATGGACGATTTAGCTGATGATGAACATGATAGGAGTATCCTAGTTAAAATAGGAGAACAAACTCCATTCTTTTGGGATGATTTCGGTACGTCTGACTCTTGATAGTACATACAGAATAGATCCTTGTTTATCGTGATGAACAATTTATTAAGTAACATCTCGATGCTTGAGTTGTATTTATCAAAAATGCCGTGCAAGTAATTTGCACGGCATTTTCTTTGACTCTATTCATTTAATATTTTGTGTACCGGGAAATTTGATTTTGTGAGTCATCAGCATTACAGTGTATATAACAACATAATTATTTGGAGTGATTTTATGTTCGCGACTAACATTAAAACAACCCCAACTACATATGGGTTAAGCCCCTGTGATGCTGCGGTTCTGATGAAAAAATACATAGCAATACTGGGAATGCTAAACTACGGTTCTCCAGAAGAAAAGAGAACTGCAAAATCAGAATTTAGTAAACTTGACGAGTGTATTAATAACCATATAAATAATCCGGCTTTCGAAATGGCACAAAGAAATCTATGTCTTATGGAAGAGGATATCAATGCACTTGGATAATATGGTTAATAAATCATCAGGTAAAGTCTCTATTATAATTCGTGCTGTTACGGTTATTTTTCTCGCCTTCACTATTATTTTCGCAATAAGATTTTTTAGAGTACCCAGCCCCCCTTGGGCATTGAAGTGGCCATTGATGATTAGTGTTGCAGGTTTATTTATATCAATATCCATCTTATATCTACAAGGTATTGCTAAGTGGCAAAAGAAAAACCGAAACATATTGAAATCGCTGTATTTGATGGATAGACGTGTACTTTATGAAAAGTACAATAGGGTATTTGTAAATGATGAAATTGTTAGGGCACTTGGATATGATCCATCTTCGGTCAAAAAGCTAACTCAGAAAGATAAAAGGGATATTATGAATGGATACTATTAATGAAACATTGATTATATGCTTAATAGATCTGATTCATTATGGTATAATTTCATTAACCAAATACCTTAAAAGTGGAAGCACCGCTTACATCTGATGATGTGTTAGCGGTGCTTTTTTTATTCCATCATATCTGTAGTGGGTAATTAGGAGAGGTGTAATTATGTCAGAAAGAATCGAAAATCGTATAACAACAATTGCTATGGCTTTAAAAAAAGAACGTCTAAACAAGAAATATACTCAAAATCGAGTTGCAAGTATACTAGGTGTCGATAAGACCACTATTTCTGCATGGGAAAGAGGCGTTCGATTTCCGAGGGAGAATAATTTCCCCTTAATCGCAGAATTTCTAGGGATATCAGATCGGCAACTGTTCAGTATGTCAAAAAGTAGGGGAATGGCAGGCTGACAACACATTAAAAGCCGGAGTTTGGACCCAAAAATGGAGCGCATAGTAATGAAGAAACAATCAATAAAGTTCTAGACTTTCAATTAGGAATTGGAGGAGTCCTCAATGACTAATGTAATCGAATTGTATGTATGCACGATCTGCAACAGCTACTGTGACGGAGAAGAATGTTTTGCATGCGATGAAATGTCTGGCGTTCTCACAGAACGAGAGGATACCAGTGAGCAGGATCTGGCTTTGATTAAAAAAACCTTTTGTAATACTGAGCATGTTACGCTATATCTTAGTTCTTTTGGAGATGCACCCGCAAAGATTGCTACGATTGAGTATGATACTGACAACTTATTCTCTCTACTACAGATGAATAAGTTTGTATCGTTTCAGAAGTATCGGATAATGACAAAATACGAAACTGTCTAGGGGTAGCATTTCTGAATCCAGTAGAGATTCAACATAATAGCCTGACTAATCTTAATCGGATCTATGGCATTATGATTTTCATAGAGTAAACCTGAAAACGAGCTTCACCTTTGTCAAATAGAGAGGCCACTTCATCCTCATGCTAACATGAAAATTAACGTTCGAAAGATGACGCTCCCATTTCACGTCGTGATATAATATCAACAATAGAATATTCAAGAGGATGTGAAATATGATGACGGAATACACTAGACTGTTTTTTCAAATTTTAATAGCTTTGTGTTGCGTTGTCTTCGTCTATCAATTTATATCGTTCAAACGCGATCATAATTATAGATTGAGGGAATGGAGAAAAAATCAAAGTGTATTGTCGAACGACAACATTTATTCTGGCGACACCATGCCATTAAGTCCTACATATTCAATCGATGAACTGATAAAACGGGTAAAAAATATACTTGATCAGGGGTTTATAGTTGGCCTGGATACTTGTGTATTATCAAAGTATCCACATATAATGAGTACTTTTTATAACTTACAAGTATTAGTTACAGATGAAATTTTGCAAAATGTGAATACAAATAAAAAGGTAGTTGGTCTTAAACCATTCGCTGACTTAATCCCTGTCAAAGACTCATACGTAAAGAAGATAGGCTTAGACAGTGGAAATGTTTCTGACCGTGCTATTAGTTCCTATTTATATTTTGAAAAGACGAACCTCGTTAATATTGTTTTTGTAACCTTGGATCAATCAGCATTTGAAAAAGCTCAATTAGTTGGGTTACGAGCTAAGGTCTTATAGTTTGCGGAATCGCTAAATTCTTATATAATAAAGTTAATTGAATACTAAAAGCGACGAAGCACGCGCACACTCCTTTTTTAGGATTGTGCGCTATTTTTTTTAGGAGGGGGAGTTACATGTTAAAAAAACTATGTATTGGTTCCTTTATTCTAGTATTAAGTACGCTAGTTCCATTGCAAGCTGCTGCAGAAACACGTAATGAAATTGCAATTGTTATGGATGGAATTCGTCTCGATTCGGGGGCCAAACCTCAATTAAGAAACGGAATAACAATGGTTCCAATGAGAAGAATTTTGGAGAGGCTTGGAGTAACTTTAAGGTGGGATAAAGTAACCCAATCCATTACTGCTAAGAAGAATGAGATCACAGTCCTCCTTACTATGGGTTCAAAAATGGCAACCAAGAACGGGAAATCACTAACCCTAAATGAGGGCCCAATTAATATTGGTGGGCATACATATGTCCCGCTACGTTTTATCAGTGAATCTTTTGGAGCTGAAGTACGTTGGAATAGCGGATCTAACACAGTAACCATCAATACAAATTCATATCTTGAAGACAGTGCCAAATCTAAAGGACCGGATACATCAAGTGCTGATTCATTGAAGCCTATAATGAATTCACTCAATAATGTACTTGGTGAATCCGCCTCGCAGTATGGAAGAATCCTTGAGGAGTTTCATCCTGATCAGTTTATTACGAAAGAACAAATGCTAAAACTATTAGTCATCGCACTGTACCCTGAAGCGAAGACCATATTCTTGGCCAAGTCATTCTACGATTTGAGTCAAGATAAACAGTTTCAACAATTGCTTCAATACGCAATTCAAGTAGGCATCCTAGGAAAAGATGATGTAATAAATATGAATGAAAAAATAACAAATTCAGAGGCACAAAATATCATAAAGAAGGCACTAAAGCTACAAGAGATCGGTAAGGGGCTCTCATTAAGCGATTTTGGGTTAGATGTAGGACCGCTTAACAACAAAGTTTTAACTGTTGAAGATGCTTTAGTTTTAGTTGAGAAAACAAAAAAGATCCATGAACCTTTGAAGATGTATTTCTCCCACATGAAAGAGGCTTTGGCTAATTCAGAACTGATAGATGATTTATCGAACAGCATTTCTGATAGTGCATATTCAGAGCAGTTAAAGACTTTCGTAGCCAATGTGAAATCATTTGCCGGCGATCCAGATATGTATAACAGGGTGAAGACTAGCGCTGCCAGTCTCATTTCACAGCTACAATCATTTATTAAAATAGGATGGAAAGATGTCATTAGCCTATATAAAATTCAAAACGCTATTCATGATACAAATGAAACTCTTCAAAAAGCAGTCGAAGCCTTGAAAAGAGCAAAAGATTCCGTAATCTCTAGCGACAAATTTTATAGGTTAAAAATTATACCGGGCTCTTGTGATAATGGTACATTGGAAGTACAAACCATCATTGAAAGGAGATAACAGAGAAACATGCTTATTAAAAAGAGTAAGGCCATATTCATTGTAAGTTTGATATTGGTTATTCTTTCGCTTTGTGGTTGTATGCCAATGCAGGGTAACAATATACTTCTAACGCCAGTCCAGAGTTCATCTGAAAATTCCATTGTTGTACCTAACAATGACGATAAACTAAAAGTAATCTTCCTCGATGTGGGCCAAGGCGGATCACAGCTAATTCTTACACCTTCGGGCAAAACTATACTCTTGGATGGGGGCGCTAACGACAAAGAAAAAGTCATGCTCCATTATTTGAAACAATATAACATAAAGAAGATTGATGTACTGATTGGAAGCCATCCCGACGCTGATCACATAGGGACTCTGCCAGCGATTATCGATGCATTAGAGATCGGTGATGTTTACATGCCTAAGGTAAGCAGCAATACAAAAACGTATGAAAGACTACTTAAATCAATCAAGAGAAAAGGGCTGAAAATTAAGACGGCAAAAAGCGGGGTTCAGATTGAGTTAGATGAGCAATTAAAAATTGAAATGTTAGGGCCTATAGGTTCTTATAGTGAAAAGAATAATATGAGTGCAGTAGTAAAAATAAGTCATGGCTCTGAAACCTTCTTATTCCCTGGTGATGCTGAATACGAAAGCGAAAGCGATATGCTAAAAGCCGGTGTAAATCTATCCTCAACTGTTTTGGCTGTAGGACATCATGGTTCCAATACGAGTAGTAGTGTAAAGTTCCTCGAAAAGGTGTATCCTAAATACGCTGTAATACAAGTAGGTGCAGACAATAAATACGGTCACCCAACAAACAAAACTTTAAAAAAACTTGAGAAACAAAAAATGACGATACTTCGTACAGACAAGAATGGTACTATTACCTTTATAAGTGATGGAAAATCTCTAAAGGTTATAACTGATAAATAGGGGGATCGTCCAATGAAAAAGGGGATTGTCGATCGATTCGAGGGTGAATACGTCGTCATTGAAATAGATGAAAATAATTTCGAGGATGTACCACGAAAGTGGGTTTCTCCTGAAGTTTCACCTGGAGATATTGTAGAATTAAGAGAAGGGATATGGCGACCTAATCCTTCGGAAACAAAGGCCAGACGTGAGGAAATCAAAAAATTAGAAGATGAGCTTTTCTACGACTGAACTATGCCCATTGAGTAAACGATATCCATGCTGTATAATAATACTAACCGAATAGAACGAAACGCGAAGTACGCGAACACCCGAATGGGTTGTTCGCGTTTTTTTTCTAATTGGGACTGAAGGAGGGAATTTATGAGCAAGAAATTCAGGCTGTTACTGCTCAGCATCTTGATAACACTGATGTTTGTTTTTAAGCTTCAATACATTGTTCCTGCAATATATTTAACTATTGGCATAGTGATATATTTGTTCTTCTTTTGCTGGGCTAAAATAAGGAATCTAGACTCTACCTATATAGGGTGGTTCCACGTCTTGAATTCAACTGAAGGATTCCTCTATTTCATTATCAGTGGAAGTGTCTTATGGATGCTAGTTCTAATACCATTATATAAAGAGCAGCGGGAAAAACGTAAAATTCTGAATGAGCGAAACAAAGATAGATTCACTTCATGGATAGAATACATAAAGGATCCAATGAAGCTGCATCGTAATTGGTTTAATAATTTTTATCAATAACAAGGGAGATAGGTTTAATGAGTATTTCAAATTTGTTTTTTGGAGTAAATGGAGAGTTTTTGAAAGCGTTACTCTTATTACCTGTAATCCTACTAATGTATATGCTATCCTCAAAGCTTTATGTAAAACGTAGGAGACGTTCATATTCTTTTCTTACCAAAACAACAATGGCACTTTTAATCTTTAACACTGTTGTTATACTTGCAACCTCAATAATATCTATAGCTAATGTTCAACCTAACTTACTTACATTATTTATAACAGGCATATCAAATGCAGGATACATAACTATTTTGTATGGACTTTTTAGGATACAAAACTCGGCTGATCTCAAGACTCAGTTTTTTTACTTCGGGCCAGCCATTCTAACTGCAGCAACTGGTCTATTATCTCCTGCAATAAGTAACTTAATTTGTTTGTTTTCTCTAATTGCGATTATTACTCTTTTTAGAAAGAAATTAGGGCGGGGACATTTAATCACGGTAGCCTCATCCTTATACGGATTGTCTCTTATTATCTTAACTATCTCGAACCTATTCACGTTTAATCATGGGGCAATAAACGTGATAACTCAAATACTTCCTGTGGTGACTTACACCATTATAATGATAAGCTTGCTCGAGCACTCTTTGGTTATTATGCATAGTTCATATGTATCAGCAATAACAGATTCCTTAACCGGTTTGTATAATCGAAGATACTTTGACAAGATAATATCAAGCTTTGTTAATCGAAATACACCAGTGAATGTTATCTTTTCAGATATAGATAATTTCAAAAAGATCAATGACAATGAAGGTCACAAAGTTGGTGACGAGGTTCTGCAAAAAGTCGCTTCAATCCTGATGGAAGAAGTTAATGGTTACGGAGTAGCAGGCCGCTACGGAGGTGAAGAAATGGTCGTCTTGGTACAAGATCCTGATATAGACATGAACGAGCTTACAGAAAAAATGAGGTATCGTATAGAAAAAGAGACAATTGCAACTGCAAGTATTGGGTATCGTATGTTTGAAGCCAATGTTCCACCAAACCAATTAATTGAGCAAGCTGATGCGGCCATGTACCTTGCTAAACAAAAAGGGAAAAACTGTGTAGTACGTTATAGATCTCAGTCTTCAGAAGCCGCAGCAATTGATACCGGTTCAGCAATTATTAGTAATGGATAGAAACTTTCAATTACCCTCATCCAATAATAAGGATGCTTCGAAAGAAGCATGTAATCATGAGTGGGCTGAAGTCCTTTGTATTTCTGAAGATTTTACTGCACTAATTCCTGATGGTAAAGAGTGTGTTTACTGTGGTGAAAGAATGGAAAATGCATCATAAGTTTAAATCAAAATAGTGAAAATATAGAGAATATCAGTATAATAATAACAAGTAGACAATCCATTCGAGGGTTGTCTTTTTTTTATTTGTCGAATAAAATGAGACTATAGTAAAGGAGTCTCAATTGTTCTATTTCTCTCTTTTTGTTTATTAAAGCTGAAAGAAAAGCGTACTTAACTAAGAATTCTCTCCTGTCGTACAACATCTTAGAGGAGATTTATAAAAATATAAAAGTAAGAAGGGAAATACGATGAAAGTACCTAAACGATATCTAAAAAAAGAACCTGATTTTTTTAAAGTGGTTGGGCTTTCATTCAAACCGCAAAAAACTGAAACTGAGACCGAAGAAAAACTTACAATTGGTTTTAAAATTGGTGACTGGGACGATCCTATAAATATTGTTTCCTATCTTCAATCTTCAGAACATTTTGCTCAAAAAGTACATTGAAATATTCCTAAGCAACCTCCTTCTTGTAAGGAGGTTTTTTATGTTTAAGAAGCGAGAGAATGGTCAACAATTTGAACAAGAACATCTTCTGAATACGTAAGATGTTCGATACATATAGATTAAGTAAACGATAAAAGCTAAGGATGGTGCAGTAAATGAGGACAACCCGTTCCGATGCATGGTGCGATTCTTCCGATTCAGCTCTCGCTATGACAGTTCTTAAGCATATAAGAAATGGAAGCACACAACTTAAAGCATTTGAAGAAGTTGGCGAAACCATTGGAAGAACAGCTGCTGCATGCGGATTTAGATGGAACAGTTTTGTCAGAAAGAAATATGATGATGCAATTAAGAAGGCAAAAGCAGAGCGAAAAAACTATAAGCAAGGTATAGATTTTTTCACGGACACGACAGAGAAAAAACAAGATTTTATTGATTTCAACAATATCTACTCCAGCCTTGAAACAATGATTTCCTTATTTAAAAATCGCCAAACTCGTCTGGATGAAGTCAATAAAGAATTGGAAACCTTAAACAACAAAATTCTCGCACTCAAATCGGAACGTGAAAGACTCCTGAGTCTTGGTTCAATCGATCAATCTGCACCGAATTTTGATAAGGAAGATTACCAAGCGTTTCTTTCAATCGTTCAGCATGCAGCGAGATTAATGTTACAAGAAAGTGTTCCTGTAGTACAGCATGAGAGAACCGGATAAAGATCAGGATCAAAAGATAAATCGTGGGCTATACCTATGTAACTGATAGGCGCATTTGAGAACTAACAATTTCATAGCACCTGACAGGGTGACAAGTGTCAATCACACTATTGCAGTGTGTGTTCTTGTTCAAATTGTTAGGTGCTTTTTGTGAGCATAACAATTTATTAAAAGTATATGCATAGTAATGGTCATCCCAAAGATATGCTTTTGACATTGAATCAAAAAAGGTTCTATAGAGCCAGTATTCGAGAATCCTGCCTCAATAAAACGGGCAGTTAGTAAGCGATATCTATTGTGCTCATGATTCTATTATGAAACTTTATCAGTTCTCAGCAGTTCTATTTCGGACCGAACTTTTAGATTTTCATTCTTGAAAGTAACAGTAAACCAGTTAATCGGATTGTCGATTAACTTTCTCTTTAGTCGATCTGCAAACTTTTTGACAGTCCTATTAATAGAGTCAAAGTGGAAACTTTGTATCTCTCTTTCTATGTGTGGGTAAAGATCTGAAACTAAGCATTTTGGTAGATTAAATTGCTTGCAGCTATCAAGGAACTCCATTTGATGAAAACAAAGGTGTCCCGTTCCCTGGTATTTAATCATTTTTTCGTATACATCTGCATAACATGCATATTGTTGAGCTTCAAGTTTCTGTTCGCGCGTAATGATTATGAATTCTTCTTCTTCATTCTTAGTAGAAGGATATAAATTATAAAGATCTTTATTTTTAGAACTTGCTTTATAGGGTGCACACGATGCATAAAGGTTGTCAATAAATGCATGTGATGCAGGTGCACATGGTGCATTTATGGGTTCAGAAGAAACTTTGTGTGTTTCCATTGCTGTAGATAAAGTTCCAGGTACTTGATAAAGATTTGAGGTTTGCTTTCTGGTTCCATCAGCAAGCTCTTTAAAGCGTGGTTTTTTATCAATTATATTACGCTTAACCAAGTCCTTCACAACATATTGAGCTTTACGTTTGCACATACCACCTGAAGAAGCAATGGTTTCAAAGTCAGGGAAAACATCTCCATATTCGGCTTGGTACACTTTCAATACAACCATGATCATCTTTTCATAGGCTTTTAGATCAGTGTTCTCTAGAATCCCCTTCAGTGCAGATAACAAGATTTTCTCATTCATATCGGGTTTAACTTGCATGAAATTACGCCTCCTTGACGATTTTTCATGCCGGTTACTACTTATATTTACTACACTAATTTGGTATAATAAATAAACCGGCATTGTTAATGACGTTTTTGAGCGACTTTAACACAGCCCCAGGAAGACAGTTTTTTTGCGGAAAACTATTCCTGAGGAATTTTTTCGGTTGCTGTTTTGAGTTTGCGGCTCGAACAGCGGGTAATTTAATTATTGAGATAGGCCTTGTGGCCAGACTCCCTTTTTTAGGGGGTCTTTTTCTTTGTAAGCATTTAATTATATGTAGTATGGTATAAAATACTATTTGATAGATTCCTAAGTATCAGTTTATTTTTTGGGAAAAACATCGTCAAGGTGTCGGGGTTGAAAGGACGGTCTTTCATTTATCGGGGTTGAAAGGACAATGTCTCGGGGTTGAAAGAACGAGTTGTCGGGGTTGAAAGGACATTTTAACGGGGGCGAAAGAACACAAATTTTGTTGAAAAAAAATTATTGTACTTTGGCTTGTGTCGGGGATGAAAGGACGATATATCGGGGTTGAAAGGACGTAATGATTTCAAGAATATATCGGGGTTGAAAGGACGATAATTAACAACATAAACTATCGGGGTTGAAAGGACATCATTCATAATAGTGGATCTCGTACTGATCCATTACTATCGGGGTTGAAAGGACATCTTCGAAGAATATGTTTTATCTGGAGTTAGTGGATCTCGTTTTGACCCAATTACTATCGGGGTTGAAAGGACATCATTCAAAGAATATGTATTGTTTGGTGATAATGATGGTTTGATTCAATTACTATCGGGGTTGAAAGGACATAAAGGTAACTGTATTGCTGTAAGCCTATGACTAAAAAGCACAAGTGATTTACTTCTTTCATTAAGGTAGTAGAAGAAGTGAGATAATTTATGATTTTACGAACCTACATAAATTATAGATAGGCGCATTTGATTGTATCGGGGTTGAAAAGACATAATGTCGGGGTTGAAAGGACGTATTAACGGGGTTGAAAGATCAATTAGCTCAAATAATATCTCTACATTTAAACATGTGGTATTCTATTGTTACTAATTAATTCGGAAGGAGCTGCTTTACATGGCTGTTAAAAGCAAAAATATCGAACTCTACGTTAAGGCCATTATGACGTTGGGTTTACCGGCCGACGATCCCAAAGTTGTGGAGCAAATAGATAAAGCAGCGGATCAGCTCAAAACGAAATCAAAAGAAGAATCACAGCGACATATACGTAATGAAGGTGAAAAAGAAATCGAGTTGCATAAAACTCTATTGTCTTCGGATTCGGTATTAGAGGAAGAGGAAAAAGAGCGTATAAAAAAAGAAATATTCAAACACCAAATAAGGACACGAATATGGAAAAGGGCCCAAGAAATAAGACGTATAACTTATTACAGTAAGCCATCACATCCATATGGACATATATTCTCAGAAAGTGCGATTAGTTCGATTTCAAAATCACGTGGTAAAGCAAATACTCAAGTAGATGGAGACAACTTAGTAAGAGACAATAGAAGGACTAAAATCTATCACCCAGGTAACAAGGAGATCACGCTGCAGGATGCGAAGGTACTGATCGGGATTCATAAGTTATGGGAAGAAAGCGGTAAGAAAAAAGAGTTTGAATTCACGATATATTCTCTGGCTAAAGCCATGAATCGTGATACTGGGGGAAAGACCTATAATGAAATATGGGAATCTCTTGAGGTTCTTCAAGATAGTAAATTTGAGTTTACTTACTACTTTGATAAAGGACTTATAGATTCCCTGGATCGGATAAATATACTTCAAGCAATTGGCCGTAGAGACCGGAATGGTACTTTTAAAATTATGTTTTCTGATTTGATATACAAATCACTTCAATCCGGGGCAATAGCTTATTTAAGTTTGGCAATTCTGGAGGATTTAAAGACTAACACGGCTCAGAACTTGTATCTCTTCTTACCAGCTCAAATTGCACAAGGAATTACACGTTGGCCTTTAGATGAAATCGCACTATTGATGGGGGCTAAAAGTAATCGGCCAAGTAAAAAAAGAGATATCGTAAAAGAGGCTTGTGACAATATGGTGGAATTATCACTTCTTGAGGGTTACGATTTACATGAAGATGAGTCGGGAGCAACGTTCCTTGAAATTGAACCGTCAAGTCTTCTACTTCACTCGAGCAATATTGTAAAACATGCGCAGCTGCAAAAGGAGATGCAGCTAGAGTTACCTTTCCCTATGTAGGGTAGGAGATTACTCTAAATATACACGAGGACTTGGTTCGTGACATATATCAATAAAACCCGCTATTCTCTACTGTAAGAAGAGGAAGCGGGTTTTCAATTATCCAAAGCATTTTATAAACCGTTTGATCATATCCTTTTGTTTGCCGTTTTTGAGATAAATTACAAACTCTAAAAATATAATCGAAATCAATTCTTCAAGGCCAATTTGAAAAGATTTATACATTTGCTCTAAATCGTACAAGATAATCTCCAGTCTTAAGGCAGTTTTGCGTGGAATAGTTAATTCTAAGCTGTAGTATCGGATCCGACGTTGTTTTTCCCGAAATCTTAAAGCCGAATGGCCTGGCGAGACTTCAACATATTCTTCAACTCTTTCAGTTTTAGAAAGAAATTGTTTCTTTTTTTCTAATAGGGAATCCTTGAGGTTTTCCATCTTAGTGGTTGTAGAAACAACATGCAAGAAATCCTTTAATAAGAGAGCTATTAAATCAATAATAGTTAACTGAGCCTCTTCTTCTAACAACTCCGATAAGTCCTCCAAAAACACTTGTGCGCGAAGCACTTCATAATCTGGCAAATCAATTTTCAAGTTAACTGTAGATGGGCGTGAGGGCATTGTTAGGATAGAACTAATGATTCCCTTAAAGTTGTTATTACTTTTACTTTGCATTGATGTGATTTCAGAACGGATCAATTCATATTTTCGCATCTTCATTCCTCCGCAGAAATTATCTGATGATACAAGTCTATGAAAAAAAGCTTTTTATTATGCCAGGTTTAAAATTTCTAATAGGGGAGATACTAGGTAATAACAGTAATAACATTTCTACAGATTAGGGTGATTCGTATGAAGTATTCATCAAACACAGTTACAAGGTCTGAAGCAAAGAAATTGGCGAAAATAATGAAACAAGCACGTGAAGAATTAGGGATATCCGGAACGTTGAAGAAGAAGAATAAATAGTTCATAATGAAGAGAGATATGAAATATTACTTGTACATTGCTGTATCTAGCTTTAACTGATAATATGTGAATAACCGAATACCCGAAAATGCGAAGAACGCATCGACTCCTGTAAGGGAGAAGATGCGTTTTTTCTTCTGGAGGCAGTCTTTACATCGTTTTAGTGTTTCTCAAGAAAAACAAACCCAGTTAGAAGTAGAGCATTTTTTGAAAGATATCGGAGAATCCTTCGAACGAGAGCAAGAATATAATTTTAGTCACAAGACTATTAACCAATCAAGAGATTAAATCAGCCAGAACAGAAGTGGTTGCATAAATAAAATAACTCGAGTGAAGTCTGTTGAGATGGGGGAGATGAAAAGGCTTTTACAGAAATCCCAAATTCGTGGACGACAAACGATTTTTATGACTTGTTAGAGGAGGGAAAGAGATTCTTTAGAAATTAAACTTCATAGTCGTAAAAAGAATCGTTTGGACTATTAAAACGTAATTAAAGTAATACTCAGAAACTATAAAGGTGGAGGAGAATTAACAATGGCAACATTTCAATTAGTTAATAATTTGGCGATTTACAAAGAGGTTGTAGGCTTAGCTAAAGAACAGAACATTACGATACATCTTACTACTGGGAATGAAGAGATGGAAGAGTTAGGGAGAATCATTGAAGGGAGAGACAGCATTTATATAACAATAAACCCACTAGCAATTAACGATGAGGGAGTATGGGTGCACGAACTTTTGCATGCAAAATTCCGTCTATTAGGATATCCAACCTGCTCTACATTTTCAAAGATCGAATTCCCTCAAGTAATTTTGTCAGCATTTACATCTCTTCATAATAGTATTCAACATACATATGTTTTTCGTGAAATGGAGACCATGGGGGTCAGTCAGGAGCATATTAACGAGGAATTTAGAAAAAGTATTATAGAGGATGCCAAAACAAGTACAGGGGATACTAGACACATTTCAAATGCGGTTAACTTCTTAGAATACTATCTGAGATATCCTGAAGAGTCTTTGGGCACTTTGACGAAGGATGAAGATATATACTGCAGTGAAAGTTTTGAGTTATTCTCGGAGATGCTAGAGGTAGTTAGAGAGCCATTACTAACTGCTCCTGATTACAGAAATGCATATATAAAGATGTTGAGAATTCTTGATGGGTACTTAGTTAAAAAAATTGGATGTTCTATGCGTTTGGATCTATTCGTGTGTGTTGATCCCGTTATCAGGGAAAACGAATTGCATAATCGAGCTTCAGAACACTATAGAATAGTGGACATTCCGGAGCATGATTTCTTTTTCTTGCTGGATAATTACGATAATCAGTGTTCCTTTTTCATTGCGAAACAAGGGGGAGAATATCATATTTCAAGGTTAATACACCTATTGGAAAATACCACAGTTAAGGATTGGAATGATTAGGAATGAACTAGCCAAGACGAATTGGTAACTATCTAAATCAGATTCAAAGGAGAAGAGAACAATCGATAAAACTCAAATCTTCGACACTGTAATTAGAGAATTCGAAAAGGTAGAGATAGATTCGTTTGTTGGTGATGACGAGATAATTCATAATATACTTGCAGCGGCCGGAATTGTTACAAGCGACTTAGAAGAGCTAAGTCGCTTCCTTAAAACTCAATACGACGTGGCATTGGAAGCAGGACAAGTAGAAAAGGCAGATAAAATTGAACTGCTGCAAAACGGAGTAAACTTTATTATTGAGGCGGTTCATAATAGATACACTGTTACATACCAATCAAATTATATTGCACAATATTTATAGACATAGTAACCAGGATATGAAGCGGGTAGGAGATAGACATGGGTCATTATTATCTGCAATGTTGAGATAATAAATCTAAATATGTAAGGGTGAAAGATCCTATGCACTGAAGCAATTTGTAACTAATCGCCACAAGATAGAATCAATAACTAGAAAATCAATTAGTGCTGAATGAAAAATAAAAGAAGTGGAGCATTTTAGCGTAGATATCAAGTTTAGTCGTTGTTTCCTAGTGGTGGGAGATAAATCAAAGAATATAAAGGTGGATTCTCTGTGGAATTAGAAAAATGGATTGGTGATATAACTATTAAGGCAAAGGAAATGGATTTATGTGTATTTTTAATTGAGAATGAAAATAGTATAGAAGAAACCTTACCTATTGTCCGTCTTGAAAATAATAGCCGGGATATAGAAAAATTATTAAACCTTTTGACCATACATAAGCTCCCTTTAATTACATATCAAAAGTGTTACAGAACAGATGAAATTGAGCTTATCTCATTAGATGACTATGATGTGAATGTCTACTCTGAATATCTCGGTAATGAAAAAATGCAGAGCTATGTTAATGGAATCATAGAAGAACATAATAATAAGCTCAAATCAATTCCTTTAAATGTAGTGGTTAAGGCACAGGTTATCGCAATAATATCTTCAGCGATATATATGATTGAGTGCAACCATGCTGTATATGTAAAGGTAAAAGATGAGCTGCATTTAGATATCATAGATATCCTTGAAGACCTTGAGCATGATAGTTACTATTCAAAGCTAAAGTCGGAATTTGAAAAGGTGTGTGAAGAAGAAACAAGGAAAGAAGCTGAAAAAGCAGAACTGGATTTACAAGAGCTTCTGAAAGAATGGTCTGCATTCCTTAGTGCTAATGAGAAGTTCAAGTTTTGCTCAAATGAGAAATTGAGACAAGCTTTCTTTAAGAGTAATTTCGAGAAATTTATTATGAATTATACAAATGAAAATAATCTAATGGATCTTAACAAAATAGTTGCAAGACAAAGAATGTTCACTGAGATGGAATTGACTTGGAAAAGGATAAAAGAAGAGAAAAAATAAGTGCTTAGAGAGTCACTTTGAAGTGCTGTGCAACTAAATAGATGTAATTTTCTTCTTAGATAAAAAACCATCTCACAGGGAGAGTTCCAAATATACATAGCGTAGCAGCCAAAATTTGTAGAAGTCTAATTGGAGTGAAGTAATAATGAAGCAGGTGAAGCTTTTTCAATTTACCATTGCTATTATATTCAGATTAATTCAAATAGTAGTTGTTTCATTTAGTTCGTTCTTCGCTGGTTTAGGAATAGTTAAAATTCTTGATCTGATTGGTATTGAAGTATTAGTCGTAGAACCAATTGCATTAGGAGCAATTGCAATATTATTGCTGGTTGGAATACCTCGAAGTTTATCCTATCTTCGGGCCAAGAGAAAGATAAAAAAATTCTTCCCAGTTACTAATGATAATCTCCGATTACACACAAATTTTTATATGGAATACATCAATAAAGAAATAAGATATTTGGAACAAGCGAAGGAAAAAGCTTTGGATCGAGATTCACGAGAATTTTTTGCATCTGAACTGGAAAAATTTATAGATATTAAGTCGGCGATTGAATATGGAAGAGATCTACATAGAGAATATTTGAGTATTCTTAACGATGTAATAGATGAAAGAGACATACTGAAGAAACTAATGAATTAATTCGTACCTGAAGAGGAGGGGTATCCTCTTATAAAAAATTACCCCTCTCAAAAACGACATGCATTTTCTCCGGTTGCTATACTTAACGTAAGAACAGATAACCGGCAGGGGGTGCATACTAAGTGAGTCAGTCAAAGACAACTGACAGAATAAATTTGGATTCATTATTTTCTGAACTTTTAACCGAGTACAAAGATAAGGTCTACGGGTTGGCAAGTAAGTACTTTAAGGATCGTGCTGATCGCGAGGATATAGTTCAGGAGACATTTTTACGAGTTTACGCATGTATACATCAGATTGATAAAAACAGAAATGTTGGTGCATTGATCTTCCGCATTGGAACTAATTTGTGCATTGACACTTTACGGAAAAAAGCAGTACGACAAAAAGTAATAAACATACCTCTTAGGGAAATTGTCACTTGCGATGTAATGGACTTATTTCCATCAAAAGAAAAGTCACCGGAAGAAGCTGCTTTAAGCAACGAAATGTGGAGTCAAATAGAAAAAGTGATATCGGAACTTCCTTCGAAATGGAGGCCGTATATATACCAGAAGTGCTATCTTGGTTTAACCCTGGATGAAATGAGTACGGTAAATAACTTGCCAGTGACAACAATCAAAACACGTCTCTACCGGGCCAAAATGCATATCCAGGAAAAATTAGATGGACAAGTTTGTTTATGATATTAAGAGTGGGATGTCTCGTGGGGATTGGATTAAAAAAGCCGCCCTAATGATTGCTACTGCCCGTGGACAGATATCGTTGTAATACCAATTGTTCGAAGAGAGCAGGGAGCATATCTGTTCTCTTTTTCATTGATAGGTGTTTAAAACATCATACTCTCATTAAGAGTCATATTAAGTCACCCAAAGGTGACCTTATGTCGCTCCAAGTGTAGTAGAAGCTCTCTTTATAAAGATGTGTTAAGAAGAACGATAAGGAGCGAACACATCTGACAGGGATTCTTCTATCTGTCGAAACTTCGAATGAAATTATGGAATGAAAGAAAGCATTGGAAAAATAGATTGAATTTTCATGAAATTATAAAAAGTTTTTACGAGTGAACCGATAAAAGGATAGGTCGTCTAAATAAAATTTGTGATTTACGGGCATTTCACCAAGAGTACACAGGAGGGCAAGATGTATAAAAAAGTTAGTTCGGCTGAAGATTTACGAGAATTCCACCGAATCAAACAGATAAGTTGGGAAGAAAAAGGATTTGAAATGGAATATGCCAAACCCAATTCGGATCAATACCTATTTTACGCTGATGATAAGCCCGGAGGAACATTTGAATTTACACCCTATGAACATGTATCAAACTATATTAAAGAAGTGTTTGACGATGTACTTAGTCCTAGTATGCGGGTAATTGAAACAGACAGCTTTGCTGTACTGCCTGAGTATAGGGGACGACTAGGGCGTGAGATTATCTGTATGATGGTAGCCTATGCCGGCTGGAATGGGTATACCCATTCAATTGGCTTAGCTGATCCGAAGGTATTCCAATCGTTCAATAACACGTACCATATTTTCGCCGAGCGTGTTGGAGAAGATATTTTTTATAAAGGGGCGTATGCAATCCCTACTGTGTTTCATTTAGGACATGCTTTTTCAAATATTTCATCTTCAAGATACTCCTGGTATAGAACACCAGAGGAACTAAAAGGAGAGCTAAGTTATGCAAAATAGGGCGGATTTAGTTAGAAAGAGAAACAATTGGGTCGGTTTAGTATTTGCCTTGATTATTACGTTCAATCAACTTGTAAATCTAGTAATCGGTATAGACCCGAAATTTATCTTTTCAGTTTTGGGAATAATCTATTTATTAATGCTTCCAGTTCTATATGTCGCTAACCGGCCACGGTTTAGAGGGAAAATAGAAAGCTTTGTAACCTACTACATACTTATCGTTATTGGTGGGTTTATGTTCAGCATTAATAGACTGGATCCTCATATGATTAACATCATGACTATGTTCTTCTTTGTAGCAGTGATGGGAATATATCAAAGTAAGCGGATTAACTTTTTTACTATCCTGATTACATTATCTATAGTTAGTTATTATTTTGTGACACAAGGTGAATTAATTTTCCACTCTACCGATTATTTAGATTTGTATTTCTATCTAGTTACTTTTTGTTTTGTTGCAATAACAAATTTACTGCAGGCTCGATTTAATAATACCTTACAGAAAACTGCCGATGAAAAAGCGGACGAAGCAATTAAAAGTCGTGAAGAAACTTTAGAGATTCTAAGACAAGTTAATGAGTCGATTAACACCATGAAAGTGTATCAAGAGGAATTGAATTCGACCACCGAAAACGCGAATGCTCGTTCAATAGAAGTAGTATCTGCCATTGAAAAAATGATGACATCGTTTGATCTTCTGAATAAGCGTTCCCTAAACTTGAAAAATGAAATGTCAGAGACAAATAATAGTATTGATGACGCTACACAATCCATAACGGAGATGAATAGTTTTGCTGTTTCCACTAAAGAGGCAACAGATGAAAGTGGAAAATGGATAGAGTATTTGGAGAATGACCTAAGTGATGTCAATAGTAACATTGATAGGGCCTCTCATATTATGGACGACTTAAATTCTGAAACGCAAGAGATCGAAAAGATCCTAACCTTAATTGCAGAGCAAGCTAATCAAACAAATCTTCTTGCACTTAATGCCGGGATTGAGGCTGCTAGAGCAGGAGAACAGGGGAAAGGTTTTTCTGTTGTCGCTCAAGAGGTTAAGAAACTTTCAGAACAAACCAAAGATTCCTCAGAATCTATTACAGGAGTACTACTACGTATTAGAGAGTATGTAACGTCTGCTACAAAAATGGTTCGTGGCTCACAAGAAGCAATTGCAAAAAATCGAGATGGGATGAATGAAGTAAAGGCGATGTTCTTGAATATTGAACAGTATATTAATGATTTTTCAATAAGAACTCAAAGCCTCCAGAACTTTATGGAGAATGTTAGGGGGATGGTACAGGAAACGGGCGCATCGGTAGACGAGAGTGCCGATATTACAGAGAATAATACCGTGAACCTAAAAGAAATGATGGCACTAGTAACAAAGCAGCAGGAAGAGATAGAGGGAATTACGAAAGGGTTCGAAGTTTTTAAAAAGCAATTAATTGCATTAGAGAGAGAATAACATAAGAGTAAAATCCCCTCTACTAGGGATTCGAGTATGTTTTCAAAATGACTTAGAAAATGTACTCGGTTCATAGTGAGGGGATATTTTTTTACCCAATGTCTTAGAAGTTAGCCTCGATCGCGTCAAACGGAGGGCTCTTAGTAGAAACTAAGAATGCGGAGCAGCTGCCGTATTTTGTAGTTCCGGCGCATACCGACGTTCCGTCTACCGGGATTCGGAAGTTGAGAGGGATGAAGAGTAGCTGCAGTTACCGGCATTACCTAATCAAATTGACACGTGACAGGGCCGTCTTAGTTTGAACCGTTACATAAATAAAACAGCCCTTTCACTCCCAATATTAGAAGCGAAAGGGCTTAATAATTATTTTGTTCTATCTGATGATGATTCGCTGCAAATTCATTTATAAATTAAACTTTGCTTTGAAAATTGTTATCTCATCTTCAGAAGTATAGGTGAGTTCCCCATTGTTTCTTTTCATAATTGAGGTGACAATAGTCAAACCAAGGCCAGTTCCTTCCTTCTTCGTAGAATAACCTGTTTGAAACATCTGCTTACCTAATTGTGAATCAATAGGTTCTCCATTATTCGAGACTTCAAAAACTAATGAATTATTGGTAAGGACGCCAGTAACAGTGACCTCAGGTGTATAATTTGATCTATTCTTCTTTGTGGTAAGTACTGCCTCAAAGGCATTATCAATTAAATTACTGATTACACGAACTAAATCATTCGTTTTGTATTTAAAGTTAGGTATCTCCTTAAGATCACAAATACTAATTGTGAATTTGATACCGTTATTGTTTGCATGAGCTCGTTTGTATTGTAGCAATGCTATTAGTGGCAAGCAATTAATTACAAGTAGATCATTTACTTCTGTAGTTTCATCTATTAGTTCTTCAGTAAATTTGTGCACTTCTTCATACTGTTCCATTAAGATTAGTGAGTGAATTGTGGCCATTGCGTTATTATAATCGTGTCTTTGCTGCTTCATAGATAGGAATATCTCTTCCATACTATCTAAATAGTCATGGTGAACGGTTTCCAGGGCTTTTGTTTTATTTCGATTAAATACCTTCGTGATGATTATACAAAGAACAATAAAGGCAACAGAGCATATTACAATTGTAAATACATATACAGATACTTGATCCATCATGACTTCCTTCATTGTGCCATAGTCTGATACTAAGCAGCTTATATACGTCTTATCACCGATCTTTATGGGCATAAAATACTTTTCAAGCTCTTTGTTATCTACATTATCGTAGGCAATAACTTTATTGTTTACGGCTTGATTTAGGTACTTCACATCCTCCTCTTTCAGTAGCGAATAGGATCCAAATTTAGTAGCATTTGATACCTTATTGAAACCCTCATCTGGTTTAATAAAAAGAGAAAATTCATATGTAATAGGTTTCCCTTTATAGAAATTGGATCTAGCTTTGGCCATACCATTTAGATGGTTATCAATACCTTCATGCAAGGTATTTCCCGTGTCTTTTATCTTCATAACAATGACGTAGTCTGACTTTTCATTTGAATGCCGATAATTTATGAATGAATTAATAATTTTGAAATCAGATACTTCTGAGTGACCTTGACCATTCTTTTTTTCTAATTGCAAATAGTCAAGTTCAAAGAAGTTTTTAACCTCATTAAGCTTATTTTCAGTAATAGCAGAAGAGAGGGGGCCAAATTCTTTATGTATTGATTTAGCAATCAATGAAGTTTGATTTTCAATAAGAGTAAGTTTCTCGTGCTCCGCTGTTGTAACCTGGGTGATGTAGTACGAGATGTAATCAGTAATTTGATCCAAGCGTTTTGAAGCTTCATTAACCAAAACATTTTGCGTTACGAAATAGTAAGCAATATTGGTTACGACGAACATAAAAATGATAATGATTAACACCGATAGAGAAATCTTACGACCTTTCAACAACATTTCACGTGCCCCCGATTAAATAAAAATATAGTCTAATATCGTGTCGATATATGTAATAGAATACCCTTAAAAATAGGAAAAGTACATTATTGACATCAAATAGTGAAAAAAAAGTAGTTCTTTTGGTACAGCTTTTATCTTATATACACAAAAGAGAAGTCTAATCACAGCAAAATTCCGTTAATATTACATATTTGCAAGGGCCAATAATAATATTTTTGAAAAGTAATGAAAAAGTCTATTGTTTCAGATATAATTAGGTTAATCAAATAATATCAAAATGCGAAGCACGCATCGACTACATACTAGTCTTTGTGTGCTTTTTTTTCGGGTAATTAAATCAAAATCGGTTTTTATCCGTAATAAGAAGTGTATGAAGTTGGGTACTGCCTTTTAATGGAGAAGGTACAAGTGGTGGATCTAATTTCTAAATATAGATTATATCGACTGTGTCACTTCGTACACTTGTACACAGTAAAATTTTGAAATGAGAGGGAGAGTTAAATGAAGAAAGTATGGGCAGCGGTACTAGCGGCATCACTATTGATGACGACAGTCAGTGGAACAACGGTTGAGGCAAAATCATGGAAGTATGATCATGTGCACCAGGATTTCTCCGAAACCCAAGACCTTACCAAGTTGGAGAATTTGTTCTCGATTGAGAACTTCAAAGCAATGGATAGCATTTTCCCTTATAACCGGATCGAAACAGAAGGTGGGAGAAAGGAATACCAAAAGAAATACAGCAAGAAGAACGATATTAGTAAGCTTGAATATAAGTTTGATGGGGAAAAGCGCAAGGTTGAGGATCTGTTAAGCAAAACGAATACCGGGGGAATACTGGTTTTGAAAAAAGGAAAGATAGCAATTGAAAAGTACTTCAATGGGTATGATGAAGAGTCGACTGTAACCTCTTGGAGTGTCGCAAAGTCCTATATCAGCGCACTGATTGGTATAGCGGTTAATGAGAAGAAGATACATAGCATCAACGATCTCGTGACAGCGTATGTTCCTGAATTAAAAGGAAGTGGTTATGATGGCGTAACCATAAAACAAGTACTAGAGATGAGTTCAGGTGTTCGATTCAATGAGGATTACACCGATCCGGATTCTGATTTGAATCAATTGATAGGTTACCTCTTCTTTGAAGGTGGAAGTATAGATGAGTATGTAAAAGGACTAGTCCGTGAAACGAAACCAGGTACACATAAATACAAGTCTGTCGACACACAAGTACTTGGAATGATTTTGAAGAAGGCAACAGGCGTACCGGTATCTAAATACTTGGAAGAAAAGATCTGGAAGCCAATGGGGGCAACTCACGATGCATATTGGAGTACGGATCTGACGGGTAACGAGATTTCATTTGCTCTATTAAACGCAAACATGAAGGACATGGCAAAATTCGGTGAGCTCATGATGAATGAGGGTAAGTTTAAAGGGAAACAAATCATCCCTAAACAATGGGCTATCGATTCCGTCAAACCTCATAGAAAGGAACTTGCACCAGGAACAGCTGATCCATACTTCGGTTATGGATATCAATGGTGGGTTCCTCAAAATGCAAAGTATGGTGAGGAATTTTCGGCTATAGGGATCTATGGCCAATTCATCTATGTGAACAAGAAATATGACGTTGTCATTGTAAAGAGCAGCTGTGACCCATTAGTAATCGAAAATGATGCTGAAACGATCGAGGCGTTTAGATCTATTGCACGAAATATGTAAACTGAAAAAAGCGGGACTCTCGATCCCGCTTTTTTACTACCCTGGTGATGTTGTGTGTAATGATAAGGTAACACGATCCTTCCTAATAGTATTAATTTTGTTGAATAAAAGACCGCATTAAGTCAACCTGTACAAGCCATAAAGAATGATAGACGGATCAAGGTTCAGTGCGACCAACTCAGTGAAGAGGGGGATTTAGATGGACAAAAGAGAAGTAAAGGAGTCAATGAGAGGGATGATAACTGTAACAAGCCGATATCTCAAAAAGTATGTCCCTAAATTGTTTCATTATATAATGCAGGTATTAGTAATTTCATTCGGAATCGCTGTTGGAATTGGAAAACAGGATGATCATTCTCTATTTGAGAATACGCTTCAGGCTTTATGGATCGTACTACATTTGTTGACGATAGGAGTCTTAGTTAAAACTTTCATGTTGGTCATTCAACGAAAGTTATAAGAGCATAATAAAACGGAATGGATTGGATTTTCTTTTTGATTGGATAGGTTCCCGCTTGGTTGAGAGATCCTTTTATGGTTACTTGAATAACCTGGTTGCCACTTAATGAATAACTATATTTATAATCAAGAGGCAAAGGGTAAGATAAATATCTTAAAAATACATAGGAAAAGAGGGTACACATGAGTTTAGATATCCGGCTAACAGTTTCAATTGAAGTTGGTGTTGTTGATAAAAATATCACTCATAATCTTATTAGAATGTGGAAGGAAGCAGGCGTATACAATGGTCTATATGAATCAAATGGAATGACTGCCAAAGATGTATTGCCAACTCTTGAAATAGGATTACAGCAATTACTGGCTGAACCTGAACGCTTTAAACAATTTGATTCACCTAACGGTTGGGGTACTTATAAGAATGCTGTAACGTGGTTGGAGGAACTTATTGAAGAGTTCAAAAAGTATCCTAATGGGATAATATCAATAGATCGCTAAATTAAATGAATGATGAATAACTTAACGAGTAACTTAATTGAATAAAAGGTGTGCAGAGTGTTGCTTGCCTATTTAATAGAATCATTCTATTTAGTTTATGGGAATGTTTTTGCCGGTATTTGCTTAGGGTTCGTTCTTAGTAGTACTTGCTTTCGTTCCCGTATTTCTCAAAACAGAATAAACATTTGAGCGATGAGAAATACATCACAATGAACATGGGAGAGTGTAAGAGTGGACATTTCTAATAGACTTATTTCACTTTTTCAAACAACTGAATTTATGCAAGCTGATGTGTTAAAAACGATCAATGAGAAATTAGATATATGGGTAACTAAGAGTTATTATCCAGTAACAGAAACGCACGAGATGATTAACAGTTGTTGTTCACAAGGTTCTATCAGCGTAAATGTTTTGTTCTATAAGGACCAAATAGTTATCAATAGCTATTTCCACGCATTCAAGGTTATTTCTATTAAGTTTAATCGAATTGAAAATAAGATAACTAAATTGATCTTAGGAAGGCTACTAGTTGAGAATAGTCAAGATGTTGAACAACTCTTATCAAAAATAAGAGAAATTGCACTAATGCCTAACAAAACTATAGATTAAGCAATGAAGACTGACACTGGGGTCAGAAGATTGAATCAAGAAGTGGTAGAAAGGCTAAGTGAGTTGTTTGCTATTTAAAAATGTGGAAGGAGAATAAGGCATGAGCGTTAACGAATTAATTCAATCGTATCCAGTATCTACTTTCAACGTAGAAGAGTTTTTTTGGTATTGGTTCATCATAGGTACTGTCATAGTTCTGATTCTTGGTTATCTCTTCTACTTGGTGGATATTGATAAGTTAAATGCACTTCAATATTCGACGTACTTGTTCGTCGTTATAATGTGTTTGGGCCTTATTGCTAGCGGCTTCTTTTATTTGGATGAAGAACATTCTACTTCTATGGCTCGACTAAAATGGAGGGATGAGGTATTCATTAAAGAGTATCTTCCGTCCGTAGAAGAAGAAAGAGTGGAAGTTATTAATTATAGTGTTAATAGGGATGGGACTGTAAATGCACTTTTGAATAGCGAGAAGGAAAAAAGTGTAGGAAGCGTTGGTCGAATCAACTATTATAACTCAATGAACCCAGCAGATCATGGTTTCATCAAGGCAAAATACGTGAAAGCTATCGATGAGATTGGAATCTCCGGAGGTTACTATGATGTCCACATAAATCTACCAAAAAATTAATGGTAACTCTCTTTATTATAAGGAGTAGGACAATGGAAACGCCTCAGCGAAATCACGGATAAGAGTGATTCGAGAGAGTATAGTGTTTACGAGTGATTCAGTTGTTTATTTGTTGGATGTATATGACAACCATTAAATCAAATTTTCTAAGGATAAGCGGTATAGGGAGAAAGGAATGCTATTTAAAGAAATAATACCAAGTAAAGCTGCTATTCAATCTTTATGAGGAGAGAACGTATATGAATATTAGCGAGTTAATCAAGTCTTACCCGGTTCCTTCTTTTGATTTTAATAATTTTATTATTTATTGGATTGTTATAGGGGCTATCTTAATCGGAATTACCTTCATAATTCTCTATAGGAAAGATAAAAAAATTAAATTGGTTGAAAACGTGGGGCTTTCATTTGTATTTATGGTAATTATGGGGGTTATGATCGGAGTTAGTTTCTACTGTATTGAGCCAGATTTAAATGAAGCTAGAGCGAAATGGAAAGAAGAAGTATTTCAAAAACAATATATTGCATCATTAAAAGAAGTGAAGGTAGTCATTATAGACTACAGTATCGATAAAGACGGCTTTATTAATGTCTTGTTAGACACTACTGAAAAAGAAAAAAGTATGGGTGACATTAGACAAATCAACTACTATAACTCTAAAGATCCTGTGGATCGTGGGTACATTAAGGCGAAATATGTAGAATCTATCGAAGAGATTGGTATTGCTGCAGGCTACTATGATGTTCAAGCGTTCATACCAAAGATGACAAAATAGCCTGTTTTAGTATTAGGGAAGTTGATTGACATGGGTATAAGTTAAACAAAGCATAAGCGCATATCTACTACCACCTTATTAAGGAGCGTGTTTCTTTTGCCGAATATTAATGACTTAATTGAAAAAAATAATTGGTCTATGCTTAGTTGGCGTGAAAGATATGGAGACGGAATTTGGGTAGCATTGGCTCCATCTGTATCTTTACTTGATAATATTGAGTTTATTAGTACAGGCGAAGATATCCAAAGTATTGAACTTTCTTCTTATTTTCATGACCAAGGCTTATGGCTGCCGGTAGTAAAAGCAGATACGATTATCTCTGCACTAAGTAAATTGGATCTCAAAACCTTCTCTGTCCCAGAAAAATTTGTAGATAAATGGATGGATGCCGTACAAGAAGCTTATGAAAGGGTTTATGATCTAGGACGCAAGAATGGATATATTCTGAAGTCTGCTGTTGAGAAAGAAGAAGATGATTTGATGGTTCCGGAAGAGCTTCAAGAATATATGAAGTCTATTAAGAACATGAACCCAAATGGTTGGTGGAGATAAATAGTCAGTCTATCCTGAAAATACTGATCTCCAGAAGACCTAAAAAAGGCAATAAGAAAGTGACCCTTCATCTAACAAAAAATGGCAAGGGGGGATTGGCTTTATATCGTCTGAATAAACAATTAAGAAGCCGTCGTATTCACCGTAATCGATACGCCTAATGATTCCAGTTTCTTGATAGAATGCTTAATGATCACGTCGCGTTTTCGTTCCTCATAATAGGTTGGACCAAGTTCAATGTAAGGCTGTTTTCGCTTAAGGATATAGTAGGTCATAGATAATATGCTGTGAGCTACAGCTACAGTCGCCCGATTCGCTCCCCGGCGTGCCGCAATTCGGTGATACTGACTGGATAAATACGTCTCTTTCGTTCTAGCTGCGGCCTTTGCGGCTTCGACGAGCGCACTTCGAAGTTTCTTGTTCCCTTTGCGCGTCTTCCCGGACATTCGTTTTCCGGCGCTTTCGTTTTGACCCGGACACAGCCCTGCCCAAGAACATAAATGGGCGGCGGAAGGATACTGATCCATGTTAGAGCCAATTTCGGCTAGAATGGTCTCTGCTGTTCTTCGTGCCACACCTGGGATTGTGTCAAGCAGTTCCAGGTCTTCCTCAAAAGGAAGCATGCGCTTCTTAATTTCTTCATCCAACCTGTCAATCTCTTCGTCCAAATAATCGACGTGCCGGAGTTGGGCGCCCAGCATTAATTTTTGATGTGGTCCCATTAAACCATTCAAGGCGCGCTTCAAATCCGCTTTTTTGTTCCTCAGCTTCCGTTTTGCTAGGTCCGATAAGGCTTCAGGATCGGTTTCGCCGGCGATCATCGCTTCGATCATCGCGCGTCCCGATTTCCCCAGCACGTTGCTGGCAACCGAGGAAAGCTTGATGTTTGCACCTTCCAGCACTTTTTGAATGCGGCTGACTTCTCGAGCTCGCTCTTCGATGAGACTACGGCGGTAGCGAATCAATTCCCTGAGTTCTCGTTGCTCGCGGTTTGGGATAAAGCTACCCTTCAATAGACCATGCCGGAGCAACCCGGCAATCCATTCCGCATCTTTGACGTCAGTCTTGCGTCCAGGAACATTCTTGATGTGTTGTGCATTCACAACAAGTGCCTCAATCTCTTCAAGCTCCAATAGGTTGTAGATCGGTTTCCAGTAGGGACCGGTGCTTTCCATAGCAGTGTGAGTACACTTTTTGGCCCTGAGCCAATCCATAAGCATGAGTAAATCGTCGGTCATGGTACCAAACGTACGGATTTCTTTCCCTTCTGGTGTAATGGTGCAGGCAACGATGTTCTTTTTATGAACGTCAAGTCCGCACACATGACTGTAAACGACGTCCATTCGTAACCTTCTCCTTACGGCAGCATGATTGAAGGGGCTGGTGCAACAACCACATATGGTTATTCTATCCTGCGTGCTTCCAAATTCGGAGCAACAATCTGTGGTGCACCTGGTCGTTAGGGTCAGTCTAAGACTCGGGCTCGAAGCGCCATTGACTGCCGACCTGCCTTCGCCAGCCGTAAGTAAATTATATCGCAATCCGCCCATTTTCATCATCTGATGGTGTCGCGTTAGCGGCATGGGCGTCTAATACTTTATTTTCTCAAGACACTAAGTAAATTTAGGGGCACGAAACCCCAACACCTACTAAAAGCCCAATGGAACAGCGAATGAACACGGCTGATCCATTGAGCTTTTTTACTGCGCCTGTTGTAGGCTTCGCGACTGAAGATCCCGGTGTTATGGGAAGGGAACAAGATTAGTAGCAAGCCTGGCAGAAGGTTTCGAAACCATGGATAGAACCAACATAGTAATAAGTCGAACGGCACTAAAAAACGCACTGGATCCTGACCTCTCACATATTTCATAAGAATATCGGTTAAAATTAGAGGTCGCATTATGTCACCCTAAGATGCCCTGAAAGTAACCTAATACACAAGTTGTTATGTAGTAATAACCTCGATACATTGATATGTATTTTCAAGTGCCTAAATTTATGGTTAGATAATTTGGAATCTAACGAGCGTTTTATAAAGACTCAAAAGGGTCTTGGATCAAAGATTCAACAAGTTGATCTTGTATCGTAAACATGGCCATAAAAAACTGCACTTCCTGAGAGTGCCTGACAATTGGAGGTGCAGTTCATATATAAGGGACATTCTTTATAATGAAATTCACACATCAGTTCCGCAATTTTTGCACTTTCCACCATTCAACGAACCTTTGGAATACAAGGTATCACAATCAGGACAATAATCAAACTTATCTTTGTGTTTTTCACAAATTCCATCGCCCGAAGCTGTAAAGTAATTAGTGCTTGAACTACAATAAATACAAAAGTCAGTCGGTTGGTGAAACTCATCAAAGTTGGTGATTCCAAAACCACCAACAACAAATTTATCAGTACCCTCTTTAAAGATCTCTTCATCATCATCGGTATTTAATTCAAATTCAACTGAGAAAGACCCTTCAATCTCACAATAACCATCAGTTGTTTGATAACCGCCAGATGTGGTAACTGAAATTTCAACTTTTGTTGTAAAGGAACCATGAATAAAAGCTTTTTCAAGATGGTAATCTACAGCCTTAACCTCAAACTCGACATCTGATGCTGCAGGATAATCAATAATTTCAACATCGGAAATCGGATCTCCAATAAAAGGCTGTAAATCTCCACTATGAATGAGATAGAAAGTTAAACTACGTTTCTCTTCGAGAATCAAACTCCAATCTTGCTCTTCAAATAACTGCTTACAAACCTCAGATATATTCATTTCTAGGTACGCTTGTTTACTATCGATGTGATTAATTTTAGATACATAATTGATAAAATTAGCCCCAGTTGTCATGATAAAATCTTTGCCTACAACATCGCTAAATTCAATTGTTAGTTCATCGCGAGCACCAATCGGCTTGCCATCTACTAAAGTCCACCAATCACCTTTTAAGTCATTAGTTACAAAGATTAGGTCTTTACTTTCTATAGAGGCTTTTTTGTGAGTTTGTTTCCATAAAACTAAGTCACCATATTTCTTTAGTTTAGTTTCATCTTTCTCATCTTTTTCAACATCTTCATAACCAGGCGGTATTAAATGCTTAAATCTAGTCTCACCTTCCTGATATATGGAAATCATCTCGGATAAGGTGTATCGTTCCCCGATAGAACCTAGTTCAATTAATTCATCTATAAATTTTTTAGGATCGTCTTCGTTAAGGGCACTTCTATTTATCTCAATATCATCCTTGATGTTTTTTTCATACTTTTCGGTGACCTTTTGCATTTGATTGATAAGCTCAGAAATCTGTCCTTTGAACTCATCAATGTGAGGATATTTTAAATCCAAGTGTGTTGTAAAATGCCCTTCCAAAGAATTCTTGCTCTTTTCAATTGCACTTCGAATAGGTTTTAAAAAGTCCTTATATTTATTAAAATTGCGATTACGTTCTTTTACGTGATTATCATTGAATTCGTTCAATACCTGAGCCGGCAACCATACTCTATTGATCGTGGATTTCAAAGTCTCGAGTGCTTGGCTAATAGCTTCCGGTGTAAAGCTGTATAAACGCAAGACAACGTTTGTATCTAAGACGATTATAGGCTCAGAATCCCACATTTCTTTAAAGTTCTCAAAATTATCTATCAATTTAATTCCCCCCTCAGCAATCGCTATTTAAAGATCTATATTAATTGAATAGTAGCAAGAAATAGAATTTTTACCAACCGCATTCTTTAGACATCGCCTTCGCCTGTGAGCCTCATATCCAACCACGAAGGATCATTCTTCTCATCGCCATCTACCTCATCATTGTCACTACAAAACTCAAATTATGCAATCGGTTCCCTCTATTTCGCTACGCACTTCCTCCGACCCCGAAAACACCTTTTCCCACACCCTTTCCATTAAACACACAATAGCGAGTAACTCGCTCATAGGACTCTACCTCATTTATACCTTCTTCTTTACCTGCCACTTTTTCCTTCTAAATTTACTATTGACGATTTGGCATGCCTGTTGTATTGACCACCGTTTCCGCCCGGTTTTAGATTTGTTTCTAAAAACCTTCTACTTTTTTGTGCGTCCAGCCTCCCCAAAGCGCGCGTCCCGCGCCCACCCCCACCAATGAATGAGTTACTAGACACGAGTCTATCTAGCAGAGTTCGTATTTAGCAAATAGATCCGTACTAAGTATTTAGGACTGTGTAGAAAGATTAGGGGAAAAGGGTAGGTAAGAGTACGTAGTATGAGATGTGGCAGAAGAGAGGTAATGGTTTCCTATCAACGAGGTGTACGGTATAATATGGTATGAGGAAAAGGTGCTGGGAGGCGGGGGGGCTGATGGTTGCATACGCAATCTTGTAGATATACGGATTAGTCAAAACTGTCCCGCCCTCCCCTATTGCTGATGCATATAAAAGTATCTAGCTTGTACGATGATTGTAGCGCATTGGATGGTCTATTTAATTGTACTGTGTACAGAAATGAGGCAAGTGGTACGAGGGTGTTTTTCTTATTTCACCAATTGATAAGGGGTGTTGATAGGATGATTAAAACACAGTCATTTCAACAGCTGCCGGCTGATGTTCAAAAGCTCTTCGAGGAACCTATTACTCTTGAAATGTTATACAATCCGGATCAATTTGCTTTACGTACACTCGGTAATAGGGCCTCTATATATGAAGTAATTTCTTGTGAAGATTTAATTGTGAAATGGTATAACCCAAAAGGAAGACGAGATTTTGATATACCGGCCTTGTTAGATTTACAAGATATCGATCAAATCCCGAAGTTGTACTGTTATCAAGAAGACACTTACTTGGTCATGCAAAAAGCTAAAGGTAAGTCTGTTGATCAACTCCTGAAGGAAAATGCGCTAAAAGAATCAGATTTAACTGACTTACGTAAACAATATGAGGATGTTGTGCTGGCCGTCATTCAAAAAGGATATTATGATTGGGATTTCAAGTTGGAGCACATCTTCTGGGACAGTATCGATCGGAGAATTATGTTGATTGATTTCGGAGCGTATTCAAAGGATCATTACCATGAAACATTCGTAACCAAACGTTTGGAGGATTTTGATGAACAGCTGCGCTTTTATCCTGTGAGATAAAGGTACCAAGTGTACTAGGCTGCTTAATAACTTGAAAGGGTGACGGTATGGCTAAAAAATCACTTATTTTTCTTGCTACGGTAGCTTTGTCGGTGATGCTTGTTGGATGTAGCACGGTCGGGGGGCGAGAGACTTTTAATCCGTCGCTGCCGCAAGATAAGAACAATTCAAATGAGACAAGTTCTGAAGAAACACAATTAGCTTCATCATCTCAGAACATGCAAGAGAGTGACCATGAAGAACCTGGGGAGGATAGTTTCATACCTGTAGGGAAGAAGGTAAGGATATGGTATTTGCAACATAATCGATATAATGAGTACCAGGTAGGTTTACGGGATACCGATAAACGACTATTGTGGGAACGGGTAGAGCCTGAAAACGTCTATATATCCGAGGATTTCGAGGTATCTTACATAGAACGAATTAAAGACAAAGAAGGTACACTCGGATCCAAAGTACCTGCTTTTAATATTTGACGGATTGTCAAGCTAAGTGCGACAGTTCATCCATGAAAGCTTCGTGAGCAGACATCCAACCGAGACATTTACGGGGACGATTATTAATGAGAGAGATAGCCTTGGCCAAATCTTCATCGGTGAC
>Ga0209258_100323_pt1 | contig 72809 bp, 39 predicted proteins | sample Araplaol_mTSA_r2_FD_184281 | JGI IMG/M metagenome (GOLD analysis project Ga0209258, IMG submission 184281) | Arabidopsis root microbial communities from North Carolina, USA - plate scrape CL_Col_mTSA_r2 (SPAdes) (version 2) | ecosystem: Host-associated > Plants > Roots > Endosphere | place: USA...
CCAACAAGTCCTGATTATACGAATACAACGAATGAGGATGTACCAGTGAATGGGACCATAACAGGAACAGATGTGGATGGTGATGTGCTGACTTATACGAAGGCAACAGGACCATCCCATGGAACGGTTACAGTAGATCCTGTAACCGGCACTTATACTTATACGCCAGCTGCTGATTATAATGGCCCTGATAGTTTCACAGTAACAATAGATGATGGTCATGGTGGTACTAAGACAGTAACGGTAACTATCACAGTTACTCCTGTGAATGATGCACCAACCAGTCCGGATTATACAAATACGACGAATGAGGATGTACCAGTGAATGGAACCATAACAGGAACAGATGTGGATGGTGATGTGTTGACTTATATAAAAGCTACAGATCCATCCCATGGAACAGTTACAGTAGATCCGGTAACCGGCGCTTATACTTATATACCAGCTGCTGATTATAATGGCCCTGATAGTTTCACAGTAACGATAGATGATGGTAATGGTGGGACTAAGACCGTAACGGTAACTATCACAGTTACTCCTGTGAATGATGCACCGACTAGTCCTGATTATACGAATACAACGAATGAGGATGTACCCGTGAATGGAACAATAACAGGAACCGATGTGGATGGTGATGTGTTGACTTATATAAAAGCTACAGATCCATCCCATGGAACAGTTACAGTAGATCCGGTAACCGGCGCTTATACTTATACACCTGCTGTTGATTATAATGGCCCAGATAGTTTCACAGTAACGATAGATGATGGTCATGGTGGTACTAAGACAGTAACGGTAACTATCACAGTTACTCCTGTGAATGATGCGCCAACGAGTCCGGACTATACGAATACAACGAATGAGGATGTACCAGTGAATGGAACTATAACAGGAGCAGATGTGGATGGTGATGTGTTAACTTATACGAAGGCAACAGGACCATCCCATGGAACGGTTACCGTAGACCCGGTAACCGGCGCTTATACTTATACACCAGCTGCTGATTATAATGGCCCAGATAATTTCACAGTAACGATAGATGATGGTCATGGAGGCACTAAGACCGTAACTGTGAACATCACAGTTACTCCTGTGAATGATGCGCCAACCAGTCCTGATTATACGAATACGACGAATGAAGATGTACCAGTGAATGGTACCATAACAGGAGCAGATGTGGATGGTGATGTGTTGACTTATATAAAAGCTACAGATCCATCCCATGGAACAATTACAGTAGATCCGGTAACCGGTGCTTATACTTATACACCGGGTGCTGATTATAATGGCCCAGATAGTTTCACAGTAACGATAGATGATGGTCATGGCGGTACTAAGACGGTAACGGTAACTATCACAGTTACTCCTGTAAATGATGCCCCAACGAGTCCTGATTATACGAATACGACCAGTGAGGATGTACCAGTGAATGGGACCATAACAGGAACAGATGTGGATGGTGATGTGTTGACTTATATAAAAGCTACAGGTCCATCCCATGGAACGGTTACCGTAGACCCGGTAACCGGTGCTTATACTTATACGCCGGATGCTAATTATAACGGTCCTGATAGTTTCACAGTAACGATAGACGATGGTCATGGCGGTACTAAGACTGTAACGGTAACTATCACAGTTACTTCTGTAAATGATGCCCCAACGAGTCCTGATTATACGAATACGACCAGTGAGGATGTACCAGTGAATGGGACCATAACAGGAACAGATGTGGATGGTGATGTGTTGACTTATACGAAGGCAACAGGCCCATCCCATGGAACGGTTACCGTAGACCCGGTAACCGGAGCTTATACTTATACACCGGGTGCTGATTACAATGGTCCTGATAATTTCACAGTAACAATAGATGATGGTAATGGTGGGACTAAGACCGTAACGGTGAACATTACAGTTACTCCTGTAAATGATGCACCAACCAGTCCCGATTATACGAATACAACGAATGAGGATGTACCAGTGAATGGAACTATAACAGGAACAGATGTGGATGGTGATGTGCTGACTTATACAAAGGCTACAGATCCTGCACATGGAACAGTTACAGTTGATAACACGACCGGCGCTTATACTTATACACCATCTGCTGATTATAATGGCCCAGATAGTTTCACAGTAACGATAGATGATGGTCATGGTGGGACTAAGACAGTAACGGTGAACATTACAGTAACAGCAGTGAACGATGCCCCAACGAGTCCTGATTATACGAATACGACCAGTGAGGATGTACCAGTGAATGGGACCATAACAGGAACAGATGTGGATGGTGATGTGTTGACTTATACGAAGGCAACAGGTCCATCACATGGAACGGTTACAGTTGATCCGGTTACCGGCGCTTATACTTATACACCAGGTGCTGATTATAATGGCCCAGATAGTTTCACAGTAACGATAGATGATGGTAATGGCGGGACTAAGACGGTAACGATCACTATCACAGTTACTCCTGTGAACGATGCCCCAACGAGTTCTGATTATACGAATACAACGAATGAGGATGTACCCGTGAATGGAACTATAACAGGAGCAGATGTGGATGGTGATGTGCTGACTTATACAAAGGCTACAGATCCTGCACATGGAACAGCTACAGTTGATAACACGACAGGCGCTTATACTTATACACCATCTGCTGATTATAATGGCCCAGATAGTTTCACTGTAACGATAGATGATGGTCATGGTGGTACTAAGACCGTAACTGTGAACATCACAGTTACTCCTGTGAATGATGCGCCAACGAGTCCGGATTATACGAATACGACGAATGAAGATGTACCAGTGAATGGAACCATAACAGGAACAGATGTAGATGGTGATGTGCTGACTTATACGAAGGCAACAGGTCCATCCCATGGAACAGCTACTGTAGATCCGGTGACCGGCGCTTATACTTATACACCGGGTGCTAATTATAACGGCCCAGATAGTTTCACTGTAACGATAGATGATGGTAATGGTGGTACTAAGACTGTAACGGTGAACATCACAGTTAACCCTGTGAATGATGCACCGACCAGTCCTGATTATACGAATACAACGAATGAAGATGTACCAGTGAATGGAACAATAACAGGAACCGATGTGGATGGTGATGTGTTGACTTATATAAAAGCTACAGATCCATCCCATGGAACAGTTACAGTAGATCCGGTAACCGGTGCTTATACTTATACACCATCTGCTGATTATAACGGCCCAGATAGTTTCACAGTAACGATAGATGATGGGAATGGCGGGACTAAGACCGTAACTGTGAACATTACAGTTAATCCTGTGAATGATGCGCCAACGAGTCCGGATTATACGAATACAACGAATGAAGATGTACCAGTGAATGGGACCATAACAGGAACAGATGTGGATGGTGATGTGTTGACTTATACGAAGGGAATAGATCCATCCCATGGAACAGTTACTGTTGCTAACACGACCGGCGCTTATACTTATACACCGGTTGCTGATTATAATGGCCCAGATAGTTTCACGGTAACGATAGATGATGGTCATGGTGGGACTAAGACAGTAACGGTGAACATTACAGTAACAGCAGTGAACGATGCCCCAACGAGTCCAGACTATACGAATACGACGAATGAAGATGTACCAGTGAATGGGACCATAACAGGTACAGATGTGGATGGTGATGTGTTGACTTATACAAAAACTACAGATCCATCCCATGGAACAGCTACTGTTGCTAACACGACCGGCACTTATACTTATACACCAGCTGCTGATTATAACGGCCCTGATAGCTTCACAGTAACGATAGATGATGGTCATGGTGGGACTAAGACAGTAACGGTAACTATCACAGTTACTCCTGTGAACGATGCCCCAACAAGTCCTGATTATACAAATACAACGAATGAGGATGTACCAGTGAATGGGACCATAACAGGAACAGATGTGGATGGTGATGTGTTGACTTATACAAAAACTACAGATCCATCCCATGGAACAGTTACTGTTGCTAACACGACCGGCGCTTATACTTATACACCAGGTGCTGATTATAATGGCCCAGATAGTTTCACAGTAACGATAGATGATGGGAATGGTGGGACTAAGACAGTAACCGTGAGTATTACAGTTACAGCAGTGAATGATAATCCTACCGGTACCGGTGATACAAAAACGACTACAGAAGAAACAACAGTAAGTGGTACTGTAACAGGGACAGATGTAGATGGAGATGTGGTTACCTATACCAAAGCTACAGATCCTGCACATGGTACAGCTACAGTTGATAACACAACCGGTGCTTACACCTATACACCAACACCTGGTTATACCGGAACAGATGGTTTTACAATAACGATAGATGATGGCAATGGTGGTACAACTACGGTGATAGTAAGCCTTACAGTAAATCCTGGTAGCCCTGCTGTAACGCTGGTGAAAACTGCGGTGGTAAATGGTGATAAAGTAACATATACATTCACCTTCAAAAATACGGGGGATGTTACTTTAAGTACAGTTACACTAACAGATACCAAACTGGGTATCAGCAACCAGAACATTAATGTGAGTGGAGGATTGGCCCCTGGAGCTTCTACTACTTATACAACAGTATACACTTTAACAGATGTTGAAAAGGCAGCAGGAACAGTTAGTAACTCTGCTGCTGTAAGTGCTGCAACACCTGGAGCAACTGTGGTAGGAGATATCTCAGGTACGGCTGAAGACAATAATGATTCAACCGTTACGGTATTACCTGCTCCGCCGGTAGCTGCAGATGACCAGGCAAATACGAATGTAAATAAGGCGATTGTTATAACCGTACTGAATAATGATGATGCAGGTACATCTACCCTGAATGATCAGACAGTAGAGATCTTGAAAGTGCCTGATCACGGAACAGCAGTAGTGAACCCTGACGGAACTGTTACGTATACTCCGGAAGCGGGTTATGTTGGTGAGGATGCCTTTACTTACAGGGTGAAGAATGCGGAAGGGTATTATTCAAATGCCGCTATGGTGACGATAACCGTCAAGGCTGGAGATGTAAATGTACCAACGCTGTTTACACCAAATGGAGATGGTAAGAACGATGTATTTGAGATAAGGGATCTGAATCAATATGCGGATAATGAACTCATCATTGTTAACCGTTGGGGTAATGAGGTGTTCAGACAGAAGAACTATCAGAATCACTGGGATGGTAATGGTTTAAATGAAGGTACTTATTATTACCTGCTGCGTATAAAACGCACAAGTAATTCACAATGGGAGGTGATTAAAGGCTTTATTACACTTGTAAGGGCTTTTAAAAAATAATACTATGAGGAAGATATTATTGATAACGGGGTTATCCTTAATGCTGGGTTTTAAATCTAAAGCCCAGCAGGATGCTCAGTATAGCCAGTACATGTTTAACGGGATTTATATCAACCCGGCATACGCAGGTTATAAAGAGCAACTGAACTTACACAGCTTCTACCGGACACAATGGACTGGTGTTCCCGGCGCTCCTAAAAGTTTCTCACTGGCGGTGGATGCCATTGCGAACGATGGTAACGTGGGACTGGCCTTCCAGGTAGCCAGCGATAAACTTGGCGCACAAAGCAACCTGTCTGCTTATGGCAGTTATGCTTACCGTATCCGTTTGAATCCCGATGGTAGTTCAAGACTGGCACTGGGGTTAAGTATGGGTGTGATGCAAACAGGATTGAATGCATCGCTGCTCACAACGAACGATCCTGAAACGAATATGCCGGCGGGTACACAGAATAAGATAGCGCCTGATGCAAGAGCGGGCGTATTTTATTCCAATAGCAGGTTTTATGCGGGAATATCTTTTGATAACCTCATAATACAATATATCAACAGTCATTCTACCTATGTTCCGCAGACCAAACTGCATTATTACGTGACGGCTGGTATGCTGGTACCTATTGATGAGAACTTCCAGCTGAAACCATCTTTCCTGTTGAAGGATGATCTGGGTGGGCCAACAAGTCTTGATCTGAATACATTCCTGATGTATAAAGAGATTATCTGGCTGGGTGGTTCTTATCGCAGCAGGGTGAATATCTATGATAAAAGCTATCTCCAGAAAAACCTTCTTTACCGCAACGCTGTAGTAGCTGCAGTAGAGCTGTTCCCTGTGAAAGGGTTACGTGTAGCATATGCCTATGATTTCTCTATTGGACCCTTGCAGGGTTATAGCAGCGGTACACATGAGATTTCTGTAGGGTTTACATTCAATAAACAAAATCTCAGGATGGCAACCCCCAGGGTGTTTTAAATTAAACAATAATGAAAAAGTTACACTACGCTATCTGCCTGTGTTTGTTGTTTTCGTCCTTAAATGCAGTGGGCCAATATATACTTAATGAGGCCGATAAGCAATACGAAGCATTTAAATATGCTAAGGCTATTGATCTTTATGAACAGGCTTATAAAAAGAAAGCTACTTTACATGCTGCTGAACGACTGGCCGACTGCTACCGGTTTAATAATGATTACAAACAGGCGGAAAGCTGGTATGCGATTGCTATAAAGATGCAGGGAAGTAACCCTGACAATATTCTGCACTATGCAAGGGCATTGCAAAACAACTCCAAGTATGCAGAAGCAAAAGCACAGTATCTGAATTATGCGGCTGCGGATAAAAATGTAACGGCGGCCCAGAAGGATATCTGGTCGAATTCCTGCGATTCTGCTATCGCCTGGATGAAAAGCCCTTATCCTATACGGATAGATAATTACAAAGAGTTGAATTCAGCGCAATCCGACTGGGGAGCTGTGCCTTATATGGATGGGACTGTGTTTACATCAGACCGGTATACGGACGGTGTGACTCATCTGAAACCTAAAAAAGGCTTTTTAAGATTTGATACAAGGATAGATCCTGATAGCCAGTTATATGGCTGGACGGGGAATGATTACCTGCATTTGTTTTTTAAATCGGGTAGTACGGACAGTGTGCATTTATTCCCTTTGAAAACGGGGACTGATTATCACGTGGGGCCTGTTAGTTTTACAAAGGATGGGAATGAAATGTATTTCTCATTGACACGCATACCAGGTAAGATCACCAGGGCCAAAGGAGAACCTTCTACCATCAATGTTGAAATTTATCACAGTAAAAAAGATAGTGCAGGTAACTGGTCGGCCCCTGTTGCTTTCCCTTACAATAAAGTAGATGCATATTCTGTAAGTGATCCGTTTATTACTGCGGATGGGAATGCGCTTTATTTTTCATCGAATATGCCGGGTGGTGCAGGTGGTGCAGATATTTATAAGTGCATTAAAACTGCCGATGAATGGGGACAACCGGTGAATCTGAAAGAAGTGAATACGGCCGGCAATGAAAGAAGTCCGGCTATAGATAAGAATAATACGCTTTATTTCTCCAGCGATGGACGTGTAGGTATGGGCGGACTGGATATCTACAGTATGGCTCCCGGTGATGTTGTAAAGAATGCAGGATATCCGGTAAATTCCCCGCAGGATGATTTTGCTTTCAGTTTGAAAGAGGCTGGTGGCATTGCTTATTTGTCTTCCGATAGAGAAGGTGGTACTGGTAGGGACGATGTGTATAAAGTGTATGAAAGAGAAGTACCAGCAACTCCGGTAGCTATTACGGTAATTGATGAGAAAACAAAAGAACCACTTGAGAATGGTATCGTGACGATTGTACAGAGCGGTAGCCCGGCGATAAAAACACAGACAGATGAAAATGGTAAAGTGGTGGTTGGACTTGATAAGGATAGCAGTTACAAACTCATTGTAGAGAAATCTAATTATCATGTGAGTGAGACACCCGTTGATTCAATCGGGGGTAAGCCGGTTCCGTTAACGAAGATTGAAATGAATAAGGAAATCAGGCTGGATAACATTTATTTCGATTTCAATGACTACCGTATCAGACCAGATGCACATGCCTCATTGGATAAACTGGTGAAACTGATGAAGAGTGATGCGACTATCTGGATTGTACTGGGTTCGCATACGGATAGCAGGGGGAATGATACATATAATATGAACTTATCTGAGAAACGTGCCGGATCTGTGGTGGCTTACCTGATAGCTAAAGGCATCAGTAAGAACAGGGTGAGCGCAAAAGGATATGGGGAATCGGCGTTATTGAATAAGTGTGCTAACGGTGTTAGCTGTACGGAAGCAGAACACCAGGCAAACAGAAGAACAGAATTTAAAATAGTTAAATATTGAGTTTTTAAGTTTTTGGTAAATAATTAATTATGGGTGCAGCGAAAGTTGCACCTTTTTTTATTTAAGGGAACTATATAGTACTTTAACCAGGTTACATAAAAGGAAGCCTTCCACATTAAGCAGGAAAGTTTAGATGAATTTAATTATTGAGCGTTAGATTTCTTAATAGGATTACGAATCAAATCAATAAAAGATAGGAGCATGAGTACGACCTCAGGATACATCAAAAGTTTCACATAGAAGAATAGCAATCTACTGGTAGCGTCTCAGTTTAATCTTCGCGCCAGATGTTGTACAGAATAAATACACCTTTATCTGACGTGAATATTAGGTGAAGTTAAATTGAAAACAAATCCCGAACCCATATTCTAGAACTAAATCAGGGAACCGAACAGTCAGATGCAGTGTATTTATTCTGTACAACATCTGCCAATGCGCGCCATCTACTGGATAGGACTATATTTTGATTTTTCCGGGAAGTAAATATTTTATTGTATAACTTACACTTATTGATTACCAATGTTATGAAGAACATCTTATTAACCCTTTGTCTGTTATTGTTGGGCATGCCATGCCTGCATGCACAGCAAAATTCCGACAGCGCTTATAAGCGCCCCCTTGCAACAGTGCTGGCCGATATTGAACAGCGATTCCATATAAAGATCAGGTACTTACCTGCACAGGTGGATAACAGGTGGGTGTTGTATGCCGACTGGCGTTACAGGCCTACCCTGGAAGCTACATTGGATAATATACTTACCTCGTTGGACCTGAAAGTAAGGAAAGAGAAAGACACTGTTTATAAGCTGGCTGAATATGAATATTATCGCTGGCCTGTGGCAGAAGGATGGGCAGAATTAGACAGGATTGCTGCGCAATATAGTAATGTACAGCAATGGGAACAGCGAAAGAAAAAGTTGAAAGTTTGTATGCTGGAAGCGCTACAGTTATCTCCATTACCTGCTGCACCCGGATCTGTACCTGTCATTACCCCGGAGAGGAAATTTGATGGGTATACTGTACGTAATATTGCAATTGAAATCCTGCCAGGAGTCTATATCAATGGGTCGCTTTATAAACCTGCCCGTTATAAAGGGAAGATCCCCGTGATTCTTAATCCGGATGGCCACTGGGAGAAGCAACGCTACAGACCCGATTGCCAGTACCGCTGTGCTTCGCTGGCGCGTATGGGTGCAATGGCATTCAGCTATGACCTTTTTGCCTGGGGAGAGTCTCTTTTACAGTTCGAAGTTCCTGACCATCGTAAGAGCCTGGCGATGACGATACAGGCATTAGGTACTATCCGTATCCTCGATTACCTGTTGTCTTTGCATGATGCAGATACAGCCAGGGTAGGTATTACCGGTGGTTCCGGTGCGGGGAGCCATACAGTATTAATAGCAGCGATTGATGAACGTATAAAGGTAAGCGCCCCTGTGGTGGCTATCAGCTCGTATTTCTATGGAGGATGCCCTTGTGAAAGCGGGATGCCTATTCATGCCTGTGGTGGCCGGACAGACAACGTGGAGATTGCAGCCATGGCTGCGCCACATCCGCAACTGCTGGTAAGTGACGGGCAGGACTGGACGGATAAAACACCGGAGCACGATTTTCCCTATCTGCAGAAAGTATACGGATATTATAATAAAAGCGGGAATGTTTCTAATGTGCATCTGCCAGCGGAAGGTCATGATTTTGGGATTAACAAAAGACAGGCAGTGTACGGCTTTATGGCTAAATACCTGGGCCTGGATATCCATGCACTGGATGAGTCGAAGGTAACTATAGAGAAAGAATCTGCGATGTATGTATTTGGAGAGAAAGGAGAGAAACTACCGGCAAATGCGATACATGGATTTGATCAGCTCCTGAAAGTGTTTTACAAATGAGATTAGTGTTTGTTATAGCTGTCTGCTGGCAATACAGTGTGCCCAAACCTGCTTCTCCCGGATATGGGACGTACACGTTCAGCCTGTGTTAGGTGGATTACAATAGATGGAAGGGCATGTACCAACACCGGGTGGGTATGCGAAATGCCTAGAAAGTGGAAGGCCGGGGATAAGATAGAACTGGTATTGGATACCCTATTATGCCTGGGCAAACAGGGAAAGAGTGATATGAGTGTATGGTTACCTGTGAGCCGGCATTAAAAAAAATAATGCCTTCTATTACCAGCTAATAAAGTTATCTGATAGCTTTGTAGGATATTGCATGTTCTAAACCCGGCGAACATACCGCTGGCAACACTTATTAAAATATTTCTATATTTCTGTGGGGTTATTATACCCCTTATCTACATTTTTGAACAGGGGCATTACTTCTTAAGAAAGAACGTTATACATATCTTATGTACATTAAGTTTAACGGGTATATTATCCTGGCTGTCATTCTCTTACTTCAGCTGAAGGTAGTAACAGCTGATGGACATCTATTCAATAGTCTGCCGGGGAATCATATAATATCCGGTTTAATCAGTAATGAAAAAGGTGAACCTGTTCCAGGTGCTGTTGTTACAGATAAAGTCTCCGGAAAATCAGTAGTAGCAGATGCAGAAGGGCGTTATACTATAGAAGTGGCTGATACAGGATCTGTATTGGTATTCCGCTCTATGGGATATGTTGCTAAAGAGGTAAAAACAGGTACTTTCAGCCTGTTGAATATACAATTACTGACGAATGTAAAAGATCTTTCTGCTGTAGTAGTAACTGCATTGGGAGTGAAACGCGAGGAGAAAGCATTGGGATATTCCATAGCTACATTGGATGGTTCGAATGTGAATACTGTAAAGGAAGTGAACGTAGTAAATGCATTGTCGGGGAAAATAGCAGGTGTTGATATCAGGAGTGCCAGCTCTGATCCTGGTGGATCTGTGCTGATCACTATCCGTGGGGCCTCTTCTATCGCCAATAATAACCAGCCTTTGTTTGTAGTGGATGGGGTGCCTGTTATATCAGCTAACAGGGCGCCTTCACAACCTGTAGGACAGGTAACAGTGGATTATGGTAGTCCGGTGTCTGATATCAATCCTGAAGATATTGCTACTATTACCGTATTAAAAGGCGCCAGTGCTGCTGCATTGTATGGTAGCAGGGCAGGGAATGGAGTGGTACTGATCACTACTAAAACAGGTACGAAGAAAAATAAGGGACTGAATGTGAGTGCAAATTTTACGGCGATGTTTGACAAAGCCTGGCAGTTCCCCCAGTTCCAGAATGAATTTGGTGCAGGAGATGCAACTGGGTCTGTTGATCCTGCTAATACGTTATCTACGTCTTCATGGGGGCCAAAATTAAACCAGGGCACCAAACATCTGCAGTGGAATAGTCCTGTTGATGCAAATGGTGATCCGGTGCCTACTGACTGGGTGTCTTATCCTGACAGGGTAAAGGATTTTTACCGCACAGGACAAACATATACAAGTAATGTGGCAGTAGCTGGTAATAACTACCGGCTTTCCTATACAAACCTGCAGAATAAAGGGATTACACCTAATACCGGTCTGGAAAGGAATACACTGAACCTCGCAACCGGTTATGAGTTGAATCCTAAGATCAGGGTTACTTCCAGTATCACTTACACCAATAACCACAGTAATAACAGACCTACATTTAACCGTGGTAGTTCCAGCAGTATTGTGTATACTATGCCGGCGAACATCAACACTAAAGAGCTAAAGGATTACTGGATAAAAGGACAGGAAGGGTTACAACAGTTTTCACAGGATGCAGGGAATACAGACAATCCTTATTTCGTGGCGTATAAGCTTACGAACGGATATACCCGTAATCACATTACCGGTAATGTACAGGTAACTATGGAACTGCTGAAGGACCTTACCCTGATGGCTCGTACGGGGCTGGATCTTTATACAGAGACTGATGAAAGTAAACGCGCATTCAGTGCAGCCGAAAATCCCTATGGGGGTTATTCTTCAGGCAATTTATTCAGTAGTGAGCAGAATACAGATTTCCTGCTTACCTATAAAAAGACATTACCGAAAGACTGGTCGTTTTTTGTATCTGCTGGCGCTAACCGTATGGATCAGCATACCAACATCTCTTCACAGACGGCTGGTGCGCTGGTGATACCTGAAGTATATAACATTTCCAATGCAGCAGCAGGTACTATCACCAATGCTTCCTATAAATCAAAGAAAAGAATTAATAGTGTATATGGGATGGGGGAGCTGGCTTATAAAGGATATGCATATCTGGATTTAACCGCAAGGAATGACTGGTCGAGTACATTGCCCGCCAATAACAACGCTTACTTTTATCCCTCTGTTTCTTTAAGTCTGATCCTGTCGGATATGTTCAACATCCGGAGTAAATTATTGTCATTTGCGAAACTGAGACTGAACTGGTCGAGGGTAGGTAAAGATACTGATCCGTACAGCCTCTATAACAGCTTTTATTTTAGTTCTCCCGACTGGGGAGATGTGAAGCTGGCCAACTTCAGCACATTACTGAAGAATAATAACCTGAAACCGGAGATTGCCACTTCTTATGAGATAGGAACAGATCTTACATTCTTCTCAGGCAGACTGGGAGTACAGGCTACTTATTATACTACCAATAGCCGTAACCAGATCATACAAACACCTACTACCATGGCTTCCGGTTATAATGCCAAAATTATTAATGCCGGTGATATCCGTAACAGGGGATGGGAGCTGGGTATTAATGGTACACCAATAGCAAAACAATTTACCTGGGGGATTGGAGTCAACTTCACCCGTAACAGGAATAAAGTAATTAAACTGATGGATGGTATCACCAGCTATCTGCAAGGTAGCGCAGAAAGTGTGGAGTACCAGGTAAGGGAAGGGCAGAAGATAGGGGATATGTATGGTAAAACATGGACGACAGTACCTGATGGCCCTTTTAAAGGAAAGGAACTGCTGGATAATACAGGGCATTCACAGTATGCAACAAATATGGTCAATATAGGGAATTTTAATGCAGATCTGATGGTAGGCATTACCAATACCTTTACCTACAGACATTTTACTTTAAATACGTTGATAGACTGGCGCCAGGGTGGCAAGTTCTTTTCCTATGTATATATGAACCTGCTATCCGACGGACGCACGGTGAATACATTGAAGGGAAGGGATCTGCAACATGGTGGCCTCAGCTGGAATGACGGTACTACTGACCGTACAGATGGAATGATAGAAGATGGTTATATCGCTGATGGAAATGGCGGTTATGTAAAGAATACGTATGTCACTGACCCGGAAGCATTTTATGGTGACTACTACTGGAAGATGCACTCACGTAATACATTCAGCGCCACGTATGTGAAGTTGCGTGAAGTGAGCCTGACATACCTGTTCAGCAGGCAGCAGCTGGGTCACTGGCCGGTATCGAACCTGTCACTGGCATTAATAGCAAGGAATCTGCTCAGCTGGACAGCAGCAGGGCAGGGATACGATCCTGAAACTGCCATGTCTATTAATAGTGGAAGTATTGCTCCGGGTACCACCAGCTGGTCGTTGCCTTATACCCGTTCTTATGGTATTAAGCTAGGACTTAACTTTTAAAATTATCTGCATGAAAGCGATATATATACCGGTACTGATGTTATTGTTAAGTGCCTGTACAAAAAATTTTATTGAGATCAATACCGATCCCAATACAGCCACAACTATTAGTCCGCAGTACCTTTTATCCACAGCACTCATTAAAACAGCTTACACCTACCAGGGCGCTGCATTTATGGGGAAACCTGCAGAAGCAGGGCGTTATATCACCAAAGTAAGGAATGAAGAAGATGATTTATTCGGGTGGTCTGCAGAGAGCTGGGATAGTTATTACGGAGCATTGTCTGTCAATCAGCAGTTGTATACACTGGCAATGAAAAGCGGGATGAAACAGTATATGGCTGTATCGCAGGTTATCAGGGTATTTAATTTTGCATATATCACAGACCTGTATGGAGATTGCCCTTATAGTGAAGCATTACTTTCAAAAGATAGTGGCATTGTGCATCCGAAATATGATCAGCAGGAAATAATTTATGCAGATCTGCTGAAGACACTGACAGCTGCCAATGATAGCCTCGCAAATACAGATCTGGCCATCAATACCAGCTACGATGTATTGTATAATGGTAATAATCTGAAATGGCGAAGGTTTGCAAATGCGTTACACCTTCGTTTATTATTACGCATTTCTTCTCATGATGCTACTGCTTTTACTGAGATGCAAACAATGTTAAACGATCCTGCAAAATATCCTTTGTTTGAAAGTAATGATGATAATGCGGCAGTAAAATACCTGGGAATTACTGCTGCTGATAGTTGGATGGGGGGGAATCTGCTGAACCAGGAAACTGAGGTGAATAAGTTTAAACCAAGTAAGGAGATAGTGGATACATTGTTATCTCTGAACGATCCGCGACTGGAAATATGGGTAGCACCAGTGACTTCAGTAACAGGATTCACGGTTAATAGTAATACCTATGTAGGCGTGCCCAATGCCATCCCTTCTCCTTATGATTATAATGGGGGGGAGGCGCATATTTCTGAATTGTCTGCCATCTTTTATCAGAATGCCAATGATTTGCTGAAGGCAAGTTTAATGACTTATGCAGAGCAGTGTTTTATTTTAGCAGAAGCAGTACAGCGTGGGGCTGTTAGTGTTAGTGGCGAAACGGCGGCTTCCCTGTATTATAAAGGCATCACCGCTTCTCTGGAACAGAACGGTGTTGATGCAGGTACCTATATGGATCAACCGGCTGTGATGTATAAAGGCACATTATCCCAGCTGATTACGCAAAAGTGGATCGCTATGTTTTTAAAGGGGGCAGAGGGGTGGTTCGATCATCGCCGTACAGGCTATCCTGCTTTTGTACCGGGGCCATTGTCGGCTATACGTAGTATCCCTTCCAGGTATATTTATCCTGCAACAGAACAATCTTATAATCTTTCACAATATCAATCTGCAGTAGCAAGACAAGGCGCTGACAAGACAACTACACTGATGTGGTACCTTAAGTAATACCACTGGTAACAATTAATATTAATTTCATAGCCAGGATAGTGATAAGAAGTTTGAAAATGATTACCTCGCACAAAAAATCACAGATGAGACTTTTCCTGTTGGGATGTTTAATGATAGGCTGTATAACAGTAAATGCACAGGAGGATAACCCGGACGCAGCACCGGCAGCGTTGATCCGTGGCCCTTATTTACAGGTGGGTTCCGCAACCAGTATGACCCTGCGCTGGCGTACCGATGTGGCTACCCGCAGCAGGGTACGTTATGGTATTGAAAAGGCGGACCAGTTTGTGGATGATTCCATTTTACGTACAGAACATATCGTTACGGTGAAAGGTTTGCAGCCGCATACCCGTTATTACTACACGGTTGGTACATTTACCGGTGTTTTACAGGGTGATAAGGAGAATTTCTTTTATACACTGCCTGAAACTGGTAAAGCTGCTATGTACAGAATCGGTGCTTTCGGAGATTGTGGGAATAACTCCGTGAATCAACGTAATGTAAAGGCATCGGTGTTGAAATACCTGGGCGGAAATTATATGGATGCCTGGTTGTTATTGGGAGATAATGCCTATAACAGTGGAACGGATGCGGAGTTTCAGTCGAAGTTTTTTAATATTTACAAGGATGATCTGCTGAAGAAATATCCGATGTTCCCTTCTCCTGGTAATCATGATTATAATGATAAGGATTTCCCGGGAGCAGTGGAGATGGCACAAAAGACCCATCAGACAGCTTATTATCAGAATTTCTCTATGCCAGCACATGGAGAGTCCGGTGGGATAGCTTCCAATACACAAGCTTTCTATTCTTTCGATTTAGGCAATATTCACTTCTTATCACTGGATTCTTATGGTATGGAAGAGAACCAGTATCGTTTGTATGATACACTGGGGCCACAGGTGCAATGGATAAAGCGTGATCTGGAAGCGAATAAAAACAAACAATGGGTAGTAGCTTACTGGCATCATCCTCCTTATACCATGGGATCTCATAATTCTGATGAGACGGATGAGCTGACGGCCATCAGAGAGAATTTCATCAGGATATTAGAGCGGTATGGTGTGGACCTGGTGTTATGCGGGCATAGTCATGATTATGAGCGTTCCCGTTTAATGAAGGGGCATTATGGGAAAGAGACTACTTTCAGTGCGGCATTGCATAATCTTAGTAACTCTTCCGGTTTATATGACGGTAGTAAGAATTCCTGTCCGTATGTAAAGGATGCAGGCGGTCAGGGTACTGTATATGTCGTAACCGGTTCTTCCGGTAAGCTGGGTGGTACACAACCGGCATTTCCGCATAATGCCATGCAGTATTCCAATGCTACTGAAGGTGGCGCCAGTTTACTGGAAGTGCAGGGCAACAGGCTGGATCTCAAATGGATTTGTGCAGATGGGGTGATCAGGGACCATTTCACGATGATGAAAGAAGTAAACCAGCATAAAGTAATCAGGGTGAAAGCAGGAGAGAAGGTTACGCTAACGGCCTCTTTCACCGGCAATTATAAATGGAGCGATCACATAACGGATACACGTAGTATTACTATTATACCAAAGGTGGGAACATCTTCTTATTTTGTGGAAGATAAAGAGAGTTGTGTGAAGGATTCTTTTACCATCATTGCTACTAAATGAAGATAATTCTTGTCCTTTCCGGTGTTTGCCTGCTTACTGTGATGACGCTGGCTTTGCCGGGAGGGACATCCCAAGGTATAACCGGCTACGTAAAAAGAACACAGATTACTTTCAGTGAAAAGGCTGCTGCCATGCAGCTGGTTATTGCACAGATAGATGTAAATGATACAGCTACGCTGTCCCGGGCTAAAGAAGCATTGCGTCAATGCCGGATCAGTTATAAGCAACTGGCGTTTTTCATGGAATATTTTTTTGCCAGTGAGGCATATGTATTCAATTCTCCACCCAGGTATGAAATAGATGAACCTTATATAGAGTATGAAGCCCCGGTAGGGTTACAGCAGATAGAATCTTTGCTGTACGATACAGCAGTGTATTCCAGGAAACAGGAACTGATGGCGCAGGCAGAAGTAGTGGCTAATACGGCTGCTGATCTGCCTTCTTTGTTATATCACTTTTCTGCTACGGACGGGCAGGTGTTCGAGAGTGTGAAGCTGGAGCTGATACGCATTATGACCCTGTATATCCCGGGTTATGATGCACCTTTACTGAAAAACGGGATAGACGAGTCCAGGGCTGCTATGGAAGCGTTGAATGAAGTGGTGCAGCCTTATACGACTGCCAGTGACAGCGTAAGGTATTCTCTGAGGAAAGCGATAGATTATCTGCAACGAGCCAGGGATTTTGACGGGTTTGACAGGCTGACTTTTTTAACGGATTATGCTTTGCCTTTAGAAAGGCAGCTGAACGATTTTATACATGCCAGGGGATTTGATGTGCATAGTACTCCTGCATTGGATGGAGGTGAGTTGTTTAGTAAGAACGCTTTGAGGAAAGCTGCTTTCCCGGGTGGAGGGAATACAGGGGACAGCGCTTTGGGAAGGCGATTGTTTTTTGAACCGGCATTATCGGGCAACAATACACGGAGCTGTGCTACCTGCCATCAGCCGGATAAACATTTTACAGATGGGCTGGCGAAGAATGTTGCGCTGGACGGTCCGTTATTATCCAGGAATACGCCTGGTTTGTTATATGCCTGTTATCAGTATTCACAATTCTGGGACGGGCGTGTGAGAAGCCTGGAAGAACAGGTACTGGCGGTGATGCATAACAGGCAGGAAATGGATGCTGATGATGATACGGTTATTCATCGCTTGCAGAAAGTATATAAAGGCATTACCATGGATATAGTGGTGCATGCCCTGGCGGCTTATGTGAGAACATTAACGCCTTTCAATTCTCCTTTTGACCATTATATGAATGGAGATCGTGCTGCATTAACGGCATTGCAAAAGCATGGGTTTAATCTGTTTATGGGGAAAGGGCAATGTGGTACCTGTCACTTTGTACCGTTGTTTAATGGATTGACTCCCCCTTTATATAACCGGACTGAATTCGAGGTGTTAGGGACTCCAATGAATGAAGACTTATTACATCCTGTTGCCGATACGGACCATGGTCGTTCTTCTTTTTTCAAAATAGGGTTTTATGAAGGGGCATTTAAGACGCCTACAGTACGTAATGCTGCGGTAACAGCCCCTTATATGCATCATGGGGCATTCAGGAATATGGATGAGGTAATGGATTTTTATGACAGAGGAGGAGGGAATGGCATTGGATTAGCGTTATCTAATCAAACGCTGGGTACTAACCATCTGCACCTGGACAGTACGGAAAAGAAAGCGATTATTGCTTTTATGGAAGCGCTTACTGACGAATAGCTGCTATGAATGCTTTTGTTTGTTCCATGTAGACAGCCACTTTATGTGTTCGCACAAGATCGGGTGTTGTATTTTCCTGATCAGACATTTTTAGCGTGATTTTTCTGGATGCCAGTCTTGGCATATGGCAGTCAACGCAATTCTTACTGAGTACTAATCCTGGCGTAGGCTTAAGCTTGCAGGTATTATGCGCTATCCCATCCTGGTTATGACAATTGATACATTTTTGAGAGAATGTAGCAGGGGTGTTGATCTCATTTATATGTACATTATGACAGGATGAGCAGTCCATCTGCTCTGCCGATTTAAAGCATTTGCTGGCGGTAAGCAGACCATATTGATTACCGTGTACATCTAATGCATCCACAGAGTCTGCTTTATACTTAACAGCCGAATAATCATCCAGTCGCTGCCCCACTATGTATGTAAAGGCAGGTTTGATCTCTTTCCTGAAACCGGAATGACACAGCGCACAGGCATCCAGCCGCTGTTGCCTGGAAAGATGTCTGGTATTGATAATACTTTGTGGCGTCTTTTCTTCCGGGTGAGCAGTGTGAAAGGCTACATGCGCAGCAGCAGGGCCGTGGCATCTTTCACAGTCCACGCCGTAGAGGATATTTTTAAAGTGGGTACCTTCTTCTTTTACTTTTGTTTCTGCATAAGTACCGTGGCATTCCAGGCAGGCGCCAACAATAGGCCTGTTGAATTTTACATAGTTAACAGGGTAACCGGGGCTGTTACACCATTCATTGTTAGGTGTATAATATGAAACAGGGAGCTGGAAGAGTTTATCATGGTCCCAATACAGGTAGGTTTGTCCTTTCCTGCCAGAGCCGATAACCACGCCAAAGGATTTCTGCTCCATAGGGATCCCGTTCACATAAGACGTTTGCAGGAAGGTACTGTCTTTTTTTTCCAGTACTACGGACATCCATTTATTATACACAAATTCGTTTTTACCAGGCTCAAAGCTGCCTTTAATAAATTGTTCCGCTGCAGGTCTTGAAGTGAAATAATGGGCAGTATGACGGCTGCTATCATATATATCGCGATGGCATGACCGGCAGGATGCTGATCCTGCAAATACAGGCTCCGTAGACGCAACTGTATGATGCATAGAGGAACACATCACAGCGCCCAGGATAATAAGGAATAATATACCGAGGAAAACAAGATTTCGCATTATTATTAAGTTTAATGCTGGTAGTATATACGAGGAATAATGTAATCAGGTTGAAGGTATATTAATATATTGGTACAGCGTTAGCTAACAAATCTGTATGGCGAAATATAATAAATCGATCTATGCCGCATTAGCAGCCAATATATTCATCGCAGTGATCAAGTTCATTGCCGGCGGATTCAGCCACAGTGCAGCTATGATCTCTGAAGGAGTACACTCGCTGGTAGATACCATCAACCAGCTACTGATATTGTATGGTATCAGGGAGAGTAAAAGGAAGGCAGATGCTGAACGGCCATTTGGTTATGGAAGGGAGTTATATTTCTGGTCATTTATCGTTTCTATATTAATTTTCGGATTGGGTGGGAGTGTGTCCATCTTCCAGGGATATACCCATATTATACACCCACAAGAACTGGGAGATCCTACCTGGAATTATATTGTACTGGGTGCTTCCTGTTTTTTTGAGGGACTTTCGCTGATCATTGCTGTCAGGGAGTTTAATAAGATAAGGGGTAATCTTTCCTGGTGGCAGGCCATCAGGGATAGTAAAGACCCTTCGAGTTTCCTGGTATTGTTTGAAGATGGAGCAGCGGTATGCGGGCTATCGATTGTAGCGATTTGTACGTACCTGGCGCATAAACTCAATTATCCCTACCTGGACGGAGTTGCTTCGTTACTGGTGGGATTGCTTTTAGTAGCAGTATCGCTGGTATTGGCGCGGGAAAGCAGAAGTCTGCTGATGGGAGAAGGGATTTCCAATGCGATCAAACATAAGATCATTATCACGGCAGAGAAAGACCCTGCAGTATTGAAGGTACTGTATGTGCTGTCTATTTACCGGGCCCCGGACGATGTGTTGCTGATGCTGCTTATTGCTTTTAAGCCCGACCTGGATACCGCGGATATCAATGAATCTATTGTACGGATAAGGAATACAATTAAGGAGCAGTTTGGACTGATAAAGTTTGTGGCTATACAGCCGGAAGAGTTGGACGCAGAAAAGAAGCCTGGTATTATTTGAGCTTATTTTTACGCAGGGAGTATTTGTAGAAATCTTCCACTTTGGTCCTGGCCCAGGGCGTTTTGCGCAGGAATTTTAAACTGGACTGGATAGAGGGATTACTCGTAAAGCAGTTGATCCTGATCTGTTGCCCCAGTTCATCCCACCCATAACTTTCTACAAGATGTGTAACGATCATCTCAAGTGTTAATCCATGAAGCGGATCATTGGACATAGTTTCTAACTGCATAAGTACTCCTTTGGTACAAAGATAAGGTTGTAAGCTGGTATTTGTTTTTTGTACTTTGATCACCAGAACCATCATCTCCTCATTTTGAGGATGATTCCTGACAAATGCTTATAGCGAAATAAACCATCCTCTCCTCATTTTACGGTTTTATGTTGCTGCCGGATTTAGCGTAAAAAATTCCACTTTACATATATTGTTTTTATTAACTGGAACAGTCCTGTGTCTGATCTGTTCGTTGTATATACAGATAATTATCCACCGGCGTGTCAGGCGATAAAAGCAGGAACGTTAGTCATAAAGCAGGTGTACTGGTTGAATATCTAAATGTAATTAAATTAGTATATGATTGCTGGGAGTGGCTCTGCGTCCGGTGGTATTGAATGTTGCTTGATAAAGAGTTATTTTTTTTGTACCTTCATACAAATCACGTTGTTCGTTCCACTTATTTTTATTTCACCCGGAACGGATATAAATGATAGCAATTACACTATGGGTAGATCACAAGAAACTTTCAGTAAAAAAGAAAACGAAAAGAAAAGATTAAAAAAGAAAAAAGACAAGGAAGAAAAGAAGGCCGAAAGACAAGCCAATTCAAAGCCAGGTAAAACACTGGAAGAAATGATGGCTTACATCGATGAGAATGGTAACATTTCATCAACTCCACCAGATCCCAAGAAAAAGAAGATTATCAGAAGCGAGGACATCCAGATTGGTGTTGCAAAACAGCAACCTATGGATGAGGCTGAACTGGTCCGTAAGGGAGTGGTTACGTTCTTTAATGAATCCAAAGGTTATGGCTTTATTAAAGACCTTCAGACTCAGGAGAGCATATTTGTGCATATCAATGAGCTGGTGGATGCGATAAAAGAGCATGACAAAGTAACTTTTGAAGTGCAGATGGGGCATAAAGGCCCGAACGCGGTATCAGTAAAGAAGAGCAGTTAAGTACGACACCGGCCTTTACTTTCAATAGCCTTTTATGGTATCAGGGTACCATAATGGAAGAAGTTTGAGGTAAGGTGAATAATATTATAACCTGAAAAGCCGTCCTTATGGACGGCTTTTTTTTATGCAGGATTATCTTTATTGCTCCTCAACAATCTGGAATCCCCAGGCTGGTAAAGTGATCTGGCTTTGCGTTGCCACGCTTTTATCCGTTAGCAAAGCGATACCCTGCGGGTATGGATAAGTAAATGCTTTTGCTTCACCGGAATAGTTGAAATAATAATGAATGGCCTTACCCTGTTGATTGATGCCGGATTTAGTAATCAATGGAAATTTCAATTCCTGGTCTTTTCCCCACAGACCGGCTCCTTTCACGGCATCTTCGAGGATGCTTTCAGTGATGGCGTTACTGGTTCCACAGCCTATATAAGTTGCCACTCCTTTACCATAATTATTCCGGGTCACTGCTGCATATTTCCCCCAGGCCGGATGGTCGTACCAGGCCAGGACTTTAGCTGTTACAGGAGTGATCAGTTCCATCCATTTTTCTGCATAGTTCTGGTTGCCGGCATGAAAAGGGTCATCCTTCAGGCTGACTTTTTCAGGAACGGTAAACTGGGTATACATGATGCCGCAGGCTTCACTGATAATACCCGGCTGACGAACTGACCGTACTTTATTATGCTCATCTGCGAAGCCGCTTTTAAAAGTGTATACGATATGTCCACCGTTCTTCACAAAACGGTTTAAACGTTGTAACAGGCTGTCAGGTGCGGCATATAGTGCAGGGACCACAATGAGCTTATATTTTTCTATTTGCGTACTGGAGGGGTCAATAAAATCAACACCAACGTTCATATTATAAAGAATGTCGTACATCGGCCGGAGGATACCATTATAATTACCCGGACCAAAAGAGTTGTATGCCGTTAGGGCTTCATTGCTGAACAGTATCGCTACGTCATTTTTCTTTTTGAGGTTAACAAGATGTGCTCCCAGCTTTTTAAAGTCGGTGCCGATGGTTTTAGCCTCATCGTAAGTTGGATTAGGTTCGAAGTCATGACTGAGCAGGCCTTTCCAGTAAGTTTCCGCTGAATTGTGTATGGAATGCCAATGCCAGTAGGAAACCATATCAGCACCTGAAGCCAGGTGGCTGAAGGCCTGTAGCCGTAGCTGCCCCGGATAAGGTACCCATTGAGGAAATCCCTGGGCCTCCGTTTCTATGACCAGGTAATTCTGCCCGCCTTTCATAGATCTGGCAACATCACCCCCAAAAGAAATTTCTGCCCCTGTAAGTTTGTCCTGCGATGGGTGGTAAATATCTACGCCTGCAATATCAAGCACTTTGGCAGCTGCAAAATGATCTACCTCAGGTTGTATACCATAGGAATGCCCCCACCAGTCAAAATCAAAGTTCTGTGTAATGAACTGACCGTTTTTTTTGTATTCACGGACAATCTTTGCCTGCCATGCCAGATAATCTGTAACAAGCGAACGTTGGAATCTGGCAAATTCAGCATTAAGACTGGCATTAATGCTTCCGTTAACAGAAGGGAAGTCCTCCCAGTTGTTGATGCGGTTGCTCCAGTAATCCAGGCCGAATATTTTATTCAAACTATCCAGTGAGGGATACCGGGCTTTCATATAAGCCACAAACTGTGCCTGCACATTTGGGCCGCTGGTCCCGTAGGACTTGGTCTCATTGTCTATCTGGTATCCGATAATTGCCGGGTGGTCCTTTATATGTTCAAGCATTTTGCGGATCACTCTTTCAGCATAAGTCCTGAAGTGGATGTTGGTGATATCCATATTTTGACGTGCACCATATTGGTTAGGCCCCCTGGAAGTAATTGCCAGTACATCAGGATATTTTCTAACCAGCCAGGTAGGTACTGCATAGGTAGGCGTTCCTATAATTACACTGATGCCTGCCTTATGCATGGCATTCAGCACACGGTCGATATGGGTAAAATCGTACACGCCTTCCTGAGGCTCCATAGTACTCCAGGTAGATTCCGCTATACGAACAACGTTGATGCCGGCCTCTTTCATCATCACGATATCCTTATCCAGCCGATCGTAGGGCATGTATTCATCGTAATATGCAACGCCGAATAAGATCTTATTTTCAGGGGTTTGGGCAATGCTTGCAGCCAGATTGAAAATAATTGTGAAAAATACACTTATTGAAATGAACAAAGTATTTTTTCCCATACTGATATTTATTTAGGTACTAATTGGATGATCAAAATAGGACATTGAAGTTAAAAAATATAATTACTTTGTTGTAGCCTTTATAAAGCCCGCTACATCTAAGCATCATTAGCGCTTTATTAAATAATAAAAATAGGAATGAAAACAACCTACTACCTGGATATTTTTAAAAGAAGTGCAGATCGCTTTGATAAACAACTTTTTGATCAAAAAAACCTGGAATATAAAGTTGGCGTATGGTTAAAATCAGTCGTATTAAAAATCCAGAAAAAATCCTGGATCAATACTTCCCCAACAGCAAAGCCTTTCGAGGAATCGATCTTCTTCTCTGTTTGGTTAAATGATGAATCAATCGGGAAACGCAAGCTATATTATAATATTCATGCTTTAAAATTAAGGCAACTGGCAGATTATTCAGTTAAAAGCCGGGAATTTGCTGAGGCCTTCAGATTGAGATTCAAGGCGTTTGAGAAAGAATGGCCGAACGTCAATGTAAATTTTGGCCCCCTGACACTTATGGAAGGGTGGGTTATAATTGATGAAGAAAATTTAGAAGATATAATATCAGAGCTTGCTTACAAGTTTTCTGAAATAGCATTTATCATAGACGACCTGCTGGCCCAAAGGAAAAAATAATCCTCCCGGTCTTCTCAATGTTCTCTGTTCTTTAATCAAACCAGGGAGTTTACAGGGGCAAACAATGGACAATTATAGTATTTCTACATATCCGTCCGTTCCGTTCACCCGGATTCTCTGCCCGTCTTTGATCAGTGTAGTAGCATTCTCTACCCCCACAACTGCCGGTAAGCCATATTCACGCGCGATCACTGCTCCGTGGGTCATCAGTCCACCCACTTCTGTGACCAATCCTTTTATGGACACAAATAATGGTGTCCAGCTGGGGTCAGTAAATGGGGTGACTAATATATCCCCCTCTTCCAGTTCAGCATTTTCCATGTTTAAGATGACACGTGCCCTTCCCTCTATAATCCCCGAAGAAACAGCCAGACCCGCAATGGCTTTGGCAGGGAGGTTTTCCCGTTTGTACTTACCGGTAATAATTTCACCATCAGACGTGATAACACGTGGCGGGCTTAGTTTTTCATATAATTTGTATTCCTCCTTTCGCTGGCGGATGATCTGATAGTCGGGTTTATGTGTGCGTAGCACTTCGCGGAGTTCATCAAAAGAGAGATAGTATATATCTTCTTTTTCATGAATAACGTTGGCTTGTACAAGGTGTTCAGCTTCTTTCAGTAAAGCCTGCTTATAGACGAAGTAACGGCTGATCATGCCGTATTTTGGGTATTCCCGGTAACCGGCAAAGTTCCGGATCAGGCCGATCATTCGTTTTGTTTCTCTGGCTTTTTGTTCGCCATCCGGCAATTGCTTCAACCGGTTTAATAACTCCTGTTCTTTTTTCAAAGCTTCCTGTTGCCCTTGCTCAAATTTACGATGGCCGGCACCAGGCCCAAAATTTTTGATATTATTAAGGATCAGGGGGATAAGTGTAATTGGCTTTTCGCTCCAACGGGTTTTAGTAATATCGATTTCTCCGGCACATCGCATCCCGTATTTGCTGAGATAAGCATTTATAGCGTCGCGGGTTTCCCGGCCACCATTCAATTGAACCAGTTCGTCTAAAAAGTTATCGTCTTTTACCTGTTGCAAATATTCAATTACTTCCGGATAAGGACGAATCACATCTGCAACATTTAATAGCTGCAGGCCCATTTCAGAAGTAATATTGTTTGGCGCAGATTGAGACAGCACATCTGCGGCATTTTTCTCACCTAACCATTCATTCATTTTTTCATTGATCCAGGATGAAGCATTCATACCTGTCATAATCACACCAAAACTTTGTGGGTTAGACATGATCTGCTTTAACTGCTGTATATCTTCCAGGATAAAATCCAACAGGTCTGGTCCTGATTTCGTTTGGATGTTTTGTTTTAACGCTTCTACCGATGTTTCATTACTTTTAATCAAATCAGCCACGATTGCCGGGTCGTATTCATTTAGTGTTTGATAATCCGGAAGCGGTGCACCTTTATTGCTTTTACCGGATACTGTTTCTGTTTTATTATCCGGTAACGATTTTATAAAATCTTCCCGCTCTATAATGGTTGTAAGTGCATCTTTTATGAGGGGATCAGATTTTCCCAGTGTAACATTTACGACCGTTTCCCTGCCGGCAGGTGAAGCCAGCAGCGGTGTAATATCAACAAACAACCTTCCACCAGCTGTATACATAGTTGCACGGGTCGTTAACAGCCAGAAAGACAATCCCAATGGTTTCATGGGGTCTGTCATCATTTGCTGATGACCAACAGATATGTAAACGTGATTTTCCTGATCATTCACTTCAGGGATGGGGAATAAAGTAGTGATTGGCCGGCTCTGGACAATATAAAATGTATCATTCACCAAACACCATTCGATATCCTGGGGACGGCCAAAATGTTCTTCGATCTTTCTGCCCGTGTGTTCAAGCTGTAAAATCTGTACATCCGTCAGCACTTGCTTATTCTGCTCTCGGGGTTCAATCTCCTGTTGTATTGTACCGCCATCTTTTGCGGCATAAATAGCCAGTTTTTTAGTGGATATCTTCTTATCGATAATCCTGCCGTTACGCACTTTATAGATATCAGTATTCACCAGGCCGGAGACGATGGCCTCACCAAGTCCGAAGCTGGCATCAATGGATAATACTTTTCTGTTAGAAGTGACGGGATCGGCAGTGAAGAGGATCCCTGCTGCCTGCGGGAAGACCATCTTCTGAACAACCACAGACAGGTGGACTTTCCGGTGATCGAAACCGTTTTGAAGGCGGTAAATTACTGCCCTTTCAGTAAAAAGTGATGCCCAGCATTTGCTTATATGCTGCAGGATGGCCGTTTTTCCGATAATGTTCAAATAGGTATCCTGCTGGCCCGCAAAGGATGCAGTGGGCAAGTCTTCTGCCGTAGCACTGGACCGCACTGCAAAGGCCTCTTTTTCCCCAAACTTTGTGAGATAATCCGCAATCTCTTCTGCTATATCCTCAGAAATAGGTATGCTTTCGATAACCATACGGATTCTTGCACTGATTTCGCTGATGCTTCCTTTCTCTTCTGCCTGATGCGTTAATTCATCCAGCAGCTTATTAAGCTCCTCATTCTTTCCGGTTACTTTTTTATACGCTTCAGTGGTAATACAAAAACCCTCCGGTACCTGTATCCCTTTGATCCGGGACAGTTCGCCCAGATTGGCGCCCTTACCTCCTGCAATCATAGACTTAGATCTGTCGATCTCCTGGAAACAAATTACATATGGATGCATGTTTTTACTCTTTTACCGGTACAGAATTTTGTGAAGAATACTCCTGTTTTGCTATCTGGTAGCAGCCAAAAATACAAGGTATGACGTATGAAAATACTGTTTCACAACTATATTTTTTACGCACAATAATGATGGAAGGAGGGACGTTTTCCTTACAAACAGAGGGCGTTATGTACCGGTCCAAAGTTTAACTGATTTGTTCGATTGAAGATGTAAAACGTGGTGAACGCATCTGGTGTACGGCCTCATTCAGCAATGCTTTTCCAAACATAAGCTGGCCATCATAAGTAGCCAGTGATAATTTACCCGCACCCATCAACGCGCCAAAATCTTTCATATTAATCCCTTCCATATCCTGGTTGTGTCTGTAATCCGCAGGCTTGTTCTTTGCCGCAAGCTGAAACATCAGCATAGCATAAATGATCCTGCAAACCTGACGCATAATATAAAAACGTGCTGTTTTATATTCATCTGTTGCACAGCCAAAATATGTATCCAGAAATGCTTTTTCCTGTTCTGCTGTATGTACAAAGAAATTTGCAACATTGGCGAGATCTATATACCGGTCGTTTGAAAAAGCAGCATCCCAATCAATGATCCATATCCTTTCCCCATCGCATAAAATATTGCCTGGGTTAAGATCATTATGACTAAATACTTTATCAGTATCCTTCCATGGGTATTTACTTTTTATCGTTTCATACTGTCTGAAACATTCATCGAATATCTGTCCGGATAGCATATCAGCCTGCCTGAAGCTGTTTATCATTTCATCAACAGTTTCCAGTAAATCTTTACCAACGGCCTGGTATGGAACCGCATGAATGGCTTTGATGACAGCGGCCAGTTCAATGATTAATTTATCCGGTGGAAAAACAGAACGGATAGGTTTGTTGTCTATAAAGTCACTGATATAAATACTATTTGTTACATCCTGATAATGTACTGGTGGAGTAATACCTGCAGCCGCTACAAGCATCATGTTTTCGGATGGTAGCGCCAGTTTTAATACATATTGCTTGTTATTCACTTCAATTTTATATACAGGCGAGGCAGAAAGTCCGCCGGCAAGCAATGAAATATCTGTAACGGCAGCGCTGCCAAAAACTTGTAGCAGGGCAGCTTTAACCGGAGCCAGCTGGGAAGCTGGTATAAGATGAGAATTGATCAGAGACATAGATAAAAGGATTTGTTATTTAGTAATCAACACTTTACACGTTATTTTATGTTCTGTATTATCCGTTAGAGATTTGGTAGGCCCCAACGAACAGACACAGAATCATATTCCTGATACCACATAGTTGACCGTTTATGGATTATTTTGTTTAAATTTGAGGAAATATAGTAAAAAATGACATAATAATGATCCATTATCTTAAAATAGAGAACTTTGGTCCAATTAAACATGAGGTAGAAATGAATTTCGAGGTGGCGGAACAAATGGAAGAAGATGCGTACGAAGTAAGGATGCCTGATAATAGAAGATTAATGAAGCTTGCGTATATCTATGGGGCAAATGCATCTGGCAAAACTACCATTCTCAAAGCTTTTGAATTTCTCAGAAAATTATTGTTGAAACCCATTAGTGATAAAGCAATAGAACTTGATTTTGAACCTTTCCTTTTTCGTGATGCTCCTTACGATAATGCCTCCCGTTTGGAATTTGCATTTTATACAGAAGGGATACGCTATGTTTATGAAGTAAGATTCAATAAGCAATCTATTTTGGATGAAAAGATTGTATTTTATCAAAGTGCAAAACCAACAGAGCTATTTTCAAGATTAACAGATGTAGAGAAACGCTTATCTAAAATACAATTTGGGAGTAAAATCAAGATCCCTGCGAGAGAAAAAGATTTACTTGAGAGTAATACACTACACAATAATACAGTCATTGGAGCCTATGCCAAAACTAATGTAGATATTCCTGAACTGGAAAAACTGAACAGATGGTTTAGTAGCTTCCTGTTAGGTATGGTCACTTCAGCTAATGATTTAACCGAGATAATTGCTTCTCAGATTGATAACAATCCGGCAATTAATAAATGGATAAATTCCTTTCTAAATAAAGCAGATCATCAGATAACAGCAGTCAATGTTCCTGATTCAACGAATCAAATAGGGCTTCCAATGGAGAACTTTGATTTAATGCTCCCCCCTCATCATCCTTCTTCCAGGGAAAAAAATACTGGCATATCTGTTCCTAATAAATACTATGGAGCAGGAGGGTACTTACAAAGAAAGATTGATTTCATTCATAACATTAGTGAAGATAAGAGCTATTCTTTATCTATACTTATGGAAAGTAGCGGAACAAAACGTTATTTCGGTCTTGGAGGGCCTTTGTATGCATTGATACATGGGGCTCACCTCTTGTGTGTTGATGAACTTGAGACCTCACTTCATCCGGATTTAATGAAACATTTGCTTCAGACGTTTCTGTTAAATTCCATGCGTTCACAAATGTTGATCACTACTCATAATATCGCCCTGATGGAAGATGTTGATTTCATTCGAAGAGATGCATTGTGGTTTAGTGAAAAGGGTAAGGATGGAGCAATGAGTTTTTATTCTGCCGCAGACTTTGACAGTACAACGCTGAGAAAAGATGCCAGTTTAATAAATGCATATAAATCGGGCCGCCTGGGGGCTAAGCCTAATCTGGGGTCTCCATATTTAAAAGAAGAATAAGCATATGGCAAGACCTCCAAGAAGACAAGAGTCTCGCCCCACTATTGCAATTGTGGGAGATGGCCAGACAGAACGGATCTATTTTTCCGATGTTCGTGATACCGACCGGCCAGCAAATCTTTCCATTTTTCCTGATTACCCAAGGAAAATAGGAAATTATAAAGGTGTTCTTGATAGGGCCATTGTATTGACTGAAGATTATAGTCGCGTTTATGCCCTAATTGATATGGATAAAATTATACAGGAGAATCAGCAAACTGCCTATAATGAAGCTAAATCAAAGGCTAAAGCCAAAGGTGTAATTGTACTTGAGAATAATCCTTGCTTCGAAATCTGGTTGTTATTGCACTTTATAAGTACAGGAAGATTATTTAACAATTGCAATGAGGTTTCGGTACAACTGAAGAAACCTGATCGTATTCCCAATTATGACAAAAGCGAAAAGTTCCTTCACAATACAAGATTATATAATACTTATAAAGTTTTATTGAAGGAGCAAGCTATACCAAATGCAAAGCGCCTGGAAAATAACAGGATTAATCAGGATGAGCTTTTTCCCCGTGCAGAAACCTTTCATTTCTTTGAGTGGTATTTTGAAGCTAAAAAATGACCTGTATCGTACTTACGATACAGGCCATTTTTTAGTTAGATGATTAGAACCTGCTCTACCCATCTACATCTGAGTTATATATTCAATACCCAGGTTTAAAGCTCTCAGCCTTACCAGTGGCAGCGGCTGTTGTGTAAGAGTAGAAAAAATGGTGAGATCGAACAATAGGGCCGCATTGGTGCTGACAGGATTGCGGGTATTGTACCACAGTCCGATACTACCAGCCCATTCTGCAATCATATCTGCCAGTTTTTTGTCGCCTGTAGAAGCATCCGGTTTTACCTGGATACTTTGCATTGGCTGCATGATTACCGGCAGCGTCACATTTCCCATACCTGTATTGAGCTCGTATGTGTACTGGCAACTCATCAGGAAGCTGACAGTATCCTGAGAGTTTTCTTCCAGCAATGCATTGAACAGGTTAGTAAGCTGGGTAGTAAGCGATGCATAATTATGATTTCCGGATGGAGCATTGACCGTAGATATATCTATCGGGGTATCGCTGTCAGTAGTAGGATGGTAAGGATTTGAAAACTCTACCGTTCCTGTTGTATATATGAATGGTTCACTACTTGGCTTACCAGGTACCAGCTCGGCATTTCGCCTGATGAATGCGGTAGTAGCAGCATCCTGCCGGGCAAGAATATTCATTGCCGGAATGATCACCGTTCTGTCCTTTATCACTTGTCCCTGTGCAGCAGGCAATACTACCCCGTCTTTCGTATAGTAATAACAGAAATCCCCGGTGCATGCCTGTGTATAAGCGTGGCGTTCATATCCATTGATATCTACAAGCGGCTGACCAATACCATCCGGAGGTAAGCCATGCACGGATACAATAAGTGCCTGCACTTCATTTACGGTAGCAGATCCTTCCTGTATGTAGAACGTATAAGGCAGTACTACCGTACTGGTAATCCTGTTGTTGCCGGAAGGCATTACCAGCATGTTGCCCTGAGCCGCAGTGACTACATGAGATACCAGTTCCGTATAGGAAGTAAGCGCAGTGGAAACGGTATCCAGCAGGGGATCTCCGGTAGCTGTGCCAGCGGTGACCTGTGTTAATTGCAATTCCAGCACAGCATATACCGACGGCGATACAGTAATGAACTCTGCCAGTTGCGGGAAGGCATCCTCGATGCCCTTAAGCATTCCGGCACTGGTATCCGCTACATTAAAGTTGATCGTAAAGTCCAGCTGATCCTGCGGATAATGGATCGGTAAAGAATATTCAATGTTATAGTTCCAGTTCAGCAACTGGCTGATACCAGCAGTATCAGCAGGTGTGGCAGATTCTCCCGATTGATTTACCATGGAAGGAGCCGTGGGGAACTCACGTAATACCATTGGCACCTTTATTTTACCAAGATCGCCGCTGAGAGGACTGTCATTATTGGACAACGGTGTAACGAAGCTCAGCCATGTGGATGCTTCATAGCCGTCAATGTTAGGCAGTGTACTGATTTGATGCTCAATTGAACTACCGGCAAAGCTGAGGTCCAGATCTACATAAGGTAGTAATTCTTTATTACTGCCTCTCACTACCTGCGGCGATGAGATCAGGAATGGAAGTGTAGCTGCCTGATTTGTTTTCAGTGACAGCTTGGGAGAAGTAAATGTAATGGAGTCACTATTATTACCTTCATTGATCTCTGTCAATACCACTTTTGTAAGCGGAGGCATAATAGTATTCCCGGTCATATCTGTAAAGTCCGCGTTTATTGTTACCTGTGTACTATCTGCAATAGCCGCTCCACTTAGTTTGAGGATAATCCGCCTGGTATCGTCAGCATCTATACCGGCGCTGATTACATTCAGTCCGCCGCTTACTGTGAAGTTGCTGCTGATACTCGCTGAAGCTTCATTAGGTGGATTGGTGAAGACCAGGTATATCATAGTATTATCTGCAGTATTTAGCATCGTATCTTCAAATTTGAAGTTGCGATTTATACTGCCGTACAAACGGGGGGCAATATCAGTTGTTACATCTGCGCTGACCGTAGCATGGAACTGGATGGCAGCCTGGGTTGTATAAGCATTGCCCAGTTTCTCCAGCAACAGCTGCTTAAAGCTCTCTTTTACGGCATCTGCATTAGCAGATTCATCCTGGAACACCGGTATCATCCATTCTTTCACAATATCGGCCAGTGCTTTTTTACCAGCTAACAGGTCCTGCAGGTAAGTCGTCTGTTTTTTGTTGTCCACCAGCTGTATTGCAGCAGTAAACTCCGGAGACAATACATTATCTATACTGCTGAAAAACTGGTTCCCCCACTGGTCCATATCAATACCGGTAAAATCTACATAGACAGATGGTGTATTAAAATCTATACCTGTTTTTTCAGAATAGTAATAGATAGGTACCTGTTGTCTTGATTCCAGCTTATTTGACATAGGACGTGGTGCAAACATATCGGGATCTGCCGGATCGTTGATAGTATAGGCTACCGGTGTAAGTGCATTTTTATTTAGTCCCAGTCGTACAGCCCAGGTTTCTTTATCGTTGCCTGCATTTTCCCTGTCTGTACCGGTTGCAATGCGTAATTCATATTTACCTGGCTGCAGCAGGGCTTCTTCAAAGAGGGCTGCAAAGGTATTAAGACTGTGGGTGTTTCCGCCAGCAGTATCGGAGAGAGGAGATACTTCCGTTACGGCCTGCAGTATACCGCCTGTGGTTTCAAGATCACCTGATGCCGCATTTTTTGTGCGCTTTACAGTGAAGCTGAGATCCAGACGGAATATCTGCGCAGTGTTCAGGTTAGCGGGATCAATTGTAAATGTCAGCAGATGAGCTGCATCCGGCGAAGATACATCTGTGAGCCCCTTTGATCTGTTTTCCAGGAACAGATAGATAGATGCGATCCAGTTTTCTACAAGGGCCTGGATCTGTGCAGTATTGAGCGTATAACCATGCTGCAGCAGCGTGGTATCTACCGCATAGGCAATGCCGTTAGGATCTGTCAGCTGGTACCATAACTGTGTATATACGGCCAGGTCTTTTTTAGCCTGCTCAATGACGGTAGATGTGGCTTCTGCAGGAGTTTCAGGATCGCTGAACTGTGCAATGCCTGTATAGGTCTCTGTTTTATCTGTATTACTGATGTTGTTGATACTTAAAGTTACCAGCAGGTTTTCCGGTACATTATCCACCTGTATTGTTACGGTTTGTTTGTCTGAAGCAAGTGTGATGTTCTGGATACTGATACCCTGGTCCAGGCTGTAATTTGCACGATCTGTAGCAGATATTTCATCCAGGGCTTCTGTAAACCATGCAACGATGCTTGTTTTATCCGCAGTTTTGGCCCACATAAGTCCCTGGTAATAGCTGTCACCAAATGAGAGGCTTAATTGTAATTGCGGACTTTTTTCTGCATCTGTATTTACTTCCCATGATGCGGCGACGGAAGGCCATTGGTTTAATCCGATGAGCGCATCAGTATAACCGGTGAGTACCGGAGGCATATTAAGCTGGCTATTGCCGGATGGCCGGTTCAGCGTAGTAATGATCCGGTTACCATACAGGTCCTGCCATGCATAATCTATCTGCAGCAGTCCTCCAAGTCCTCGGTATGGGCTATCTGCCTCATCCGGCATATCAGCAGCTGTTAATACAGCATTTTTGGCAAAGCGGGTATATGGAATAGATTGCGTATAGCTCCAATTGTCGCCTTCTGCCAATGTTTTAGGATAGCTCATTTTATCATTCGTATCCTGGTCTTCTGTTTCTCCGGATGGGGCAGCAGGAAGGCCCAGGTTACTTGCAGTGAAATAATTGTTTTCGGCCACCTGGTAAGAAAGCATGTTATAGGTGTTCAGCAGGAATAGTCTGCCATAATCAGAATTGGAAGGATCATCAGGTATTTCTCCTGGCACGGGGCGTTCTGCAGCAATACCTGCTACTCCCGGTGCTACAGCAGAAGTACGTATGTCTGGCCCGCCACTAATGATTATCTGCTGATTATCGGCAAATATGCCCGCTACCTGTTGGTTTTTACCTCCCAGGGCTGCGAGGTCTTCTCCATAGTAGGACGCAATGCTTTCAAATGTATTGCCTCCGTTACTTGTTCCTACGGTTACTGTAATTTGTGGCAGGTAGAGTGCTGTGTATAGTGGTAATACATCCGGCCAGGTTGTCTGTAACGGATTGGCCGCTTTAATGTTGTCCGCTGTGGTACCGAAATAAGCCGCAATCGTATTCAGGTTGCCTCCCGGAGTGTTGCCTTCCGGTCTTACTTCATATACGCCTTCATCTACCAGCAGTGACTTACCGGCCCTTAATGAAAGTGTTTTATTGTCTGTGACTACATCAGCCACATTGCCATAATATTTGTAGGCCAGATCGGATAATGTCTGCGTATTATCTGAAGGCAGGCTACGCTGATATGGATTGGCTTCTGCAAACAATACCGCATGTGTTGTATCGATCGCTTCACCGGTAGCCAGCACATTCATGTAGTTGGTAACATTATTGCGCAAAGCATTATCATCAGAGGCTGTATATAATACCAGCAGGGAAATGACCGCTTCATTCTTATCGTTAAATATTCTGTCCGGCAGGCCATTGCTATTACCGGAATTGTAATAATAAAGATAATACCCTCCTCCTCTGGTGATACTTGCCTGCCAGAGCAAACGGATAAAGTCAGTTGTTTCATTCAATAATACCATTGCCTCCTGTTGTTCAGTGGACGCATAGAACATAGCAGAAAGGCTGTCCGGGCGCGTTTCAGTAGACAGGTTTACCTGTGCAATGCCCATTGTGAGGCTATTGAGTGCATCTGTTTGGATACCTTCTGTTGTAGTACCATTGGCATCTACGCCGTAGGCAACTGTAAGTGTAGCGATCAGGGATTTGTTATCTCCGATACCACTTACCATTTTCTCCAGCACTTCCACATTGCTACCGTCGGCTCCCATAATCTCATAAGTGGTAAGCGTGTTTGGACTATCAGTAACTACCGGCACTTTTTTAACTGTAAATGAAACCAGCGACCCATACCCATAATAAGAGACAGGAGTATTGACCATTGTACGGCTGGCCTCATCATAGCGGCCTATTTGCATTTCTACCCTTGGATTCACTGCACGCGTTTGCGGGTCGGGTAGTTGCAGCAGGGTATCCGGTAATTGCCACAGGCTCAGCGCTGGTACGCCTCCCGCATCTCCCCCATAAGGCATTGTAAAGGAGGAAGCACTGTTCCAGCTGATTTCAGATGTGAATGGATAAGTAGCTTCTTTTGTAATAAATGTATCCTGCGCACCCAGTAACGAAAGAGATACATCGAGAATGTTAGCAGTAGCATATCCTTTTACAGCACTGATCTGCAGCGCATCGAAGGAACCGGGTGCCAGTGGCAGCGTCAGTTGGGAAGGATTGCTACCGGCAAATACCAGCCAGCTTAACGCTGATGTGCCGGATAACAGGATATCGAAAGTATCAGTTCCCAGGTCGGGTATCTGGAATTGCTGCCCTGTTAATGCATATAAACCGGCATAAGCAGGCAATGTCAATACGCCTCCGTTATCTGTAACCCACATGCCTTTATATTGCGGTGTGATCCCTTCTGTTGGAAGGCGGAGCCCTGCCATATAATAACGGGATGTCATGCCGGATAAGTGCTGCAGGCCATTTGTTGCCTGTATTTCATTTATCAGTTCCCCTGTCTGGAATTGCTGCAGGTTGGCAATGTTTATATAATCGCCTGCAGTCTTATCAAAGAGGTCAGATATAGTACCATTTTCTGCAGGTGTCGCAAGTTGCTGCTGTGTAATATTGTATTGGGACGCAATTTTATTGAGGGTGTCACCGCTTGCAGTAGTGCTGTTGAAAGAAGGAAGGGCGATGGTGGCAACCGGCAACGGTAACCCCGCAAGAGCGGTAATATTACCATTGTTAATAAGGTCGCTCACGGATACGCCTATAGCCAGCGATACATCATTGAGTGATTGTCCTGCCAGTGTTTTATAAGGGTCTTTACCTGGATAACTGATAGTAATGCCTGCGGATAACGTATTGGCCGTATCCTGGTTGGCAGTGGCCAGTGCTTTGGCTGTAAACCCATTATAGAATATTGATTGCGCCGCAATACTGTCGAATGTATCAGATGCCTGTACAATATATGTACTGCCTGTTATACGCAGTTGTTTTCCAGCGCTCAGGCCGGCTGAGACATTGTCTGTAAACAAAGCATCAATGGAATACAGATCTGTTCCGGCTTTATCATTTACCCAGTTGACGATATCATTTACAGTCTGGTTGTCCTGCAGGTAATATTTAAAGTCTTTAAGAGACTCTCTGGCCGACTGCAGCATCTGCCGGCATATCAGCAGGAAGTAATCGCTATAGATGAAGCTGGCCATAGACTGGCCGTTTGCATCATCCATCATAAGCGCTTGCAGGTTACCGGCCTGTTCATCTTTTTCCACCTGTACGGCCAGTTCGTTAAAGTATCCACGCAGGTATGCTGTATAGGCAGAAGAGGTACTGTTATACGCTGCGAAGTCATATGAAACACCTTTATAGTCAGTACCATAATCAGGCAGTGTAAGCAGCATTTCCGGAGGAACAGGGAAATAAGTGGCATCCGTTTCTCCGGATGTAGGTGCGTTTACCGTAACCGTAAACTGGTTGGTCATAAATGCACTCACATCTTCAACCGTTATCGGTGCAGGGTTTGCTGTATCGCTCAGGTAATCGAGCAATGCTGCGAGTTGCAGGTCGGTTACAATAGTGGCATCTACTTCCGCACTTGTCATTGGACCGGATTGTATGGCAGCAATGGCCCACCGGAATACCTGTTTACCTAACAGTTCAAAAGAGGTATCAATACCGGCACCGTACGCTTTCTGTTTCCCGTTCTCCTTATCATCCTGTGGTGGTGGTACAGACTGGATAAAGAGCATTGCGATATAACATGCGATTTGCTGAGACACATCTGCTGCATTATCTCCTGCCATTGTAAGGCCCAGCCCTGCATACGCCGTAAGTTGGGCCGGTGTTGCTGCCTTCGCGAGGTTAGACCATACCGGGCTGGTAACAGCCCGCATAGTCATCAGCTCTTTCTGATCATAGTAAAATCTTCTGCTTCTTCTTTGTAATACAGGCATACCAGCTGTAAGCAATTGTACCTGTTCTGTAGTAGTCCATGGTGGTGTACCGCCAATAGCTTTTATAGTAATTCCTTCCTGTATCCTTGCAGAGAAGCTGAAGCTGATCTTTATTTTGAAAAGCCCCAGGTTGATGGTAATACGGAGTGATACACTTACCGATGCCGTGATAGACAGTTCTATGGGTTCATAAGGTGCAAAGGTCATCTGCACCAGCAGCCTGATATCTATATTCAGATCTGCTTTTATAATGGCGAAATCTACTGTACCATACAGCTTTCCGATGATACCCACTGTACCCCGGAACCAGAAGTAATAGGATGTTTCCAGCTGGGTATTATTACCGCTGCCATCACTTAGCTGATAAGGGTTCCATTTTGCAAGTATACCTTCAAGTATGGCTACTGCGGTAAGACTGAACCCTGCTTTGAGTATCCCCACATCAAAAGAGTAGCCGAAGCCAAACTGCACACCGAAACCGAATACAAGCACAGGATTGAATGTACCATTAGTGGCAGCAGGCACCCTGTTGGTAGTGGCGCTGGACAACTTACCAAAATAAACGCCGGCAGATCCCATTACTGGAATGGGAATACCTACAGGTGTCCAGATAAGGGTCTGAAAGGTAAAGGAACGGGAAAAATCTTCTTTCCATGGAAAACCAATATCTACCTGGAAATCACCATTGGTAAATACGGCAATACCAAATACAGGCAGCGTTATGTTAAACTGGCCCATATTGATCTTGCGCATCACATCAGGCAATACGATCTCTGCCTGGTATACGCCCACACTGTCGCTGATCTTTTTATACATGATCTGGAAGTCCAGCCCTTTGAATATTTTGGCAGGTTCTCCTTCCAGCGCAATGCGTAATGCATAGAGGTAAGGATCGTTAAACACGATCTGCATTGTGATGAAATACTGTGCGGCAGCGGCTGTTGTAGCAGCCAATGCTACTGCGTTGGATTTATCCCCTCCCAGTTGCAGCAGGCCAAAATCCATACCTGTAAGCCAGGAGCTGTTAGCATCAAAATGTACAGGAGGGATCTTTCCCGGGTCGGTCTCCGGCAGGGTAGTCATACAGGCAATGGCTGCCTGTACATTATCGGCCGTTTTAAAACAATCCAGTGTTACATGTTGTCCCAATGCCAGCATCCGCAGGTCCAGGTATTTATTGCCCTGTCCGGGAGGCGCCGGTGTAGTTTCGGGTTTGGCTGCGTTCCAGGAAGGTATTTCCCCCCATGCCGCAGAGATATCCAGTGTAACGATTACGCCGTTGTTATCAGGATTGGGATCTTTACTGTTATAAGAGACACTGATGCCATTGATGGTAGCGAAGCCCAGATTGATAGGCCCTATACCAACGTTAAAGCTCACTTTGTTATCAGTAAAATCGTATACCAGTGAAAGGTTATTGAGTGGGATGCTATTCAGCACATTCCATGGTGAGGCCAGTCCGAAGCTGGTACCGGTAGCCCAGGATACCATTAGTTCTACCAGGCTTCCTATCGTAGTGGTTTCATTGAATTTCAGCGTGGCAATCTGGTGTATTTTCCCCTCTATGGTCTTTTCTTCTACTTCGCCCGTTAGTATCCCCCAGACAATACCATATGCCTTATAACCGGGATTGAAATTGTAGAAAGCGGTTATGTTGATTTTGTTCCAGGTGATGTCTGCGGAGATAGCACCATAGTAACCGGCAGTTGCAGTTTCATCTTTCTTTCCATACCCTATCTGCGCTGTCGCTGCAACACTCAGATCAAGAAAGCCGATATACCAGTCCGCGGCTGTTTTAGCGCCGAATTCCCAGTAGGAGGAGACTGTATTGATGGTAAATGAAAGGCCGTCGATGCCATAATTAAATTCTTCTGACGGAACCCAGCTGCTACCAATGTAATAGGAAAGCATATCCCCGATTTTCACCACACCGGACGTTTGCTTGCTGGCAAATGTCCAGCCCTTACCGGTAGCATATATACCACTAAGTTCCATGACGATCTTGGCCGAATTGGGCAACACAGTTATCTGGCCACCGATAAATACGGTATTGATGGAATTATTGCTGTTAACATTAAAGCTGAGATTATCAATACTGAATATCCCGGCTACAACGAGTGGTTTGTCGGCTTCCAGTATAGCGTCTATCTGGTAATATTTCTGGCTGGGAATGTAATTGTAATTAAACTCCGTAACATTGGTAGCCAGGTCAAGCTCTCCGCCGAATAATGCCAGCAGATCACTGAGCTGGATAATGCCGTCTGTAAGCCCTCCATAAAGTGTAAAATCAGGATAACCACCTACCATCGTAATGGTACCATTACCAATAGTAAATGACCCTGTAGCCAGGAAATTGATAGTACGGTTACTCACGTCGGCTACATTATAAACACTTATGTCTACAGTAGGCGTAATAGTGAACAGTGGATGCTGCGAAATGGTCCATGGGCTGTTCGTTGTCATTTCAAACGACATGTAATCGAAGCTGAGGGAAGATGAGTTATACATCAGTTGTACTTCCTTCAGACCGAAACCTGCCAGCTGACTAAGCGGAGCAGGGAGCACCTGGACAAGGTTAATACCTCCCGCGGCCTGGAAGATGCTGGCAATGCCAGGATAATTACCTTCAAACGCAGCAGAAAGCAACCAGGTACTTTCTCCTACAGGATATTCGATCTCAATACCCACGCTTGTGCCATAACTTTCTATTGTACCAAGTATGCCTCCCTGTACGGGGAAACCACCTTCATTTACTTTCATTGTAAAGCCAGGGTCCCGGAATAATATCCAGGGGATATTTTCTATCGTCCATACCTGGTCTGCGGTTGCCGTAACCTGCGTTATTACCGGCCCCGACTCCGCTGTATACACCAGGTCTATGCCCATTTTCACATGGAGAAATGACAGGGTCATAGCTCCTGAAACAGTCACTTTAATAATGTTGCCATCTGCATCTTTGTCTGCAGTGATATTTTCTTCAGGAACTTCAATGGAAAACGTATTGCCGGTCACCTTTGAAAAGAAATCGCTGAAGTAAGTTTTAGGCAAGGCGCTCAACAGGTTGATACTACCATCCGACCAGGCTGCGGTGAGTTGTTCATACACCTCCTGTAGTGTCAATGGCCCTGCATCTCCGGTAATATATAAATCCCCGTCATCTCCAGATGTTAAGGAACGCGCCCTGCTCCGGTTAGGCAATTGCGGTAATTTCATTGATCCGGAGGCATCAACAGCAACACCAAGATGTTCTGCATACAGATGATCTTCGCTCGCTCCCAATAGCAGTGCATCTACTGCTACCAGGCCTATCATCAGTTTGTCGTGTATATCTTTCTGATAATAATTGCCCAGTGAAGCAAAATATTGATTGAGTGCATCATCCGGTTGGATGGCGCGGAGTGTGGCCGTTGTTATAATATCCAGCGTACCCAGGTAAACGTTGGGATTGCTGGGTGCTTTCTTTTTCAGGAATGCATCAAAGGAAATATCTCTCAGTGATGTGACCCATGTTTTACAGTATTGCGCAATATCAGCATAATTGCTGGCTGCAAGAGTGGATGGATAATTGGTAGCATCGTTGGTCCCTTTCTTGGGTATCTGCATAAACGGTTTCCCCAGGCTGATCACCATACTGGACGTTCCCTGGCCTTCGAATATACCTGGCAGGGTAGAATTGCCATAGAAATAATTATATACATCCTGTGGTACAGAGCCGATGGAAATAACAAAGATCTGTTTATTGCCTGCGCTGCTCAGCGCCGCAGTTATCCGGGCAGATATATCAACATAAGCAGCGCCGTTATAACCTTTCAGCAATACAAGTTCGTAAGCATTATCTATAACAGGCGTAACATACACTGTCAGTTTATTGATCAATGCAGTGAGGTTGGCCGTCGAATATGCCGCGAATAAATCGTTATCAATATAAGCGGCAGCTATTACCTTTTTCAGATTGGTAAGTGCTTTAATACCGTTGTTGATATCATCTTTAAGCGCATCCAGGTATTGGAAAATATTGATGCCAGGCCTTGCAGGATCGCTGAAGTGGAGGATGACCAATGGTTTATTCAATCTTTGTATCATATTCAGCGCCGACAATACCAGATTAAGACTTATCTCACCAGCATCTTCTTTGAACTGATGCAGTCCATAGGCAGGTAAAAGGCTCATTGCCGAAGGATTGCCGTAATAGGCATCATACACGGCTTTTACATTTTTAGTACGCGTGGCCAGCTCAGGGTTAAAATCCTGTGAGGTGTACCAGGTCCATACATCTTCGGATACATTGCCAACGGAATCCTGTGTAAATTTATAAGCAAGACTGTTAAACTGTACGGATTCTTTGGAAAGATTGAATGTATCCAGGCTGCCGGTGGTTTGTACCGCACTTGTTACCTTATTCTTATTGAGCATTTCCCAGAGATAGGGTTCCAACCGCAGGAAATAACTGACTTTCAGTTTTTCTGCAAAATTATCGGTCATCAGGTCTGCACCTCCGGTAAAGCCGTACCTGATCTGCGCCGGCTCAACGGTAACGGGAAATGGTTTGAAAGTAATTTTGGTACAGCTACCATAACTTATGGTGGTAGTATCAATATCCAGCGGGTTCAAATCGGGTAGTAAGATGGCAAGTTTCTGGGCGGTATCGGCCCCACCGGCATAGTATACCACAATCTTACCTGTGTAAGTTGTGGTGTTAATAATGCGCTTCATAATGTTCACCGTTGTAGCCTGGTGCCCGAAATTGAGCGACCCATCCACATAAAAGCGCAGTTCTTCTTCGGCCCTGATAAAGCCGAGCATTTCTTCGATTGAAATGCCGGTGTACTTGTCACGTATCTCTGTAGCCTGTGAAAAGAGCGCTACTAAATCCTGGAATAAGCTCATTGTATGAGTTATTAGATGGTTAAGTATTATACTGTTGCCGATGCGGTTTCTTTCTTATACATGGCATACCAGCCAAGTCCACTTGCATTACCACCTGAATCGGGGTTACCGAACAGGTAGAACAGTGTAGAACCATTTGGCGGTACTTTCAGCATTCCCAGAAACTGTAATGCAACTTCTGTAAACATGAGGAGAAATGAAGTTTTGGAGGTATCATAAGTAAGCCGTATCTGACCAATCGATAATTTCATTATGTTCTGCAGGCTAATCAGTTTAGCCCCGCCGCCGGTACCTGGTAATGAGATCCCTATGGCTGCCTTATAGGTGCTGTCTCCTTTGCTGTTGGGCGACCAGGCCACTATCAGGTAGGAATCCAGGCTTATCTTACCTGCAAGCTCACCCGGTGTTCCCATATTCAGTTTAAAACGGAGGCCATACCAGTTGCCGGTGCTGACATCTGATAAGGAGAGATCTGGTATTACAGGCAGGTAACCTTTATCTGATAAAGTGGTAAGCGGTTCTGCAATGACCAGGCCCTGAAGGTCCAATGCAAAGTTTAGAAAAATACTGGCATCTCTGGGTGTACTGTGGCTGGTATCAAAGCTGATCTGGGAGGCATCCATGGCCATGGTTTTCGATGGCGGATCGGTTTCCGGGAAAGTCATTGATATACCAAGATTATTAAACTTCAGTCCCTGGTTAGGGGCATCCTCATCGGGCTTATTGCCAAAAGAAAAAATATCAAATACCGGTACCGTTTGTTCATCACCGATAAGATAATAATCAATAAAGCCGCTCATCGCAAACCAGGACAATACATTCCCATTTTTGTCCGTATTGAGCGTACTGAGTAGTACGTTTGAGATCTGTATCTTATGAATGATATTATTATCAAAATAAAAAGTATTATCACCCTGACTGGAAAGGTTGTATAAAGTTTGATTGTCTGTAATCTGCAGGCTTCCTTTCAATAATACATTGTGATATACATTGTCCGGAACACTCATGCCAGTTACAGACATTTTAAGCAACTCTGTGATTGTAAGCTGTGCAAGGCTCTCAAAGCTCACTACCGATGTATTTTCAAAAAGTACTTTCAGTGTTAGCAATCTGAAGTCGTAAGTGGTGGCCGTAACCGGTGCAATAGCCACATCTGTGCCGTCATCGATAAAATCAGGGTCTACATAATAAATGAGACCGGATATAGCACTGGGTTTATCCAGTGCAGCATTTACCCCGTTTTTCTTTACCGGGCTTATTTCTACTGCCAGGTGATGAGCATTGAATGCATTTCGGTCTGTAACACCGGCCATAATGCCGGCAAGATTACCGGGAAGGTTACTGATGTCCATCCGTAAAAAGAGGATACCCGTCCAGTTTTCGTCTTTTGCAATGGTATTGAACTTAGTAAAGTACTTATTATCGCCCTGCGCCACGGCATGTTTAAAATAATTCTGCAGCCATTGGGAGAGTATGACCAGCTGATCATCATCAGGGGGCGTAATGGTACCATCCTCATTCGTATTGGTGGGCGCAGCAAAAGTATCTTTTTGCGTCCATTTGGAAGGGTTGGCCACCAGGCTGTTGGTTACATCTGCCAGATCATAAAGTTTGCCTTTTTTGGCTTTAATAAGCATCACATTCCGGTAATCGTTGTATTTATTCTGCATGCCGATATCAGCAGTCATTTCCCAGCTACCGATGCTCATCCTGTTTAAAAACGCAGGCTGCCCCGGTGTAGTACCATTGAACTGGCCAAGGTAATCTGCATTGGCAACAACCAGCATAAGATCGCCTGTTTGCATGGCTTCTACCAGTTGTTCCTCCGGATTTATGAATTTCAGGGAATAGGGGGTATTGTTATCGGTATTTTGCCCCAGGAGTATCTCATTCCACTGCATCTGGTCTCCGGAAGTAGTAAGTGTTACCAGCAATCCGGACGGTGTAGTGGATGTTTGCGGCGTTCCGCTTTTCAGCATATTGGAGGCAGACAGTAAAGATGTTGAGGTAGAGAGTTTCCCTACATTTGTTCTTCGTGTGGGGCTTACCACCTGGTTCTCGAAGGCCTCGATCTGTTCCCTGGAGAACGAATTAATGCCATCTCCGGCCGTTGCTCCGTTATAAGGCACCAGCGGGAAGGTGACGATATCGTCCGCCACATATTTAAACCCCGGTGTATTATGCCCGAACAGGTCCGTGTATTGTGGACTGATGAGTTCATCGCTGCCGAACAGTGGTGAGCCTTTGGGTTGTGCGATATAGTAAATGGTATTGCCCTCACCCGCAATGAATGTCGTCCATGAAGAGGAATAGGTATTGTCGAGCAGTGGTGTCTTAGGGTCTTGTGGTGTTTTTACCGGCGAAGCTACTTCAAATGGGAATTTGGGTGCGTATGAAGGCTGAGCAGAAAGGAACCGGAACCTGTCGCCATTTGTAGCACCTGTTTTCGGTGTAACGCTGAAAAATTCGGTACCCTGCAAACCACCTATCAGGTATTGTGGACTTCCTGCAGCAGTTGGTATTGCTATCGTAAAGTCTCCTTCCGGCGTAACTAAAAATCTTTGTGTAGTTGACGAAGTATATTCTCCATTGGCAAATACCAGTCTTGCGGGCAATGTGTTTGCACCAGAGACTTCGGGCAGTAGATTAACTGCGGCGCCGAATACTGTTCTGAAGAAAGAAGCGAGTATGGTGCTGTTCGCGTCGGCATTGATGCCGGTAAAATTAAACCAGGTACGCCTGCTGTTATAGCTGCCGCTGATGGTGCAGGTACCGTTGTTGCATGGATCAGTAGCTGTATTGAATACATCCGTGGGATCAATACTTGTAGTGAACCCGATAAAGTCAGTAGCGCCTTTTGTTGTATCGGCCAATGGCAGCCATTCAGAGAGTGCTGTACGGTTAGCCGCCTGTATAGGGCATAATAACTGGAAGCCCCATTGGAAGTTAGTATATAATGATTGTCTTTGTATGCTGATAGAAAATTGTATAGTGCCCCTGAGCGATCCGCTGAATGCAATAGTACCGATAGCCGGCGGGTTTGTTTGCGGAGCTGACGGACCGGAGAAACCGATGGTATAATTATTTTGTGAGCCGTCGAGTAAAAGGGTGGTATCATCTTTCCATGTAAGTGCCATCCCGTTGGTCACGGTGAGTGAGAGGCTGGTGGTAAGAGGGGCCTGTAAACCACTGTTGACCGCTGTGCCATCGATGTTTATACCCATGAGGGGTGCCGTGTTACGGTTAATATTGTTACTGTTCTGCAGCCATATAAAAGCGCGTCCTGCACCCGAACCACTCAGGATGCTGTATATATTGTTGACAAATGTGGTGGCACTTGCAATGCTGTTAATAACGGGAGGAACAGCTGAGAATACAAAGCTGCCCAAATAAGTTGTACTTGCCAGCGCTTCTTTCAACGCTATCGTATCAACTCCGGTTGTAATACCGGCCGGTATTACAAATGCAATAAAACCCACATCGCCTGCATTCGTTTCCGCGATATATAACTGATCGATAAATTGTTTATTGAAGAAAGCCATAACGCTGGGATTTCATGTGATGACAAAGAAATAATTCATGCAGGTACATAACAATATTACCCTGCCAGAGATGCACGGTGCAGATATATTACAGATACAGGTGGCTGACAGTAACTTGGAATACCAAAGCCATTGCCTACTCAATGAGGCAATGGCTTTGGTAATATATTAATTTGTGAAGCTGGCAGAACATGCTAATGCACGTTGTGTACTGCCGCCGGCTGCGTTGTAGCCGCTCATGAAAATTGCTATCGTGTAGGTAGTGCCTCTTCCGATATTTACATTATTAAATGCGGCCCTGCCAGATGAGCTGTCGGGTGAAATCGGAATAGCAGACAGGGGAGTGGTACTGAAGAAAGATGGATTTGCACCTTTCCATATTGCAGCCCAGGCACCATTGGTTTGTGGTAAAAGACCATCTGGTAATTCAAACTGGAAAGATACAGAAGTGCTGCCGACATTGATGCCGGAAACAGAAGGCGTAAAGATAGTACCCAGATCTGCGCCGGAAGAAGCGGCAGGAATAAATGCGGTAGCGCATATATTGCCATACTTCTGAATGTTACCGGTAGCATTTAAAGTAGTGCCTACAGCATAGCCAATGATGTAGCTGTTGTTGTTGACATTAAGACCGGTAAAAGCCGCAGATCCCGAAGGTGTGTTAGTCGGTATCGGGAATGTTTTCAGCGGCTCTGTATTCCATGGAATTGAATCATAATTTTGCCAGATGGCAAGAAAATTACCATAAGTGTTAGGCTGGTTGCCGGGCATTGTGTCATACTCCACATCAATTTCTTCTGCAGAAACATTAACGATGTTAAGTGTGGTGGTCAGCGGGTTAGCAGCTGTGAAGGCTACAAGCACTTTTTGTGCTTCAAGATTTTGAGTGTCCATGTTGTATGTTTTTTTTAAATTAAAAGAACGAGGTTTATTTTATACTCCCGTGAGGGGTACGGATGTATTGAAGTTGAGTATAGCTGCGGCTGTGGTACGTTCTGTACCCATAAAATAAATGAGCGTATAGTTTGAATTAATACCCAGTTGTATGTTGTTCATGCCTACTGTACCTTCGCTTGCGTTGCCACTGATCATTACGCTTGCTACAGGTGTATCAGTACTATAAGGAGAAGCATACCCTTTCCAAAGGCCTATCCAGTTATTGTATTGCTGTGGCGTATATCCACCCAGTGTCTGATAATGTATGGAAAGCGAAGTGGTACCCAGGTAATTCAGGCTGATGCTTACCTGTGTTGGTGCTGCACGTAACCCGCCAGCAGATATAATACTGCTGCAGCAGATATTGGTAATATCAGGCCCTACTCCATAACCTACTATATAAGCGCTTCTTGTAATCGTAAGTCCGTTAATGACCACAGTACCTTGCTGAGCGTTTTGTTCTATCTGTACTAGTGAAAGGGGCGGGGCAGTCCATGGTATCATGGATGCTTCCCATATAGCAACAAAATTCTTGTAGGTTGCAGGCTGATTCCCTGGCAAACCTGCATAATCTACAGTTACAGTGTCAGCATCAAAATAAGGTATAGACACAGTACAGATTTCAAGGCTTGTTGAGTTCAACTCAACAAGTAATCTTTGCGCAACAGGAACGGATACGGTAGATTGTTCAGTATATCCCGTTTCAAGGGATACTTCATCGTTTTTCATGATTATGTTATTATTCTTACATAGGGGAAGCTGGACTATGCAGCCTGTGGCCGATAATCCGCTTTATTATAAGGTGATCATTATCTTCTTTTTATTTTGGGAGAGTTACTTTTTATAAATTTTATGGAGGTTATTTTAAGGTGGATTAAATTTTAATTTTCATGTATATCAATTTTGCTTTTATGCTAAAAGTAAAATCAATATTCCTGTTGTTGAATGACCTGTCGAATATATAATAACATGGAAGTACTGATTTTGTTCTGGGGAATTTATTTTTTTTCAGTGCTATTCAGTCAGATTTAAAGTTCTTAACATAACATAGCCGAACTTTGCAAAGGAGTGCATTTGTTTAGCTTTTTAAGTCTATCAATTTTGTAGAGTAGTTATAAGGATATAACTTTGCGTCAAACTATACCTGTGTTAAAAAAATCAATCGAAAGCCTTCAGCAGGAAGCTGCACAAACAGGCGGCAATACACTGAAAAGAAGTTTAGGTGGTATTAACCTGATAGCCATAGGGATAGGTGTTATTATCGGAGCCGGTCTGTTCTCCTTAACAGGCATTGCGGCGGCTAATAATGCCGGTCCGGCTGTAATCCTGTCCTTCGTACTGGCAGCAGTAGGTTGTGCCTTCAGTGCCCTCTGTTACGCAGAAATGGCCTCTATGGTACCTGTTGCAGGCAGTGCCTATACTTACGCATATGCTACCCTGGGAGAACTGTTTGCCTGGATCATAGGCTGGGACCTGGTGCTGGAATATTCTGTAGGAGCTGCTACAGTAGGTATCAGCTGGTCCAGGTACCTCGTTACTTTCCTGAGCAGGTTCAATATTCACTTACCAGTGCAGTTGATCGCATCTCCTTTTGAGCTGATCACACTAGCAGATGGTACACAGATGCATGGATATATTAATCTGCCTGCAGTACTGATCATCGTATTTATTACTTCTATCATTATATGGGGGACCAAAGGCTCTGCCTTGTTCAATGCTATTGTTGTAGCGCTGAAGGTAAGTGTGGTACTGGTGTTTATTGCACTGGGCTGGCATTATATCAACCCTGAGAATTATAAGCCATTTATTCCTGCCAATAACGGGGAGTTCGGACATTTTGGGTGGAGTGGTATTCTGCGTGGTGCCGGTGTGGTATTCTTTGTATTTATAGGCTTTGATATCGTGGCCACTATGGCACAGGAAACGAAGAACCCTAAACGGAATATGCCTATAGGGATTTTAGGTTCGCTGATAGTGTGTACGATATTGTTTGTGCTGTTCGGATATGTAATGACCGGATTAGCCCATTATACGGAGTTTAAGGACAGTGCGGCGCCCGTTGCAGTAGCTATAGCGCATACGCCTTATGAATGGCTGTTCATGGCTGTTATTGCGGCCATCCTGATAGGGTATACTTCGGTGATACTGGTAGATTTACTGGGCCAGTCGAGAGTGTTTTATTCTATGAGTAAAGACGGATTACTGCCAAACGTATTTTCTCATTTACATCCGAAATTTAATACGCCGTTTAAATCTAATATCGTGTTGTGCCTGTTCATCAGTCTGTTTGCCGGACTGGTACCTATCCGGGTAGTAGGAGAGATGACGAGTATCGGTACATTACTGGCGTTTGTAATGGTATGTACCGGCGTATTGGTCCTGAGAAAAACACAGCCCGATCTGCCAAGGCCTTTCAGAACACCATGGGTGCCTGTGGTGCCTGTACTGGGTATTTTAACCTGCTTAATCATGATGGTGGCTTTACCACTTGATACATGGATAAGGCTGATAGTATGGCTGCTGATAGGCTTTGCGATCTATTTCGGGTATGGGAAGAAGCATAGCAAACTAAGGAATTCATAATGAACCTTTTCGTATGAGGGAATGCTTTTTACTATAGAAGAAGTAAATAGCCAGTCCCAGTATCATCCATACAGCTAAACGGATCCAGGTATCCAACGGTAATGATACCATCATTACAACGCAAATGATAATGCCTGCTACCGGTACAAAAGGTACCCAGGGTGTTCTGAAAGGGCGTGGAGTAGTTGGATCCGATTTTCGCATTACCATCACGCCAATGCAAACTAAAACAAAGGCAAATAATGTTCCGATAGAGACCATCTGGCCCACCACACTTACAGGTACTAAAGCAGCAAATAAACTCACGAATACTGCAAATAATATGTTTGATTTATACGGAGTCTGAAATTTACTGTGAACTGCTGCAAATGTTTTAGGGATCAGGCCATCCTTTGCCATTGTATAAAAGATACGGGACTGCCCCATGAGCATTACCAGTATCACTGAAGTATAACCGGCAAGTATAGCCACTATAATAGATTCCTGTAACCAGGCATAGGGCGTTTTTGCTATGGCTACTGCAACAGGAGCTGCACTGTCCTTAAACTCCGTATAGTTTGCAACGCCTGTCATTACGTGGGAGAATAATACATATAATACTGTACATACCAGCAATGAACCTATAATCCCTATTGGCATACCGCGTTTAGGATCTTTCGCTTCCTGTGCTGCAGTTGAAACGGCATCAAAGCCAATAAAGGCAAAGAATACCACACCGGCACCACGTAATATCCCCGACAATCCGAATTCTCCGAATTTACCGGTATTTGCAGGAATATAAGGGGTATGATTGGCAGGGTTGATAAATCCCCATCCAACGGCTATAAAAACTAATACGACCGCCACTTTAAGCACCACCAATAAGTTATTTACAAAGGCAGATTCCCTTGTGCCGCGGATCAATAATAGTGATAAGCATACAATGATAAATACAGCCGGAAGATTCATGATGCCATGTACCTCTGTGCCATTAGCAAGAATGGCACTTTCCCAGGGAGATCTGGTAAATTGCGGAGGTATTTCCAGGTTAAAATAGTGCAAAAGTTTAGTCAGGTATTGCGACCAGCTAATGGATACCGTTGCTGCTCCCAATGCATACTCCAATACCAGGTCCCATCCGATTATCCAGGCAGTAAATTCACCCATCGTTGCATAGGAATAAGTATAAGCCGAACCGGCAATCGGGATCATACTCGCAAATTCAGCATAACATAATCCTGCAAATGCACAACCAACAGCACCTATAACAAATGATATGGTGACAGCCGGGCCGGCATTATTAGCTGCTGCCAGACCGGTCAATGAAAATAATCCTGCTCCTATTATCGCACCTATTCCCATTGTAACGAGATTGAAACTGCTTAAAGTGCGTCTTAATGTACCGTTCCCGGTTTCAGCGGCCTCGTTTAGTAATACACCTAATGGTTTCTTAAATTTCATAAAGGTTATTGGTGTTTGGGTATTAATCGAAGATATTCAATTGGTTACAATTTAGTCTTATGGCCCGTGGGTTATCGAAAGGTCCTTCTTTTTAAAGGACCGAATATACCAATAGATAATGTGATTTTTCAAATAAAAAACACGGTGCTTATCTTGCCTTTACTGTAGCCGCTAAACCACTTATCATATAGTAAAATTGAAACAAGGCTGCGATTTAATATATTTACTTTATTAACTCGCTTATGAAAAAACTACTACTTGCTTTTACAGCCTGTTGTATGGCTGTTGGCGTCCATGCCCAGGACAATGCATTATGGCTTAGATATCCCGCTATTTCTCCTGATGGGAAGACCATTGCTTTTGGCTATAAAGGAGATATCTACCGGGTAGATGTTAATGGCGGCGTTGCTGTGCCGGTGACTATCCATGAAGCGCAGGATATGATGCCTGTGTGGAGTCATGATGGTAAACAGATCGCTTTTGCCAGTGACCGTTATGGCAACTTCGACGTGTTTGTAATGCCTGCTACAGGTGGTACTCCTGTAAGACTTACTTATAACAGCGCCGGAGATTATCCGTATGATTTTAGTCCGGATAATAAGCAAGTACTGTACGGCAGTGCCAGGAACGCCCCGGCTACAGCTATCCGTTTCAGTTCTCATTTATTCAATAACCTGTACACGGTGCCTGTTACCGGTGGCAGATCTGTGCTGGTAAGTGCTGCCGGCGCAGAGAACGCACATTATAACAGCAAAGGTACCCAGCTGGTATTCCAGGACAGGAAAGGGTATGAAGATCCCTGGAGAAAGCATCATGTATCTGCGGTAACACGTGATATATGGATCTATGATCTCAATACAAAATCTTACAAACAGATTTCTTCTTATGAAGGAGAGGACAGAGAGCCTGTGTTCGGGAATAATGACCAGGTGTATTACCTGAGTGAGAAGGGAGGCATTTCACAGAACCTGTTTGTATATGATAAAGGTCAGTTACAGCAGCTGACACATTTCGATAAAAACCCTGTACGTCATTTATCCCGTGCCGATAATAATACGCTTTGCTTTACTTATAACGGGGAAATATATACGCTAAAGGAAGGGCAGCAGCCTAAAAAGATAGCCGTGCAGGTGCTGAATGATGGGCGCTATTTAACAGAGAAGCATTTGCCTGTAAGTGGTAATGTAACACAGTTTGCAATGAGCCCGAACGGTAAGGAGATGGCGTTTATTGCCCGGGGGGAAGTGTTTGTAACCAGCGTGGATAACAACATGACCAAAAGGATTACGAACACACCGCAGCAGGAAAGATCTGTGCAGTGGTCGCCCGATGGAAAACATCTGGTATATGCTGCAGAGCGTAACGGTAACTGGGATATTTACCAGAGTTCCATCGTACGTGCAGAAGAGCCTTATTTCTTTGCCGCTACATTGCTGAAAGAAGAACCGCTGTTAGCAACGGATGCGCAGGAGTTTCAGCCGTTTTTCTCGCCCGATGGAAAAGAAATCGCATATGTGGAAGACAGGAATATACTGAGAGTATATAATATCGCTTCTAAGAAAAGCCGTACGCTGTTACCTAAAGGCCGTAACTATTCTTACTCTGACGGAGACTGGGATTTTGCCTGGAGCCCTGATGGAAAATGGATAGTAGTAGAAGACCATCAGGGATATGCGTTTGGTGTAAGTAATGCCGCATTGATACCAGTGGATGGAAAAGGAGAGGTAATTTATCCTGTGCAGAGTGGTTTTGGGGAAACTGCTATTAAATGGGCCGCAGATGGGAAGATCCTGACATGGGGAAGTGAGCGTGAAGGTCGCCGTTCCCTGGCTAAACAAGGCAGCAGGGAAGTGGATATTTACGGTGTGTTCTTTGACCAGGAGGCGTATGATCAGTTTAAACTGTCTAAAGATGAATTTACCTTACTGAAGGAGAAAGGAGATACAACGGCTAAGAAGGATACAACAACCGCAAAGAAAAAGTTCCAGCCTGATTTTAATAACCTGGAAAACAGAATAACGCGTTTAACTATTAACAGCGCTTCTATCAGTGATTATGTAGTGAATAAAGATGCGAGTAAAATATATTATACCGCTTCTTTTGAGAAAGGATATGACCTGTGGGTAACAGAACCCAGAACAGGAGATACGAAGATACTGGCAAAGCTGAGTGGTACACAGGGAAATATTGTGTTGAGCAAAGATGGTAATTCTTTGTTTATAAGTAACAAAGGGAGTGTAGTGAAAGTAGATGCTGCTTCTGGTAAGATCACGCCTGTGAATATCAATACAGAGTTTGAATGGAATGCGGATGCAGAGCGCCGCTATATCTTTGAACATGCCTGGAAAGAGGTGAAGGATAAGTTTTATGATCCTTCTTTACGTGGGCTTGACTGGGAGGGATATGCAAAGAACTACGAACGTTTTCTTCCGCATATCAGTAATAACTACGACTTCCAGGAATTGCTGAGTGAATTACTGGGAGAGCTGAACGGATCGCATACAGGTGGCCGGTATTATCCTTCAAATGCTAATGGAGATATTACAGCCGCGTTAGGATTATTGTACGATGAAACATATACCGGTAATGGTTTGAAGGTAGATGAAGTGATTGCAGGCGGTCCTTTCGACAAGGCTGCCAGTAAGCTGAAGAAGGGAAATATCATTGAACGGATCAATGGATCAGAGATTACTTCGCAGGCCGACTGGGCTGCCTTACTGAACCGTAAAACGGGAGATAATGTGCTGGTAAGTATTACTGACGGTCAGCAGCATTGGGATGAAACAGTGAAACCTATCAGCGGAGGAGAAGAAGATGTACTGATGTATAAACGTTGGGTGAACAGGATGCGTGTAATGGTAGATAAACTGAGTGGCGGTAAAGTAGGATATATCCATGTACAGGGCATGAACGATGCCAGCTATCGTTCCGTATATGATGAAGTGATGGGCAAGAACAGGGATAAGCAGGCATTGATCGTAGATACCCGCTTTAATGGTGGTGGCTGGTTGCATGATGACCTGGCCACTTTCCTGAGTGGTAAGCGTTATCTTGATTTCGCACCGCAGGGAAATAAAGTGAAAGGTGGTGAGCCGGAAGGCAGATGGCAGAAGCCCAGTTGTGTGATTATGAGTGAGGGAAATTATAGTGATGCCTTCATCTTCCCGTATATTTATAAGCAGAACGGACTGGGTAAGGTAATCGGGATGCCGGTGGCTGGTACCGGTACGGCAGTATGGTGGGAAAGACAGATAGACCCTTCCCTGATCTTTGGTATCCCAATGATCGCCACTATTGGTAAAGAAGGGCGCCCTACGGAGAATCTGCAACTGGAACCTGATATTAAAGTCCCGTTGAGTTATGAGGATAACTTAAGCGGGAAGGATACCCAGCTGGAAGCTGCGGTAAGGGAGATGATGAAAGAGATTAAATAATTGACAGGATAAAGGGCCGGACTTGTTCCGGCCTTTTGTTTTTGATTAACTTTATCGGGATAGAACTCATTTTCAACCCACAATTAACCCACGTATGAGAATCCTTCTGAATGGTTTTTTACTGACCATATTATTTTGTGCCTGTGCTAAAAATGGCGAATCGTTAAAATTATCATCGGGCATAGCTGCGGCAACAGCAGGAGCCCCATCTGACCCGGCAAGGGCTGCCTTAAGAACGCTTATTTCCAATGTTACAACGGCTACCGCTAAGGTGTATAATGCCAAAGATAATGTGGGGCATACGATGGATTGTGCCAAGATCATTGCTAATCCCAATGGTGGTTTTATTGCAGTGTATCATACTTATGTGAACGGGTCCGCAAAGGTGAACCTGGCTACATCTGCTGATTTACTTACCTGGACCTGGGTGCGGGAGCTGGCAGGGAGTAACACGGGATCTGCTTCCCAGCCCACTATTAAAGTAGCTTCTGATGGTGGATTTGTAATGGCCTGGGAACAGGAACCAAGTAATCATCTGAAATTTGTGTATTTCAAAAATTGGGCAGATTTGCAGAATGGAGTGGTGAATAAGAGTTATGAAGCATCGCGTACGCTTTCCTCCTGTGCGGAAGGAACGCCTAATTTGTATGCAGCCAGCAGTAAGAGCCTGGATGTAGGGTTCCATTATTATGCCAATTGTGATGTAGACAGGCAGGCGAGAGGGACACTAACGAATTTTAGCAGCTGGAGTGCGTCTAAACAGTCGAATGTTGACAATGCATTGTTGTATTGGGGAGTGGCCGGGAATATCGGGGACCGGGATGGGTACCTGAATTACCAGGGGTATAATTTTGGATTGATAGAAGGGCAGTTTACGAAGGGTGATTTTGGTACATGGCGGACATTCGTATATGATTATGCTACAGGGAATGCAGAACAATTGAATATACAGACGAATGGAGGAAGTTTAGCCTTTGCGAACCCTACCTTTACAAATGTGCTAATTAACGGGCAGCATGCGATAGTCGTAACGTTGTTTGTACCTAGTGAGAAGGCTGCACCAGGAGAAGCAGGGGAACTGATTTACTATAAGACATACTAAAAACAGGTCTTGAACGGCAATTGAATAGGTTAATCCTCCGTTCATCCTTCGCTTTTTAACGGAGGATTAACGGAGGATTAACCTATTCAATTGCTCTTCAGAAGTTATTCAAAAGCTCTTCAAGGTATCTTCAAGGTACTAAATAAAGACAGGCTGTCAAACCTGGACAGCCTGTTTGGTTTTAGAATGGTATTACCGGGTGGTTCCATTAACCATCCATCTTGTACCGTAGCGGTCTACAAAGTGTCCGAAGAAATCTCCCCAGAATTGTTTTTCCAGTGGCATGAGTATTTTCCCTCCTTCGGATAATGCATTAAATACACGGGTGGTTTCAGCTTCTCCATCAAGGGCAAGTGACAGTGATACGCTATCTCCGTATTTGAGTTGCTGTCCGGGATAACTATCCGATGCCATGATGGTGTTATCTCCGAAATAGATAACGCCGTGCAGTACTTTATTTTTGTAGTCTTCTGGCGCGTTCATGTTAGGATTATCGTAACGGCTTACGATTTCTACTTTACCGTTGAGGATATCTTTATAAAAATTTAACGCTTCTTCACAGTTACCCTGGAAGTGCAGATAAGGTACCAGTTTCATACAGTGTTTATTTTTGTATACAAATATAATTGGTAAAAGTTCAGGTAAGGATGGTTAAAAGAGTCAAGTTTAAGGGCGATTTGAGACAAATTGTGTAAATTAATGCCGTTGTTATAAACCTATCATGATGAAAAAGCTGGCATTACTGCTTACGCATAAACACAGACTGATCAGTATCGCTGCTATCCTCGATGTGTTTCACACAGTGAATAGTTTTTATACCGGCATGCAGCAGCCACCGTTTTTTGATATTCAGCTGGTGGTACCGGACGATGAGGTGATGCCTTTGCCTGATTATCCGGCTGTTGCCCTGGCGCATGCTTCTCCGGCAGATTTGGTGCTGATCCCTGCATTTGTGGCGGAAGATCTTGGGCAGGCACTTGCTGCCAACAGCGCTTTTGTTCCCTGGATACAGGAACAGTACCAGAATGGTGCAGAAATAGCGAGCTTTTGTACCGGCGCATTTTTGCTGGGGTCTACAGGGTTGCTGAATGGTAAACCTGCCACTACACATGTAATGTCCTGCCCCGCATTTGCAGGTATATTCCCGGAAGTAGTACTGCAATCTGATAAGGTATTAACTGCTGCAGAAAGGATTTATACCAGCGGAGGTGCTACGAGTACTTTCCATTTACTGATATACCTGGTAGAGAAGTATTGCGGCCGGCCGATGGCGGTACAGACTGCCAAGGTGTTTGCGATTGATATGGACAGGTATACACAGGCTTATTTCAGCGTGTTTATGCCCGATAAACACCATACCGATACATTGATCACAGAAGTGCAGAAACGTATGGAAACGGGCTATAAGGAGGCAAGTACGGTGGAAGAATTTATGGAGGATATACCCGCCAGCAGGCGGAATTTTGTACGGCGGTTTAAACTGGCAACCGGTATCACGCCGATTGAATATTTACAGAAGACGCGTATAGAGGCGGCCAAGAAGCTGCTGGAACAAACAGGAGACAGTGTACTGGCTGTAATGCTGGAATGCGGGTATAACGATGTAAAGGCCTTCAGGAAAGTGTTTAGAAAAGAGGTGGGACTGACACCGACGGAATACAGGCTGAAGTTTTCCGGAGGGAACAGGAAACTGGCAGCCGTTTAAAAATAATATCTTATCTTGATCTGACTTCACCGGGGAAAACGGGAATCATTTTATCAATCTTATTTATTAATCCCGTTTATTTATGTCAGTACATTTAAAGAAAGCGATCAAGCCTGTTCACCTGTGGGCCATTGGTGTAGGCTTAGTTATCTCCGGAGAGTATTTCGGCTGGAATTATGGCTGGGGTGTAGCCGGTACCGTAGGCTTCCTGATCGCTACCCTCATTATCACATTATTGTACGTCACGTTTATCTTTAGCTTTACAGAACTCACCACTTCTATTCCCCAGGCAGGTGGGCCATTTACTTATTCGCACCGGGCATTGGGGCCTATCGGTGGTCTTATTGCCGGATATGCCACTGCTGTGGAGTTTTTGCTGGCAACTCCTGCTATTGCTTTTGCACTGGGGAACTACCTGCATTTTTTACATCCGGCTTTGCCGGTGCTGGGATGTGGGATAGGATTTTATGTGTTGCTGACCGGGGTAAACTTATTAGGGATTAAAGAATCTGCGCTTTTTTCATTGGTGATTACCTTGCTGGCAGTGTTCGAGTTACTGGTGTATATGGGTATTGTCGGGCCTTCTTTTAAGATGACCAACTTTATGCATAACCCTATGCCGTTTGGCTGGCTCGGTGTATTTGCCGCATTACCTTTTGCCATATGGCTGTATGTATGTATTGAAGGCATTGCCATGGTGGCAGAAGAAGTACAGGACCCTTCCCGTAATATTCCCAAAGGATATATTTCAGGGATCCTTACTTTGATGATACTGGCCATTGGCGTGATGATGTTTACGGGTGGAATTACAGACTGGCAACAGTTATCTGCTATAGATTACCCTTTGCCGGAAGCAATTGGTATTGTGCTGGGAAAACAAAGCGGGATCACGAAGATATTTGCTGGAATAGGTTTATTTGGATTGATCGCTTCGTTTAACGGGATCATCCTTAGTTATTCCAGGCAGTTATTTGCGCTGGCAAGGGCGGGTTATTTACCTCCTTTTTTAGCAGCCCTCAGCCCTAAACGGCAGGCGCCGCATTGGTCGTTAATAGTGGGCGGATTATTAGGCGTTATAGCACTTTATATAGGTAAAACGGACCAACTGGTAATATTGTCCGTATTGGGAGCGGTAGTGATGTATATTCTGAGTATGATCAGCCTGTTTGTATTGAGGAGCAAAGAGCCATTACTGGAACGTCCTTTTAAGGCGCCTTTATATCCCTGGTTCCCGGCTATTGCTTTAATTTTATCCCTGATATCCCTGGCGGCTATCATTTATTACAATGTTTTTTTAAGTGCATTGTTCTTTGCCGGTATGCTCATTGCCCTTGTTATTTTTGTAGGGATGGGCAGGCATAAAGTCCAAACATTGGTACATGGCGTTTAAACGTACGATACAGCATAAAACCTATCATTTTAACGACCTGCGAACATTGCTGGCGAAGGCCACACCCTTCCGCTCGGGAGATGCGCTGGCAGGACTGGCAGCGGATAATTATGAGGAAAGGGTAGCGGCACAGATGGCTTTGGCAGATGTACCGTTAAAAGTATTTTTAAATGAGGCAGTGATCCCTTATGAAAAGGATGAGGTAACGCGGTTGATCATGGATACCCATGATACGGTGGCGTTTGCCCCTGTGAGCCATTTTACGGTGGGAGAATTCAGGGACTGGTTGCTGGGAGATAGTGCTACAACGATCGCATTGCAGCAGTTAGCACCGGGGATTACACCGGAGATGGTAGCAGCAGTGTCTAAGTTGATGCGGAACCAGGACTTAATCAGTGTAGCGCATAAATGTGAGGTAGTAACGAAGTTTCGGAATACGATTGGCCTGAAAGGACATTTGTCGGTGCGGTTACAACCGAATCATAATACGGATGACCCGAAGGGGATTGCAGCCAGTATTGTAGACGGGCTCTTATATGGCAGCGGGGATGCAGTGATTGGGATTAATCCGGCAACGGACAGTCCGCAGGCAGTAGTAACGTTGTTACAGATGTTAGACCAGTTGCGTCAGCAGTTTGAGATACCGACACAGTCTTGTGTATTGTGTCATGTAACCACGGCGATGCAGATCATGCACCGGGCGCCGGTAGACCTGGTTTTTCAGTCGATAGCGGGAACGGAACAGGCAAATAAGAGTTTTGGGATTGATATTGCTCTGCTGGCAGAGGCACATGCCTCTGCGCTGTCTTTACAGCGGGGCACCATAGGGAGTAATGTGATGTACTTTGAGACCGGACAGGGGAGTGCGTTATCTGCCAATGCTAACTCCGGGGTAGATCAGCAGACCTGTGAGGTCCGTTCTTACGCAATAGCCCGGCGTTTTGCTCCTTTGCTGGTGAATACGGTAGTAGGCTTTATAGGACCGGAGTATTTGTTTGATGGAAAACAGATTATCAGGGCTGCACTGGAAGACCATTTCTGCGGGAAACTGATGGGATTGCCGATGGGCGTGGATATCTGCTACACAAATCATGCAGAAGCCGATCAGGATGATATGGATAATTTACTGACGCTTTTAGGTGTGGCAGGGGTTAATTTCATTATGGGAATACCAGGGGCGGATGATATCATGTTAAATTATCAGTCTACGTCCTTTCATGATGCTTTGTATGCAAGGAAGGTATTGGGCTTAAAACCAGCCCCGGAGTTTGAACAATGGCTGCAGCGACAGGGCATTATGGATGTATCCGGTAAGTTATTACCAGTAGGAGAAACGCACCGGTTGCTGGGATATGGGATGTAAAAGTACGCGTATTCGAAGGCCTGCTTCCTTTTTCAAACATAAGAGCTTAAAAACTATATGGAATTAATACAATCAGATCCCTGGGCATCGTTAAAGGCATTTACGACGGCACGCATTGCCCTCGGACGCACGGGCACGGCTATTCCCTTGCAGGAGGTGCTGGCCTTTAAAATGGCCCATGCACATGCCAGGGATGCGGTATATTCCAGATTGGAAACTTCCGCTTTACAGGAACAGCTACAGTCGTTCCATTTACCAGTGGCCCTGCTGCACAGTAGTGCTGCTGACAGGTACGAATACCTGCAGAGGCCGGATAAGGGAAGGCGGTTAGATGCGGATAGTGCAGCGTTATTAACTCCTGCAACTTCACAGGATGTGGTATTCATACTGGCAGACGGCTTATCTGCCACTGCGGTGAATGTACATGCCTGCCCGTTATTACAGCATGTATTACCTATGCTGAAAGCAACAGGCATATCGGTAGGGCCGTTATGCCTGGTCCGGCAGGGAAGGGTCGCTATCGGAGATGAGATAGGGGCTTTGTTAAAAGCAAAGGTGACCGTTGTATTAATAGGGGAAAGACCCGGATTAAGCGCCGCAGACAGCATGGGCGCTTATATCACCTATGGTCCGCAGGTAGGGAACACAGATGAAGTAAGGAACTGTATATCCAACATAAGAGAAGAAGGACTGCAATATCCTGCAGCTGCAGGGAAAATCTTTTACCTGTTACAGGAAGCCCTGAGATTGAAATTATCCGGAGTAGCATTAAAGGATAATTATGGATTGCTTAGTTAACGCTATTTTACAAACGAAATTTATCCTGCGAAGATCTTACTTCTATTAATAGACTTAACCATGAAGACAATGGGGAATGTGTAGCTGATACCATAGATGCAGCCTCTTTCACTGTTACGTATTACCTTGAATGCCATGATAAATTTGGATGTTTCAACGCCAAAGTGCAAATAACATAGGCATACATTCGCAATAAGTTTCCTTAATAGCAAAATTTATAATATTTTGGTTCTTTCACTTCTTCAATAAGATGCTACAGGACGGATTCAATATTTCTGCAGAACAAGCTAATGAAGGGCTCCGTAATCATAATGTGGACGTCTTCCGGCAAATCTATCTGGCATATAGTGAAGAGCTTTTTTTATTGGCCAACCGTTGGGTAAAGGATGAACATCTTGCTAAAGACCTGGTACATAATCTGTTTGTGCATCTGTGGGAAAAGGGGGGATCGCTGACAATCACCGGTAATGTGCGTCATTATCTGTTCAGAGCTATTACCAACCGCTGTTTGAATGAATTGAAGAGAAGATCGAGGTTTGTGAGTGAAGACCTGCTGCAATGGCAGGCAGATCCATCATCCCTGAATGAAATCTCTGATTATATCCTTTTACAGAAAGAACTGATCAACCATTTACAGGCACTTGCACCCCGTTGCAGGGAAATATTCATGATGAGTCGTGTGCAGGGGATGGACCCCTCAGAGATAGCTTCCAAACTGGGGATCACCCTTAATACCGTTTATTTTCAACTGGCAGTAGCATTGAAGTATCTCCGTATACATATGAAGGGAAATAAAAGTTGAAACGTCATCAAAGTTTAACCATTTAGTATTGTCATTATAGTATAGATCATGAGTAACGACGATATACAGGAATTCGTTATCGACTGCATAACAGATCCTGAAAACAGGGATAAACAGGCTGCGTTGGATAAATGGCTACAGGAATCCGGAGAGAACCGGGTACTGTACGAAGAGATCAAACGCATCTGGAATATAGCGGAGACCATTCCGTCCACACCTTTCAGTAAAACTGAGGGATGGGATTTGTTGTCTCAGCATATTTTGGAAACCCCGGTGAAAGTAAGGAAGATGTCTGGCTGGTGGCGTGCAGCAGCTGTACTGGTACCGCTGTGTATAGTCGCCGTTGCCTGGTGGCAGTATCATGAACAGGGGCATAAGGAAGCAGACTGGACGAATTTTGTAGCAAAGGGCACTGAAAAAGATAGTCTGCTGCTGCCGGATGGCTCTGTGTTGTACGCCAGGCGGGGTACTGTGCTGGCTTATAATAAGCAAAGGAGCGTGAAGCTGAAAAAAGGAGAGGCATTTTTTAAGGTAGTGCAGGATGAAAAGACAAGGTTCGTAGTACAGATGGAAAACGCAACAGTGACCGTATTGGGTACATCGTTCGATATTGCCGTAGATGGAGCTTTGACAGATGTTGCCGTATGGGATGGTAAGGTGAGTATGGTCCGGCAAGACGGTAAAGCCATTGTGCTAAAAGAAGGGGAAATGGGCAGGCTCGATAAGAACAGCCTGAATAAAATGACAGGCAATTATGCCTATCGTTGTGGCTGGGCGAACGGGTACCTTATATTTGAAAATGAGGAAGCAGGCATTGTAGCAGCTGTCTTATCCGGATATTATCATCAACGGATCACTATCGCAGATTCTCTTCTGAAGAAGAGAATTACCGTAAGGTTCCGTAATATGTCATTTAAAGAAGTACAGGCTGTTCTTGCCGAAGTTTTAGATAAATAAGAATTTAATCTCCCACATCTGATTTTTTTCTCATAATTTGATGCCGCGCAGGTAATTCCTGTGACCTGTTACTCAGTTAACCATATATCAGATTAACCGGTATTTATGAATCGCAGCGGCGTCATAAGCATCTATTTATTCTTAACCATTCTATTCACCTCTTCTACAGGACGAGCGCAGGATTCTACTGTGCTGATGAAATCCGTTAAGATCGATATTAATAACCAGCCTTTAATTGTTTTGCTGCATGTTATAGAACAGCAGACAGGGGTTTCTTTTGCCTTTGCGAATGAAATACTGCAGGGACGGCCAAACATCTCCCTGCATATACGGCATACTAACCTGAAAGCTGTCCTGGATAAATTATTCCCTGTTACACAGTATCGCATAAAAGTGATTGGCAGACAGGTAATTATCAAACAGCAATCTGTTAGTGTCATTCCTTTAGACAGTATCGTGAAACAGGTGGAAATGAATACAGTGGTGGTAACTGCTTTAGGGATAGGGCGACAGCAACGCTCGCTGGGTTATGCTTATACCGATGTGAAGGGGAGTGAGCTGACAACGGCCAGGGAAATTAACCCGGTGAATACATTGAGCGGAAGAGTGGCCGGTTTGGACGTAAACCCTGTGAACGGTGGCGTGGGCGCATCTACGAAGGTCACTTTAAGAGGCGTTAAGATCATCGGGGGAAATAACCAGCCCTTGTACGTGATCGACGGGATACCGGTGAATAACTCATCGCCCGGACAGGCAGAGAAATTCGGGGGCTATGATTTGGGTGATGGAACAGGGATTATCAATCCAGATGAGATAGAGACGATATCTGTGCTGAAAGGTGGTGCTGCAGCAGCTTTATATGGCAGCAGGGCCGGTAACGGGGTGATATTGATTACAACGAAGAAGGGGAGGAGTAAAGGGCTGGGAGTGACCTTTTCTTCCAATACCACGGTAGAGGTGGCGAATAACAGTTACGATTTTCAGGATAGCTATGGAAGTGGCAGGGATGGCGCTTTACCAGCTGATGCCGCTGATGCGCATAATTTCCCACAGGTGAGCTGGGGACCTGAAATGAACCGGGATAGCCTGGTATGGATATGGAACGGGAAGCAGGTGCCTTATGTGAATGCAAAGCATAAAGCGGATGCCTTTTTCAGAGAGGGGTTGACGCTGACGAATGCATTATCGGTTTCAGGAGGGAATGAGAGAACACAACTGCGGTTTGCCTATGCTGATATCAGGAACAAAGATATTATACCGCAGAGTGGATTGAGCAGGCATAACTTTTCTGTAAGAGGGACTTCACAGCTAAGCCAGGGAGTGAGCCTGGACATGAAGATCACCTATATGAATGAGCAGGTGCATAACCGTCCGGGCCTGTCCGATAACTCTAATAATATTGGTTATGTGCTGAGCGGGATTGCGCCTGATATTGATATCAACTGGCTGAAGGATTATAAACAGGCTGTAACAGGGGATTATGTGAACTGGAATAACAATGTGTACCAGGTAAACCCTTACTGGGTGATCAATGAACAGCCTAATACCAGTATGCAGAACAGGCTGACCGGCTTCGTACAGCTGAAGTACCAGTTATGCCCCGGCTTTTACGTACAGGGACGTACAGGCATGGATTATTCCCGTTTTAATTTCCGGGAGTTTATGGATTATTCCACACCGTATAATCCCGGTGGAGGCCTGGCACTGAAGGACCGTACTTTCCGGGAGATGAATTCGGATATACTGTTGTATTACAGCCGTAAGGTAAAAGATTTCCGGATAGGAGCGAATGCGGGAGCTAACCGTATGGACTATAACGAAGACCTGTTGAATACTACCGGCAGGAATATGAATGTGAGGCATGTGCAGCGCATCGATAATTTCCGCACACAATTGAGTAATGAACAGCTGCGGCGTAAGCGGATCAATTCTGTGTACGGAGCTATCAATCTGTCTTATAAAGATCTTCTTTATGTAGATCTGACAGGGAGGAATGACTGGTCATCTACATTAGCTGCCGGTCATAATTCTTTCTTTTATCCTTCCGCCTCTGCCAGTTTTGTTTTTTCCGAGCTGATTAAAAGTGAGGTATTGTCTTTTGGTAAAGTACGTTTTTCAATAGCGCAAACGGGCAGTGATGCCATTGATCCCTATCAGCTGAAACTTAGTTATGGCGCAGATCCGGACATTCCATCCATCGGCGGTTATATTATTGGAGGGGTGGCTACTAACAGTGTGCCTTTTGAGAAGCTGAAGCCCAGTATCAGTAAATCTTATGAAGCAGGCATCAACCTTTCTTTTTTCGATAGCAGGATGCGTGTAGATGCCACCCTTTATCGTTCCAATACAAGGAACCAGGTATTGAATGCACCTGTTTCTTCCAGTAGCGGGTATACCAGTGCGGTGATTAATTCCGGTAATGTGCAGAACCAGGGCGTAGAAGTGACACTGGGGTTACAACCAGTTGCAGGTAAGGTTTTCAGATGGGATGTTGACGTGAATTTTGCACGTAATCAGAATAAGATACTGGTCTTGAATTCACTGGTATCGGATTATTATACATTATCGTCCGCACGTTGGGGAAATGTAACCATAGCAGCAAAGTCGGGAGAAGAATATGGGAGTATTATGGGAAGGGATTTTTTGAGAGATAGCCAGGGGCATCTGATTTTAGACGGGAATAATCTGCCTCAGTATAATTCGAGAGATACGAAACTGGGAAGTAGTCAGTATAAATGGATAGGCGGTATCAATAACCGGTTTTCCTATAAAAGGATTTCTTTTTCGGTGTTACTGGATATTAAACATGGAGGGAATATTTTCTCCATGACTAATTTATTAGCTTATTCGAATGGGTTGCAGAAAGGTACCCTTGAAGGCAGGGAAGGGTGGGCCCGATCGGAGAAAGAAAGACTGGCAGCCGGCCCGGCAACAGGAAGCTGGATGCCTACAGGAGGATTGAAAGTAGAAGGTGTATCATTAAATGAAAATGCAGGTGGTATGGGAAGGCCCATGTATGTAGACGTAATGGCTTATGTAAATCCGCAGGTATACTGGCAGAGAGTAGGCAATAATATTCCGGAGCCGTTTATTTACGATGCCTCTTTTGTGAAAGTAAGGCAGCTGAGTATTGATTACAGGTTGCCTTTTTTCAGGAAGGAAGTGATCGTATCACTGGTATCGAGGAATCCTTTTATTCTTAGTAAACATATTCCGAATGTAGATCCGGAATCTACTTATAATAATACCAATGCGCAGGGGCTGGAATATGGTTCTCTGCCTACCCGTCGTTCTTTTGGCATTAATATACACGCTGATTTATGAGAAGATATATCCTGTTCATGCTTGTATTAGCTGGTTGTACAAAAAACTTCAGACAGATTAATACTGATCCGGGGAAGGGAACTTCCGTGGCTCCGGGAGAGCAGCTGGCTGCCGCCGCTTATTTCCTGGATGGAGGAAGAGAAACGGGTTATCCGAATTTGTTTTTATTTCAGCCGATGGCGCAGTACCTGAATGGTACTACCAGCATGGGGTATGGTAGCAGGTATATCTGGAATGACTTTTATAATACATTGATGTGGGATATCTTTTATAGTAAGAGTATCAAACAACTGTCTGATCTTATAGAGAAGAATAAATCCGATAGTATGCAGGCAAATTATATTGCAGCAGCAAGGGTATTAAAGGTGTATATTTTTTCTTTACTGACGGATGCTTACGGGGATGTACCTTATTCCCAGGCCGGTATGGCGTATTACGACAAGGTATATACGCCGCGGTATGATAAACAGCAGGATATTTATAATGACTTCTTTTTGCAGCTGGATACAGCCTTTCATCAGTTTGATGCAGCCAAAGCACCTGTATTGAATGATATTGTGTATGATGGAGCGCTTGTTAAATGGAAGCGCCTGGCAGCTTCCTTACGATTGCGTTTGGGTATGCGGCTGACAAAGGTAAACATAGTGAAGGCGAAGGCCGAAGTACTGGCCGCTATAGGAGAAGGGGTGATGGAGAGTGCAGATGATAATTTCAGGATGATCCATGAAGATTACGCTTATCCTGATCTGCGTGGTAACGGAATAGCGCAGGCATTGCAGGAAGAGCAGGCCTATCAGCATACTGCCGGCTGTGCTACTTTTGTTAATTATCTGAAGGCAGAGAACGATCCCCGGCTGGGACGGTTTTTTGTAAACCGTGATGCAGCCGGGAATGATATTACCGCTATTACACATTATCTGCCTATTCAACCAGGTATGTACTGGTGGGATGATGTCTTTGATTTTATTGGAGCGAACGGGCAGGTGATCCCTTATGCAAATAAATATTGTACGATCAATACACCCTTTTACCAGTATCAGTCGCCCTACCTGCATCTTGGCTATGCAGAAGTGGAGTTTTTACTGGCGGAAGCGGCAGCCCGCGGCTGGATAGGAGATGCGAATATGCATTATCAGCGCGGGATACGGGCTGCGATGGCGCAGATAGGGATGTATCCCGGGATGCCTGTTATTCCGGCGAATATGGTACAGGATTTTATAGCAGCGCATGTTTTAACGGATAAAGCAATAGAAGAGATCAATATGCAGAAATGGGTAGCTTTATTCCCAAATGGGTTTGAGGCGTATGCCAATCAGCGGCGGACAGGATTTCCTGTATTATTACCAATTGCAGATGTGGATGGGGATTCGCAGACACATGGCATATTACCAAAGCGGTTATTATACCCGGCCGCAGAGGCCATGAATAATCCTGTTCATTACCAGGAAGCATTAGACAGGTTAGGCGGAACGGATGACTGGTTACAGAAGGTGTGGTGGGACCGGTAAACGTTAAAAGCACCCGTTTTTGCAACAAAACATAACAGGGCCCCGTTAGAAGATATCTCCTAACGGAGCCATTATACATTCATTACATTGTTTCAAGTTCTTCGGGATGACGGGGCCTGTGCCACAGGTAGTAGTAGGCCAGGATAAGCACACCCAGGGCAAACGGGATCACCGCCAGGTGTTTGTACGTCAGGTTGCCGGTAATCGTGATAGCATCAAAGTGCATGAATTCACTGATCATCCAGTAGGAGTTAGCGCTGATCCATACGGTGATGGCCAGGTTATGACATAACTCAGAGGCAAACTGCCGGGTACGGTAGGCAATGATGATAGAGATGATCAGAGTGGGGAATATCATGATAATTCCCAATGTGTGCCAGACCAGGCACCAGCTGATGTCTTTGAATAACCAGAAAACGATATGGAGATTTTCCATTTTCCGGTATTTTAACGGAATGCTGTAAACAGGTGATGGTGTGGTTTCGGGCATTGTTGATCTTGATTGAAGGGGCAAAAATATAAAAAGCTGGCATCAATTGGTACAACTCTTGTATTATCCCTATAGAACCAAAAAACGAGACCATGAAAAAAGCAATGATAGCGGCCACAATTGTAGGCATTGCCGCAGCTGGCGTAATCTTATATCTGACAAAGAAAGAAACGGTAAAAGGTATTTTGGATGAGATCTCCGGTGGCGCGGAAGATGCAGGACGTGTAGCTGGCCGTCACCTGCGTAACACTCAGAAAAAGATCAACAACATATTGCACGAAAATCTGTCTTGATTATTATACAGGTTTGTAAATGTTACCTGTTGCCGGTATGGTTGAACAACTATAACGGCAACAGGTGTTTTTTTTAATAGTATCAGCTGTACTCAGGTGGAAGCTAAGTACGGTAATGGTACAATAATTTCAGCCCTCATTATCTTTTACTAAAGGCAAAAATCAATCTTAAAATAGTAAACCGGTGTTCTGCTGGTAATGGTTTTATTTCCATTGTCTGGAGTTGCTGATAACATTCCAGTACTCTTTGCCTGGATTGTGGCAGGCAGTTAAGTTTACTGGTGTTGACGATCAGTTCTATGGCAAGGTGAGGTTCGGAGAGAGAAAGTAGTTTTGCGATTTTTACGAGTTCGTTGCAGTATTCGCTGCGGAAGCCCTGGAATTCATCGGGCAGATAGTTGAGTAATGAGATGGTGGTTTGTTGATCAAGGTCTGTGGAATTGATTTTTTTCTTTAACTGGAGGTTGTTCCATAGGGTGATAAGTTTTTGTTGTTTTTCCCTTAGAAAATTTAAAATGACGAAGTAGCTTTTTTGCTGATGTTCATCATCCAGCAGGATGGGATTGTTTACCAGTGCGTTCATCATCGCAATATTGCCGGTATTGAAGCATTGTATGACGGCGGCAGTGAAGGCGGCTTCATATTTTGCAGAGATAAAACGCAGAAAGTCAGGTGATTTATACCTGTCGTTCTGTAGGAATTTCGCATGACCTGGCATTTCACCTGATTCCATAAAGTAGGAAAGCATAGGATCATTGCTAATGGTAGCGAGGTAAACCTGTTCTTCCGTAGACGTTAGCCGGGAAGATTGCGGTACGTACATCATGGTAGTAGCTTTAAACAGGAATGGTATGTCTATACAATATACGCTTTTTTTGAATATGATGCAAGAAAAGCACCGTGTTGTCCCAAAATGTTTAAGAGATATTCTTTTACTTCCATTCTGATTGAAGATCAAATAATTATATCACTCTTTATTATTCGGGGCAAAAAGAAAGGCTTGTCTTACGCTTTTCAACGTAGCACAAGCCTTTCTGAATTGCTTTTTATCCTATTGCTTTTCTTTCTTTAGTTTGTCTTTAAACACCTTTTTAAACTTTTCAACTTTAGGTCCTATTACATAATGGCAATATGGTTGTGAACCATTCTGATTGTAATAGTTCTGGTGATAGTCTTCAGCCAGGTAAAAGTTCTTCAGCGGTACTATTTCTGTTACGACAGGATGTTCAAAGGCACCTGATTTCTGTAGTTTATCCTTGTATTCCTGGGCAAGTTTGTGCTGATCTTCATTATGATAGAAGATAGCGGAGCGGTACTGGGTGCCTACATCGTTACCCTGCTGGTTAAGCTGGGTAGGATCGTGGCTTTGCCAGAAGGCCTCTAATAATTCCTCGTAAGAGATTTTAGAAGGATCATAAGTGATCTGTACGGCTTCAGCGTGGCCGGTGGTACCTGTACATACCAGTTCATAGGAAGGATTGGCTACTGTACCCCCGGAATAACCGGATTCAACTTTCACTACTCCGTCCAGGTACTGAAACTGGGCTTCAACGCACCAAAAACAGCCTGCAGCAAAAGTGGCTTTTTCTAATTTTGTGTTTTTTCCCTGGGCACATGCGCAGAAGGCGATGGCCAGCAAACAGCTTAATAATGAGTATCTTCGCATGATTTAAATGACAGAAGGTGATTGTGAGTATGCCTTCATATGGTTAAATTACGATAACAATAGTGTATTAGATCATCATTATAAGTAACTTTAACATTCTTTTTTAGCGCCTAAAGGTTGCGGAAAGCTAATATTAACCGGTCTTGTGACAATGGGTCACCAGGCTTTTGTATGGAATAGAAAGATGAAATATTTTCCCGATTCAGCGCTTATGCAGCTGGAATTTGACAAGGTACAGGCTTTGTTGCAGGAACATTGTAAAACCGAGCTGGGTAAACAGATGGCAGCAGATCTGCGCCTGCATACCCATATCGATTACGTAAAAACTGCGCTGCAGCAGGCGCATGAATATAAGCAGCTAACCTTGCTGCAGGAACACTTCCCGAACGATTACGTACTCAACCTTAAGAACGAACTGCGCCTGTTAAGTATACAGGGAGCCGTATTAAGCGGAGAACAGCTGATGTTGTTGCGTAAGCTGGCCGAGAGCATGCACAGTATTGTGCGGTTCTTTGACCATGAGAGGCGGGTGCAGTATTCCGGCCTGTTTGGTGTGATCACGCATACACATTACGAGAAGAAAATCGTAGCGCTGATAGATGATGTACTGGATGAAACCGGGCAGGTGAGGGATAATGCCTCTCCTGAGCTGGAGAAGATCAGGATGTCTTTATATCGCAAGCGTAATGAACTGCGGAGAGCATTTGAACGCAGCCTCAGTAAACTCAGTAAGCTGGGATACCTGGCGGATACGGAAGAAGCGTTCCTGAATGGCAGAAGGGTGCTGGCGGTATTTGCAGAGAACAAGCGTATGGTGAAGGGTATTCTGCACGGAGAGTCCGATACCCGCCGTACTGCATTTGTGGAGCCGGAAGAGACGATAGAGCTGAATAATGATGTGGCATCCCTGGAACGTGAAGAGAATAAGGAAGTGTACCGCATCCTGCGGGCGCTGACGGCCGCACTGAGCCAGTTTTCTCCCTTGCTGAACAACTATCACGATATCCTGGGGATATACGATTTCATAAGGGCGAAGGCGAAGCTGGCGCTGGATATGGATGGGAATTACCCTATGCTGAGCCCCCATTCACAGGCGCACCTGGTGGAAGCGTATCATCCTTTGTTATTACTGTATAACCGTAAGAACAAGAAGCCTACCATTCCGCTTAATTTAAGACTTGATAATGATAACCATATACTGGTGATCAGTGGTCCGAATGCAGGAGGTAAAACAGTGACGCTGAAAACCATTGGTTTGATACAACTGATGTTGCAGGCAGGATTGCTGGTACCGGTGCATCCGAGTTCCCAATTGGGTATTTTCAGGCAGCTGATGATACATATCGGGGATACGCAGTCGCTGGAATTTGAGTTAAGTACCTATAGTTCTCACCTGAAGAACATGAAGTATTTTATGGAGAACGCCAACGGTAAAACGTTGTTTTTCATAGATGAACTGGGAAGCGGATCTGATCCTAACCTGGGAGGTGCTTTTGCGGAAGTGATCATGGAGGAGCTGGCAAAGAAACATGCCTTTGGTATTGTAACAACGCATTATCTGAACCTGAAGGTGATGGCGAATAAAGTGAAAGGGATCATTAACGGTGCAATGGGCTTTGACGAGGAAACGTTATCGCCTATGTATAAACTGATCATCGGTAAGCCGGGTAGCTCTTATACATTTTCTATCGCCCAGCGTATAGGGTTACATCCTTCCCTTATTTCCCGGGCAAGGAACCTGGTGGATGAAGGGCATTTTCAACTGGATAAATTGCTGAATAAGGCCGAACAGGACCTGCAAAAGGTAGAAGCCAAGGAGAAAGAGCTGCAAAAATTATTAAGGGAAAATGAGCGCTTAAAACGCGAATACGAGATATTGTCTGATAAGGAACGGAAAACACAGCAGGTAACGGTACTGAAATTACAGAACCAGATTAAGGAAGAGGAATTGCAGTACCTGAAAGATATGGAACGGAAAATGAAGCAGATAGTAGTGGAGTGGAAGCGTACAGATGACAAACCTAAAGTGATAAAACAGGCAGAGGCGCTGTTGTTCCGGAAGAAAGAAAAGCAGATCAATGAACGGTTTGAGAAGAAAGTGCAGGATAAGTTCCTGGAGATAGGTGGTGCCTGTAAGGTGGGCGACCAGGTGAAGATCCGGAGTAACGGGCAGGTAGGTAAACTGCTGGAGATCAGGGATAAAAGAGGGATCGTAAAGCTGGGGAATATCCCGATGAATGTGTTACTGGCGGATCTGGTACTGGTAAGAGAGCGACCGAAGGAAGAAGCCGCGAAATGATTTTATATAGCCTGAACCGGGTTCCTGTTAAAAGCCTGGTTAGCGCTCCGTGTTTGCAGCAGAAATTTATATTTTCTTTAATTGACTCCGTAGGGACTCCTTTTATTAGAAGGGGACTCCTGCGGAGTCTTTGTTTTATAGTGCATCCGTTTCGATTTTTCCTGGAAAAATATCCTAAGTGATTATAAATCAATTTTATTTGAAACGGCATGCCTGTTATAACGGCTTCCCTCTCTGTATTCAGGACTTAAGAGTGCCTTCGATGTCTCGTCCTGAAAAAAGTTTACACCTCAAAATGTAAATTATGAGGCAGAAACAGACATTAACAGGTTTAAAAGGTAAAGGCGGCCGACGATTTCAGTATGATTTATCGTTCATGCATCTCGTTGT
>Ga0209258_100334_pt1 | contig 70788 bp, 43 predicted proteins | sample Araplaol_mTSA_r2_FD_184281 | JGI IMG/M metagenome (GOLD analysis project Ga0209258, IMG submission 184281) | Arabidopsis root microbial communities from North Carolina, USA - plate scrape CL_Col_mTSA_r2 (SPAdes) (version 2) | ecosystem: Host-associated > Plants > Roots > Endosphere | place: USA...
ACCGGGGTGGCCGATTCACCTCGGAATACCCGGCCGATTTGGCCTGGAATGGGTGGCCGATTTACGTCGGAATCGGTGGCCGATTTCGTCGGAATACGCACACAGGTGCCGACCGGGGTGGTGGAGGATATGTACGTCTACGACATGGACGGCAACCTGGTCAGCGAAACCACCGCCGACGGCGATACCGAAAGCTGGCAATACAACCCGTACGGCCAGGTCACGCAACACACCGACCTGAGCGGCGCCAACTACAGCTACACCTACGACGCCAACACCGGCGCGCAGATCGGTGAAAGCGACAACTGGTCGCCCACCGCGCAAGGGCAGGTAGCCCCGGCGTACGCCACCGCCCCCCTCACCACGCCCAACAGCGAAACGCTTACCTATTACGCCGACGGCCAGATCGCCACGGAAACCTTCTCCGACGGCTCCAGCTACAGCTACCAGTACGACAACAACGGCAACCTGATCCGCGAGGAAGACAGCACCGTCGACGGCAACAACAACACCGTTCACACCGTTACGCAAACCAGCTACGACAGCCACAACCGCATCACCCATGTGGTGGAAACCAACGAGGTGACGGGCACCCCGATGCTGGACGAAACCTTCAGCTACGACGCCGCCGGCAACCGTCGCGAGGTGAGTGCCGTAAGCCAAGGCAGCACGCAAGATGCCTGGTACACCTACGACGGCGACAACCGCGTGGAGATTGCCGACGGCTCAATGCAAAACGCCCAGATCGTAGTGACCAGCAGCACCGGTTCGTATGAAAACGCCTATGACGCCGACGGCAACGTCATCAAGCTCTTTACGCGCAGCAGCAATGGCGACCTGATGGCGCAAACCCAGCGCTACAACGCCCTGAACCAGCTGTTCGAAACCGACTACGCGGTGGACGTCACCCAAGGCGCGACCAACAACGGCATCCAGCAAACCATCAGTTACGACGCCGACGGCCATGCACTGGCCACCCAGAACTACTACGAACTGGGCGCCACCATCACCGTGCAGAACAACAGCGCCGATAACCCGCCTGATGCTGGCGGCCCGGATACCTCCACCGTGGACGTGGGCGGCGAACTGCAAAGCGCCACCGTCAACTTCTACGACACTGTGGGCCGCCTGGCCGAATCGCAAACCTTCAACACGCCTAGCGGCTGGGATGGCACCAGCGACACGCCCACCGGCACACCCAGCTCCGACGCCACCAGCTACGGCAGCCTCACGCTGCAGAGCGAAGTGGTCTACCAAGGCCCCAACGGCACCAGCGGCTACGACGCCGATGGCAACGTGGCGGCCTACCAATACCGCGACAACACCGGACGCGTCGATCAGTACCAGGTGAACTACCTCAAGAAGGACACGTATTTACAGGGCGATACCACGGGTGATTCCAACACGGCCAACGTGCAGCCAGCGACCGATGAGTCGATCTACGATACCCGCGGCAATGAAGTGGCATTGGAACAGCACACGGAAGACCCATACGGCAACGTCGCCGATACCGTGCATGTGTTTGCGTACAACGGCAATGGCGAGATTATCGAGCGAGAGGATGGCACGGGTAGTAGCGGCACCACCCTGAACCTGGGCAGCGATCCGGGCAAGGAGGTGCAGCACTATACGTATGTCGCTGGCCAGCAGCTGGCGCATTTCGACAATGCCGGCACGCTGGACGTGCTGGATCAGGTCACCGCATTCAGCAGCAACAATGACAGTCCAGACAGTTACGTGGTGCAGTCTGGCGACACATTGGAGAGCATTGCCCAGGCGCAGTACGGCAATGCCAACCTGTGGTACGTGATTGCGCAGGCAAACGATCTCTCCAGCGATACAAACCTGGTACTGGGGCAGCGGCTGCAGATACCGGCGGTGACGACGCATGCGAACTCGGCAGTGACGTTCAAGCCGTATGATCCAACCAGCATTATCGGCAGCACCACGCCGAGCTTGCCGACCATCGTGCCGCCATCGCCTATGAGCAATCACTGCAGTTGGCTAGCGCAGCTCATCTCCGTGGCCGTGACGGTGATCGTGACGGTTTTCTCCCGCAATCCTATTGCCGGCGCTGCTGCAGGTAATGCATCGGGCCAGGTAGCGCAAGCCATGCTCAATGGCACCTACGACTGGGGTCGTTTCCTCCGCCACACCATCGACCCCTTCGAGGGCAGCCATGCCGGCTTGGGCAAAACGATTCTGGGCCAGATAGAGCCTTCCTATGGCGGTACGGAGTTCTGGACCAGCAAGAGCGGTGGCAGCGACCTGGATATTGCGATCTGGAATCCGCCGGAAGCGGGCATGAAGGGGCAATTCGATCGCCAGGGCACTTTGATTGCGGCGGGTGTGGGGGCGGTGACATGGGGCGCGGGTGAATATGCGGACGCCTTGGGTGCTTCGGCATGGGTATCGGCGGGCGTGGCCGCCGGGGCCGGGTATGTCACGAACGCGGGCTTGAACGAAGCATTTGGGCGTCCGGCGGATTTCAGCGTGGGTGGGTTGGCCGCGAGTGTGCTAGGCGCGGCGGCAGGTGCTGAAGCTGGGTCGAATGTGCCGGTCAATGGGCCGATGACAGCGGCGTTGGCGCAAACGGTCAACTATGCCGTAGGGGACGTCGTCGATCGGGAGCTGAGCATCGCCTTCGGTGATCAGCACGTGCCGAGCTGGTCGCAGCTTGCTGGGCAGATTGCGGGTGCAGGCATCGGCTGGGGAGCGATTGGGGTTGGCGCTTATGAGGCGCAACAGGCCAGTCAGGCGCAACAAGCGGATGAGCAGTTGGCGAAGAGAGTGACGAGTCAGGTCACGAATGATCAGAGCGTGTTGAACGATGCGATCTGGAATGGTGTGTCCGCTGAGGCGAGTGCTAAGTTGCAGGGCGAAGGGCAGGCTGCACTTGATCAGGCCTGGCAACAAACGCTAGTCGGAATGGGTGAGCAGCCAGGTTATAGCGTGACTGGAGGTGCAAGCCAGAGCGGTTATACGCAAGGTGGGATGACTGATGCCCAGCTCCAAGCAATGTTTAATAGTCCAGCAACTACTATTGCAGGCATAAACAATGCTGGGTCGAGCGCAATTCCCCAATATTTGAAAAATGATTCGAATATCTATGCGCTACCTGCCGGTACATATGTGAATGTCTCCGATGCTGGTAGGGATTCGCTTGGTCAGCAGCTTTCTTCAAGTGGTATCGTTGTAGGAGTAAATAGCTATGGAAATACTGATTATTCTGTAGTTCCGCAGGGATATACAGGTTTCGAGTTCTTTACAAGATCACAAACTTACGCCTATCAATATCCTGTGGCGGCTGTTCCGGGAACATCGGCAAGCGATCTATCGGCTTCCCCGATTCCCAACGCCAACGCCGCGGTCACTCTGGCTCCAATAACGGTAACGGCATCCAGTGTATCGGATGAATGGCTGCCAGCGATATCAGTAGACAGCGATGTGGGACCGGTGGACATCACGGCACAACCGTTGGTGGCGCCAGGGATTGACACAGGGTACGTGGGAGGGTCGTTGCTAGGTACGTCAAATGCACCAGCGCTTCAGAGCGCACCTCCCCGATATACCGCCGAGAATGCGCCCGGTTCTGTGAGCGAAACATTGGCCCTATCGTCAGAAATTATGGACGCGTCGATCCAAGCCGCCACGCAATCATCCGCACCACAATATCGCGTAAATTGGTCGGCCGGCACGGGATTTGGCGTGCATGCGATACAAGGTAGGTCTCAATGGGTTGACGCCGTTGAAGATTCCCATTTACGTTTAAATTATTACGCTCCGAATCTCGCGGCAATTCCACCTAAATATCGTTTGGGTCCAAATGCTACGACCGACGAACTCCGTTCCAATGCCTTGGAAGCTTCGACCGAACGCAATTTTGTGCTCGAGATGACTCGGGCGAAAATCAGCGCACAGGGGCTTAAATGGTCGCAGGAATTGAAATCGAGGGGGACATCTTTTGATGAGGTTATAGCTAGATACGCGTCAAGAGTAGGAGAAAATACCAACAATCCTGGCCCAAAAACATTTCGCGCCATTATCGAGGCGGCGGGGAGATCAAATCCACGTGTAACGAATGTTTCAAAAGCTCTCATAGGCGTCAACAGGGGGCTGAACGTAGTTGCAAAGCCTCTTGCGGTCGTTGGGGCTGCAATAGATGGTTACAGTCTTGGTACGCAAATAAGTGAAAGCCTGAGCACCGGTAACTGGCACAATACTGGTAACGAGGCTGCTCGTATCACAGGTGGCTGGGCACTAGCATGGGCGGGTTCTGAAGCTGGTGCGTTAGGCGGAGCCGCACTTGGAGCTTTTACAGGTCCGCTAGCCCCAATCGCTGTCCCTGTATTGACGTTAGTCGGTGGCTTGGCTGGTGGCATAGGAGGTTACTGGCTCGGCAGCCATGCGGGCCAGGGCGCCTACAACTTGGTTCCAGAATAACTCGGATGATGGCTGATTCAGAATGACTAAGTTGCCGCGTTGTATTATGAAGCGTGGTACGCGCGGCAGCGCTTGGTTTCTCAACTAAACGCGTAATCGTTTGTAATATGAGCTAACGTTCTGCAGGGGATTAGGCCGCGATTGGGTGTTTTGTTCTAATGGGATGTTAAAAAAGTGAGTCTGTATGGAATGCTTCTTCTTAACATGCTATGAAAGTGCTTGTAGTTTTTGTATCGCTTGTAATGCTGAATGTATTCAAGGAGTTTAAGGTGATAAGTCATCCGGCTAAAGATATTGTTAATAGATTGCCGGTGTGGTCGGCAATGTCAGACTTCTATGTGGATAATGAACTTACGGATGATCGAATTAGAGAAATTGCGAAAGTGTGCTCAGATTCACCGTACACCTTGCGCGATCTAGAAAAAATAATGTTTACCGAAGTATGGCCTGCTTTTGTTAGAAATTTATTTTCTGTCGCCGGTGAATGGGTGGGTTGGAGTGACGATGTTATTATAGATAGGATTATTAAAAACTATAAGAATAGGTTCTACTTTTCGTGGCGTTTAAATCCTCTAAAGATATATTTTTGTAGAAAATGGCTTGCTGTTGAAAAGGAAGTTGCACGTAAGCGTGGATCTCGATGAGAAAGGAAACAGGGGTCACCATTTCGCTTCGAAAACCGGGCGAAAACGGCAGGCTCACTTCCGGGGCAGTCGATGCACTGAACGTGTATTCGTGAAGTATTGGGTCTTCCATCATCACCTTGAAGGCATCGTGCCCTAGCGCGCGATGCTGCAACGCAAGCTTCCTGGGTACGTAGCCTCAGTTGAGTTTCAATGGCTGCGCGGAAGCGCTCACCACCGGGTGCGGCTTGAGCGGCGTTGGGCATAGGCGCGGGCAACTACAACCTTGGCGACCCGGGCGTAACCTTCTCGCAGGTGTGGTGGAGCTACACGCCGCCGGCCGACATCTCGGTGCTGGGCTCCGGCAACACCGGCGCAGTGGTCAGCTTGCCCACCGGCCAGTTCACCGATCAGGCGCAAAACACCAACTTCGCCCAAGGCAATACCGGTTGGGATACCAACGGCTGGACCATTCACCAGGCCAGCAATGCCAATAGCGGCTGGGAGGCCAGTTTCGGCGGCAACGGTACCGCCACCATGGTCAACCAGGACCGTGTGCCGGTCACGGAAGGGCAAACCATCATCGCGTCCATGCAGTTGAGCCTTTATCTGGCGCCGGATGGCGCGGCGGCCGGCGGCGCCGTGGCCATCAACTGGTACGACGCCAGCGGCAACCTGATCACCACCCAAACCGGCAACTGGGTCGACAACGATCACAAGGGTGCGTGGGAAACCTCCACCGTGGTCGGCACGGCACCGGCCGGTGCGGCCTATGCGTCGTTGGCCGTGGTCGGCAGCGCCAATGACATCGGTTCCATTTCGGTCGAAAACGCGCAATGGAACTACCAGTACATTCCACAGGTGCGTATTCCGACGTTAATCGGCCACTGATTCCGAGCCAAATCGGCCACCTATTCCGACGCAAATCGGCCACCCATTCCGAGAGGAATCGGCCACCCCGTTGAAGCCCTGCACGGACCACCCATCGGGCACCCTCGCCGCTTTACCCCAAGCGAGCCGAGCGATGCCCAAAGAGAGGTTGTCCATGCGCAAGATTCGAGAGGTTTTGCGGCTCACCGCCGCCCGTCTGTCCGCCCGACAGATCGCCAGCAGCGTGGGCATCGCCCGTAGCACGGTCAGTGACCTCCAGCGGCGCGCCATCGCCGCCGGCGTGAGCTGGCCGCTGCCTGAGGAGGTCGACGAAGACGCCCTGACGCATCGCCTGTATCCATCGCCCCCGGCGCGGGACGTTGCCTCTGTACCGCTGCCGGACTGGCCGGTCGTGCACCGTGAATTGTCGCGCAAGGGCGTGACCTTGATGCTGCTGTGGCAGGAGTACAAAGCCCTGCATCCGGACGGCTACCAGTACAGCCGTTTTGCCGATCTGTATCGTGCGTGGGCCGGCACGCGCGACGTGGTGCTGCGCCAAACCCATACGCCTGGCGACAAGCTGTTCGTCGACTATGCCGGACAGACGATCGGCATCGTCGACCGTCGCACGGGCGAGTTGCGGCAAGCGCAAATCTTCGTCGCGGCGCTGGGGCATTCAAGCTACCTCTACGTCGAAGCGACGTGGACACAAACCGTGCCCGATTGGTTGGCCTCGCACGTGCGTGCGCTGGAATTCTTCGGTGGCGTGCCGGCCGCCATCGTGCCGGACAATCTCAAGTCCGGTGTACTCAAAGCTCATCGCTACGATCCGGATATCAATCCCTCGTACCAGGATTGGGCCGAGCACTACGCCACCACGATCTTGCCCGCTCGTGTTAGAAAACCCCGTGACAAGGCCGTCGCCGAGTCCAGCGTTCTGGTGGTCGAGCGACGCCTTCTTGCGCCCTTGCGCGAGCAGACGTTCTTCTCGCTCAACGAGGGCAATGCCGCGATCCGGCCGCTGCTGGACGCGCTCAATCGTCAACCCTTTCAGAAGCGCGAAGGCAGCCGCCATAGCGTGTTCGAAACAGCCGAAAAGCCTGCCTTGAAACCGCTACCCGGCACACGTTACGAATACGCCGAGTGGAAGAAGGCCAAGGTGCATCTGGACTACCACGTCGAAGTGGATCGTCATCGTTATTCGGTGCCGCATGCGCTCACCGGGCGCACCGTTGACGTGCGACTGTGCGTATCCAGCGTGGAGGTTTATCTGCGCGGTGCGCGTATGGCGACCCATCCGCGCTCCGACCTGCGCGGCGGGTTTACGACCTGTCCCGCGCATCGTCCGGCAGGTCATGCCGCCGTCGCCGAACTGACCCTCAGCCAGTTGCTGGTGCGCGCCGAGACGATCGGGCCGAACACCGTCGGCGTCGTGAAAAGCCAGATGCACATGCGCAAACATCCCGAGTATGCCTTGCGCGCCTGCCTGGGCATTTTGCGCTTGGCCCACGACTTCTCGCCACTGCGACTGGAAGCCGCTTGCAAGCAGGCGCTCGCGCACAACAGCACCAGCTATCGCGCCATTCGCGCACTGATCAAGCATGCCTTGCCGCAAACCGAATTGACGCTGGACCTGCCCGAACACGCCAACGTGCGCGGGCCTTCTTACTACCACTGACGGAGACCTCATGATGTTGCTCAATCCCTTGATCGAACAATTGCAGGCGCTACGCTTGCGCGGCATGGCGGCGGCGCTGACGAACCAATTGGCCTCAACCCAGGCCGACGGCTTGCCCTTCGAAGATCGGCTGGCTTTGCTCGTCCAGCACGAAGTCGCCGACCGCGACACGCAGCGGCTACATCAACGTCTGCGCTGGGCCAAACTTGGCCAAAACGCCAGCCTGGAGGATCTGGATACGCGTACCTCACGCGGCATCGATCGTCGCTTGCTCGCCAAGCTCACCACGCTGGCCTGGCTCAAGGATCACCTCAACGTGCTCATCACCGGTCCCACCGGCGTGGGTAAAAGTTATCTGGGTTGCGCACTCGCGCAGGCAGCGTGTCGGGCCGATTACGCCGTGCGCTACTTCCGCGTCCCGCGACTGATCGAAGAGTTGACCAAGGCCAGCATCGAATCGCGCAAAAGCGCTTACTTCCGAGCGCTCGCCAAGGTCGACTTGATCGTCCTGGATGACTTCGCATTGACGCCGCTCGCCGATGCCAATCGCCGTGACCTGCTGGAGATTCTCGACGACCGCTACGACAAAAAATCGACCTTGATCACCAGTCAGTTACCCATCGAGCAGTGGCACATGTATCTGGGCGATCCGACCCTCGCCGACGCCATCCTCGACCGCCTCGTCCACAACAGCTACCGCGTCGCCCTCAGCGGCGACTCCATGCGTAAACGGGCCGACCCAGCTGTAGCGCCGACCTCGGCCGCCACCCCATAATCCACCCATCCCGTGCTCAGCTCACCGGGGTGGCCGATTCACCTCGGAATACCCGGCCGATTTGGCCTGGAATGGGTGGCCGATTTACGTCGGAATCGGTGGCCGATTTCGTCGGAATACGCAAACCACGACCAGAACTGCTTGATGTGGACATCCACCATCAGCGGCGAAGGACCGGCATCGCCTTCGCCCTTTACCTGGTAGCCCGCCTGCTCGAATGCGGCAACCAGGTTTTGCCGGATGACAGCTTCCACCGTCTGCCCCGGCTGCAGCAGCACATCGCCAAGCGCCTTACCCCAACTGTTGCGCTTGCGGCCAACGGCCCGTGCTTTCACATCGTCGGTCGCTTTATCCGCCCCACCAAAACCGAGAGTGGGCGTGCTTGGATCGTCCGGCGCCTCGGCAAAAACGCGTTCGTCGGTGATTTTGCCGATCACGACCACATGCTGCGCGGACGTCGCCGTCGCCACTGGCGCGACAACCGTCGGATCCTTCAGCTTGATCTCGCTGCGCGAGGTAGCGCACCCACTCATGAGCAACACCGCCGTCAGCGTGGCGGCGGCCACCAATTTGCTAATCATTTCCCTTTCCCCTGTTCCTGTCCAAATTGGACGGCTTTCTTTACCGCGTTTGCTCCTTGGAGGCAAGACACCTGACTGCCGCCGCTCTCTGCCCTTTGACTCGCCGCCCCGACGAACGCAGGGACGACGAATCCCTGCAAGCAGATAAATCAGCACAGCGAAGAACGACCGAAGAAGGCATTGGACGGACTGCCCCCTGCCACTTATGCCAAGCAACTAAGCGAGAAGGTTATCGTCGTGAGTACCCGTCGCTGTGGGCGGCAGTTGAATCGATCGCCCCGAAGATCCCTTCGCATCCGAAAACAAGGTTCTCACGTTCCATACCAAAGCCTGCATTGGAGTCATGCCGCCTCTACGCCGGCTGCCGTCGAGACCGTAAACAGGTTTCGTCTCGACTAATCTTGGGACAAGCTCATGGACCCAGTTTCGATAGCACGTATCGGGTTAACGACGCATCATCGGTCGGTTTGCTTGCGCTCATCTCTCCAGCACTCACCTGCCACCTTTATCCGGTGACTTTTCCTCAGTCGCTCACTACAGCGCCTTTTGAACGCCGCAGCACTGGGCGGTTTGAAGCCTGCTCCTGTAAGCCGACTTCGGGAGGCCTACTCCCATCTTTGGTACAGCTCCACGAGCTTTCGCTCGTGTTCGTGACACACTGAACCCGACCCCGTTCTTCTAGACCCCGTTCTTCTACCCCGTTCTTCCTACAAGAACATCATCCAGCCGATGAGTTAGAGACATCGATCATCCTCAGCAACCTTAGTAGTCGAACCTCTCTTCCCCAACCTGTCCAAACTTGTCGATGCGCGCTACTCGTAGGCCAGATGGGAGAAGCTTCTCGCGGACCAGCTTTTCAATGAGCTCATCGCCCAAATCCATGCCATTTCCCTTGGCACTTATTCGGACCCAGAACGGACGGTCCGAATGATCTTGGTCATCGGAAAGCATGACTTTAACCTCAATCTGATCAGTTCTTCCAAGAAAATAGCGCTCCTCCACATAGTGGCTACCGAAACGCTCTTCAAAGGACACAACACCAAGCAACGGAAATATCTTCGCTGCCAGCGTGGCCATCGTTTCTTCCGGCACCGAGGCCATTAATAGATTCACATGCTTCATTGCGGCTTAACCAAAATAGCTGGAGTTGAAGGAAGCGCGCCCGGCTTCCAGGCGGCGGGGGATACTGGCCGACCAAGTAACTCACTCCATTTTTGACTCCACGCCTCAAGATTGGGATAGGCATCGATCATGCGATCAGGGGGCACGAAGTTCGGCTGGTTTTTAAACGCAGACACCACATCCGAACTTTCGACAAAAAGATCGATATCGCTTGATGGACCAAATGGCTGCCCAAAGGTCGGACTACGTGGATTGCCACCAAACCCAGTGACTGAGCTTCCTCGCACACCGACAGTCGCATCATTGATTCCATTCTCAGCCATCGCATCCATGAGCTCTTGCGAGGCAGCATGGAACTGAGTCTCAGATTCAAACCCAAGCGGAACGTTCCTAGTGGCCCCATTGATCGGCACCCCAGTAAGCCCCGTGTTTGGAACAACTAGCTAATCACGCCAGAAGCAACGCATCTATTTCCTTCATACAGTTCGAACCGTTGGCCGGGCTTTAGGCGCTCTTTTGGAGCGTTTTCGACGAGAAACCTAATGTTCGCCACCCAATGATGGGGATCCAGTTCTGCTTTCTTTTCCACTACCAACGACCACGCGCTTTCAGGCGGCCATGGGTCATTAGGCTCCATAAAACGGACCATCGTGGCATATGGCGGAACTCCTTCCCCATGCGGAGGTTTCAAGCGACCACCTTCTTCTTTAGTTTTCCACTCGATTGTCGCTTCCATCTAATTATCTTCCTCCGTAAGGCCTGGGTGTCACACCCTGTAAGTCATCCAAATGAATATATGTGGCTGGGCCGCGGCCATCCAAGTTCTGAAGCTTGAAGAGGCTCGGAGCATTGTTCGGCAAGTCGGCTTCAAGGATTTTGTAGTTCCCTGGCCCTTCAAGCGCATCCCCATGCAGAAGGGCATTGTCATAGGAGTCGGCGAACCACTTGCCCTCAAGTGAATTGGGGCCCTGATTAAAACTCCCAGTCGCGAGTGCATCATCGTATTCAGCCTGACTCACCGCGCGATACGCCGTAGTGAAGCCGGAGGGCGCACGCGCTGCGGCTTCGCTGATTGGAACATCTTCAGATTGCAACACTTCGGAAGCCGCAACCTCCTGAACAGATCCTCCCTCCTCAAGCAAGCCCGAAACCTCAGCGTTCGTGCGGCCTCCATTATTCAGTACCTTGAGGACGTCGTCACCTACGGCACCAATCTGCGGCCCCAAGCGCCCCGATCCATCTCCCGAGCCCACAAACTTGAGGTCTCCCAGCGCGTCCGCGAAGGCGGCCAACCCGTTACCTGCCAGTTTTACGCCCGCCACACCCAGCTTGGTCGCTGCAATCCCTCCATCGACGGCGGTATACGTGTCAAAACCAAGCTCTCCAAAGTCGGCACCCGACGCCCATTGCCCTGAGATCGTCTGGCTATCACTCAACGCCGCGGATTGATCCAGTCTGGTCTTGAACGCATTGACGACAGTTCCTAACGGATCGTTATGCACAAAGTGATCGACACCTTGCACCATCTGCCCAAACTGTTCCGTGTCTCCTTCGAAGTAGTTTGTGATGTTCAGGCCGCTCCGACCCGCCACGAAATCGAAGTCGGCACCCACCAACGCGCGTGCAGCCAGCAAGCCTCCCGCCGCGGCGTGCCAGGCGCCACGGCCGAAGCCGTAAATCGATCCGAGTGCTCGCACTACGCCGCCAGTGCCTTCCGGCAATACGTCGGCTGGGTCGGCGACGCTCATCATATTCGCATTGACTGCAGACCAGTCCGGTTGCAGCTCTCCTAGCGTGCCGCTGTAGCCAAACGTCTCTGTACCATCGCTATAGAGATAACCCGATCGCCCATCCTCGCTCTCGATTCCCCCCGTCTGCACGATGCTCGACGCATCGATCTGAAGCGTCTTGCCATCTTCCGAGGTGCCAATCAGCTCATAGCTTCCGTCGGGTCCTATTGGCGTGTGATAGATGTCGTTCGGTTCATTCTCTACAGGATAAGCGAGCGCATTGCTGTTGGGTGATGCAAGCACGCTGCCGTCCCGATTAAACGCGTATTGGACCGGCCCCATGTCCGTTGAATCATCCGGCAATATCACACCATCCGGTAGGACAGCCTTGCCGCCATTCATCGTCGCAAATGAATTTGAATTTTGAGCACCCGCATAGGCAGCAACTGCCTGGCGGTAAAGACCAAACGTGAGCGGTGTGGATGATGCTTCAGTGGGCGAATCGATGGACACCAATCCGGCGTCCACATAAGGTCCATATCCTTGCGTCGGGGAATAGAGCACCGTACTTTGACTCTGCGGCGCCGCCGCCACCCGCCTCACCGCCGCATTCCCCAGCGCATTCCCAAACGCATCCTCTCCCACGTTTTCCCAACTCTGCGTCCGGTCATCCCCCAACAACTGGGTGGTCTCCTTATTCACCGCGCCGCTGAGCAAGCCACCCATAAGGTCTTGACCAAAGCTGCCGCTGCTGATGCCCATCTTCTGCTCAACGCCATTAGGTGCACCCACTTCGCTGGTCACCGCGCTCGACAATGTTGCTGCCACCAACCCTGCCCAGCTGAAATGCGTCGGTTGTCCCGCGATGGCATTGGCCGCATTACCCGCTGCGTAATCGCCCGCCCCAAGCACCGCCGCGCCTAACGACGTCAGCGTATGCGTGCCGTTGGCCGCCGTGGTCACCAAGGAGGCGTCCCCGCTGCCAGCCAAGGCGCCACCAAGCGCCGAACCGGCCGCAGCGGTGAGTCCACCGGAAAGCATCGCCCCGAATGAAAATCCCTTGCTGATGCCCAGGGCATCGCCCGTAGCCTGGCCGACGGCATTGCCGACTGCGCCACCAATGAACGCCGCGCCTAGCGTTTCGGCCGTCGTGATGCCCGCGGCGGCTGTCCCGGCCAATCCGCTGCTGAGGGCACTCAGGCCGGCACTGAAGGTGGTTCCGGCGGATGCAGCGAGCGTTCCGGCAAACGCCTCCGCCGCCAACCCCGCCGTATAAATACTCGCCACGATCACCACCACGATCTCGATGATCTGCGCAATGCCGCCGCACCCCGACGACGACGGCGGCGGCGGCGCCACCGGCAAATTCGGCGTGGTGCTGCCGATAATGCTGCCCGGGTTGTACGGCTTGAACGTGGTGGCGCTGTTGTTCTCCGTGGTCACCGCCGGGATGGTGATCGCCTGGCCTACCACCAGGCCGCTGCCGTCGCCCAGTCCGTTGGCTTCGGCGATCACGTACGACAGCGTGCTGCTGCCGTATTCGGCCTGCGCGATGCTCTGTAGCGTATCGCCCTGCTGCACCACGTAATTGCTGCTGCCGGTGCCGTTGCTGAAGCCGGTCAGCGCCGTGGCCGCGGTGATGTCGCCTGCTTCGTCCACCGATGCCAGTTCCTGGCCATTGACGTAAGTGTAATGGTTGGTGGCGTAGCTGCCGTAGGCGGTGAAACTGCCGCCGCTGCTGGTGCCGGCGCGCGACAGCACGATCTGCCCGGCCGCATCGTAGGCGTATACGCGCGTGCTGTTTTGCGCTGCGCCGTTCGCGTTCTGGCTGCTTTGCGACACCGACAGCAAGCGGCCGAAGTCGTCGTAATACAGCGTGTCGGTGGCCGGTATGTAGCCGGATACCGTCGGTGTGCCGCTGGTGGTCTGCTGCAGATAACCATCCTTCTTCGCGTATGTCACGTGATAGGTGGCGCCGAACGCGGCCGTCTGGCCATCCGGGGTGGCGTTTTCGTTGAAGCTGTAGTCGGTGAGATTGTCGGCATGGTCGTACGCCGTGTAGCTGGTGGTGGAGCCCACCACCAGTGGACCGTCGCTGCTCAGCGAGGGCACCGCGTCTGCCCCGCCATTGGGCAGGTTGCCGGTGTTGTTGTCATTGTTGGCCACCCCCAGCCACCACTGGCCGGTGCGGTAGTCCGAGGAGAAGCTCACCTGCTCGGTCAATTGACCGTCCGCGTTGTAGCCGCTCACCTCGCCATTGGCCAGCCAGCCGCCGATGCCCAGATACATATAGCCGTTGGGCTCATCGTGCGTGCCGTACACGGCATGGATGGTGTCGCTGCGCAGGTACGTGTTGGTGCTCAGCTGATGGCCGTCGGCATCGTAGGTTTGCCGCGTCTGCACGCCCAGGTTCGTCTCGCCCTGGGTGACGTCCACCGCGAACGCGGTCATCACCAGCTCGTTGCGCGTGTCGTAATACATCTGCTGGCTCATCACGTCGCCAGCCTGGTAAGTCTTGACCGTCGTGCCGCTTTGGAAGGTGTATGTATCGGAGTTGATCGTCTTGCGCACGATCACGTTGCCGGCCGCGTCGTACTCGTTGGTGTAGGAAGGCGCGTAGTACGAGCCCGCGGTCATGGCAACGTTGCCGTTCACCAGCGCACCGTTGTCGATCACGACGCGGTTGTCCGCGTCGTAGGTAAACCATTCCGCCTGGATGTTGGGGGTGGTCGTGGATGATGCCTGCGTGGTTTGCGCCTGGGCGGACTGCATGGTGGCGGCTTGCGCAGCGGGTGCTTTGACGACAAATTGTTTCCCCCCCACCACGTCGATCGTGAAGTTAATGCTGGTGGACAGCCCGCTGCTGTCGGTGGCCGTCAGCCGTACGTTCGTCACCTTGTCGTTGCCGGTGTTGTTGGGAAGCGTCGTGCCGGTAAAGGTTTGCGTCGACGCGTTGAAGACCAGCCATCCCGGCAAGGCCGTGCCATTGGCCAGCGTGGCCGTATAGGTCAGCGGTTCGCCCTGCGGATCGCGGAATTGTCCGGATGCGTTGAAGCTGAAGGACTTGTTGGGTGCGGAGCCGAACTCCCAACCGTTGAGTGTGCCGACGTATTGCGGCGGGGATGGCGCCGCGGCGTTGACCACCACCGTGAAGGTGATCGTCGACCACGGGCCGCCCGCCGATGCCGTGCATGCGATGGTGTAGCTGCCGTTGCTGCCTGCCGGCGGCGTGCCGCTGTAGGTGCGCGTGCTGCCATTGAACGACATCCACGAAGGCAACCCTACCACTTGGCTGCCGTTGATCCACGCAGCGGTATAGGAAACACCCAACCCGTTGGCATCCGTGGCGCCCGGCACCTGGAAGCTGAAACCGGAGCCCTGCGTGAGCACCTGATTGGCGGCACCGGCGGTAAACACCGGCGCCACCGTGGGCACCGATACAGTGAAACTCGTGCTGCCGGTATGCCCCAAACCATCCGTCGCCGTCACGGTGATGGAATAGTTGCCCGGCGGCTGGATCGCCGAGGCGCTGGTGGAGAACACGCCGTTGCTGAAACTCATCCAGCCCGGCACGCCGCTGGCGCTGTAGGTCAGGCCATGGCCATACGGGTCGGAAAACACGCTCGGCAACGTGTAGCTCCAGGCGTTGCCAGGGCTGGTGGTCTGCGTGGGAATGCCGCTGGTCGCTACCGGCGGCCCGTAGCTGTTGCTGAGTGTGAACGCACCCGACACTGCACCGCCTTGCCCGTTGGTGGCGATGATCTCCAACTGGTAGCTGGTGTCGTATTCGTAGGCTCCGTTGCCGACCTTTGAAATCTGATATTTCAGGGCCGTCGGCGAGCCTGTGATGGCACCGGTCACAGGGTTGACGCTCAGCCCAACCTTGCTGATGTCGACCCATGCCGCGGGTATGGTGGTGGTACCAACGTCGGTACCGCCGTTGACTGGGTAATCCACGTCATGCTGCGGCACCAGCACCATGCCGGTATACGTCAACGCGCCGCCATCGGGTTCCACGAAGGCGCCATTGGGCAGCGGAATATTCAACGATGCACCAATGACACCGGTATGGTTGCTCAGCCCACCGTTGTACACCGGCGCCGGCTGCACGTACTGCTGCACGGTCACGCTGAAATACGCTTCCACCGACTGTCCCTGTGGATTGGTGGCGCGCACATACAGGTAGAAGGTCTGGCCCACCACGGCCGTCGGCGGCGTGCCGGTAAACGTCAACGAACCGGCGCTCGCACTGAAGTTCATCCAGCTGGGCAAGGCCGAATCGGTTTCCACCCCGCCACTGCTGGTGTACGAGCCGGCGGCGAAGCTCACGCCATCGCCGTCCGATTCCGTAAAGTCGCCAGAGGCGAAACTGAAATTGAAAGCGCGTCCGCCAAATGTGGTCTGGTTGCTGAAGCCGCCGTTATAAGCGGGCGGCGTTGCCACGACGTTGAACGCAATTTGCAATATCTGGCTGCCACCGTTGGATGCATTGGCCTCCACCCATAAGTTGTAGTTGCCCACGGTTCCCGCAGGGGGCGTACCGGTAAAGGTCAGGGTGCTTGCGTTGAAATGCAGCCACGAGGGCAGCCAATCGCCGTTGAACAAGGCGGTGTAACTGACACTCACGCCATTGGCATCGGTAGCAGGCGGCACCGTGATGCTGAACGCGCTGCCGATATGCGCTGTTTGTGTGCCGACCCCACCGGTAAATACGGGATTCACTACCGGCACCGTCACGGTAAAGGTGGTGCTGGCACTCTTGCCGCTGGCATCGGTACCTGTGACGGTAATGCTCCAGCTGCCGTTGGCCGCTGGGTTGCCAACCAGGTTGCCATTGGAGGTCAGGTTCAGCCAGGACGGCAACGCCGAACCGTCGGATTGGGTAGCCGTATACGTAAGACCAAAACCCAGCGTGTCGTTGAACGCGCTGGCGACGGAGTAGCTCCACCCTTGGCCCGGCTGCACGGTTTGATTGCCGATGGCAGTGACCGTTGGGCCACCCGTGCCAGTACCGATCGGCGACGCGGTGGGGCCATACGCGCTTTGCACGAACACGGCACGGCGATTGCCCGCGGCGTCGTAGTTGAATGCCTCGCGCATGTTGATCGTGCCGCTGTCCGGATTCTCCATCGTCACTACCGACAGACGATTGTGGCTGTCGTACTGAGTGATGGTTTCGGTATGCACGACTTGCCCGGCGCCGTCGGTGGTGTACGTTGCATCCACCGTCTGGTTGCCATCGGCGTCGTATTGATAGGTGTCCCACGCGGAGGTCGTACCGGCGGTGATCAGCGTGGTCGATGCAAGCTGGCCATCGGCGTAATAGGTATAGGTTTGCTGCGAGGAACTGCCCTGCCACAGGCCGGGCACATACGCTGGATCGCCCGGGCCGCCCGGCGTCCAGTTGCTGCTTTGGCTGGTGAGCAGGCCGGAATTGTTGTCGTAGGTATACGTGGTCGTATCGCCATTCAGATCCACATGCGATTGCACGCGCCCGAAGTAGTCGTACACCCAGGATTGGTGATCGCCATTGGCGGTGGTGTCGCCGGTCTTGTTGCCGTTGACGTCATACGTGAAGGTTTCCGCCCAGCCATTTGCATGCTGGATCGGTGTCTGGCTTTGCAGCACGTGGTGCTGGCTGTCGAAGCTGTAATACAAGGTATTGCCCAGCGCGTCGGTGACCTGGATGCGGTCGCCGTTGTTGTCGAGCAGGTAGGTTTCCTGCGCGGCCAGCGTGCGCGCAGTACCGGTGCTGTTGAGCAGGAAATCCCCCTGCCCCGTCACCTGGCCGAGGTTGTCGTAGTTGGTGTACGTAATGCGCGATATCGGGCCGCCGGCGGTTTCAGCCGGCGGCGTTTGCGTGGCCACGGCGCGGCCGAGCGCATCGTAGGCAGTGTAGGTGCGGTTGCCGAGGTTGTCCTGCGCAATCGTCTGATTGCCGGCCGCGTCATAGAAGTACCACGAGGAATTGCTGTTCTCGTCCGTCGTGCCGATCAGCTCGCCCGCGACGTTGTAGTACCACTCCCTGGTGGGTGTGCTCCACGTGCGCGTGCCGGTGGCGGAGACCACCATCACATTGGCTTCGATCTGCTGGTACACCTGATTCTGGCTGGTGTAGCGGTACGTGGTGACGTTGCCGTTGGGATCCGTCTTGGAAGTTACGTTGCCCCAGCGGTCATAAGTCATGCTCGACTGCACGCTACCGTTGACGCCGCTGCTGGCATTGGTGGCCGGCATGCGCTCCTGTATGACGTTTCCGGCCAGGTCCAGCCAATCGTGTGTCCAGGTTTGCGCGCCGCCAACGGTGACATAGCTGTTGTCCGTGGTTTTGCGCCCGGCAAGATCGTAGCCGTAGGTGTGGATGGCGCCGGTGCTGCTGTTGGGGGCCGTGATCAGGTTGCCGTCGTTGTCGTAGGTGTAGATCGCTTCATAGCCATTGTTGTCGCCCTTGGCGAACACCTCGCCGAATGCGTTGTATTTCTGCTGGGTGTAGCTGTCGTAGGTACCCACGCCGCTGCGCTGCACGGCGGTGCTCAAGAGCTGGTTGTCGGCATCGTATGTATGGGTCGTGGTGACCGTGGTGCTACCCGTCAGCGTGTAGCTCTGGGTGAGCACATTGCCGTTGGCGTCGTAGGTCGTGTTGTGAAAATTTCCGTCCGTATCGAACTGCCCGCTCATGCGGCCCAGGTTGTCGAAGTACGACCAGGTCTGCAGCGATTGGCCACCGGCCGATACATTGATGCTCAATGCATCGCCCAGCGCATCGTAGACATAGGTGGTGACGGGGCTGACACTGACATAGAGCGACGCGGTGGTCAGGTCATCCGCAGGCGTGGACTCCAGGACCGATTCCCAGTTGCTCACCAACACCTGGCGCGCCGGTGCGGTAACCGTGAGCACACGGCCCAGCGCATCGTAGACGGTCGTGGTGGTGGTGCCGTTGACGGTCTGGCTGGTGACCTGGTTCTCGCCGTTGTAGGTATAGCTGGTGAGGCTGCTGGCGATGGCGTAGGCCGCCGCGCCGTTGGGCTGTCCCAGCGTGCCGCCGGTATAGGAATAGCCGCCGGTTTGCGTTTCGGTAAGCACACGGCCGATCGCGTCATAGGTATAGCTGGTCACGCGGTCCGCACCGCTGGCTACCGTGGCGCCACCGGGCACGCTGGGAACCGCGCTGGTGGTGATACCGCTGGTGCTGATCGCCTGTGCGTATTGCGTGCTGCTTTTGACATGCCCGAAGGCGTCATAGGCGGTCGTGGTCACGTAGCCCTGGGGACTGGTGTAATTGCCCGCGGGCGTTACCACCATCACGGCACGATTGAGTGCGTCGTAATAAGTGTACGTGGTGGCCCAAATGGCCGGCGTCGTGGTGGAGCCGGAGGTAAAGGCGCCCTGCATCAGCTGCGAGACGCTGGTGACGTTGCCGTAGGCGTCGTACGTATAGGTAGTCGTCGGCGAACCGGTCGCGACGTTGCCGCTCAGCGCTCCCATCGATAGCACATAAGTGATCGAGGATTGAACCAGCTGCGTCTTCTGGTTGAGCTGATTGTATGTCGCAGTGAGAGTGCGATCGCTGCCCGATACGACCAGCCCCTGGCGCACCTGGTCCGTGCTCAGCGGCTGACCTGCGCTCCAGCCCGTTACGCTCACGGTATTGAGCGCCGTAGCGTAACGCGTCGTGGTCAAGGTGTTGCCGTAGGCGTCATAGGTATAGGCAGTGACATAGCCGTTGCCGTCGATGGCATACGCCAGTTCGCCACTGACGTTGTAGACGCGGTAACTGGTATTGCCGTTGGCGTCCTTGTTCACGACCGCCTGGCCAAGGGCGTTGTAGAGGGTGGCGGTGGCGTGATTGAGCGCATCGGTCACCTGCACCTGATGCCCTGCCGCGTCGTAGGCGTAGCGGGTGGTGCTGACGGTGGTGATTGCGCTGGCATTAGCCCCGTAGCCCTGGCTGGTGCTGGTGACGTTGCCGAAGGCGTCGTAGGTGGAGGTGGTGTAAAGATACTGGTTGGCGGCGCTCTGGAACTGGCCGTTACTGCTGTTGTAGCTGCCGACGGTGACCGGCGGGCTTTGCGTCTGGATCAGGCGGCCCGCGCTGTCGTAGGTATACGTCCAGGTCGCGCCATCGCGGTTGGTGTAGCTGGTCTTGAGATCGCGGCCGTCGTAGCCGTACGTCGCATTGATGCCCAGCGCATCGCCGGTAGCAACCACGTCGCCGCGCGAGTCGTACGTGGTGGTACTGATGCGCGCACCCGCGGTACCGGCCGCAGCAACGGCCGTCGCGATGGTGCTGGCATTGATCGTGCCGGGCAGCGTGATCGGGTTGGCATATTGCTGCGTTTCGATCAGGCGGCCGACGCCGTCGTAGCTGTTCTGGGTGACGTAGCCCAGTGCGTCGACGATGTAGAGCGCGCGGTAGTCGGCGTCATACACGGTGTGGGTGGTTTCGTGCGCAGCAAAACCCGCGACCGCGCCGGCGACGCCAGCGGTGGTGAGCTGGGCGCTCAGCGATTGGCTGGCGCTCAACGTGAGCGTGTTGCCGTAAACGGTCTGGCTGCTGAGATTGCCGTTGGCGTCGTAGGCGTAAGCAGTAACCTGCCCGGTGGTGCCCGCGTTGTTTTGCTGCACAGTGAACGCACGGCGGCCCGCGGCATCGTAAAGCGTGAGCGTTGCCTCGGCGCTGCTGTCGGGGTTGCTGCCGCTGGCACCGCCTACCTGCCCGCTGATCCAGCTGAGCGCCGTGCCGGCCTGCAGGGCGCCGGTTTCGCCGCTGGTGTTTATCGCGTTGGCATAGGCCAGGGTTTCGATCACGCGTCCGCTTGCGTCGTAGCGCGTCTCGGTGACGTAACCCTTCGGATCGATCCTGTAGCGCAAATCGCCTGCGCCGTCGTACACGTTGTAAGTGGTCGCATCGCTGGCCGTGGGAGTCAGCAAGGGCGCTATCTGCGCCGGTGTCGGCGCACTGCCCAAGCTGCCGGAAAGCGCCGTGGCATAGGCGTGCGTGCTGGTGATGCGGCCATCGGCATCGTAGATGGTTTGCGTCACTGCGCCGGCCGCGTTGATGCGGTATACGGGCCGCCCTGCCGCGTCGTAGCTGGTCGTCGTCGCGCGACCGACGGAGCCGCTCGGGAAGAGCACCGCGAGCTGCGCCGCCGTGGGCGTACTGCCGAGGCTCGCCAGCCGCGCGCTGGTCAGTGGCGTGGCATAAGCGATGGTTTGCGTGACGCGGCCGGCGGGATCGTAGATCGTGTGCGTAACGTCCCCGGCGCCATCGATCGTGTACGCCGCCCGGCCGTCAGCGTCATACGCCGTGGTGGTAACCAGATCGTTGCCGCTTGCCGTAAGCGCCGCAGCAAGGGCAGCCGGCGTCGCCACCGGGCTGAAGCTGCTCAAGGTCCACGCGTTGACAGAAGGCTGTATGGCGTAGACGCGTGTCTGCGTCACCTGGCCGGCAGCGTTGTAGGTGTATTGCGTGGTGTTGAGGCCCACGCCGATCAGGTCATAGACCACCTGGCCGTCGGCATTGTAGATGCGCTGGTGATAGCTGTCGGCGGTGCTGGTAGTGAGGGCGTTAGCAACGGCTGCGATGGTCGGCGCGCTGCCTAACGCGCTCAGCTGGGCGGCGGTAAGCAACGTGACATAGCCGCGCGTGGTGGCGAGGCGACCATCCGCGTCGTACCAGTTTTGCGTGACCGCACCCGTCGGGTCGATGGTGTAGATCAGCTCATCGGCCTGGTCGTAGACGTAACGCGTGACGTTACCGTTCGCATCGGTTTTGCTGACCAGGTTGTCGTTGGCGTCGTAGGCGTAGGTGGTGGTGAAGCCGAGCTGGCCTGGCGCAACGATGGTCTGATACAGGCGCCCCAGCTTGTCGTAGATGTACTGCGTGGTGGTGGCCGCGCTGGTGCCGTAACCGGTCGTTACGGTGAGCGTCTTGCCGGCGCCATCGTAGGTGTAGCTGGTAGCAAGGCCGAGGCCGTTTGCATCAACGATCCTGGTCATCACGTTGCCATCGGGATCGTAGCGATACGCGGTAACCGAACCGGCAGGATCGGTCACGCTGAGCTGGCGCCCCTGGCCGTCGTAGCTATACGTCGTGACAAGGTTGAGCCCAGCGGGGTCCACCGTCTGGGTAAGCACCTTGCCGCTGGCGTCATAGGTGTACGTGACCACGCGCCCACTGGCATCGGTGGTCTGGAGCAGTTCGCCGTCGGCATCGTCCTGACGGGAGCTGATATTGCCCAGCGCATCGGTGGTGGTGTGCAGTCTCCCGTCGGAGTAGTAGCTGTAACTGGTGGTGTTGCCGCTGCCGTCGGTCACGCTGACGGTTTCGCCGTAGGCGTCCTTCACCGTGGTGGTGGTAACGCCGCCGGGCGTGGTGACAGTAGCGGTGTGGGTGGCAACGTTGTAGCTGAACGTCGTCACCTTGCCGAGTGCATCGGTCTCGGTGAGTACGTTACCGAAGGCATCGTAGGTGGTATGCGTAGCACGGGTGGCGCCCTGCACCGTCTGGCTGCTGCTGACCTGGCGGCCGAGCTTGTCGTAAGTGTAGGTAATGGTGTTGCCATTGCCGTCGACGGTGCTGCTCACGCGGCCGAAGGCGTCATAGGTTTGTGAGGTGCTGCGCGCGATCGGCGTGCCTACACCGTCGGTCTCGTTGAGCCGTTCGCCGCGGTTGTCGTAGGTGTAGCCGGTGAGCGTGCTGTTGTTGGCGTTGAGCGCGCTGCCGGGCTGATTGAGCTGCTGCTGCACCGACACCATGTCGCCGAACGCATCGTAGCTGGTGGCGGTGATGTATCCGTCACCATCGGTAACGGTCGCCACCTGGCCATCCAGCGTATAGGTGGTCAGGCTCGTCGCATTGGCGTCGCCGTTGGGTGCGGCCAGAGGCGTGGCAAGCGCCGCCGCCACCTGCCCCGTCGTCGCCGTGGCGACATTGAGCGTGGCGCCGCTGCTGGTGCCGGTGGTCGTCAGTGTGAGCTGGCCGGCATAGGTAATGGTGGCGGTCACCTCGTTGAAGGCATCGCCGTATTGATACTCGGTGACGTTACCCAGCACATTGCGCGTGCCGCCGCTGGGCTGGCCCTGGATGGTGTAGCGCAGATTGCCGTTAGCGTCGTAATAGGACCAGGTGCTGTTGCCCAGTGCATCGGTGGCTTCCACCTGCTGGCCGAGCGTGTTGTACACGTAAGTGGTCGTTGCCTGCGCGGCATTGGTTGCACTTTGCAGGTCACCGAACGGATCGTAGAGCACGTTGGTACTGCGCGCCTCACCTTGTCCGCTAGCCGGTGTCACCGTGGTGATGTGCAACTGGCCCACGCTGTTGTAGGTGTAGCTGGTGACCGTGCCGTCGGTCGCCGTACGGCTGGCCACCTGGCCATCGGCGTTGTAGCTGACACTGCTTTGTTCGTTGGCCGTGTTGTTACCGAGCAGCCCCACCAAGGTGGCGATGCTCTCGCTGCCGGTCAGCGCGCCAAGCTGCGTGCTGGTCAAAGGGGCCGCATAACGCGTGGTGGTATCCGTGCTTTTGGTTTCGTCATAGGCCGTCGTGCCGAGATAGCCGTCCGCGTCGATCGTCGCCGCCACGCGGCCATCGCTGTCGTAATACGTGCGGGTGGTTTGATCTTGCGCACTCGTGGCGATAGGCAGCGCCTGGAGCGTGGGCGTATCGCCCAGGTTGCTGAGCTGGCTGGCGGTGAGCGCCGTCGCATAGGCGGTTTGCGACACGACCTCGCCGGCGGCGTTGTACGTGGTCACGGTAACGTAGCCTTGCCCATCGACGGTGGCGACAGTTCGACCATCGGCGTCATGGATCGCAAGCGTGGTGCGATTTTGGGGGTTGTTCGCATTCGCCGCGAAATAAGCCGTCAGGTCGCTCAGCGCAGGGGGATGGCTCAGGCCGTTGCGCTCAGCGCTGGAAAGCGGCACGGCGTAGCGGGTGGTCGCGACCACTTGGCCGGTGCCGTCGTAGATCGTGGCGACAACGTTGTTGGCCGGATCGATGGTGGCGACGACCTGGCCCGCCGCGTTGTAGATCGTGGTGGCGATGCGATCGTTGGCACTGCTGGCCGGTACCGGCAGGTTGGCGGGATAGCTGCCGGTGAGCGCGCCGTTACTGAACCAGCCTGAGGGGTTGACCGGGGTGGCGTACTGCGTGGTCTGGACCACGTGCCCGTCGGCATCGTAGGTGTAGGCGGTGACGTTGCCGTCGCCATCGACGGTGCCGGCCGCCTCGCCGTCGGCGTTGTAGTAGGTGTAGGTACCGTTGCCGGCCGGGTCGATCGCGGCGATTTGTTCGCCATCGGCGTTGTAGAGGTAGTTCGTAATGCGGCTGGTCTGGCCGCTGGCCGATTGCGTGCTGCTGAGCAGCTGGCCGGCGCTGTTGCGCACCTGCGTGGTGGTGAGGCCGTTCGCCTGCGTGATGGCGATCGTATGGGCGCTGTCGGTATAGACGTAGCTGGTGACGTTGGTGAGCGGATCGATCTTGCTGGTCATCCGGCCCAGGCCATCGTAGGCGTAGGTGGTGGTCTGCAAGGTGCTGCGGTTGGCGCCGGTCTCGGTGCTGGTCTGCAGCAGGCGGCCTTGCGCGTCGTAGGTGGTGGTGGTGATCACCGTGCCGTTGGTCAGCACGCCGTTGCCATTGCTGTCGACGGTGTCGTACCGGGTTTGCATGGCGAGCTGGCCGCGCACGTCGTAGACAAAGCCGGTGCGCGTGCTTTGTGCGAGCGTGCTTTGCACGGCGCTGCTTTGTACCCACGCCTGCAGGTCTGCCAGCGCGGGCGGGGTGCTGGGGCTGTTGTTGCCCGTGCTGTAGGTGGCGCCCAAGTACTGGCGCGTGGTAGTCAGCTCGCTCAGGCCGTTGACCGTGGTGTAGTCGTTCTCGCTGACATTCCCCAGTGCGTCGATGGTGTAGGCGAGCTGGCTGGTCGCGTTGTAGACGTAGTACGTCGTCTCGGCGCCACTCGGCGCCACGTAACCGCTCTGCCCCACTCTGCCCTGCGCCGGCACGGTGTAGATCGTCTTGCTGGTCACTTGGTCGTTGGCGTTATACGTGTAGCTGACCGTGTTGCCGGCGCCGTCTTCAACGCTCAGCAGGTTGCCGTTGGCGTCGTAGGTGTAAGTGGTAACAGCACCGTTCGGATCGGTGCGGGTTAATAGGTTGCCGTTGAGGTAGGTATACGTGGTGGTTGGCGAAACGCCGTTCACCGCCGGCTCGGTCACACTAGTGAGCTGGCCCTGGGCGTCCGTCTGGTAGGTGGTGATGTTGCCCACCCCATCGGTGACCTTGACGGTGTTCGTGCCGTAGCTCACGTTGAGCGTCTGCGCCGCACTGCCGCTGCCGGTGGTGATGCCGGTGACCTGGTACGCGCCCTGCGCGTCTTGCGTATAGCTGTAGCTGGCCGTGGTGCCGTCGCTTTGCGTGACGCTGCTGACCAGGTCGGTACTGCCTTGATATCCGTACGTGGTGGTGTAGCTGGCGCTGGTGGTGTCGGTATCCGAACCCAGCGTGGTGGTGACCGTGTTCAGGCGGCCTTGGGAGTCGTAGCCGTAGCTCACCGCCTGGCGGGTGACCGCGGTGCTCTGGCCCGGCGGTACTTCCTGGATCCACAGACTGGTCAGCTGATTGCTGGTGTAGTGGAAGATCAGCGTGTCGCCGTCGTTGGCCACGATCTGGCTCAACTGGCCGTTGCCGTTGCTGTAGCTGAAGTTGTAGCTGGCGCCACTGCTGGTATCGGTCAGCGCGGTGAGCTGGCCGGTGGCGTTGTAGGTTTCCTGGGTGGTGCTTGCGGCGTCGGTCCAGGTCCAGCTGGAGCTCGTCGCGTTCCAGCTCAGCGTATCGATCGCGCCGCTCTGGTCGGTGCTTTGGTACACGCCAAGCGTGGCGTTGTAGGTATAGACGACGCTCGATCCATCGTCGTCGGTACGGGTGATGGTGCTGCCGGCGGTGTTGAGGGTGCCGGTCAGGCCGTTGACGCTGCGGCTGAAGCCGTAGGTCCAGCCGTCGTTGCCGTTCAATTGGCCGAGGCTGTTGTAGGTGCGCAGCACGTTGAGCGGCAGGCCATCGAACAGCAAGCCTTCGTCGTTGCTTTGCAGGATCAGGTTGCCGGTGGCGGCATTGACGTAGCTGCGGTTGCCGGCCTGGCCCAACGAGGGCGAGCCGCCCTGTGGTTGACCCAACTGCGTCAGCGAGGTGTTGCCAAGGCCCAGACCATTGCCCGAGATCACTGCGACCATCGTGTTGCTCCCAATCGAAGACATGGACCGCCGCCGCGGCGATCCGATTTGCGGGAGTACTAATCTGGGATTTGGCGAAAAAGTTTAGAGCGCAAAGGCATGACTTATGGCATAGACGCCTGGAACGCTCGCAAGCCGGAGCGCGTGGCGACGGGAGGACCGCTGTCCTTTCAAGCCACAAAGCTCAAGGCGCATGCCTTCCTAACATCACCTGTCATTTAGGTTCACCCGAAAGGCCAGTCAGGATCATGCTCCCGGCTTTGGACAACCGCGCTCAGTTGACGGCAATGCTCGAACTTGATCCGTCACGCACGCCAACCTGAAAACGCCAGCGGCTCGGAATCAGCGGCCGACCAACGTCGCAATATGCATCCCCTTCGTCCAACGAATCCCTTGGACTGGTCAAATGCCGGTAGTGCTGGTTCCAGCGCTCATTTACACTGCCTCGGCGCATCGGGGGATGCGCCACACAAGGGGATAAGGAAATGAATGAGCTCGTCTACAGGAACGAAACAACACTGCGTGCGATCGCGTTGGTGCTGTCCATTGCCATCTGGTTGTTATTGCTGGTCGGCACAGTCGGGATTCTACTGATTTACGTACTGCTGATTGCACTGTTTGCGCTGATCGCGCACTCGGCCTTGATTGCGCATCTTCGCGGCAATGCCATTCGCATTACGCCGAAGCAAATGCCGGATCTGTGCGAGCGGCTGTATCGATGCGCACGCAAGCTGGGCATGAAAACCGTGCCCGAAGCCTACCTGGTCAACGGCAACGGCGTGCTCAATGCATTTGCCACGCGCTTTCTCGGCCGCGAGTTCGTCGTGCTCATGTCGGATGTGGTCGACAGCATGGAAAGCCGGCCTGGCGCACTGGATTTCTATATCGGCCACGAGCTGGGACATCTCCAGCGTCGCCACCTGACCTGGTCAAAGATTCTGGCGCCGGCCCTTTTCCTGCCGATCATCGGCGCAGCCTATTCGCGTGCACGCGAATACACCTGCGATCGCCACGGCCTGGCCGTTTGCGACAATCCGGAAGATGCCCAATACGGCCTGGTGGCACTCGCGGCCGGCAAGCGGCGCTGGCAGGCCGTCAACCTGGAGGAATACAGCAAAAGCGCCGCCGCGACACCCGGTTTCTGGATGTCGCTGCACGAATTGCTGGCCGATTATCCCTGGCTCAGCAAGCGCCACGCCTGGCTGCGCGCCATCGGCGAACAGCGCGAGCCGACGCTTGGCCGACGCAATCCCTTTGCCTACGTGATCAGCCTGCTGCTGCCGCGCATTCCCGGCCTTGGCATCGCGGGCAGCATGGTGATCGTGGCCTACGTCGCCATTCTTGCCGCCATTGCCATCCCGGCCTACCAGGACTATGTGCAACGTGCGGCCGCTGTCACCGCCATGACAGACAGCGCGCCCTATCGCCAGGCCATCGCCCAATACGGCGTCGCCCATCAGCAATGGCCGACGGACATGGCACAAATCGGCGAACCTGCGTTCCCCGGCGACCACAACGTCGCCAGCATCGACCTGCAGGAAAACGGCACATTGAGCATCACCTTCGCCAACAAGGCCATGCATGACCGCAAACTGCTGCTTAGGCCCTTCGTCAGAAACGGCAGCATTCTCTGGTCATGCGAGGGCAATCTTCCTGCCAAGGTGTTGCCGCAGGAATGCCGGCAATAGTAGATGGGTGCGCCGGAAGGAGGCTGCATTAGCTGCCCCTTTTAGGCATCGTCGATGCGGAGCACCTGCAGTGTGGGTGCCCCGCTTCCAGTAACCTACCGTGCTTGCCATGGGGCTGGTGCTGAGCGCCGTTACCCGCAATGATTGATTAAGATCGGAAGCGTCTTTTTTTGATTGCGAGACCAAAATGGTCGCCCCGTTTATTCGACCGCTCCTTGAACCGTTCTTCAACCATCAACCGCAACCCATTTGACGATTTTTTTCATGTATCCAGCCAAGGCATATTGACAACCAATACCGAATACCAACACGAACGGCAGGATGACCAATCCTTCGTGTTCCTGAAGCGGAACCTTCATAGCAACCAAAATCAGACCGCTTGCCGAAGCAGTTGCGAAAGAGGCCCAGCGAACCCAAGACAAAAAGTTTGACTCGTGATCGCAGATCAATAGTAAGCCATGCAGAACAATGCTTGCATCGATATTGCTTATACGTTCCTGGACGTGGCAAATACTCCACAACTTTCGGCTCAATGATTTGGTTACAACACGGACATTGCTTTACAAGATCCGGTGCCCCGTCCTGAACTTGCGCAATTTTTCCCGTGTGCACTACAGACGGTGAATGTGCCAGTATTGACTTCCGCTTTTCTTTGCGCATTTAGTACCGTTCATCAGGTCCGCTTTTTTGCAGTTTAGCCTCAGCACTCAAGCCACCACTTATTCAATGCATACGAGCACGAATGCCCAAAACAGCGTCGTCAACAGGGTCACTCGACAGAACCTGCTTGCGATAGGAGATTTTTCCATCCGCACTCACGTCCACAATGTAGGCGTACGCACTCAATGCATCCGTAAACCCCGATCGCGTACTTATCGGCTTGCTGGCCCACAAGGCGTTAGCACTACAGACAAAATCACCGAAATTTGTAGCCCCCACGTTTCCCGGAAGATATTTAACAACATCCATTTGCACCGTCGCATTACCCGTCCATTTACGTATCCAAGTCGTTGCACTGAGTTCAGGCATGACGAAAGCCTTAAGCTTAGCGCTATCAACAGTGTAGATATATCTATCTACCGAGTAAGCCGCTCTACGGTCCAAATCCACACCAAACCAGCTTTTAGCGGGCTCGGCATTAGGATAAGCACTAATAAAGCCGCTGATATACCCTCTCCTTATGCGAGCAATCTCTTTTGGAATTTCTAGCAAAGGTTGCTTTTCAATTATCAAAGAGGCAGTCATATCTTTTTTAAAAGCTGCATCAATAGGCTTTGAGACATTCGTAGTCACGTATGTCTTGACGGCCCCGAACGGCACAGCATAGCAAGTCCCACTTTGGGCGCCCGCCGGGAGAGATTGCAATGAAAAAAACAAAAAAAACAACCAGTTAACACGCGATGGCCGCACCATGAAGAAGCTATAACGCCCACAAAATAGCGGAATCCTCGAACATTGTTTAATCGACGCTTTTGGTTTCATTTACTTGACCTTCGTTACATAAGGTGCGGTATAAACAGTCCATTGTCTTGAATTCGAAACTGCAGCATGAAACGCACTGTTGTCAAATTTGTAAATATCTCCATTCGGCAGCGAAACATAGCCATTAAGGTTAGTAGTTATTGAATAGCCAATGTCACCGTAACCTACAGAATAGGCATTGGGTGGAGAAATATTGCCTGCATAACCCGGCGAAGGAGTGTAGCCACCAGCCCCATTGTTGAACCCCTGGCTCCAGTATATGTCAGGATTCATACCACTAAAATTATCCATTGTTGGATGCGTGTGGGTCCATGCCGCGACGGTTGTGCCATCGGGTAATTCACTCGAGTCCGGCCAGGTCAGGTTCACACTTGTCGGACCTGTACTCTGGTAGTCGCTAATATAGTAACCGTATGCATCATGCAACACGAATGCGCCGACCTCCATTCCTGTCTGAGCCTGAATCGGATTGGCAGTTGCCCCGAAGAGTTTTACAGCGTCGTCTGAGCTACCATATCGCCATTGAAGCCCAGCATTCGCACTTGCATTCATATTCTGCGCCTGAGCTAGGGCTTGAGGATTGGATCCATTAGCTGGGCTCGGTGCCGCGCTATCCATTGGCATGACGTCTGAACCTGGGGCGGGCGCCGTTCCCAGCTGCTCAATACCAGACCCCAGGTTGTAAGGATCATGTTCCGAGTTGCCCAGATTTCTTATCGCATTATTTTCTATAGGGTCGCTATCCGCAGTTATAGGCAACGTTTGAGTAGAGGCACTCCCCCCAGCATCAGATGCGTTGTTTGCGCTGTTGCCACCTTGACCGGCAGTAGCCAAGCTGTAGTTCACTAAGCCATAAGCCGAGAAAAAGCCCGATTCTGTCTGCGTTAGCGGCGTTACGGCGCCCGTTTCTCTTGTGATGTCTGGAGCGGCCAACACCGATGTATCACCCAGCGACGTCACTGACACGTCACTGATTGGCGCCGATTGAATCGACAGGCTGCCGCTCACATCAACACTTGTGCTAATAGCCGGCAGATCACCACCGCTATTGTTGAGACTGGCCAGATCTCCACCCAGTTGCGCCAGTATCCCTTGAGCCACGCCAAGCTGCCCCTGCGACACCGCATACTGCGACTGCGCCGCATTGTAGTTACCCAAATCCGTGCTGCTCTGCGTCTGATCATCACTAGACTGCTGCAACAGCGACGAATATTGCGCCGCCAAATCACCGGATTGCGTCTGGAGTGACGACGCCTGTGCATCCAGATTGCCGGATTGCGTCAGCAGCGACGAATAGTCGCTGGCCAGATTGCTTGCATCGTTATCCAGCGCGGCGGCTTGCTCATTGAGCGACAAATAATTGGACAACGCCCCCGAGTCGCCACCAAGCACCGCGTTAAACTGATCAGCACTTGAGAAGAAACTGCCTAGACCGTAGTCAGTGGAAGCATCGCCCACACCGGTGCCCGCCGTCGCCAAGCTGTAATCGGATGAGACACCACTATTGGCATTGATGTCGCCATAGATGGCAGCCACATTCAGATCGCTCAGGCTCGAAGGGATAGTGTAGCCACCACTCTTCTGCTCACCCGTGCCCGCCGTCGCCAAATGGTACCCCGGTATTACGTAGTTTCGAGTACCGGGATTCTGGACCAGGTCGATTCCATCGCTGTCCTCGCCCTGCAGGCCATCTGGCGGAGGGGCCGCATCCGATAGTTGTGGGTTGTCGCCTCTTGCTTCGACGCCCAGACCGACCGCCAACCTATAGTCATGGGTGTAATCGACAGGCGACGAATTGGCGGCGGCAGAATTCTTCCAACCGCTCAGTTCATAGGCCCATAGGTCGTCTTGCGCAGCCTGGGCAGCCCGGGCTGCTGGCGACTTGCTCGCCGCATACGCGGCCGCAGCGGCGGCTTGCTGGCTTTGCTGGATTTGGGCTACTGCTTGTTCAACCCCCTGCTTTGCCTGCTCAATATACTGTGCCGATTGCAGTTGGTCTTGCTGCGCCAGTGCCGCATCGCTGGCAGCTTGCAGTCGTGCATTTTTCGCTTGTTCTTCCGCCTGCATGGCCGCTGCCTGCGCCTGTGCCGCTTGCTGCTGGGCTGATTCGGCATTTGCCTGCGCTTGCGCGGCCAATTGTTGCTCCTGCTCCGCCGCCTGCTTGGCCTCATTCGCTGCAGCCTGCTCCTGTTCCATCTGCTGCTGAATCGCTGCTTCCTGCGCGGCCTGTGCTTCCACCTGCGCCACCGTCTGCGCAATCGCCGATTGCTGATTGAAGATCGCATCGACCGACAGGGCGAGCATGGCGGCTACCGTCTCCATGCCCGATGCACTGCCGCTTATCACGTTACCTGCCGAATACGGCTGGTAGGTACCGGACGAGTTGGCCGTGGTGGTGACCTGCGGAATATGCAGCACCATGCCGGCGGTCAGCGTGGCGGAGAGGGACAAGCCGTTCGCCTGCGCCAAGATGTAGTAATAGTTGCTGTCACCGTAGATGGCCTGGGCCAAGGACTGCAGCGTGTCGCCGGCCTGCACCGTATAACTCTGCGTACCGCTGGAGCCGTTGCTGAAACCACCGGTCGTGCTGAGCACGTTGATATTGCCCGCCGTATCAATGCTGCCCAGTTGCGCTTCATTGACGGACGCGTAGTACGTGGTGGTGGTGCTGCCGTTGCTGGAAACGCTCTTCTGCAACACCCGGCCGCCGGACGTATAAGCCATATCCTGGGTCTGGGTGACGCCGTTGACGACGTCGGTTGCGGCAGCCAGTTCGCCCAGGTCGTTATAGGTGTTGTTGGTGGTCACCGTGCTGCTGCCCGACGTGGGCACCTGCGTGGTGGTGGCCAGCAGCAATCCGTTTTGCTTGATGTAGGCGTTCTGATTGCCGACGGTGCCCGCCGTCGGCGTGGCGTTGAGCACGGTACCGCTGCCGCCGGTGATGGTGTGGTAGCCCAGCACGTTGCCATCGGCATCGTAGCCGTAGCCGCTGGCGGCGGTGTAGCTGTTTTCGGTGTACAGGTACAGCGCGCCATCGGTGGTGGCGCCGACGGTGGGTAGCGAGGTAGGGGCGGTCTTGTCCTGCGTGGCGTAGGCGCTGGTGCTGACGTTGCCCGCCCCGTACTGGTTGATGAGCGCCTGCGCGGATTCCTCCGCATACTCGCTCTGGTCGATCAGCTCGCCATCCTTGTTGTAGGTATAGATGGTGTCGGTACGCACCCAGCCGGCATCGCTGAAGCTGCCGGAGGTCGTGGTTTCCGTGCTGCCGGGCGCATTGAAGATCACGTCCTGGATCAGGCGCCCGTCGGCGTCGTAGCTACGGCTTTCGTATGCGCCGAATGTGGTGCCACCCGGCGCCGTGGTCTGCACCATTGCAAGCTGATTGAGTGCGTTGTAGTAGTTTTTCTGGATGGTCTGCTTGCCGGCGCTGTTGGTCGAGGTGTATTGGATGACGTTGCCGGCCGCGTCATACACATTCGCGCCAGAGTTGGTGTTGCCCTGGTTGGCGATGATGGTGCCGCCTTGCAGGCTGCCATCGGCCACCAGCACGCGGTTGTCGGCGTCGTAGGTGAACCAGTCGGCTTGCACGTTGGGCGTGGGAGATGGTGCGGGCGTAGCAGCCGGCGTGGCTGCCATGGTCATGGTGGCAGTGGGTGTAGCTGCGGCAGGTGCCGCTGTTGTCATGACGTGTCCTGTCGATACGATGACCTTAACATCTTGCGCGCAAGACAGACCATCGACGGAATCCCTGGCCGTGATGGTCACCACGGTATCTATCTGGTTGGTATTGGTGCCGGCAGGCGGTGTGTAAACAAGAGCACCCGAGCTACTATTAATGCTGAGGCCGGGAACACTGTTGTTAGTAAGCGAATAGGAAAGCGCACGCCCCATCGGGTTACTGAAGGTGACGGGTTGGGCGGTACTGGATACACCAAACGTGAAATTGGCCTGATCCGAACCACCGGTGACCACCGGCGCCGACGCTGGATTCACCGTGATGCTGAACGTGGCAGAAGCCACCGCACCGTTGCTGGCCGTGGCGGTATAGGTGATGGTGTAACTGCCTGCCGTGCTTGGTGTGCCACTGAAGGTACGCGTCGATGCGTTGAAGCTGACGCCCGCTGGCATACCGCTCGCGCTATACGTAAGGCTGGCGCCGTTGGCATCCGTGGCTGCCGGTGCTGTGTACGCATTCATGGCCAAGGTCGCGGTGGCCGTCTGATTCGCCATGCCGCCACTGAAGACGGGCGTTACCGTCGGCACCGTGATAGTGAAAGACTGCGAAACCGAGCCCCCCGATCCCGTGCTGGGTGAGGCGGTATACGTCACGATCCAGGAACCGTTCCCGGTCAATGAACCGCTGAACGTGCGCGTCGATGCGTTGAACGTAATGCCCGAAGGCAAACCGGCGGCGGTATAGGTAACACCGTAACCATTCGCATCGGTTGCCGCGGGCGCCTGGTAATTCAGCGTGCCGCCCGGCTGCACGGTCTGATTGCTGACGCTGCCGGTAAACACCGGCGCCACATAGGGTACCGTGATGGTGAAGCTGGCGCTCACCGTCGTGCCTGCGCTGGAGGTGGCCGTATAGGTCAACGAGTAGGCGCCCCCCGTGGACGGCGTACCGCTGAAGGTGCGCGTCGAGGCGTTAAAACTGACGCCTGGCGGCAGGTTGCCGGTAACGCTGTAGCTGACGCTGTAACCGTTGGCATCCGTGGCGGCGGGGGCCTGGTAACTCCAGGCAGCACCGGGATTGGCGGTCTGGTTGCTGAGCGAACCGCTGAACACCGGATTGACCTTCGGCACTGTCACCGTAAAGCTGCCGCTGACACTGCGCCCCAGTACATCCATCGCCGTGACCGTCACGGTGTAACTGCCTGCCGCCGTCGGCACCGGTGGCGTACCGCTGAAGACGCCGGAGGTGCCGTTGAGGCTCAACCAACTCGGCATGCCAGTGGCGGTATAGGTCAAGCCCATGCCGAGCGGATCGGAAAAACTGCCAGCCACGGCGTAGCTCAGCGCCGCAAAGCCCGAACCACTCGCGGATACCGTTTGATTGGCCAGTGCAGTACTGAGCGTCGGCGCGCCGGCCGTCAGCGGGATCGGTGTAGCAGCGATCGGTGTCGAGGAAGTTCCCTGTGCGTCATACGCACTGCTGGCAAACACCGCACGCCGATTGCCATCGGCATCGTAGACGTACACCGTGCGCATGGTGGCGGACGTCCCCGCCCCGTTCTCGTCCGTCACTTCCTGCAAACGGTTATGGCTGTCATAGCCGATCACGATCTGCGTGCTCACCGCATTGCCGCCGCCATCCTGCGTGCTGATGGTCTCCAGCGTTTCGTTGCCGTTGGCGTCGTAGCCGTAGCTGTAGGTGGACGTGACGGTGCTGCTGCCGCTGGTCATGGCGTCGGTCAGGCTGGCCAGCGCGCCATCGGCGTCGTAGCTGTAGGTGAGCGTGGAGGTGGTGGCGCCGCTGGGGCCGGTCGGCGTCCAGTTGCTGGTTTCCTTGGTCATCAGCCCGGAGTTGGCGTCGTAGGTGTAGGTGTACGTCGCGCCGCTCTCGTCGGTGTGCGTTTGCGCCTGCTTGAAGTAGTTGTAGGTCCAGCTTTGCGTATAGCCGTCCGCATCGGTCTGCTGGATCAGGTTGCCGTTGACGTCGTAGACGTAGCGGGTGGTTTCGTTGAGCGGCGTGGTGCTGCTCAGCACGCGATGCTGGCTGTCGTAGCTGTATTGGATGCTGTTGCCCAGCGCATCGGTGGTCTGGATGCGGTCGCCGTTGGCGTCGAGGGTGTAGGTGTTTTGGGTGACCAGCGTGCGCGCGGTGCCGTTGGCGTTGAGCTGGAAGTAGCCCTGCGCGATGACCTGGTTGAGGTTGTCGTAGGTGGTGACGGTGATGTTGGCGAGTGTGCCGGTGGCGGTCTGCGCCGGTGGCGTCTGGATGGCCACGGCGCGGCCCAGGGCGTCGTAGGCGGTGGTGGTGGTGGCGCCGGTGGCGTCTTTCACCACGGTCTGGTTGCCGGCGGCGTCGTAGGTGTAGAGGGTGACGTTGGTGTTGGCGTCCGTGCTCTGCGTCAATTGACCCTTGACGTTGTAGGCCCAGCTCTGGGTCGGGCTGACCCAGCTGTACACACCCGCAGCGGAAACCACCAGCACGTTGGCCTGCGTTTCTTCGATCAGGTGGTTCTGGCTGTCGTACTGGTAGGTGGTGGTGGTGCCATTGGCATCGGTCTTGGCCGTGACGTTGCCCCAGCGGTCGTAGCTGGTGGTGACCGAGCCGCCTTCGCCGCTGGCGGCATTGCTGGCGGGCGTGACCTGGCTCACGACCTGGTTGCCGAGGTTGTAGGTGTTGTGCGTCCACACGGCGGAGGCGCCGCCGGTGACCGTGCTGCGATCGACCACCAGGTTGCCGACCAGGTCATAGCCGTACAGGTGGATGGCGCCATGGCTGTCCGGTGCGCTGGTCTGCTGGCCGGCGGCGTTGTAGGTGTAGGCGGCCTCGTAGCCGTGGTTGTCGCCCTTGGCGATCACCTCGCCGAAGGCGTCGTATTTCTGTTGGGTGTAGCTGTCGTAGGTGCCCGTCTTGCTGCGTTGCACGGCGGTGCTCAACAGCTGGTTGTCGGCGTCATACGCGCTCATCGTGGTTACCGTGCTGCCGCCGAGCGTGTAGCTTTGCGTGAGCACGTTGCCGTTGGGGTCGTAGGTGATGCTGCGCACGGTGCCGTTGGCATCCGTGCTCTGGGTGAGCTGGCCCAGCGCGTTGTAGGTGGCGCTGCTTTGCTGGGTGAGGCCGCCGGCGGCGATCGTCGTGCTCACGGCATGGCCGAGCGCGTCGTACACATAGCTCGTTACCGGGCTGACGCTGGCGTACAGCGCCGCAGTGGTCAGGTCGTCGCCCGGTGTGCTTTCCAGCAGGGATTGCCAATTGCCGACCAGCGACTGGCGCGCCGGGGCAGTGATGCTGAGCACGCGGCCCAGGGCGTCGTAGGCGGTGGTAGTGGTCGCGCCGTTGACGGTCTTGGTGAGCACCTGGCCTTCGCCGTTGTAGGTGTAGCTGATGCCCACGCTGGCGCTGGTGTAGCCGGTGCTGCTGTTGTAGCCGCCGGTATCCACCTCGCTACTCACGCGGCCGATTGCGTCGTAGGTGTAGCTGGTGATGCGGTCGGCGCCGCTGGCTGGGGTGGCGTTGCCGGGCAGGCCCGGCAGCGCGCCGGTCGTGATGCCGCTGGTGCTGATCGCTTGTGCGTACGCGATGGTGCTGCTGACCTGTCCGAAGGCGGTGTATGCGGTGGTGGTGACGTAGCCTTGCGGGCTGGTGTAGGTGCCCGTCGGTGTCACCACCATCACTGCGCGGTTGAGCGCGTCGTAATAGGTATAGGTGGTTTCCCAGATCGCCGGCGTGGTGGTGGAACCGGAGGTATAGGCACCTTGCACCAGCTGGGCCACGCTGGTGACGTTGCCGTAGGCGTCGTAGGTGTAGACGGTGGTCGGTGAACCGGTGGTGGCATTGCCGCCCAACACGCCCATCGACAGGTCGTACGTGATGGACGGCTGCACCACCTGCGTCTTCTGGTTGAGCTGGTTGTAGGTGGTGGTGGTGGTGCGATCATTGCTGGAGGTCACCACGCCTTGCTGCAGTTGCGCCGCACTCAGCGGCTGGCCAGGGTTCCAGCCGCTGATGGCGCTGGAGAGCCCCGTGGCGTACTGCGTGGTGCTGAGCACATTGCCGTAGGCATCGTAGGTGTACGCGGTGACGTAGCCGTTGCCATCGACGCTGCCCAGCAGATGGCCGTCGGCGTCGTAAACCTTGTAGCTGAGGTTGCCGTTGGCGTCCTTGGCGACGACGGCCTGGCCGAGCGCGTTGTACGTGGTCGTGGTGGTATGGCCCAGCGCATCGGTCGTCTGGATGCGGCGGCCCAGCGCGTCGTAGGTGTAGCTCGTGGTACTGACGGTGGTGATCGCACTGGCGCTCGCGCCATAGCCTTGGGCGGTGCTGACCAGATCGCCGAAGGCGTCGTAGGTGTTGGTGGTGTAGAGGTATTGGTTGCTGAGCGAGCCGCTGTTGCCCTCACTGCCCACGGTGACGGGCGGGCTCTGCGTCTGGATCAGCCGGCCGGCGGTGTCGTAGCTGTAGGTCCAGCTGGCGCCGTCGCGGTTGGTCTCGCTGAGCTTTTGACCCAGCGCGTTATAGGTGTACGTGGTGTGGGTGCCCAGCGCATCACCGGTGGTCAGCACATCCCCGCGTGGGTCGTACGTGGTGGTCGTGAGGCGCGCACCGCTCGTGCCCGCGGCACTGACAGCAGCGGCAACGGTGCTGGTGTTGATCGTGCCGGGCAGCGTGATCGGGGTGGCGTATTGCTGGGTTTCGATGACGCGACCAAAGGCGTCGTAGCTGGTCTGGGTGACGTCGCCCAGCGCATCGATGGTGTAGACCGCGCGGTTGTCGGCGTCGTAGACGGTGGTGGTGGTTTCCTTGGCGGTAAAGGTCGCCACCGCGCCGGCCACGCTGGCGGTGGTGAACTGCGCGCTGAGCGCGGCGCTGGGGTTCAAGCCAAGCGTGCTGCCGTACACCGACTTGGCCGTGACGTTGCCGTTGGCGTCGTACGTGTAGCCGGTGACCTGGGCGACCGTGCCGTTTTGTTGCACGGTGAAGGCCACGTGGCCGGCGGCGTCGTAAAGCGTGAGCGTCGCTTGCGCACTGCTGTCCGGGTTGCCGGTGTTGGCGCCAACCTGGTGGGCGAGCCAGCCGAGCGCGGTGCCGGCCTGCAGCGCGCTGCTTTCACCGCTGAGGTTGATGGCGTTGGCATAGGCCAGCGTTTCGACCGCGCGACCGCTGGCGTCGTAGCGCGTTTCGGTGACGTAGCCCATCGGATCGATGTGATAGCGCAGCTCGCCGGCACTGTCGTAGACGCTGTAGGTGATCGCATCGCTGGCGCTGGCGGTCAGCACGCCGGCGATCTGCGCCGGCGTCGGCGCGCTGCCTAACGCGCTGCGCTGTGCGGCGGTGAGCGCCGTGGCGTACGCATGCGTGCTGGTGACGCGGCCATCGGCATCGTAGCTGGTCTGGGTGACGGCACCGGTGGCGTCGATGCTGTAGACGGCGCGGCCGGCGCTATCGTAGCTGGTGGCGGTCGTGCGATCGCTCGCGCTGGTGGTAATCAGCGCACTGATCTGCGCCGTGGTCGGCGTACTGCCGAGGCTCACCACCTGCGCGCCATTCAGCGGCGTGGCATAAACGATGGTTTGCGTGACGCGCCCGGCAGCATCGTAAAGGGTCTGCGTAACGTCGCCGGCGCCATCGATGGCGTACACCGCCTGGCCATCGGCGTTGTAGGCGGTGGTGGTGAACAGGTCGTTGCCGCTGGGCGTGACCGCGGCAGCCACGGTCGCCGCGGTGGCGGTGGGGCTCAGGCTGGCGGACAGCGCAATGGCGTAGCGGTGCGTCTGCGTCACCTGGCCGGCCGCGTTGTAGCTGAGCTGCGTGACGCTGCCGCCGTCGATCTGATACACCACCTGGCCATCGGCGTTGTACGCGCGCTGCGTGAGGCGATCCGCGCTGCTGGCGGTGAGCATGGCACTCACGGCCGCGGGCGTCGGCATGTTGCCGAGCGCGCTCAGCTGGCTGGCGGTGAGCACCGTGGCGTAGGTGCGTGTGGTCGTCACGTGCCCATCGGCGTCGTAGGTCGTTTGCGTAACCGCACCGGTCGGGTCGATCGTGAAGATCTTTTCATTGGCTTCGTCATAGACGTAGCGCGTGACGTTGCCGTTGGCGTCGGTCTTGCTGATCAGGTTGTTGTTCGCATCGTAGGCGTAGCCGGTGGTGAGGTTGAGCGTGCCCGGGGCGACGATCGTCTGGCTCAGGCGCTCCAGGTTGTCGTAGACGTATTGCGTGGTGATGGCCGCACTGGTGTTGGCGCCGGTGGTGACGGTGAGCGTCTTGCCCGCGCCGTCATAGGTATAGGTGGTGGTGAGCGCCACGCCGGTGGCATCCACCACCGTGGTCAAGCTGTGGCCGTCGGCATCGTAGCCGTAGGTGGTCACCGCGCCCATCGGGTCGGTGACGCTGAGCGTGCGGCCTTGTGCGTCGTAGCTATAGGTGGTGGTGAGGTTCAGGCCGTTCGGATCGACCGTCTGGGTGAGCACCTTGCCGCTGGCGTTGTACGTGGTGGTGACCACGTGGCCGGTGGCGTCGGTGGTCTGGATCAGGTCGCCATCGGCGTCGTAGCGGTTCGTGCTCACCTCGCCCAGTGGGGTCGTGGTCGTCAGCAGGCGGCCGTCGGCGTCGTAGGTGTACGTCGTCGTGTTACCGCCACCGTCGGTCACGCTCACCGTGTCGCCGAACGCATCCTTCACCGTCGTCATCGTCACGCCAAGCGGCGTGGTGGTGGTGGTCGTGTGCGTGGCGAGGTTATAGCTGAACGTCGTCACGTTGCCGAGCGCATCCGTTTCGCTGAGTACGTGACCGAAGGCGTCGTAGGTGGTTTGCGTGCTGCGGGCGCTGCCCTGCACGGTCCGGCCGCTGCTGACCTGGCGGCCGAGCGCATCGTAACTGTAGGTGATGCTGTTGCCGTTGCCGTCGGTGGTGCTAGTGACGCGGCCGAAGGCGTCGTAGGTGTTGAATGTGGTGCGTGCGACGGACGTGCCGGCCCCGTCGGTGGCGCTGAGCCGTTCGCCGCGGTTGTCGTAGGCGTAGTCGGTGAGCGTGCTGTTGCTGGCGCTCAGCGCGCTGCCCGGCTGGCTGAGTTGCTGCTGCACCGACAGCACGTCACCGAAGGCATCGTAGGTGGTGGCGGTTTGGTAGCCGTTGGCGTCGGTGACGCTCGCGACCTGGCCGTCCAAGGTGTAAGTGGTGGTGCTCGTCGCGTTGGCGTCGCCGCTCACTGCGCTCAAGCTGGCAATGGCGGTGGCGACCTGGGCCGCCGTGGCGCCCGTCGGATTGATCGATGTGCCGCTGTTGCTGCCGCTGGTGATCAGGGTGAGCGGCGCGGCATACGTGGTAGTGCTGGTCACCTCACCGAAGGCGTTGTACTGATACGCCGTGACATTGCCCAACGCATTGCGCGCGCCGCCGCTCGGCTGGCCCTGAAGGGTGTAAAGCAACTTGCCGTCGGCGTCGTAATAGGACCAGCTGCTGTTGCCCAGCGCATCGGTGGCTTCCACTTGCTGGCCGAGCGCGTTGTAGACGTAGGTGGTGGTGGCGCTCGCCGCATCCGTGCGGGTAAGCGTGTCGCCGAACGCATCGTAAGTGGCCGCGGTAGTGCGCGCACTGCCCTGCCCGCTGGCCGGCGTGACGGTGGTGCTCAGCACCTGGCCGGCGCTGTTGTAGGTGTAGGTGGTGACCGTTCCATCGATGGCGGTACGGCTCGTCACCTCACCGTCGGCGTTGGTGGTGACGCTGCTTTGCTCGTTGGCGGTGCTACTGCCGAGCAAGCCCACCAGAGTCGCCACGCTTTCCGTGCCGGTCAGCGCGCTGAGCTGGCTACCGGTCAACGCCGTGGCGTAGCGCGTGGTGGTGTGGGTGGTTTCGTCGTAGGCGGTGGTGGTGAGGTAGCCGCCTGCATCGACGACAGCGACCGCACGACCGGCGCCGTCGTCGTACGTGCGGGTGGTTTGATCCTGGGCGCTAGGGGTGAGGTCGGCTTGCAGCGCGGCGAGCGTGGGCGTGTCGCCCAGGCTGCTGAGCTGGCTGGCGGTCAACGCCGTGGCATACGCGGTGCGCAGCACCGCCTCGCCGGCGGCGTTGTAGGTGGTGAGGGTGACGTAGCCTTGCGCATCGATGCTCGCCACCGCGCGCCCGTCCGCATCGTAGATCGCGAGCGTGGTGCGGTTGCTGGCGTTGCTGGCAAGGTCGGCCTGCAGCACCGACAGCGTGGGCGCCATACCCAGTGCGCTGCGCTGCGCACTGGTGAGCGGCGTGGCGTACTGCGTGGTGGCCAGCGTGTGACCGGCGCCGTCGTAGGCGGTGGTGGTGACGTTGCCGGCCGGATCGATGGTGGCGACGAGGTGGCCGGCGGCGTTGTAGAGCGATGTGGTGATGCGGTCACTCGCACTGCCGGCCGGTGCCGGCAGGCTGGCGGGATAGCTGCCGGTGAGCGCACCACTGCTGAACCAGCCCGACGTATTGATCGGGGTGGCGTACTGCGTGGTCTGGACCACATGCCCGTCGGCATCGTAGGTGTAGGCGGTGACGTTGCCGTCGCCATCGACGGTGCCGGCCACCTCGCCGTCGGCGTTGTAATAGGTGTAGGTGACGTTGCCGGCGGGATCGACGGCGGCGATTTGCTGACCATCGGCGTTGTACAGATAACTCATGCTGCGGCTGGTCTGCCCGCTGGCCGACTGCGTGCTGCTGAGCAGCTGGCCGGCGCTGTTGCGCACTTGCGTGGTGGTGAGGCCGTTCGCCTGGGTGATGGCGATGGTGCTGGCGCTGTCGGTGTAGACGTAGCTGGTGAGGTTGCCCAGCGGATCGGTCTTGCTGAGCACGCGGCCCAGGCCGTCGTAGGCGTAGGTGGTGGTCTGCAAGCTGGTGCGGTTGGCGCCGGTCTCGGCGCTGGTTTGCAGGAGGCGGCCTTGCGCGTCGTAGGTGGTGGTGGTGATCACCGTGCCATTCGTCAGCACGCCGTTGCCATTGCTGTCGACGGTGTCGTACTGGTTTTGCGTGGCGAGCTGGCCGCGCACGTCGTAGGTGAAATCGGTGCGGGTGCTTTGGCTGAGCGTGCTTTGCACGGCGCTGCTGGCGACCCAGCTTTGCAACTGCGCCAGCGTCGGCGGGTTGCTCGGGCTGTTGCTGCTCGTGCTGTAGGTGGCGCCCAGGTACTGGCGTGTGGTGGTGAGTTCGCTCAGACCATTGACCGGGGTGTAGTCGTTCTCGCTGACATTCCCCAGGGCGTCGATGGTGTAGGCGAGCTGGTTGGTCGCGTTGTAGACGTAGTAGGTCGTCTCGGCGCCGCTTGGCGCTACATAACCGCTCTGCCCCACCTGGCCTTGCGCCGGCACGGTATAGGTGGTCTTGCTGGTGACTTGGTCGTTGACGTTATACGTGTAGCTGACCGTGTTGCCGACGCCGTCTTCCACGCTCAGCAGGTTGCCGTTGGCATCGTATTGATAGGTGGTGACGGCGCCGTTCGGATCGGTGCTGGTGAGCAGGTTGCCGTTGGCGTCATACGTATAGGTGGTGGTCGGCGAGCTGCCGTTGACCGCCGGCGCGATCACGCTCGTGAGTTGGCCTTGGGCGTTGGTGAGGTATTGCGTGGCATTGCCCAAGCCGTCGGTGACGGTGGTGTCTTGGGTGCCATAGCTCAGGCTGAGCGTTTGCGCCGCGCTGCCGCTGCCGCTGCCGGTGGTGATGCTGGCGATCTGGTTGTTGGCGTTATAGGTGTAGCTGACCGTGGTGCCGTCGCTTTGCGTGACGCTGCTGATGAGGTCGGTGGTGCCTTGATACGCGTACGTGGTGGTGTAGCTGGCGCTGGTGCTGTCGGTATCGGAATCCAGCGTGGTGGTGACCGAGGTCAGGCGACCTTGGGTGTCGTAGCCGTAGCTCACCGCCTGGCGAGTGACCGCCGTGCTCTGGCCCGGCGGCACTTCCTGGATCGACAGGCTGATCAGCTGGTGGCTGGTGTTGTAGCCAAAGAGCAGCGTATCGCCGTCGTTGGCCACGATCTGGCTCAGCTGGCCGTTGTTGTAGCTGAAGCTGTAGCTGGCGCCGCTGCTGGTATCGGTCAGCGCGGTGAGCTGGCCGGTGGCGTTGTAGGTTTCCTGGGTAGTGCTGGCGGCGTCGGTCCAGGTCCAGGTGGAGCTCGTGGCGTTCCAGCTCAGCGTATCGATCGCGCCGCTCTGGTCGGTGCTTTGGTACACGCCCAAGGTGGCGTTATAGGTGTAGACGACGCTCGACCCATCATCGTCGGTACGGGTGATGGTGCTGCCGGCGCTGTTGAGGGTGCCGGTCAAGCCGTTGACGCTGCGGCTGAAGCCGTAGGTCCAACCGTCGTTGCCGTTCAACTGGCCCAGGCTGTTGTAGGTGCGCAGCACGTTGAGCGGCAGGCCGTCGAACAGCAGGCCTTCGTCGTTGCTTTGCAGGATCAGGTTGCCGGTGGCGGCGTTGACGTAGCTGCGGTTGCCGGCCTGGCCCAGCGAGGGCGAGCCTCCTTGCGATTGGCCCAGTTGTGTCAGCGAGGTGTTGCCAAGGCCCAGACCATTGCCCGAGATCACTGCGACCATCGTCCTACTCCCATGGAATGATGAGGCCGCCACCGCGGCGACCCGATTTGCGGGAGTACTAATCTGGGATTTAGGCGAAAAGTTTAGAGCGCCAGACCATGACTGATGGCATAGAAGTGCTTAAGGTTGGCGACAGCATTCGAACTTACGGTCATGGGCGCGCGTTCTCGCAGGTTGGCGCTGAAATAGCATCGCCGCAGGCCTTAAGGGCAATGGCGCTAACTTAAGCGCGTGTCTCGACGCTTGTCGTGATACGCCCCCTCCCCTGCGACAGTAGGGGAGGGCTGGGGTGGGGTTGCTTGTGCTTTAGCGTGCAGCCGAATGTCGCCATGACTTCTGATAGCAAGACACACATGGCGGCGACGTCTGGTTCCGCTCGCTGCGCTCGCACCCCACCCTAGCCCTCCCCTACTTCGCAGGGGAGGGGACGCATCCTGGCGAGCGAGGCGTGCACGCTAAAGTTAGTGCCATTGGCCTTAAGGGCACTTCTACAAATTGCCCGCTACTCGTCTAACAGATCTGACGGTCGGTACAACTTGATACTCGCCACGATGCGCTCCCTCCCCTGCGACAGTAGGGGAGGGAACCGTTTGTCGCGATGATCCAGATGCCCGCTTCGCTTGAGTGCTATTTATACAAGTGTCCTTAAATTCGGCTACGCCGACTCCACCATCACCCGTTCGCGCAGGCAATATCGCAATCGCTCCAACGCACGCTTGTGCAATTGCGAAATCCGTCCCTTTGTCACGCTCAACTGTTCGGCAATTTCCACGAACGGAAGCTGGTGGTAGTAGTGCATCACCACCACGGTGCGCTCGCGTTCGGTGAGTCGATCCAGGCTCTCCGACACGGCGGCGCTCAACTGGGCTTTTTCAAGCTCGGCGTAGGCGTCCGCCGGCTGCATGTGGCCCGGCATGGATTGCATGTCCAGCAAGAAGCCCAGGCCCAGGCCGACGGTAGCGGCGACGAAATTCTCCAGGGGATCGCCACTCTCGTCTTCGCGAAGGGATTCGACGCGCTCCTTCGCGGCAGCGGCGCGGAATGGAGCATCGTGGCCCAGCTCCAGGTGGACATTGCGCAGCACGCGCAGGCCATCGAACACGGCGCCGCGCACGCGCAGGCGCGCAAACGGCTTGAACGGCACGCCGCGGCCCGGATCGAAGCGCTCGATGGCATCCAGCAGGCCGATCAAGGCGTTCTGCGCACAATCCTGCCAGGCATCCAGCACCAGGTACACGCGCAGATAGACATCGCGCGCCAGCACGCGTGCCCAAGGCGAATAGTGCACGATCAGCGCGTCACGCGCGGCCGCGCTGCGTTCCTGTTGCCAGCGCAGCCACAGGATGTCCTCGTCGGCGTCCACGTGGAGCACCTGGGCAGTCAGAGGTGATAGCCGCTCAGCAGGGCCTGGGCCAGCAAGGTCCAGCCGTTGATCAGCAGGAACAGCAGAATCTTCAGCGGCAAGCTGATCGTGGTGGGCGGCAGCATGATCATGCCCAGCGCCATCAGGATGGCCGCCACCACCAGGTCGATCAGCAGGAACGGCAGGAAAATCACGAAGCCGATCTGGAAGGCCGTGCGCAACTCGCTCAGCATGAAGGCGGGTATCAACTGCAAGGCGCCGATATCCTGCACCGACTTGGGCGGCGGCACCTTGGCCATGCGCACCACCGCCAGCAGGTCATCCTCGCGGGTCTGGCGGATCATGAACAGCTTGAACGGCTCGAACGCGTGGACGGCGGCCTCTTGTATCGGCATTTCATGGCGAAGATACGGATCGAGGCCGTTCTGCTTGGCGCTCTGGAACACCGGGCTCATCGAGAACAAGGTCAGGAACATCGCCAGCGTAAGCAGCACGCTGTTGGGCGGCGTCTGCTGCAAGCCCAAGGCGCTGCGCACCAGCGACAACACCACGATGATGCGCGTGAACGACGTCAGCGCGATCACCATCAGCGGAATGAAAGACAGCAGCGACAGCAGCAGGAACGAACGCAGGATCGGCGAATAATCCTCGCTGGCTGCGCGCGCCATGGCGTCCTGGATGGGATCGGCACACCAGCCCGTGATTGGCAGAAGCGTGCCGGCCAGAAGCAAAAAGATCGCAAGCCACTTGCCGCGGGTCATGACGTTCCCTCGTCGACGGCTGCCACGGGTGTCACCGTGGCGCTGGTGCCGCGGCTGCTTTCCACGATCAGGTAGGCATGGCCGCGATAATTCACCACGTGCACCGTGGTACCCATGCTGAGGCGGCGCGTCGCTTGCAGCTCAATGCCATCCACCGGCGAAGCCGCTGCGCGCGTTGCGCCCGGCCATGCGATCCATCCGCGCCGGCGAATGAGCAACAAGGCCGCCGCGAGCAAACCCAGCAGGCACAGCGTTATCAGCAGCGCCAAGGCAAACGTGCCCGTCGACACCGGCGTGTCCGTGCGATACGGAATGGCTGCAGGCGCCATCCTCGCCATCTGCAAAGCCAGCAAGTTCACAGGATCTCGGTAATCTTCAGGCCGAAACTGTCGCCCACTGCCATCAGCTGGCCGCGTGCAATGGATTTGCCGTCGAGCTGCAAGGTGACCGGCGCATCCAGATGCGTATCCAAGGTGACGGTGTCGCCCTTGCCGAGGCAGAAGAGCTTTTCGACATTCATCTCGGCCGCGCCCAGTACCACGTCCAGGCGCACGGTCACGTGGCCGAGCATGGACAGGTTGCGCTTGATGAGCGGGTCGCCCGCGGCGGGTTCGTAGGCGACTTCTTCCAGTTCAATGGGTGCTACGACGATTTCGTTCATGACCGCTGTTCCTAGAATGCGTGGATATCTGTGGGCTGAGATGGCCGTCCCAGCATCGTTGCGTTTGCGTTGCCGCTACTCACGGTGATTCCCGATGAATGCCATCGAGCACGATGGCGCGTTGCTCGCCCGAGCGGCGCAAATAACCTGTCGCCACCGCACCGTGCCCTTGCACATGAATCTGCAGGGGTTCATCGAGCTTGCGGTCGCCGACCAGTACCTCGCCGACGCTCAGGTCGGACAGATGCGCCAGATCGACCGAGCCGAAATCCATCACCGCCTGCAGCTTCAACGGCGCCGTGTGGATGGCGGCTTGGCGCGGCACCAGGGCCGGTTCCCGCGCGGTTGCCGCAGGTGGCGCCAGCCGATCCGCCATGCCGCGATCGATCGCCAGCGTCAGTTGCAAACGCCCAATCATCGCGATGACACGGAAAGCGCCGAGGCGCGCATGCTCCACGCTTAGCGGTGCGTTGTCGCGGATCAGCTGCGTGGCCTTGCCGATGCCTGCACGCCGCTGGATGCGCGCCGCAAGATCGGCCATGGCATCCTCGCCCGCGCGTTGCGCCAGCTCCGCATCGGCATCGGTAGTGGTGTTTGCGTTGGCAAGCAGACGTCCAATCGCATCGACGTCCTTGCCACCGGCATGGATGGCCAGCGCGCCGCCATCGGTGCTCGCCATCCAGGGCAGATTGCGCTTTTCGTGGCTGCCATCCAGTCCATCGGCATGCACTTCGACCACGCCTTCGGCCGCCCCCACCCACCAATCGCGCGCCCAGTCGTCCACCACACCCGCCAGCAGCGCGAGCAAAGCGGTACGGCGGGATTCGCCGAGCCAGCCAAAACGAACATCCTGTGTCATGCATCAGCCCCCGCGCGTACTGTCATAGAGTTGTTGCAGCATGTCGCTGGACACGGTCATCACGCGCGAGCTGGCCTGGTAGCCACGCTGCAGCACGATCATGTCGGCCAGTTCCTGCGTGAGGTCCACGTTGGACATTTCCAGGCTGCTGCCGTCGATGTTGCCGAAGGTGGCCGAGCCAGGCCGCCCGATCTGCGCGGTCTGGTTTTGCGGCGGCAGATACAGGTTGCCGTGGATCTCGTGCATGGAGCTCTCGTCGGCAAAAGACGCCAGCGCCAATTGCGGGCCGGCATGGGTCGAGCCGTCGGCATACGTCAATTGCAGAACGCCGTTGGTGTCGAACGACTGCGAGGAAAGGCCCACCACACCGTGGCCATCCTGCACCTTGGCAGTAAGGCTGGTGGGCGTGCCGCTGATCCCGGTAGCTCCGCTCAAGCTGCCGGGTGTTCCGAAATTGAAGACGACGCTTTGCGACTTGCCGCCCAGGTTGGCCGTCATGGTGACCGAATTGGCGCCCGCTTCCGGCGCGCCGGTGTTGTCAAAGCTGATCTGGCCGCTGCCCAGCGCGCCGCCGGCACTGTCGGTGAGGGACACGTCCCAGGTTTTTGAGCCCGTCGGCACCGGCGTGGTCGAACTGCTGGCCGAGGTCAGCGTCATCGTCAGCGTGTGCGCAGTGCCTTGCGCATCGTAAATGGTGATGTCGCTGATCGTGTCCGGCGAACTGCCGGTGATATTGCCGACCAGGTTCACCGTGGTGGTGGCGGCGGCAGGCAGCGTCTTCAGGCTGCTGATGTCGATATTGCCGAAGCTGCCGGTGGGGCTGTATCCCTGCACCAGGTATTTGTTGACCGAATCTTCCAGCTGGCCGGAGGCATTGAAATCGAACTGGCCGGAGCGCGTGTAATAAAGATTGCCTTGCGAATCCTTCAGCATGAACAGGCCCTCGCCCTGGATGGCGACATCCGTGCTGGTGCTGGTCTGCTCGATCTGTCCCTGGCTGGTATCGGTGCCGGTACCGGCGATCTTGGTGCCGTCATCGTCCAGCACGTTCTCGAAGAACGAATCGCTGCCGCGGAAACCCGGCGTGTTCATGTTGCTGATGTTGTTGCTGATGGTGTCCAGGTTCTGGGAGAAACCGAAAAGCCCGGAGACGCTGTTGTACAACGCTTGCATGATGCCGCTGCTCATGGTGCTCTCCTTGTGATGGGTTTGCGGCACGCCCTGCCCGCGCTCGGCGCCGAATCCGCCATGTGGGTTGCCGCCAGGCGATGGCTCATGGCGTCACCAGCGTGATTTGCGAAAGATTGACGTTGGTCAGCACGCTGCCGCTCGACGGCGTCACGGTAAGCTGCACGCCATTGGCGCTGTACTGGATGCCCGTGACCTTGCCTGCCGTGGTCGAGCCGTCCGCATTGGTCACCTGCACCGTATGCGATAACAAGGCCACTGTCTGGTCGGCCGAATCCAGGGTGGACAGGTTGTTGATGCCGGTGATTTCCTCGCTCTGCTGCTCGATACCCACGAACTGCGCGAGCTGGGTGAGAAACTGGCTGTTGTCCAGCGGCTGCATCGGATCCTGGAACTGCAGCTCGCTCACGAAGAGCTGGATGAAATCCTGTTCGTTGATGCCCGCGTTGGGCAGCGAGGTGGGATTGGTCGAACTCAGGGTGCTACCGATCGCTTCCACGGTCATGGCGTACTCCTCACATTAAGATTCGGCGAAGCCCATACTTCGCGGCCGTTCAACATGATCCTGCTCAGCGGCATGCCCTTTTGCCTGGCGTCGCTGAGCACCCACCCAACCAGATGCGATGCCTCGGCGTCATCCAAGCGAAAGTCGCGTACCCAGGCCACGCTGCTGCCATCGCGCTGGCGGGTGAAGCGCAGCGAACGTTCGGGCCAGTTCGCCTGTGCGCCGCTACCGGCCATCGTCGCCGTCAAAGCGCCTGCCGATGGCGTTTCATCCGTGGTCAGCGACGACGGCATGGCTACGGCATCGATGGGTTGCGCTTCGACTGCTGCTTCCGCAGCCTGGACAGTCACGGCAACCACCGTTGCAGACGATGCATTGATGGGCTCGGCCTGCGCGGCCGCGGCAGCCTGATCGGCCGGTCTCGTGCCAGGCGCCTTGGCGCTACCGTCCGCCGCCGTCAATTCCGACAGATAGGCCTGCGCCATCGCGTGCCAGCCAAACACGCGTGCTTCCAGCAAGGTTTCCGTTACGCCGACTGGCGCAACGTTTATCGGTTCGGCAGCTTGCATCGGTTGCAGCAGCAGGGCTGCCTGCGCGGACTCGCGGGGTAGTACCTCATCCACGGTAGCCGGCTTGGGTTCGTTCGGCTGAAGCGGCGGCTGCTCATCGAAGCCGCGCCCAGCCGCCGTCTTCGGGTTGCCCTGGGCGGATGGCTTGGCCTGCGGTGCCTGCTTTACCAGCTCGTGCGCGAAATCCTCGGCGGGCTGGCGCGACTCATCGCGCTGAGCCAGCTGGGCGGTCTTGTCGAGCACGCTGAAGATCGTCGTCATGGCTCCTCCGCCCGGCTTTCCAGCCATAGCTCCACGCCTTCTTCCAGCGCCTTTGCCGCGTGCGCATGGGCCAAGGCAAGGCGAACGCCATCAAGATGTTCGTGCACGCGTTCGCGATGGCGCTTGGCCGATACGTTCTCGTTGGCTTTTTCCGCGCGCTGCAGCGCGGCTTGCTCGCATTCATCGCTGGCCCGTTGCAAGTTGTCCGTCAGCACCGCGGAGAGCTGGGTCAGCAATTCGTAGCGCGCCAGGTCGATGCGTTGTGCATGAGCGGCGCACGCTTGCGCGGCAAGTGCAACCTTTTCTCGCGCGGCCTCGAGAGTTTCCACCTGCTGCCTGGCCGCTCGCTCCTGGTCCACGGATGCGGCCAGCGCCATTTGCGCCCGCAGTTCCTTGACGCGCGCCATGCGCAAGGCAACTTCGTAAGCGTGCTGCTTGCGTACGCTCATGCTGGCACTCCCGACCTGGACGCAAGCACCTGTTCGAGCTTGTCGACGGTTTCGCGCAACGATGCCGATTGGCCCGGCGCCTGGCGCAGGCAATCGATCAGCTTGGGATAGAGCACGATCGCCTCATCCAGCGCCGGGTTGGTGCCGGCCTGGTAGGCGCCCATATCCACCAGGTCGCGCGACGTCTCATAAGTGGCAATGATCGATTTGACGCGCGATGCCAGCTTTTGCTGCCGCGCATCCGCCACGCGGGATACCAGGCGGCTCACGCTCGACAACAGGTCGATGGCCGGCAGCTGTCCACGACCGGCCAGTTCGCGCGACAGCACCACGTGTCCGTCCAGGATCGCGCGCATGTGATCGGCGACGGGCTCATTCATGTCGTCGCCCTCCACCAGCACGCTGTAGATGGCCGAAATGGAACCGCCATCGCGTACGCGACCGCCGCGTTCAAGTATTTGCGGCAGCAGGTTGAAAACGGAAGGTGGATAACCACGCGACGTCGGCGGCTCGCCCACCGCAAGCCCGACCTCGCGCTGCGCCATCGCAAAACGGGTGATGGAGTCGACGATCAGCAACACGTCCAGCCCCATGTCGCGGAAGTATTCGGCCACGGCGTGGGCGGCGTGCACGGCATGCGTGCGCACCAGCGCGGGCTGGTCGGCGGTGGCTACCATCATCACCGAGCGCCGGCGTCCTTCCGGGCCAAGCGACTCCTGCAGAAAATCCCCCACCTCGCGTCCGCGCTCGCCGATCATGCCGACCACGACGACGTCCGCGTTCACATGCCGCGCCATCATGCCCAGCAGGGTGCTTTTGCCGACGCCGCTGCCTGCAAACACGCCGACGCGCTGGCCCTTGGCAATCGGCATGACGCCGTCGATCGCACTGACGCCGGTTTCAAGCGGCTGGTCCAGCGGCACCCTGCGCAATGGATTGATCGGGGCCGGCTGCAGTTCGCGATAGCTTTCCGCCGCGATGGCGGGGCCGCCATCCAACGGTTCGCCAAACGCATCCACCACGCGGCCGACCATGGCGCGCGCCACGGGGATGCGCAACGCGCGGCCCAACGAACGCACGCGGGCACCGGCAGCAATGCCGCGCAGATATCCAAACGGCATCAGCAGCACGCGCCCATCACGGAAGCCGACCGCCTCCGCGCTGATCGTTTGCGTACGCGCATCGCCATCGATCTCGCACAGCTCGCCGATCTTCACGTCCGGGCCGCTGGCCTCGACCACCAATCCGTTGAAACCCAGCAGATGACCGTACTCCCGCACCAGCGCCGTGCGTTGTAGCGCGCTGTTGAAGCGGTCGAGGGCCATGGTTGTGCTCATGCGCAGCGTGCTCCGAACATCATGGGTGCAACGCTCCCGGTTGGGAGCTAGCCGCCAACCCCAAGGTTTCGATCATGGCGCTGTAGATCGCGCTCAAACGCTGGGCCATGGACGTTTCCGCATAGCCACGCTCGGTAACGAGCCGGCATTCGCCGGCTGACAGGCTGTGCTCCACCACTACCTCCAGACCTTCGAGGCGATCGGGCAAATGCGCACTGTCCGCGGGCGCCACTTGCAGCGTCACCGCCTTGCCGCGATAAGCCTCGGCCATCTGCTGGCAGAGGCGGCGCATCAGCTCGCCGTCTGCCTGCATGCTGCCCAGCAAGCGTGCAAGGCCGCTTAGCGCAAGCTCGAATGCCAGTTGTTCCATCGCTTCTTCATGCGCAAGCAATTGCTGCTGCAGGCTCGCGGCCAGGGCGGCAAGCTGCTCGCGTTGCTGCACCAGCATCTGCTGCTCGTCTTCCAGGCGCTGGCGGGTCTGTTCTTCCCATGCCTGATGAAACCGCTCGGCTTCGCGGCGGCCATCTTCCTCGCCGGCCTTGAAGCCTTCGGCATAGCCTTCGCGATAAGCCTGCACGTCCAGTTCGTCGGGTTGTGCCAGCACGTCTGCCAGCATCGGCTCCGGCGCCTTGGCGCTGCTGATGGAACGCGGCGCCGCGCTTTGCAGCAGGCCATGATGTTGCAAACGGCGGATCATGACGCAGCCCCCGCCATTCGACCGGCTTGCGCGGCCGTATCGAGATAGCGCGCCAGGCTGTCGGCGAGCGAAGGCGGAAACGACTTGGGCATGCGATGCAATTCGTGCCGCACCGATTCGGCCCGCGATTTCTCGCAGGCGGCCAGATAGATATCGGCGTGATCAGGCGCCGCCGCAGCCAGCACGCGCGCGGCCCACGCCGCCGAGAGGCGGTCAAGCACCACGATCAGCACATCGGGCGGTGGCACTTCGCGCGCCAGATAGGTGGGCTCATCCGCAAGCACGGCCTGCAGCAGCTCGGCGTCGAGCGCGGTATAGCTCTGCGCCTCCCGCACCAGCGGCGTAAGTGCACTGCGCCAGGCTTCGGGCAGGCGCGCAAGAATCCATTGCCGATCGGCCGGATGCATGGTGGCCAAGGCGAGTGCCGCCTTGCGCGTGCCGGCCGGGTTCATCGTTCCACCTCGGGCGTCTCGATCCACTGGCGCAAGCGCAACAGCGCCGCTTCGCGCTCGGACATGGTCAGGCGGCGCGGGGTGCTGGTACGCATCGCCATCAGCAACGCACCCACCAGGAACAGCACCAGCGCGGCGATTACCGGATAAATCCACCAATAGCGGCTTGCCATGACCGACGAGGCGGCCTCGTCGGTCGACGGCGCAGCGGTAACTGCCGCTGCGTCCGCGTGCGCCGCCACCGCGCTGTCCAAGGCCGTCGGCGCCGCCACCGCAACCGGTTCCGGCGGCGCGATGGCGGCGATGTCCACTTTGTCGCCGCGCGTGGGATCGAGTCCAAGGCCGGCCGACACCACCTCGCTCAGCTTGCTGATTTCGCTGGATGGCAACGTGGCGGGAATGACGATGCCCACCGAAATGCGGCCGACCCGGCCCGGCGCCTGCTCCACTTCTTCCTGCTCGCGTCCGTGCGCGTATTCCACTTCGCGATCGCTGCTGGTGGAACCGTTGGCATGGTCGATGTCGACGCTATCAGCGGCATGACCGGTGGCATTGATCTTTTCGCGCACCAACAATCCGTTGCCGTCCTTGCCCTGCCCGATCAGCTGCTCGCGCACCTGCTTGACGTGGTCGTAATCGAGGCTGACGTTGACGGAAACGGTAAAGTTATCGGTACGCAGCACGCGGTGCAGCAGCTCTCCGACGCGTGCGCGCAGCTGGCTCTCCATTTGCGATTGCGCATCCAGGTTGGAGGCATTCAGTCCGCCGTTCTGCCCTTCCGCCGAATACCCGGACAACATCATGCCCTTGTCGTCCAGCACGACCACGGCGTCCGGCGACAGGCCTTCCACCGCCGAAGCCACCAGGCGCTGGATGCCCGCCACCTCGCGCGCATCCAGATGCTTGGCCGGGCGCATCGTCAACGTGACCGAAGCCTTGGAAGGATCCTGGTCCGGCGAAAACAGATCCGAACGGCGGATGGTTAGATGTACGCGCGCAGAGGCCACCTCGTCCAGCGCCGAAATCGTGCGCTCCAGTTCGCCTTGCAGGGCGCGCTGAAAGTTGACCCGCTGCGCGAACTCGGTCACCCCGTAGTCGGAATCCTTGAACAGCTCGAAGCCGACGCTACCGCCTTTTGGCACGCCTTGCGAGACCAGCTTCATGCGCGTTTCGTAGACCTGCGCATCGGGCACGAGAATGGTCTTGCCTTCATCCGCCAGGCGGTAGGGCACCTGCATCTGATCGAGCGCACTGCTGATCTCCGCCGCATCCGTTTCGCGCAGATCGCGGAACAGCACGGCGTAAGGCGGATGCATGATCCACCATGAAGCGGCGCCGACGATGCCCGCGATCAGCACGATGCCGATCACGAAGGCGATTCGTGCGCGCTGTGACATGGATGCAAAAAACTGCCGCATAGGTATTCCTTTCGTACGGATTCAAATCCTCTCCCCTGGGGGAATAGGTATCTGCACAACTTTCCAGAAGCTGCCGTCCTCTTGACCGTCATTCCGGCGAAAGCCGGAATCCAGTTTCAATACGTTGTGCAAAGCACTCAAAAACAATTTGTGTCCTACGGACGCGTATTTGAACTGGATTCCGGCTTTCGCCGGAATGACGGTGAGGAGGTTTGGACTTCGCAATAAATTTGTAGATACCCATGCCAAGGTGGAGAAGGTGAAAGCTAAAGCTGCATATTGGTCAGGTTCTGATACGCATCCACGATCCGATTGCGCACCTCCACCGCCAGCTGCAATTTCAGCCGCGCGTGTTCCATGGCGATCATCACGTCGTGCACCGGTATGTCCTCCCCTGCCGCCAGCGCACGCGCGGCCTGGTCGGCCTGCTCCAGACTGCCGTTGAGTTCATTGACCTGCGAACCCAGCATCTGGATGAATGCCGGGCCCTTCTGGCTGGTTTCGTCCAGCGACTCGGGCATCTGGATCGGCCGGATGTCCACCGGCGCCACGGACGAACCGTCGATTGGCATCACGCTCATGCGTTGCCTCCCACATCCAGCGCATGCAGGGCCATGCTGCGCAATGTGTTGAAGGCGCGCACGTTGGCTTCGTACGCACGGCTGGCGTCCATCAAGGCGCTCATTTCCGACACCATGTCCACGCGCGGGTAGGTCACCATGCCGTTCTTGTCGGCGGCAGGATCGGAAGGATCATGTTCTTCGCGCGTGGTGGCATCGGTCGCTAGCATCACCGGCTGGGAAGGCAGGCCGTTGCCGGTTTCGCCGAGCATGGCGTTGAAGCTGGCGGCGTACGGCGCGCTCACCCGCATCAAGCGCGCAGGATGGCCCGGCTGGTTCGGCGTATTGGCGATGGCGATGTTGTGGCTGGCCGCCTCGATGCGCAAGCGCTCGTATTCCAGGCCAAAACGCGCTGCGGTAAAAATCTGGTCCACGACCATGTTCAATCCCTCCCGGCCAGGGCAAGTTGCATCAGGGCAAAACGCCGCGACATCACCGTCGTCAGCGATTGAAAATTCACGCCGGCGGTTTCCAGTTCCGCCACTTCGTCGTCGAGGCTGACCGGCGCGTTCGGCGCGGAATCTGCCGCGCGCACGGATTCGCCGAGCATGCGCGGTGTCATCGCCTGCAGCGCCTGGGCATCCATGTCGGGCTGTTCGGCTGCCTCGCGCAGCAAGCCGGTGGCCTGCGCGAAATCGGCGCGCTGCGTGCGATAACCCGCCACATCCACGTTGGCGATGTTGGCGCTGGCTACCTCGGCCCGCATCCGGGCCATGCTTATCCCCAAGCGCAATGCTTCGGTGGTCAAATCCATGCGTGCCTCCTCATTGAATCACCAGCTCGCCGCGCAGTGCGCCGGCGTCCTTGATCGATTGCAGAATCGTGATGACGTCGCGGGTGGACAGATGGATGGCCCGCAATGCCGCGATCAGGTCGGCGACCGTCGCGCCGTTGGGTACGCTCACCATGCGCGCCTCGGGGTCCTGAACGTTGATGTTTGCCTGCGGCACCACCGCCGTGCCGATATTGCGCGATGGATTGATCAGGTAGCCGTTCGGCTGTGAAACCAGATAATCGGTCTGCACCTGGATGCGCAGATCGCCCTGCGAAATGGTGACCGCGCCCAGCCGCACATCGCCACCGGACACCACCGTTCCGGTGCGCTCGTTGACTACCACGCGCGCAATCTCGTCCGGCGTCACCGGTACGTTCTCGATCATGGAGATGGTTTGCACCAGGTCCGACGGCGGCGCGGCGAAGGTGACGCGCACCTTGCCCGCGTGCTCGGCGACGGCGTTGACGCCGGCATTGTGACGCAGTGACTCGGCGATGCGTTCGGCGGTGGTGAAGTCCGGCTGATACAGCACTACGTCGAGCGTGCGGCCATCCTGGCCCAGGCCCAACGGCGCTTCGCGTTCCACCGTGGCGCCATCGGGCACACGGCCTACCGTGGGATAGTTTTTCCGGTCGAGGCTGCCGAATGCGTGCACTTCATAACCGCCCACCGAGAGCGCACCTTGCGCAAGCGCATAGAGCTTGCCGTCCGGACCGTTGAGCGGCGTCAGCAGCAGGATGCCGCCGCCGAGGCTGCGCGCATCGCCCAACGAGGACACCGACACATCCAGCTTCTGGCCCGATTCGGCAAAGGCCGGCAGCGTGGCCGTCACCATCACTGCCGCCACGTTGCGGCTATTGAGGTCGTCCGGGCTGACGTTGACGCCGAAGTGGCTGAGCGTGTTGGCCACCGACTGCACCGTGAGCCGGTTCTTGCTGGTATCGCCGCTGCCGGACAGGCCGATGACCAGGCCGTAACCCACCAGCGCATTGTCGCGCACGCCCTGCACGCGGGCGATTTCCTTCAGACGGACGCTGCCGTCGGCCAGCGCAGCGGCCGAAAACGAGGACAACAGCAACAACAGGACAAGCAGACGTTTCATATCAAACCCAGCCAGCGTGTAATGCGATAAAGAATGCTGTGGCGTTGGGCGGTGGAAATATCTCCCTTGCCGGTGTAATGGATATCCGCCTCGCTGATGCGGTTTGAAAGAATGGTGTTGCTTGGGGAAATGTCTTCGGGGCGCACCAGGCCGGTCAGCGCAAACTGCTGTTTTTCGCCGTTGATTTCCACGGTCTGCTCGCCGTGTACGCGCAGCATGCCGTCGCTGTCCACCGCCACCACGCGTACCGCAAGCTGGGCCTGCAGAGTGCCGGTGCGCGTGGTGTTGCCCTGCCCGGCATCTTCGCCGTTGAGCCCCAGGGCATAGTTGCGCGCAAGGTTGCGATATTGCGCATTGGCACCAAGCTGCACGCCGCCGCTCGCGTCGGTATTGGCGCTTGCGGTGGCGCTGGCGGTTTCCGTTACCAGCACGGTGAGCGTGTCGCCCACCTGATACGCGCGCCGGTCGGCCGCCAGGCCATGGTAGGCATCCGGATTGATCATGGAGCCGGTCGATGTCTGCGCACGTGCCGTAACGCTGAGGCACGCGGCAAACAGGCCGATAAGTAAGTATCTAGTCAACAACTTGCACTACTCCCTTGTCGGTAATGCGCGCACGCACGGGCGCTTCGGCGCCATCGACCTGTACTTGCACGATGTCGCCGGCGTTGCCATGTCCGATCGCCGTACCCTTGGTCTCGAGCTTGATCACGCCATACGATTCGAGCACTTGCACGCGCTGCTGCCGGTCGACGTCCGGAATGCGCTCGAAGTCTTCGAGCACGACCGGGCTGCCGGCAACCACCGCATGACGCAGGCGCATGCCATCGAGCTGGTGCGGATCGGTAACTAGATTGCCCTGCAAGGCGGCGATATCCCCATCGTGCGATACGAATTTCAGCGCCGATGCCGTGGTGCCGAGGGAGGCATCCGCGGCGTAGGTCGACACATCACGCGGGACGCTTACTGCAAACCATACGGTGGCCGAGCGCACCACGGCGCCGTTGACGCTGATCTCCACCGGCACGCTGACGCGCGAGCGCGGCCAGCGGCCTTCCGGCCGCCTGGCCTTGATCGCCAGCTTGCCGGCAAGCACCTGCACGTCTTCCGGTTTGCCTACCACGGCAAGCTGCGCGGTGGCCCTGTCGCTGCCGAGGCAGACATCCATCTGGGCCTGCGCTGCCTCGACGATGCGTGCAGCCGGCACCGTCTGCAGCGACGGCGAGGCCGCGGCAGGAAGGCTCAAGGCAAGCAACACGGTGGCGGGCAGCAGTCGACGCATGTTTACTGGCGCAGGTTGTTGATGGTGTCCAGGATCTGGTCCGACGCCTGCAGCACGCGCGCATTGAGCTGATAGGCGCGCTGCGCGATCACCAGCGTCGCCATCTCGCTCACCATGTCCACGTTCGAGCTTTCCAGCGAACCTTGCAGGATGGCGCCCACGCCACTGTCATTGGGCTTGCCCACGCTGGGATCGCCGGAGTCCTGCGTCGGCACATAGTTATTGCTGCCCACCGATTGCAAGCCTTCCGGCGAAGGGAAGGTGCTCAGCTCCAGCGTGCCCAGCAGCGTCCGGCTGCTGCTGCCGCCGACCTGGGCGTAAATCTGCCCGTTCTGGTTGATCTGGATGTTGGTGGCATCCGGCGGAATCTGGATCTGCTGCGCCAGGCGGCTGCCGTCTGCCGTCGCCAGGTAGCCGTCGGTATCCACATGCAGTTGGCCATCGCGCGTATACAGGTGATTGCCATTGGCATCGGCGACTTCCAGGAAGCCCTCGCCCTGGATGGCGATATCCCAGGTGTTGCCGGTCTGCTGCATCTGGCCCTGCGAGAACACCGCATCGGTCGACAATACTTCCGCGCCGGCTCCGGACTGGCTTGGCGTCAGGCCGGCCTGCACTTGCGACGGCGTGATCACAGCGATGTCGCCGAACGAGGTGCGCTTGGCCTTGAAGCCCGGCGTCTGCATGTTGGAGAGATTGTTCGACAAGGTGTCGATCTGGCTTTGCACGGCCTGCAAGCCGGATGTGGCGATATTCAGGGCGTCGATCATGTTCGTATCCTCAAGCGTTGTCGCCGATGTGGTTGATGCCTTCCTGCAAGGCCGCGTCGTAGGCCTGGATGGCGCGCTGCACCGATTGCGCATGGCGGGTAAGCGCCATCAGGCGCACCATTTCCTCGCCGGGGTCGACGTTGGATTGCTCCAGCGCGCCCTGTTGCACGCGGCCAATGAACTGCCCGGCACTCGCGTCGGTGCCGGTGAAGCTGTAAAGCCCATCGCCCATCTCACGCAGTTCGCTGGGCTTGTCGACATTCACGATCTGCAGGCTGTCGAGCTCGTCGCCGTTGTCGGTAATGGTGCCTGCGGCATCGATATGCACGTTGGCGTGATTGAGCGTGATGGGGCCCGCCTGCCCCATGACCGGATGGCCGGCTGCATCCACCAATTGCTGGTCGGCATCCAGATGGAACTGGCCGTTGCGCGTCAGCATCTGCTGCCCGTCGACATCCACCACGAAAAAGCCTGGCCCGCGGATGGCCACGTCCAGTGGATGCCCGGTAGTGGAAAGGCTGCCGTCGGCCAGGTTCAAGGTCGGCGTGTCGTCGAGCAGACCGCTACGAAAATCCGTGGCGAGCCGCTCCGCGCGATAACCGGTGGTGCGCATATTGGCCACGTTCTGGCTCAGCACGTCGAGCAGTGCCACGTCGTTGCTCAGGTAACTGGCTATGCCGGGGATGATGGTGGTCAAGGGATCCCTCCTAAAAGCTTGTCTAAGCAGCAACAGAAGAAGTGGTGACGGTGCCGAAGGCCTTCACCATCACGGTGGCGGGCACTTCGTTGATGCCTAGTACGGTGACGTGCGGCAGGCTGCGCTGGATCAGCGCACGCAGATGGCGGCGCACTACGCTGGGGCAAAGCAGTACCGGCAGGTGGCTGCGCGCCATCATCGCCTCCGATTGCTTGGCCAAGCCGCTCAGCAGCGCCTCCAACTGGCCGAGATCGGCGAGCAGCGCACCGGAGCCTTCGCGCTGGCGTACGGCCGATACGATCGAGCGCTCCAGCTCCGGCGCCAGCGTGAGTACGTAAAGCTCGCCCTGCGCATTGCTCACGCGCTGGCAGATGGACGGCCCCAACCGTTCGCGCACGCGCTCGACCAGGTCATCCGTCTGCTTGTGTGTCTTGCCTGCATCGACCAGCACTTCAAGAATGGTCTCGACATTGCGAATGCTGACTTGCTCGCGCAGCAGCTGTTGCAGCACTTTCTGCACATCGGTGTACGACATCACGCCCGGCACCAGTTCGTCGACCAGCGAGGCCTGTTGTTCGCGCACGCGCATCACCAGGCGTTCGGTTTCCGCACGCGTCAACAGCTCCGGCGCATGCCGCTTGGTCACTTCGCCCAGGTGCGTGATCAGCACTGTTTCCGGGTCGACCAGGGTATATCCCGCACCGCGCGCGTATTGCCGCTGGTCCGGGCTGATCCACTGCGCCGGCAGGCCATACGCCGGGTCACGCGTTTCCCGCCCCTCCAGCTTCGGCCGCTTGCCGCCGGGGTTGATCGCCAGCAAGGCGTCGAAACGCAATTCGCCACGGCCTACGCGCGAGCCCTGCACCTGGATTTCGTAGGCGTCTTCGGCCAGCGACGATCCCTGCACCAGCTTGACCTTGGGAAGAATGAAACCGAGATCGAGTGCAAACTGCTTGCGGAACGTGCTGATGCGGTCGCCCAGGTCCAGGCCGCGCGCCTTGTAGGTGGAGGAAATGCTGCTGCCCAGGTGGATCTCCACCGGCTCCACCGAAAGCAGCCGATAGAGATCCTCTTCCTCGCGCTTGGCCTCCGGCTCGGGCGTGGTTTCCTGCTTCTCGGCGAGAGCGCTGCCGCTGCGCGTGGCAAAAAACGTCAGGCTGCCGACCCCGATCAACACCATCAGCACCGGCCACGCCGGCAATCCCGGCAGCAACAACAGACCCGCCAGCGCCAGCGCCACAATGAACAAGGTACGCGAACTGGACAGCACCTGCCTTGCGATTTCCGTACCCAGCTGCGCATCCGATGCCGCACGCGTGATGATGATGCCGGTAGCCACCGCGATCACCAGCGAAGGAATCTGCGTGACGATGCCGTCGCCCACGGTAAGCAGCGTGTAGCGGTGCACGGCGTCGGTCCACGGCATGCCATGCTGCACCATGCCGACCGTCAGCCCGCCGATGATGTCGATCAGGATGATCATGATGCCGGCGATGGCATCGCCTTTCACGAACTTGGTGGCGCCGTCCATCGCGCCGTAGAAGCTGGCTTCCTTCTCGATCTGCGTGCGGCGGCGGCGGGCCTCGTGCTCATCAATCAGGCCCATGTTCATGTCGGCGTCGATGCTCATCTGCTTGCCGGGCATGCTGTCCAGGGTGAAACGCGCCGCCACCTCGGCAACCCGCTGCGCACCGTTGGTGACCACCACGTACTGCACCACCACCAGGATCAGGAACACCACCAGACCGATGACGTAGTTGCCACCCACCACGTACGAACCGATGGCGTTGATCACCCGCCCCGCGTTGCCCTTGTCCAGGATCAGGCGCGTGGCGGAAATGTTCAGCGCCAGGCGGAACAGCGTGGTGATCAGCAGCAACGAAGGAAACGTGGAGAAACTCAGCGGCGTCTCGGTAAAGAAGGTAATCAGCAGCACCAGCATGGCGCTGGTGAAATTGAGCACGAGCAGGAAATCCAGCAGCGCCCCCGGAATGGGCGTAAACAGGATCACCAGGATCGCGATCATCCCCATCACCAGGATGACGTCGCGCTTGCCGTTCCAGAGCTGGCCGAAGAGAGCGTTCACGAAAAGATCCTGTTGCCCGGGCGCTTCATCAGCCAGCGGTAGACCGGTGCCAGCGGTTTGTACAAATGCGCCGGCACCGGCCGGTCGACCTTGCATTCGCGATACAGCGCGCGCGCCAGCTCCGGCGAGCGCAGGCACGGCACGCCCGATTGCGCCGCCAGCTTGCGCATGCGCGCGGCCAGTGCATCACTGCCCTTGGACAGCACCACCGGCGAGCGCATCGTCTTGGGCCGGTATTTCAAGGCGATGGCGAGATGTGTTGGATTGGTCAGCAGCACGTCCGCTTCCGGCACGCGGCGCACGGAGCGCGAATGCTTGAGCAGTTCCACCATCAGGCGGCGGCGCTTTTGGCGGATATCCGGGTCGCCTTCGCGGCGCTTCACTTCGTCCTTGATGTCGCGCCGGCTCATGCGTAGCTTGCGGATGTATTCGCGGCGCGTGAACCACAGGTCGAACAGGGCCACCAGCGCAAGCAGCACCAGCATCCAGGTGGTGACCTGCACATAGGTCGAGCGCAACATCATGCCGATGGACGACGGCGCCACGAACGCCACCGCCTGCACCTTGCGGCTGATGCTGGCCGCCAGCATCCACGCCACCGTGCCGAGCAGGCCCAGCTTCAGCGTGAGCTTGAAGAGTTCCCACAGGATGCGCAGCGAAAAAATCTTCTTGGCGCCTTGGGCCGGGTTAAGGCGATTGAAATCCGGCTTGAGCGGTTCGGTGCTGAACACCGGCCCCGTCTGCATCAGGTTGGCCACCACGGCCGCTACCAGCATCGCCATCACGATCGGCAGGATCGCCTGCCAGGAAGGTTGAAACGTGCGCTGCAGCCAGGCCGCCAGGCTTGCCGATGGCGCCGGTGCATTCCCGGCCATGAGGATGGTGCGGGATAGCGAACGCGCCAACGCCGCGGCAATGCCATACGACGCCGCGGCCAGCGCCACGCTGAAGACGATCATCACCACGATCCCGCTCAAATCCGCGCTGCGCGGCACCTGCCCGCGCTCGCGCGCTTCCTGCAGGCGGAACGGCGTTGGCTGTTCGGTCTTGCTCTGCTCGTCGGCGGCCATCAGTGCACCCCGGACGGCGTAAACATGGTGAATGCATCGCGATACATGCGCTCGATCAAGGGCGGCGCATAGCGCAACGACGCGGCCAGCAGCATGAAGCCCGCCAGCACCTTGATCGGCAAGGCAACGAAATACGCATTGGCCTGCGGCATCGACCGGCTTGCGTAGGCCACGATCAGGTCGATCGCGAACAGGCCCAGCATGGTGGGCGCGGAAACCATCAAGCCGAGCAAAAACTGCGAAGACAGCTTCGACAGCAGCATCTCCGGCGACACCAGCACGCCACCGCTGCCGAGCGGGATGATCCGGACCGACGCGACCATGCCCTGCAACAACAACAGGTGCAGCCCCAGCGAGAAAAACACCAGCAAGCCTGCCCATTGCACCACCGTGCCGGCCAAGGCTTCCGCCGTGCGCGTGCTGGGATTGAACAGGCTGGCTGCGCTGACGCCGGATTGGATATCCAGCACGCGCGCCGAAAAGCCTAGCGCCGCCATCGGCAACACCACGGCAAGGCTCAGCGAAAAACCGAGCACGCACTCGCCAGCCATGGCCAGCACGAACGGCACGGGATGATCGGGATCCAACCCCAGCGCGGGCACGGGATGCACACCCACCGCCAGCATCGTCAGCGCCAGCAGCACGCACATGCGAATCGAGGCCGGCACGCCATTGAAGGGCGTGAACGCCGGCACCATCAGCAACGGCGCAAACCTTGCCATGGCGAGCAAAAACGTGCCGACGAGCGTATCGATCGCTCCCATGCTGCTACATCCCTGCAATCAGGCCGAACAGGTGCTTGGTGAATTCCACCACCACCGCCATCATCCAGGCGCCGGTGACCACCACCATCGCCACCACGGTGATCAGCTTGGGGATGAAGGTAAGCGTCATCTCCTGGATCTGCGTCACCACCTGGAAAATCGAAATCACCACACCCACCGCAAGCGTGGCGAGCAGGATCGGCGCCGACACTTTTGCGGCCGTCAGCAACGTCTGTGAAAGCAGGTGCATTGCGGTATCGCTATCCATGGCTTACCCCCTGGGACGCACTAGTTCGCGCAGCTTGAAAATGAAATCCGCGGGCACGTTACCCACGCCCGGCGAACGCGCAAGGATGCCGTCCACCAGCTTGCGCGCCTCGTCGGCACGCCCTTCGTCCATCAGCAAGACGCTTTGCGCATAACGCGCGGCGCGGCCTTGCGGATCCAGGCGCATGGCGCGCTTGATCGATTCTTCCGCTTCCTTGCGCTCGGAACGCAGCGCATGCACCAGGGCAAAACCGCCGTGCGTCTCGCCGAAGGTTCTGTCCAGCGCAAACGCCTTGTCGAAACTGTGCTTGGCGCCGGCCAGGTCGCCTTCCAACAGCTGGCACCACGCCAGCGCGTGCCAGGTGCCGATGTGGTCAGGTATGTCCACCACTGCGCGTTCGAGCAGGGAACGCGCGGCCGGCACATCGCCGCCCAGCATCACGCTCTGGCCCAACCCGAGCCACGCGCGTCCCGAATGGGGATGCTTGGCCAGCACATACTCGAACGCCGCCGTTGCCTCCTGCACGCGTTGCGACCATAGCGCGACCGTGCCGCGCACAAGGCCCGCTTCGTGCTGATCCGGATCGGCCCTCAACGCCCATTCGGCCTGTTCGGATGCGCGCGCCGTATCGCCGATATCCAGCCACAGCAAGGCGCGCACGCCTTGCACTTCCGGCAGGCGCGCGCCGGATTGAAGGGGCGCCAATGTCTCCAGCGCGGCGTCGAGGCGCTGCAGACGATGAAGGACTCGCGCCTTGAGCAACGCCAGCGCGACGTCGTCGCCTTCGGCATCGTGCGGATGCGCAAGCGTCTGCAACGCTTCCTCCGCATGCCCCTGCGCCAATTGCGCATAGGCCAGGTCGTGCACGACACCGGCAGGCGCGACATCCATCTGGCCCAGCAAGGCCTGCAGCAAGGAAATGGCAGTGCTGGCGTCACCGCGCAATAGCGCGCAACGCGCTTCCCGAAAACGCACACCGGGCGTTTCGCGCAACGACGTGGATACCTTGCCGATGCGGGCCAGCGCATCATCGAGACGCCCTTTCCCGAGCAGTTCGTCGAGAAGGTCGCAAAGCAGGACGGGATTTTCCGGATCGCGGTCCGCAAATCCGGCAAGCAGGGTCGCGCGGCTCAAGGCGTCCCCCTAAACTTTTTCGGCATTACCCCGATATAGCCAACCGCGAAGACCACGAAGGCCTTCGACCACACGACATCCCACCGCACGGCTACTGCTCCTTGCGTACGGACCTCCGCCCGAACGCCCTCCTTCCCCTTACCGCATCCTTACGATGTGCATGGCACATCGCTTGGTCCTTGGCGTTCTGCCCGTCAGTTCACACTCGGTTCGTGACGTAGGACAAAACGTGCCTATTTAATCTAGGGTCGACTTTCACCTACTGTCAACAAACTTCTCACGCCGTCTTGATCAGCCCAAAACTTGCAAAAACTGACAAGGCCGACCGCAAGATTTTGCTGCGCGGCATGCGGGTGAAAACAGGGACACTTTCGGCGCTAATTCGCGTTTTGAATGAGGTCCATTCATGCATGTGAAATCTTTGTGACGACGCGGAAGCGCCCGCTACACTAACGGTTGAACGCTGCAACCTGCCGGAGCCGACATGCCCACGGATCGCATCTCACCCTCGTTATCGCTGGTGGAAACGCTGAGGGCGCTTGCGCGCGGACGCACCCCGGATGCCCGCCCCGCCAACGACCCTGGCAAACCTGATCCTGGGGCATCGCAAAACCCCGTCACCCGGAAACACGACGTACAAGCGCTACGCCAACGCCTGCGCGACCTTGCCGCCGAGATTGATCTTGGCAACCCGTCATCGATGCTGCAGGCAAGAACACAAATCGTGCGAGAGATTTTGCTGTGGGAATTCGGTAGCGACTTCCGCAACGATTTGCAGTTCGTGCCAATGGTGGACGCCATCGGCAAGACGCTGGATGCCGACGCTGCGTTCCAACAACGTTTCTTGAATTTGATGGCGGATTTGCGGAAGGATTGATTGTGCAGGCGCTCCCTGCTGGCGTCATTTCAGCGAACACCGAACAAGGCGCGTGACGCGTAACCCCACGAGCCTCATTCCCGCGAAAGCGGGAATCCATGTTCGGGGTGCATCAGAGCAAATGGATTGACCAGCTTCGCTGTTGTAAAGCGCCTCCGCTTTCGCGGGAATGACGGCCATGCGAGTACGAGAAACCTCAACTCTCAAACGTCTCAGGTAACTTCCCCGCCCGCCGATGCTCGGCCATCCGCCACAACAAGCTCTCGAAATCCCGTGCAAATCCCTGGATATCGAACAAACCCGACGTCAATCGCTGCTTCAACAGTTTCGCCTTGATGGCAGCCCGGTGACCCGCATCCCTGCCAAAGCGCACTGCCTTCATCACAAACGCCGCATCATCCGCCGCATTCATTTCCGGCATGCCCAGATGATGGTTCAAGCTGCCGGCCACCCTGCTCGCAAACGTGTCACCCGGCCGCGTAAGCACCGGGCAGCCAGCCCACAAAGCATCAGAAGCCGTGGTGTGTGCGTTGTAATCCTCTGTGTCCAGAAACAGGTCCACGTGGCGGTAACCCGCCAGATACTCGTGATGCGGCAGCTTCTCCATAAACACCAAACGCGATGGCGACACCCCCATGCCTTGAGCCACGTCCCGCAAGCGATCGGCCATGCGGCCAGGACCTTGCAACAGCCACAAAACGCTGCCGGGAACGCCTGCCAGTATTTGCAACATACGCGTAACACTGCGCGGATTGAGCTTGTAGCTGGCATTGAAGCAGGCATAGACAATGCCTTGTTCGGGCAGTCCACAGATCTCGCGTGAAGGCGGCATGCCGATGGCGCGAGTCGGATCCGTGCATTGATAGCAACGCGGCAGGTACGCCACCTTCTCGCTGAAATGCGGCTGCAATGCCTCAGGCAATACAAAACGATCTGCGATGACGTAGTCCACGAAATCAGCACCGGTAGTGCCCGGATACGCCAGCCAGCTCACCTGCAGCGATGCGGGACGGTAGGCGAACACTTCCGGTTTACGGGCACGGCAGTAGCCATCCAGGTCCAGCAGTATTTCCACCCCCTCCGCATGGACACGCTTGGCGATAGCTCGCTGCGGCAAAGCAGACACGTCGTGGAAGCCGTGCGCCGCCTTGACCAGGCGACGGCGCGAAGCGTCTTTGCCATCATCGCGGGTGGAAAAAAGATGGACTTCCAATGACGAATGGCTCAACTGTTCGAACAGCGACATGGTAAGAATCGTCGTTGGATGCAACCCAAATCCGTGTGACAGAAAACCTACCCGCAAGCGCCCGGCACCGGAAGGCGCCGAAGCCAGCCGCTCGATCGGCCGCAGATCGGCCTTCTGCTTGATGTGGGCGGCGAGTTGGCGCGCGCATGCAGCCTGTTGCGCGGCGGTGCCCGGTTCAGACAGAAAGTCGAACGGCGACGCGTCGCCATGCGCCATCGCCATGGTTTGCACCAATCGCGCACTTAGCGCCTCCAGCCCGCGCCACTCGCACAGGCTACGCCGATAGAACACCAGGGCGCGCAAGCTGTAATAGTCGCTATTGTCCAACTGCCAGGCCCGCTCGAAAGCACATGCAGCCGTTTCCAGATCCTGCGCACGTTCGGCCAGCATGGCCCATTGCCGAGCGAGCATCGCATTGCCCTCCGCCAGTTCCGCGGCGCGTTTGGCCGCCTCCACCGCTTCAGGAAAACGTTGCTGTGCTGCCAATGACTCACCAAGCAATTGCCAGGCGATCACCAGCCTTGGGTTTTCCGATATCAAGGCCCGCGCCAGCGATTCGGCATCTGGCGCCCGACCAAGCCGTATGTCACAACGGCCCAGGTTGACCTGCGCACCGAAGGCAAGTGGCGCCTGCGCGGCCACGCCGTAACACGCCGCGGCATGACCATACGCGCCGATGCGGAACAGCCGATTGCCGAGCCTGTTGATGTCATCGGTGCTCCAATGCGCCCCCTGCAAGGCCGCGTGCAGTCGAGCGGTAAATTCTTCCGTCGCGAGCGCAGCCGGCTCAAGGTCTTCATCACCTATCACCGCGGCTCCCAGCAAACCCCATTCCTGGTCCAACATGGCTCCCCCGTTCGACAGCCTCCCGCCATAATGCCCTGCGTGCGTATCGAAGCGCGAGCCCCTATGCTTCGTCAACGCATCACGCAAAACGGCATCGCGCATCGTTACAGGGAGTTAATTGGCATGCGAACCATCGTCATCCAGTCTTATCGGGACACCCAGGTAGAGCCATGGATACAACGCTGCATGCGGACCGTAAGGGATTGGGCCGGCAACCGTGGCTACGAGTATGAATTTGTCGACGACCACTTGTTCGATTTCATGCCCACAAGGGTGCGAAACAAAGCCGCTCCGTCGTTACTCCCGCAGACAGACATGGCGCGGCTGGGGTTACTGCGCGATCGATTGACCAAAGGCTACGAGCGCGTCATCTGGATGGACGCGGACGTGCTGATATTCGACCAGGCCATGTTCGCCATACCCGATGCCTGCGGCGCCATGCTCTGTCATGAAGTGTGGACCAGCCTCAACGACCAAGGTGAACTGACGCACTGGCGCGGCATCAACAATGCACTGATGGTATTTGAACGCGACCACCCATTGCTCGATTTCTTGCGTTTCGCCACCATACAACTGCACGACCATGTCGGAACCGCCGCCATGCCGCGCACGGCCCTGGGTACCGATCTGCTGACCAAACTGGGACGTGTCGTGCCGCTGCGGCTTCACGCGCACGTGGCATGCCTGAGTCCGTTACTGGTTCGGGCGACTTACTACGAGGACCACCCGGAGTGGCTACGCGCACATGCCATCGAGCACGGGCAACGCTTTCATGCTGCGAATCTCTGCCGATCGCTGTTAAACAGCGTTTCCGCGTTCAATCCCGCTCGCGGTGCCTTGAGCCAGGATCAGATACTGCAACTCGTCGAGAAGCTGATTGCCTCCCAAGGCAGTGCGTTGTTCGGCGAAGCCATTCACGCCTGATCGCCCCTCCCTCAACACATATGCGCATTCTTGTTATTACCGCCGCCGATGAATCATACGCGCCACTGCTACGTAGCTTGGTAAAATCGTTGCAACAGTGGCAGCCATACCCGTATACAGCCCTCGCGTTTTTTGATCTTGGACTTGCGCCAGATACCCGGCGATGGATAGAACAACATGCCAAATACGTAATCGAGCCCGGCTGGGATCTCCCGGTGAGCGAGCAGGTCAGGTCGCAGCAAGCGCATGCGCGAGCGCTCACCGTACGCCCCTTCCTACCCGACTACTTTCCCGGCTATGACGTCTACCATTGGATAGATTCCGACTGCTGGGTGCAGGAATCTTATGCGCTGGATTGGTATGCAAGCGCCGCATCCCAGGGCGCACTGGCCGTCACGCCTCAAATTCATCACGCTTATCGCCATAATCAAAAAAACTTTGCGTGGCGAACACAGCGTATGCATGCCTACTATGGCCCAAGAGCTGCACAGCAACTGAGCTGGGCCAGTTATGTAAACGCCGGCGTTTTTGCCCTGCGCGCCAATGCACCACACTGGACACGCTGGCGTCACCAGTTTGAGGCAGGCCTGAAAGCTTGTGACGGAAACCTGTGTTGCGACCAGACAGCGCTAAATCACATGCTATGGACGGAAAATTTGCCCGTCGCAACTTTGCCCGCGTTGTGCAATTGGCTCTGTCACCTGGCCATTCCCGGCTACGACGTAAAGCGGAAACGATTCTGCGAACCCGCCACACCAGGCACTTCTTTGGGCATTCTGCACCTGGCTGCGGACACCAAGAACATCCGTATCCGGGTACGTGAAGAAGGCGCCATCAAAGACATTGGGCTGCGCTTTCCCGGTTAGCCGCCGGAAACCCCACGAAATTTCCATGGCTTGGTGCTGCCGCTCACGGCAGGGTTCGCTCAGCTGCGATACTGTTCCAAAATTTCGTTGCTGGCGATAGCGATTTCGGCTAGGCGGACAGCGGACGGGGCAGCGCGGGGCAGTCTATTTTCCCAGTAGGTCGTCAAGGACATCGGTATATTGTTTTTGAAGGCCGGGCTGACGCACTTCACTACTTTGGCCGGTGTCAACTTCGAAGCTCACTTTTTTTGCTTCAATCAATGACAAGCCGAAAATTTCTCGAAGAATACGTATGCCTATCAGCTGACTGAGCCCGTCAGCTTTTACAGCAGCATACACTTCTACCGCGTTTTTTCCGGCATCCTTCATTTCTTTATACTTCGTAAGGTCGGTCATATCACGATCTCCCAAAACGGGGTCCCAAAACGGGGTCCAAAACGGGGTCAGGTTCACTTCCTAGGCGACAGGATGGTAAACACTGACGTCCATCATTCCTACTTGATGATTCCGCCTCGAATCCACATGGCGCCACACTCTAAAGATGGCGCGCCAACCTAGACTCGATCTTCCTTACATTCCGCAGCATGTCGTGCAGCGGGGCAACAATCGCCTTCCCTGCTTTCTCGATGACAGTGATCGCCTTCGCTATCTACAGCTATTACGCGAAGCACTATTGCATACGAGCTGCCAACTCCATGCATATGTCTTGATGGACAATCACGTCCACCTTCTTGTCACGCCACCAGCAAAAGGTGCCATCGCTCGCCTGATGCAAAAGCTTGGACGTCATTACGTCGGTCAGTTCAACGCACTACATCACCGCACCGGCACTTTATGGGAAGGACGTTACAAGTCCTGCCTCGTCGACAACGAAAGCTACGTCCTGCATTGCCATCGTTATATAGACCTCAATCCCGTTCGCGCACGCATGGTCGACAACTCCGCGGAATTCCCATGGTCTAGCGCCCATGGTCTAGCGCTGCCGCTCACAGCGGGCTTCGCTCTGACGCGGCACTGACTCCTCATCCAGCATATACAGCCCTAGGCACCACAGAAGCAGAACGTGGCATCGCTTATCAGGCGTTGCTGCGCGAAGCATTGTCGGGCGACGAACTCCACGCCATCCGCTCTTACATGCAGCAGCAACGCGCGCTTGGTCACGACGCCTTCAAAGCAATGGTGGAAGCAAAGACCCAACGCTTCGCGGGTACACGTCCAGCCCATCGCCCGCCTCGGAAGTGAACCTGCACACTCATATCGCCGCATCAGCTTCGCGTCGTGCAGAGTTCCGCGCTTCGTCACTGCATTAATAAGCTACAGCGCTTGGCATGGTCAATGCCCGGCTGCGTCAGTCATTGACCCGCCGGAAGCGTGTTGGGATCACAGGCCGTCAAGGGTTCGCAAGCCGGCCTGCGGCCGCCCTTGACGGCGTTGGCGCCACCGCGCCGTGAAGCGCGTAATGTGGAAGGCGGCACCGCCCTTGGCCGAGCAGTGCCGC